>Ga0308164_10001017_pt1 | contig 36216 bp, 24 predicted proteins | sample PhyTR2_FD_201031 | JGI IMG/M metagenome (GOLD analysis project Ga0308164, IMG submission 201031) | Phyllosphere microbial communities from UC Gill Tract Community Farm, Albany, California, United States - DLSLT.R2 | ecosystem: Host-associated > Plants > Phyllosphere > Unclassified | place: USA... | reverse complement strand
AATATGATTGAAGTGTAATAAATCCAAAGTAAGATTACGATGATTGAACTTGCTGCGCCGAAGGCCGAACCGGGATTGCCCTTTTCTATATAAATGCCGATCAGATATTTACCCAAGCTAAAAAGTACGGCCGTGAATAAAGCACCAATAATTGCTGATTTCCATTTGATTACAACGTCCGGTAAAACCTTAAATATCACAGTAAATACCGCTGTTACAGCTGCTAACGTGATTACATTGTTAAGTACGTAGATAATTAGTCCCATTGTATCATCGGCAACGGGAACAACCTTATCTATATTGGTTTTCGATATCAGGTTAATTAATTTATCACCCAAACCAACCACAACGCTGTTTATCACCAGGGAAACGAGTAATAAAAAGCCCATCGATACGATTAGCGAAAACGAAAGCAATCTGTTTGTGAGCATTTTTAACCAACCTTTTTTTGGTATTGCCTTAACTTTCCAAATCATGTTTATGCTATCCTGGATTTCGATAAAAATCGCCGTTGAACCGATAACCAAAGTGGCTATACCAATAATTAAACCAATTGTAGACTGACCGCTTTTATTCGCATGCTCTACAAATCCTTGGATTTGCAGCGCAGCATCTTTGCCAACCATATCTGTTACCTGAGCAAAAAACTTATCGCGAGTCGAAGTATTCATCTTATCGCCAAAAAATAATGTTGCCGCAGATAAAACGATAATTATTAAAGGCGTGAGTGAGAAAATTGTGTAATAAGCTAAAGAAGCACTTAGTTTCGTAATTCTATCCTCAGCAAATCCCTTACCTGCAGCTATAAAGAGATGGTAAAGTGCAATAAAAAAATGTTTAATCTTATGGATTATTCTCATTGAAAAGTTAAAAAGGATAGCCTATCCCAATATTAAAGATTAAATTCTGTTTTCGCCAGTCTTTGTTTCCAAAGGCAATGTCATCAAAAACCCAACGTTGCCCTTCGGGTAAATATGGTTTTCGAACAGGGAATGCTACATCCAAACGGATAACAAAAATAGTTGCATCTACACGTAAACCTGCTCCAGTACCAACAGCTAGTTGGCTTAATGCGTTGCTTAGTTTAAACTCAGATCCCGGTCTCAGCGGATCCTCTTTTCGTAACCAAATATTACCTGCGTCGGCAAATATTGCACCGTATAACACGCTCACAATTTTGAATCGCAATTCTGTATTAAGCATTAATTTAACATCACCGCCCTGATCTGCAAAAGTTGCGGTATCGGGAACTTTGTATGTTCCCGGACCTAGTGCCCTGGCAGGAAATGCTCTTAAATCGTTTCCGCCACCTGCAAAAAATTGTCGTACAAATGGTAGCGAAGGACTGTTGCCGTAGGCATAGCCATAACCTAAATTCAATCTGCTCGCCCAAATAAGGTTCTTATTTATTTTGTAATAATCTCTTAAGTCAGCTTCGAGCCTTACAAATTGTGTTAGCGGAGTGCCTAAAATAGATTTCTGACCATCGCTGTTTTTTGGTGCAAAAAGCCCCCAAACATTACCGCCCGTTTCAATTCCGCCAAAGAAATAAGTGTTGTTTCTACGACTGTCCTCCATCTGGTTGGTATAGGTGAAGTTGTAATTACTACCAATAATAAATTGATTTTCCAACGTCGACCTTAGCAACGGATTTGCATTAAACAGGCTATCTCGGGTATCATCAGAAGGAAAACCTGTTGATATGTAACTGATTGATATAGGATTTAAATTATGCTCCTTATAAATATTCTCCTTAAAATTATAGCCATACTCTCCCTTAAAAGCGTGTAATGTGTATTCAGAGCCTCTACTAAGCATTTGATAAGAAAGTGATGTTATCGTTTTCGGAATAAATGCTGTAGTAGTATTGGGTTTATAGAATGGAACAATCAGCCTTGGAAAAGTTAATTTAGCTTCTGCGGTAAGAGAAAGCTGGTTTCTGCCTACTGACAGGCCTCTTGTTTGTGTTTCGAAACCGCCACTTACGCTCATGTCTAATTGCTCTGCACCGCGAAACAGATTCCGGGTTGTTTGCGTAACCTTAACTTCGGAGCCGACAAAGTTGTTCGATTTGCTGGTACCGGTAACGGAGAACGTTAAAGAATTTTTCTTTAGCGGTGTTAAATAAATATTTAGATCCAATTGATTGTTTTTAAAGCTATCAACCGGCAAAAACTCGGCCCTTACATCTTGAAAGGCACCAACATTAACCATCCTGTTAAGCGATTGGTTATGGTCTTTCCGATTATACGGCTCCCCTTTTTGAAAAAACACCAATCTGTCGAAAAGCCGAGGTTTAAAGGTGTTTTTATCATCGTAGATGTTAAAATCATTATACTGAAGTGGTTTAAGGGACCTTAAAACACTGTCTCTTCGTAACGAGTAATTGGGATAAATATTGATATCTTTTATCGTGTACGGTTTTAAACCGGCATCCGGTGCAATGTTTTTAACCTTCACCGATATGTTAACCAGGTTCTTACCGATTGTGCTGTCAACCTGCATAATTAAATAATCAGGACTGAAGTAAAAATACCCTCTTTCTTTTAAGTCATTATCTATTCTGATTCTCTCATTTTTGTAAACATCCAAATCATAGAAATCACCGGTCTTTAACAAAGTTTTTCCTTTGTTCTCATTGATGATTTTAGTTAGAGCTCCAGTGTCAGGAGGGAAGTTAATTTTATTAATTCTGTATCTGTTGCCTGTATTGGCGGTATAAATGGCTTTACCTTTTTTTTCCTTAACAACAGTATCGCCTGTTACTACAGCCTGCAAATATCCTTCGCTAATCAGGTAGCTCGTTAAAACATCATTATTGTATTTCAGTTTAACTTCACTCAACAAAACGGGTGGTTCGCCTTTTTTTCTGAGCCAATTTCTAAAGCCTTTCGCCTTTTTCGGCTCACCGGCAAGGTTGTATATTCCTAACTTATATTTTATTCCCAATATGGATTTATTCGGTCGCGGCCTTGTCTTTGCTTCCAAATCCGACTTAACCTGTTTTTGATCATCAATCTTTGTTGATGAATCGGGATTAATCTTTACCTCAGCCCCGGTATACAAAACCTGCCCGGGTTTTAATGATTTGGTACTGCTGCATCCTGCCCAAACTAAACAGGCCATTACAAATAAAAAGGGTCTAGTTAGTGGTCTCATTCTGTGCTTTTTGTTCAACGTTTCTAATTCTTCTAATTCTCTTTTTCTGAAATATTTCCCTGAATTTATTGTAATCGACAACCAAAGTAAAACCCAATCCGGTTTCAATAATCTGTCCCTGAACAATTACGTCATTCTGATTCCTTCGGTAAGCCCTTAACCTATACCTTCCATCTGCAGAAAGTGCGTATTCCACGTTTACATTACCCGCGATATTTGTAGATTTCTCTCCTTGAGTCTGCGGTCCTTCCAAGGCAAAGGAACTTCCAACGGTAACCGTAAGCCTGTCGTTTAGCAGTTTTTTTGATAAACCAACCTCGAGGTCGGTTTTCTGTTGCAATGATCCGGTTGAGTAATCTTCGGAAGAGTTTACGCCGAAGTTTAAATCTACCCCCTGAATTAAGTCGGAAGTTAAATTGTTTAGCTGCTCGGTAAGAAGTTTACTTACACTTGAACGGGCAAGCGTTGAAACACCGCCGCCTCCGCCTGCTAAACTTTGAAACGGGTTGTTTGCAATAAATCTGTTTAAGGCAAGCAATGCGAATACCTGTTTGTTTAACTCGCTTTCGTCCCGATTGATATTGTTAAGCTTGGCCCGAACCTCATTATAAATTGTGCCGCCTTCATTCGCGGGTAAATCCAGCTTGAAGGAAATAATTGGCTTTAAGAGTTCACCCTTCATCATTAAATAAACCTGGAATGGTAATTTAGTTTTTGCAACGTAATTATCAGGCTCATTAAGCAAATCGATAGGTGCAGCATTTACCTCGTATAAGGCAGTTAAATTTACATTCGCGGTAGTAGGTTCTCCTGTCCAAATGATTGTACTGCCTTTAACCAATTTAAATTCTTTTTTTCCAAGCGGGCCTACCGATAAGTTATAAGAGCCATCGGTAATTTCATACCTGCCGGTTAAACTTATTTTGCCGCTCTGATCCATCGTTGCGTTTAGGTTGGCATCTCCGCGAACTTTCAAGGCGTCGCCGTTAGATGGATCTACCACAACATTAAGTTCAGCTTCTGGATCTATTGTTACAGCCGCTACAAGGTTTAAGCCTTTTATCGGCGATTTGCTGATACTGTCGACCTTTAAAGCTTTTTGGCCATTAAATGGTGGCGCATCTGCATCAATAAACTGAACAATTCCATCCTGATCAATAACGGCAGGATCATTTGCAGGCAACGCAAAAAAGAATTTGGTTCCTTTGTTTATCTTCACAGTCATGTTTACATCAGGCTGATTTAAATCGCCCCTAACTTTTATGTTGCTGGTTAAAAACACCGTACCGTAAATCATCTCGTTATCAGCGGCAGTAGAATTAATTGCCCGAAAATTATTCATTCTGATATCCAAACCGAAGCGGTAATTTTTATAATCGGTTGTCAGAACCTTTCCATTAATCGTTGCTTTTTGATTTAGTGAATCGAGGAGTGTAAAATTATTGAAGCTTATTCCCTCATTTGTGAACGCAATCTTCTCATTAGGCATTCGGAAATAAGAGTTTAAATAAGCAACATTTATCCCGGCATCATTAAAAGTTAAATCGCCCAATATTTTAGGAGCTGTTAAAGCACCTTTAACAGAAAGTGCACCCGTTAATGTTCCAGTACCATTTTTTAATTGCCCTTGAGATAAACTTTCGATATTTTTCATCTCAATTTTATCAACATTAACCGTTAAATCCAATGCGCTTTGAGGCGCTGTATAGTAAAACCCGTTCACCCTTAATTCATGAACTCCTGTCAATGCTAAATTAACTTCAAAAGCATTGGCTGTGTTATTATTAACAGCAAGCCTTAACGTTCCTAACTGATCTTTTTGATACCGTAGCTGATCGATTGTTAAGTTCGCTTCGAACTTTGGCGTAGAAGCTAAATCTTTAACATTTGCGGTTCCGTTTAGTCGTCCTCCAACCAAGGTTGTATCGGTTTCGGCAAACTTCGTCAACGTTTCCAGTTGAAAGTCTTTAAACTCTACGTTTAAAGGTGCGTTAGGTTTTGTCGGATTACTGTTAATTGATAATGACTGGCCGCTGTTGCTGATTTGAAACTGATTAACTAAAATACCCGAGGCGCCGAATTGAATGTAGTTATCTTGTGAAACCACCCATTTTTGATAATCCAACAGCAATTTTTGAGGATCTAAACTAAACTTGAAATCCTTATTTATAGACTGAAAATTACCGCCTATTACATATTTGTTTTTAAGCTGTCTGTCGCGGAGAAAAATATTAACACCCAGATTATTGTTGGCCGCATCACCGCTAACCTCCGTGTTAAATAAAGAAACAGACGGACTTTGAAGTGCTTTAACGGTTAGCGCATAGGCCAGTTTATTGTTGTCGTTATTAATGTTTAAAATGGTGGTATCAACCTTAAAATCACCGTAAACTACTTGAGGAAAATTTCCTTTTATTTGTAAGCTGTCTTTTTGGGTATCAATTAAGCCATAAAACTGCGACTGTTTAAATACAGTTAATTCTGGAACAAACTGCTTCAATAATTTAGAATCGTAAACCTGCACAGCAAACCTCAGCCTTTGGTCGGGTATTTTGGTAACTGTTCCGAAAGCGTAATACTTATTAATCTCATTAATTATTGCATTGCTAACTTTCGTTAATTGATATTTACCGTCAAGTTTTGCGGAAAGAATTTCTGATTTTAATGTAAGTTCATTCGCGGTTTCAGTAGTTTTTGCTCTTACAGAAATCGTATCAACAGCAATTCGTTGCGCATCTTTCACAACTTGTAAACCCGTAATGTCAACCGATCCGTTCAAATAATCTGCATCTGCTGTTGATAAATCTACCTTCACTAAACCTGCAGCACTCAATACCGTTGGACTAAAATTAAGCGCCTGAAGGTTAACTTGTTTCAGATTCAGATTTGCTTTCACCGCAGGATACTTTCCAGCCATATTTACTTTGGCATCTAAAGCAAAGTTTGCATTGCTATCGGGCATGCTGCTTTTGATGTTAATATTTTGATTGCTGTAATTGCCCGCAAGCAAGAGATTCCTATAGGTGTATTTATTGTAATAGGCACTTAACACGCGGGCATTAAATTTTGCATTAATTCTTTTTGGATCTAATCCTGTTCCTGCAACATCTGCCTTAACAGAAACTCTGCCCAATTTTGGCTGCATTTTCAACAAGCGGCCTATATTGAAATTGTTCAGATTAACGTTTGCCTTATAACTTTCTCTTCCTTTCGGCCCTTTCATTGCGGCTGTTAAAATAGCACCACCCATATCTGTTTGAATGTTCATGTTGGTGTTAAAATCTGACATAGAACCTGTGAATTTACCTTTAGCATTAATCACATTTGGTAACTCAATTGAAGGTGGTAGTGATTTTTTCGGAACAGCAACCAAAATATCGCTCTTGGTTACATATAATTTGTTAATGTTTAAATCGAGAAAGGTTTTATTTACATCAGGCAAACCTTTAGCCGTTCCGCTGATGTCAATCTGCGTGTTCTTTAGTCCGCTGATTTGTAAACGAGGAATGTTTAAATTGTTGAGGTATCCGGAAACATCTGCATTCAGTTTAATTTTTTCGTTGCGGTAACTAGCAGGAATTGCATCGCTGAAGAAGCCTGCATCTTTTAAACCAATGGTTGTGTTCTTAAAGTTCAGCGCCAATTTTACCCGCTCAGGATGTTTCGTTAAATCATCCATAGATGTAAAATTCAATTCCGTTGCATTTTCTATGCTCGTATTTGGGGTTTTCAGAACGAAATTCGAAAGTTTAATCTGCTTATCGTTATAAATGGCATTTCCTTTCAATTCATTTAATGTAAAGCCGCTTTTTTCTTTTAATGAACCATTTTTAACGGTTGCTTTTATTCCTGCTACGCTATAACTAACATCTGCTGCGCCGAAATTTAAACCTGTAATTTTTAAATGGTTGAAATCCATTCCTTTTACAGCAGCTTTTGCGCCCAGGTTATCGAATTGTACATTATTTTCGTTAAGGTTTATATTTTTGATAATCAATGCCAGTGGTGATTTCTCGGGCACCACAGTGTCTTTTACTTTTTTCAGATCATTACTTGGTGCTGGTTTAAAAGCGAATAGTATGTTCGATTTATTCAGCTTAGCGTCATCCACCGTGTACTTACTGTTTGTAAGATCAACTTTGAGGTTTACCAAGCCCAATTCGTTAACATTTGCTACAGCTTTAGTTGTAGAAACCTGGTCGTCGTAGCTAACTTTAACATTGTTGAAGGCGAAGTTTTCAACCTCTATTAATGGCAGCTTTCCTTTTTCTTTCTCACTGCTGTCTACACTATTTGTAATGTGCTGAACCAATTGAGTTAGTGGCTTCTGTTGCAGATATTTAAGCGATGTATTATTTAAAGTAAGGTCTTTGATTACATAATGTTGATTGGCCAAATCAAAAGTCTTCAACTTCGTTTTAAAAGCACCCAAATAGAGTTTTACATCGTTTCCTGCAACATCATCGCGATAGGTAATACCGATATCTTCGAAAGAAACCTTGTCAACCGAAAACTTTAGCGTCGATGTTGTGTCTTTGTCTACTTTTTCATCGGGTTTTTTTTGGTCGCTCATAAAGGCATCAACCAAAAAAGAAAAATTAAAAGTTGTATCTGGATTTATGCGTTTAACATTCGCACGTATGTTTTTTAGTTCAATGTTATTGATTTCAACTGTGTTTTTGAGTAACTTAAACAAACTGATATCGACAGCTAATTTTTCCGCGTATAATAGCGTATCGCCTTTTCTGTCTTCAATGTAGAATTTGTTTAGAACAACATCCTTTGGAAGTGCAATTTTAATACTCTCTAAACTTACTTCTGTCTTGGTTTTATTTTTAAGGTAGTTAATCGCCTTGCCCTTAACAAAGTTTTGTACTGCCGGGATATTCAAAGATAGGGCTAAACCAACAACCAAAATGATTATGGAAGCGATAACCCAGAGTAAAACTTTAAGACTTTTACGTACGTATTTATTCAAAGCAAATTATGTTTGGTGATTTTTTAAACGCCAAAAGCATGCCATTAAAATTAATTAAGGCAGTTTTTATAATAAATACAAAAAATAACTTAAATTGTTCGCCCCGCTAAAAAATTTAACATAGGCGGTTACCTATTTGTAGAATGAATACACTAAATATTAATATCAGCTTCGAACAATATTCAGGCATTTCCGAATTAAGCGAAAAAGATAGAACACTTTGTGAACTTGCCGAGCAAGCGCTGATGAGTTCTTATTCGCCGTATTCAAAATTTAGAGTTGGTACGGCGGTTCTGTTAAAGGGCGGACAAACCATTTTAGGCAGTAATCAGGAGAATTTGGCTTATCCTTCAGGACTTTGCGCCGAACGTGTGGCACTTTTTTCAATCGGTGCTGCCTATCCCGATGCTGTTATAGAAACTATGGCAATTACTGCTCAAACCGATGCTTTTGAAATTTTAAAGCCTGTAACTTCTTGCGGAGGCTGTTTACAGGTAATGGCAGAGTTCGAGCGCAAGCAAGGGTCACCCATTGAAGTGATTTTTTACTGTTTAAACGGAGAAATATTAAAAGTGCCGAGTGTAAAGAATTTATTGCCTTTCGGCTTTGTGGAAGATAGATTGGAAAGATAAGGCCGTTGATTGTTATATTTGATTTTTGAAATCATGAAACAACTTTTCATCCTTATTTTCGCTTTTTTTCTTTCTGTTTCCCTACATGCTCAACAAATATTGAAAATCAGCTCGTCTTACAAGATTATTTATTGGCGCTCTGCCGATGGTAAACCTAAGGAAGATAGAAATGCCACAATTTTAATCGCCGGAGCAAAGCAAAATCTGTTGAGCAATGCGGCCATTCTTGATCACACTGCAAAATATCCTTACGAGCAAAGTATTATTTCCAAGCCAGATAATATACTGTTTCAGGTTGCCGATGTAGGGAAGACTTATCAAATATCAACTGCAGACAGTTCCTCAATCGATAAGCAGGTGTTTGAGTTAAGTACAGAAACAAAAGTTATTTTGGGGTATACCTGCAAGAAAGCGAAAACCATCGTTAATTCGAATACAATAGAACTTTGGTATACAACTGATGCAGGGATAAAGGCGTCGCCCACGGCATTAGGACAAAATTTAGGTTTGGTGCTAGAGCAGGTTCGAAACGGCAACAGCTACCTAACCGCAACAAAAATTGAAGAAATTAAAAACAGCAAACCGGTTGATCTAAGTAAATTAAAGTTAATAGACGGTTTAACGTATAAAGATTTACTTTGGAAAAGCAGATTCACTACACTAAATGTTTTTAATGATGAAACTATAAATTTTGTCGATAAACCGCAATCCAACGATTCTGTTTTCAGGTTTTCTGGCGGAACAGTTATAGCCAGAAAAGTAAAATTCCCTGAACTTCAATCCAACCCGAATGTATTTGTCGATTTAACGGAGCAATCTAACGGCGACGCTTATGACAGAACAGGCTCGGTATTTATTATTCCGACAGATAAATCTGTTAGTTTGATGGATGCGCTTAAAAATTCTGTGAAAGATTTGCCTGTTTACGAAAACGGGAATGGCAAAAAATATCAAGGCGTTATTGCTACTGAAAACTATAATCCTGTAATCGAGCTCATGCGATTTTTTACGCCTTTCGGAGTTGGGAAGTACAATAATTTGAAACTGAAAAATAAAACCTGGGCAGATAAAGTTTACTACCGACAAGATGTTTCAGAATTATTTCCTTTGGTGAATGGAAAGGAAGTTTGGGTAGCTGTATTTATCGGTAACTACGATAAAGGCGGGCATAAAGTTTCTCTGAATATAACACTGCACAACGGTGGCAGGCAAAAACAAGATAAGGCTGTAATTATGCCGCTGTTCAATTCTACAAATGTGATGGAAATGGCAGGACAAGAGTACGCAACCATGTTTAGCACCGATAAGGGCCTGGAGGTTTCTTTTACTTTGGATAAGGATGTTAAGGATGCAAAATTACGTTACATAACCACAGGCCATGGTGGTTGGGGCGGGGGAGATGAGTTTGTACCGAGAAAAAATACCATTTGGTTGGATGGCAAAGAAACTTTCGGATTTGTTCCCTGGCGCATGGATTGCGGTTCTTACCGTTTATCAAACCCTGCGTCAGGAAATTTTGAAACAGGCCTTTCATCTTCTGATTTAAGTCGCTCTAATTGGTGCCCAGGAACTGTTACAAATCCCAATATGATAAGTTTAGGCGATTTAAAAGCTGGGCGACATACAATTAAGGTAACTATACCGATGGGTCCGCCCCAAGGTTCGAGTTCGAGTGCGTGGAATGTTTCAGGCGTATTGCTTGGTTCGGAGTAAAACCTAATCGAAAAATAGAAATATTATGCTGAATGTGTTTATAACTTATTTTTTCTAAAATTCAGCGATACCTTATATTTACCCATCCATCAATAATGTGATTTCTTAATGAGTGAAGAATTAGACCAAAACGTAAACGAAGAACATAAACATACCATAACCCCTATAAACGGTTTATACGAAAATTGGTTCCTCGATTACGCTTCTTATGTAATTCTGGATCGTGCCGTTCCGCATATTCACGACGGATTAAAACCCGTTCAGCGACGCATTATGCATTCACTGAAAGAAATGGATGACGGGCGTTTCAATAAGGCTGCCAACGTTATTGGCAACACCATGAAGTACCATCCGCATGGCGATGCCTCAATAGGTGATGCCATGGTTCAAATCGGTCAGAAAGATTTATTGATTGATATGCAGGGTAACTGGGGCGACCCGATTACTGGCGACAGCGCCGCTGCTCCGCGTTACATCGAAGCTCGTTTGTCGAAATTTGCAAACGAAGTCGTTTTTAACCCTGATACTACAGAGTGGCAATTAAGTTACGACGGGCGTAACAACGAACCGATAACTTTGCCTGTTAAATTTCCCTTGTTGTTGGCTCAAGGGGCCGAAGGTATTGCCGTAGGTTTGGCAACTAAAGTAATGCCGCATAATTTTATCGAATTATTAGACGCTTCAATCGAATCGCTGAAAGGCGTTCGCCCAAATATTTTACCCGACTTTTTTACCGGTGGTATGGCCGATTTCTCGAATTATAACGAGGGTCAGCGAGGAGGAAAGATTCGTGTTCGTGCTAAAATTACTGAGAAAGATAAGAAGACTTTGGTTATAACCGAAGTTCCTTACAGCACAACAACCAGTTCGGTTATCGATAGCATTTTGGCTGCTAATGATAAAGGCAAGATCAAAATTAAAAAAATTGAAGACAGTACGGCTGCGCATGTAGAAATTATAGTACATTTAGCGCCGGGCATTTCGCCCGATGTAACCATTGATGCGCTTTATGCATTTACCGCCTGCGAAGTTTCTATCTCGCCAAACACTTGTATCATTCAGGATGACAAGCCACACTTTTTAAGTGTAAATGATATCCTTATTGAAAACACAAAGCATACGAAAAGGTTACTGAAAAAAGAACTGGAGATTCGTTTACATGAGTTGCAGGAAAAGATTTTCTTTAGTTCATTGCTTAAAATATTTATTCAGGAAGGGATGTATAAAAATCCTGAATATGAAAACTCAAGTAATTTCGATACCGTTGTAGAGGTTTTACATCTTTTGTTCGATCCTTTCAAACCATCTCTCTATCGCGAAATTTTACCCGAAGATTTTAAAAAGCTAATCGATAAGCCGATGAGTAGCATCACGCGTTTTGATGTAAAAAAGGCAGATGAGCAAATGAAAAATTTGGAGGATGAAATTAAGGTTGTTAAAAATCACCTGAAGCATTTAACCGATTACGCCATCGCCTGGTTTCAAAAATTAAAAGATAAATACAGCAAAGGCAGAGAACGTAAAACCGAGATCCGCTTGTTCGACAGAGTTGAAGCATCGAAAGTGGCCTTGGCAAACGTAAAGTTGTACATGAATCGCGAAGATGGTTTCATTGGTACGGGTTTACGTAAAGACGAATTTATTGCCGATTGTTCGGATATTGATGAAGTAATTGTTTTCCGTGAGGATGGAAAATGCATGATTACAAAGGTTGCAGATAAAACTTTTGTTGGCAAGGGGATTATCCATGCGCAGGTTTTTAAGAAAAACGACGAGCGAACAATTTACAATATGATTTATAAAGATGGTTCTTCAGGAACCGCTTACATCAAACGTTTCGCAGTTGTTGGGGTTACCCGTGATAAAGAATACGATTTAACAAAAGGCTCAAAGGGCTCAAAAGTTTTATACTTTACAGCTAACCCAAATGGTGAGGCTGAAGTAATCAATGTTGTTTTAAAACCACACTCTAAACTTCGTAAACTTCAATTTGATCAGGATTTTGCTGAAGTGGCAATTAAAGGTCGCGGTTCGCAGGGTAATATTATATCCAAATACCCCGTTAAGAAAATCTTATTAAAAAGTAAAGGCGTTTCTACGTTATCGGGTCTTAAAATTTGGTATGATGATTTACTGAAACGCTTAAATGTTGATGGACGAGGTAAGTACCTGGGCGAATTTGATGGCGACGACAGAATTTTACAGGTTCATAAAGATGGATATTACGAGCTAAGCTCTTTTGAACTCAGTAATCACTTTGATGATGGATTAATTTTGATTGAGAAATTTGATGCCGAAAAGATATTTGCTGCAGTACACTTCGAGGGCAAAGCCCAAAATTATTTCATTAAACGCTTTGTTTTTGAGCTGCAATCTGTTGGGCGGAAAACAATCTTTATCAGCGAGGAACCCAAGTCGAAATTGTTATACTTAACTGCAAATCCTGCCGCTAAAGTAGCTGTTGATGTTCTGAAAGGAAAGACACAAATTCCGGAAACACTTGATCTAACATTGTCCGAACTGATTGATGTTAAAGGTTTGAAAGCCAATGGTAATCGTTTATCACCCCACGATGTTCAAAAGGTAGTTTTAGAAGAGCCGGAAACCGAAGAAGACGATGCTGATGAAAGGTTAGATGGTGGAGAAAACGAAACTTCGGTTGAGGAGGGAAGTGGCGAATCGGAAGAAAATACCACAGATGTTGTTGCTGAAGAGGCAAAGCCTGAAAAGGTTGATGTAATACCTGTTCAGGAAAATCTAAAACCGAAATTCGAACGTAAGCCAGAATCTGTAACCGAAGAGAAGCAGGCTGTTGAAGAAATTCCTGTTCCGAAAAAATCGGAGGAGCCAGCGAAAACGGAACCTTCTAAAAAGGAAACTCCGACAGTGGAGGTTAAACCTAACGAAGAAAAGCCTGTTAAGAAAGTAGATTTTGAAATCACTAACCCCAATGACATCGAAATTGATGACAAAGGGCAATTAGGCTTGTTTTAGTGAATACCGGTTACTGTCATTTTGAGCAACTAATAATCTGAAGATTAGTTTATTGTTATAAAATATTGCGTTGACATTTTTTGGCTGTTGATCAATTACGGCTGTTTTCAATCGCACGTAGATTCTTGGCTATACTCAGAATGACAAATTAAAATCTTCATCTTTCATTTTTAAAACTATATTTGCGCTACTCAAAGGGGTGCTTTTTGAATCTGCAATTTCTGTTGTAGTCAAGAGGCTGAGATTACACCCATTTACAAGGCTTAAGGACAAAGGCTTAAGGTTTAAGGGTTTCACCTTATGCCTTACACCTCAAAACCTTTCATCTTGTAATGCACCTGATTCGGATAATGCCGACGTAGGGAAGAGGTTAAATTTACAATGCTGTTTCGCCCTGAAAGCAGTTTCAATTATTTTTTGTTGGTCGAAAGACATTAATTATTGTAAATGAATTTTCAAGAGTGGTTCAGGCTTTTCTATGAGCAAATTGTGCATACATCATTAATTGAGTGGTTAGCAGTTGGTTTTGGTGTCTCTGAGGTTTTATTAGCCAAAAAGAATAGCATTTGGTTATATCCGACAGGAATAATTTCTATCCTTTTATCTATGTTTCTTTTGTTGGATGTAAAACTTTATGCCGAAATGCTGCTAAGTATTTACTATTTGGTAATGAGTGTTTATGGATGGATAATTTGGAAGAAACGCAAAGTTGAAGGGGCAAACCAAGTGGCCTGGAGCACTAACAATGAATTGCTTATTGCGGTTATGATTTCGGTAGTTGGCTTTTTCGTTTTCTATTTCGTACTCAGAAACCACACAGACTCTGATGTACCCTTACTCGATGCCTTTGTGTCTTCTACAGCATGGGCAGGGATGTGGCTTTTAGCAAAGCGTAAAATCGAAAACTGGATTTTCCTTAACATCTCCAATATTGTCGCTATTCCTTTATTGGTTCACAAAAAACTTCCTTTAATGGCTTGCCTAACAACTTTCCTATTTGTTGTGGCCATTTTCGGTTTTATGGATTGGAAGAAAATCATCGGGAAAAGAAAATTGAGAACTGTTTAATAATCCACCTCGGAGACTTTGCGGCGTTAGTAAGGCTTCGTCTTTCTCTAGTTTTGAGGTAAAAAATAAAATTATGCAAAGCAAACAAATACCAACCTGGCGGGAAAAAGTTCGGGAATTCGCGTCAAAGTCTGAAGAGATGGGAAAATTACACCCCGAAATTTTGGAGCTTGCTTACCACGAAAATTGGTTTAAACTTTTTGTGCCTGCGGTTTATGGGGGCCCGGGTAAACAGCTTCCAGAAATATTGAGACTTGAAGAAGAATTAGCCGAAGCAGATGGGAGTTTGGGCTGGACAATCACGCTGTGTGCCGGGGCTGCATGGTTCGCGGGTTTTTTAAATCCTGAATTGGCGACAGAAATATTTTCTGATAGAGCAATTTGCTTTGCCGGAAGCGGGGCCATTGGCGGAACGGCAACAAAAACTAAAGATGGTTACCTAATTAACGGGCATTGGAAATATGCTAGCGGTGCACTGCATGCCACTATATTTACGGCAAATTGCACCTTAAAAAATCACGATGGAACTGATATTGCCGATGAAGAGGGCAATCCGATGGTGTTGTCTTTTATACTGAAAAAAAATGAAGTTGAGATCTTACCGGGATGGTCTTATTTCGGATTAATCGCAACGGGAAGTCATGCCTTTGAAGTTCATAATTTAGTTGTACCGGAAAACCGAACCTTTAAAATAAACACAACAATTGAAGTAGCAGATGAAGGGTTTGATTATCCATTTCTCCAGCTTGCAGAAACTACTTTGGCGGTAAACAGTTTAGGCATGACTAATAACTTTTTGAACCTGGCTGAAGAAGCTTTTTTATCCCGTTCAGGGCTTAAAAGATATACAGCAGATCAAATTGAATTTTTTGAAAAAGAACTGGAACGATGCAAAGGTGAGGTTCAGCATTTGAGACATAAATTTTATCAAGTCTTTGATAAGTCGTGGAAAGAATTGATAAATCAACATTTAATAAGCGAGGAAACGCTTAAGGAGGTTAGTGCTGCCAGCAGAAAACTAGCTCATGCAAGCAGACGGGTAACAGACACATTATTTCCCTACTGTGGATTAGAAGCAGCTAAAAAAGAATCGGAAATTAACAGGGTGTGGCGTGATATACATACCGCCAGTCAACATGCTCTGCTGACTTTCGAAAACTAATCGCCCAGTAATTCGGGTTTAATTTTAGTTTTAAATTCTTGTACAAACTTATCAAGCTTAGGTTGTATAACGAAGTTGCAATAAGGTTTATCATGATTTTTGTTGAAATATCCCTGATGATAATCTTCGGCATCATAGAATTCAGAAACAGGACTAATTTCCGTTATAATCGGTCTATCAAAAATGTTATCCCGGGTTAAATCATCTATAATCTTTTCTGTTTGCTGTTTTTGCTCTTTGGTAGAATAAAAAACAACAGATCGATATTGCGTTCCCCTGTCGGTATCTTGTCTATTAAGGAGTGTTGGATTGTGTGTTTTAAAAAAGACCAGTAAAAGCTCGCTGAAAGATATTTTCGATTCATCAAAATCAATTTGGATCACTTCCGCATGGCCGGTATCGCCATTGCTTATTTCCATATAGGTAGGGTGTTTTTGCTCACCGCCCATATAACCGGATATTACCTTTTCTACGCCTTGTAAAGATTGAAACACAGCTTCTGTACACCAAAAGCATCCTCCGCCGAATATTGCTGTCTGCATTACCTATAAACGAGATTTATGCAAGAATGGTTTTGAGTATTACGAAGAAGGCCCATGATATTCATCACGGGCCTTTATTTTTATTGGTATTGAATATAAATCGGTTTCGGTGTAAGTTTCAATAACTCTTCAGGCGTCATCAAACGTTTAGGTTCTTTCTTTAAATCATTTTTGTAGAATAATTTAAAACCTGTAAACTGAACAGGCTCACCATAAATGAAATGGCGATAAGTTCCTTTTTTCAATTCGGGTTCGCCCCAACCATCCATGTGCATTACTACCTGCACTTCAGGGCGTAATTTTATGTTTTGAGAATTTGTTACCATCTTTTTAGTAAAACGGTGTAACGTGAAAACTTTTGGAGGTAAATTATATTTTTTAACAATGTCAGCTAAATAACCTGTTACATAATTAATGTCAACTGCATCATAGGTACCGATTCTTTTACCCGGCAAAGATCCGTCTTTCATTGAAAATTCAGGGTCGATTCCTAAATGCACATAAGGCAACTGTAAATACTTTTCGATGTGAGGAAGCTCTGCTTTGATTGTGCTTAAAGCAACTTGTAAATCTAAGAATACAATTGTATTAGGCTGCATCTTAGCGATTTTTAATACAGAATCGATTTGCTTATTACCCATTCTGTTAATGTATTTTCCATCTTTTCCTGGGGTTCCGCTTGCTACGGCCGCAATATAATGTAAACCAGGTTGTACCGGCGTAGAAGGATCTGCTTTCTCCCAATGTTTTACTTCTGCATTCAGGCGTTGCCACATTTCTTTCGGTGCATATTCGCCGAGTGCACCCATCTTTTTCGAGTGTAGATTTCCATAGTATACTACAATTCGTTTGAAAGGTAAAATTGCGCCTGCCAAAGGAATAGGCTGGTTTTTCACAGGCCATTTGCCCGTCGTATCACCGTTAGCAAGCTTACGCACCAACGAATCGTAAAGCTTTGGGTCAACAGGTTTCATTACGTTAACAGTCGAGTCAGTTTTTTTCTTCGTACTGTCTGACGAGAACATTTTGCCGATACCACCACCTTTGCCTTCCGAATTGCAATTGGCAAATAAGCTGATTGCGGCAAAACCAAGGATTAGAGTGCCCGCTAATTGAGGAAATTTCATAGAATTATTTATAGATTTTAATGTTTAGACAGTTTTTCCGAATCTGTTTGGACATGAAAGTAGGATGGAAAACCGATAGATCAAAATAAAGTAATCAACATTTACACATTGCAAAATTTACCAAAAACTCCCAAAGGAAGTTTTATGCCTGCAGTGGCCTGAAGATACAATTCTCCGGTTTCTAAATTTTTAACTTTAGGGAATGAGGTGCGAATTAAATTTTCTACAATAACGGAAGAAAATCCGAGAGAGTAAGTATTTAAGATTAAAAAATGTTCTTTTTCATCGAGGAGCTGAACCACATCCTGCATCATTTCCTGAATATGATCTTCCAGTTTCCATTTTTCGCCATTGGGACCGTGGCCGTAGGCAGGCGGATCTAAAATAATTCCGTTATATTTTTTACCACGCTTAAGTTCTTTTTTAACGAATTTCAATGCATCTTCAACCATCCACCGGGTGTTTTTTAAGCCGGAAAGTTCTTGGTTTTCATTTGCCCAGGTTACAACTTGTTTTATTGAATCCACGTGAGTTGTTTCGGCACCGGCGGCGTTTGCAATTAGTGATGCGGCACCTGTATAAGCGAAAAGATTTAAAACTTTGGGCTGGGGCGTTTGAAATTTTTTAATTGATGATGAAATAAAATCCCAGTTTACGGCCTGCTCAGGGAAAACCCCAACATGTTTAAATGAGGTTAATCCAAGGCGAAGCTTAATGGCAACTTCATCGTTTTTGTACTCCACGTGCCAACGATCCGGTGTTGCCGGGTTTTTCTTAACCCATTCACCCGACGTTGCAGAACGACCTCTAAAAGTAATATTGGCAGTTTTTTTCCATTCCTGCTCCGACAATGTTTTTTTCCATACGGCCTGAGGCTCAGGTCTGATTAAGATAACATTGCCGAAACGCTCTAATTTTTCAAAATCCCCGCAGTCAATCAGTTCATAATCTTTCCAATGGGTTGGGGCAAGTAATTGTATCATTATTAAAATATATAACTCGTCATTGCGAGGCACGAAGCAATCTTAATGCGATAGTTGTTGATTTATTTCTTAAAACTTATCTTTTGCTGCCTTCATAAAACGGCTGGCAAAAACAAAGTCGTTAAGCTCTTTAATATCTGTGTGCGCAATTTCTTTATTGCTTCCTTCCCAGAATTTTTTTCCTTCGTGTAAGAATAAAATGTAATCACCAATACCCATTACCGAGTTCATATCGTGAGTAACTACAATTGTTGTGGTTTTATATTCTTCTGTTAATTCCTGTATCAACTCATCAATTACGATAGATGTTTTTGGATCTAAACCTGAATTTGGTTCATCACAAAAGAGATATTTAGGATTCATGGAAATGGCACGGGCAATACCCACACGCTTCTTCATACCGCCCGATAATTCTGCCGGAAATAATTTGTTTTTGCCTGCAAGGTTAACCCGCTCCAAACAAAAATTGACCCGGTCGATTTTTTCACTTCTGCTTTGATCAGTAAACATGTTTAAAGGAAACATAATGTTTTCTTCAACCGTCATACTGTCAAAAAGTGCCGAACCCTGAAAAAGCATGCCTATTTCTTTACGCACTTCGATACGTTGTTCGTAGGTCATAGGGGTAAAATCCCGACCATCGTACAAAACCGATCCCGAATCAGGCTGATGTAAACCAACCATACATTTTAGTAAAGTTGTTTTTCCCGAACCCGAACCACCGATGATAAGATTGGTTACGCCTTCTTCAAACTTTCCCGAAATGCCTTGTAAAACCTCGTTTCCGGAGAATGATTTATAAATATCTTTAATCTCTATCATTACAATAACAATTGGGTTACAATATAATCGCAGGCTAAAATAGAAATACAACTAATTACAACTGCTCTTGTACTTGCCTGTGAAACTTCCAATGCGCCTCCGCGAACGTAAAACCCTTCGTAGGCAGGTACCGAAGTAATAATGAAGCCGAAAACAAATGCCTTAACTAAAGCAACAACGATGGTGTAAGGATTGAAATCGGTGGTAATACCTTGAAGATATTCTGCAGGAGTAACAGCGCCAGAAACAGAACCGCCGATATAACCGCCTGTAATGCTCAAAAACATAGAAATTATAACCAGCATCGGAACCATTGTAATACCCGATATTATTTTCGGAAGGATTAAGTAGCCCGGTGCATTGATTCCCATAATTTCCAGCGCATCAATTTGTTCGGTAACACGCATCGAACCAATTTCTGATGAAATTGCCGACCCTATTTTACCTGCTAATACAATGGCACTGATGGTCGGACTTAATTCTAGAATGCTCGAATCTCTGTTTACAGAACCGATAATTGTTTTAGGGATGAAATCACTTACCAGCTGGAAAGCGATTTGCAAGGTCATTACCGCACCGATAAAAGTAGAAATAATTGCAATTAACCCTAATGAGCCAACGCCAACATAATCCATCTGCTTGGCTATTTCCTTTAAATATATCTTCAGTTTTTCCGGCTTTCTGAATACAGATTTGAGTAGCAGTATGTACCTGCCGAAATTGGTAAAATTCATTCCGTATGTGTTGCTTAATTTAAATGTTAATATATAATACTACAAAGAAACGATAAAAATGTTGTTGCGCTTTGTTAATTGCAAAAATATTCGTGGTTTTAAATATAAATATGGTTTTTTGCTTACAAAAATTAAACCATAAAAATATGAAAGCTGTTATAACCGGAGCAACCAAAGGAATAGGCAAGGCAATTGCAATTAAATTGTGGAACGAAGGTTATGATTTGGCATTAGTAGCCAGAAATAAGAGCGAGCTGGAAAAACTTCGCGACGAATTACTTACCACAGGAAGAGCCATTTCCATTTACGCGGTTGATTGCAGCATAAAAGAAGAGGTTTATCATTTTTTAACGGCGGCAGAAAAGGAAATTGGCTTCGCTAACGTTTTGGTTAACAATGTTGGTGCTTTTTTGCCCGGAAGCATGTTGGATGAGGACGATGAAACATTTGAGAAACAACAAAACATTAACGTAAATGCCGGTTATTACATTAGTAAATTTTTCGGCAAAAAGATGCGTTCAGAGAAGCTAGGACACATTTTTAACATCTGTTCGGTAGCGAGTAAAGCTCCTGTAAAAAATGGTGGTAGCTATAGTGTAACAAAAGCAGCGATGTTAAGTCTTAATCATGTATTGCGGCAAGAGTTAGCTCCACACAACGTTAAGGTAACTGCTTTTTTGCCGGGCTCTACAAAAACATCATCCTGGGAAGGAACAACAATTCCCGACGAAAAATTTGTACAACCCGAAGACATTGCAGAAACTTTGTTCACCATTTTAAACTTAAGTAAAGGGGTAAATGTTGATGAAGTGCTAATCACTCCGCTGGATTTTTAAACACAAAATGAACAGCGTTATGGAAAAGAAGCTTTTTAGAAACGAACACGATAAGATGATTGCCGGTGTAGCTTCAGGCCTTGCAGAGTACATGCAGGTTGAGGTAACCATAGTTAGATTATTGTTTGCATTATCTACCATTTTTATGGCCGGAGGCGGCCTGGTAGCCTACATAATTATGTGGATTATTGTACCGGTTAATAACGATCCGGCAGCGAAATTCTCAAAATTCAATGATTATTTTAACAAGAATAATCCAAATCCTACACCATTTGGGCAGGCAGATCCCTTTGCCGGTCCTGTTGGTTCGGGAAACACAAACTGGTCTCAACCGATAAATGATGCGCAAAAAGCACCATTTGAAACACAGGCAGATTTTAACAAATTTAATAAACCGAATGATACTGGGCGCACCATCGGCGGATTGCTCTTGTTGGTTGTCGGCTGTTTCTTTTTAATGCGTGAGTTTGATTTCATTCCGGATTGGTTCAGATTCAGAAACTTTTGGCCAGTAATCTTCATTGTTTTGGGGATCAGCATTATAGCTAAATCTAAAAGAAAAAATGAATGGGCAGCATTTCAAAATCAACAACAAGCAGCTGAAGAAACAAAAAAAGATGTGGTTACCGATGCTGTAATTGTAGAAGAAACTAAGAACGAAAATAACTCAACACCTACTAACCCTCAAGTATAAATATTATGAAACTGGATAGATTAATCTGGGGTATTTTACTGCTTTTTATAGGCGGTGTACTCTTACTGGAAAATTTTGGCGTAATCGAATTTTATTGGCGTAACGTGTGGCATTTCTGGCCTGTATTTTTAATCATTGCCGGTGTAAATATTTTATTCAACAAAAATAATTCGCAAACAGGCAGTATGATTTCCATTGCAGTGTTGGTTTTAACTTTAGGCTTTCTGTTTTTTAAAGGGCAGCAAGAGCCAGACAGAAGCTCGTGGTGGGGTCATAATTTCAAAAAAGATGTCGATATAAATATAGACGATAATGATAACGACGATGAAGATAACGACACTTCATATAATCAATTAAATTTATCGGAACCTTTTGCAGCGGTTGACAGTGCGAAGAAGACAGTTTTAAATATCTCAGGCGGTGGTATATCTTTCAATTTAGATGGAGAAACAAATGAACTGATTAAGGCTGATGTTAAGAAAAGGCACGGAGATTTTTCACTCACTAAACAAACTACTGATACCGCAACGGTGCTTACCTTTAAAATGGGTAATAAAAAAAACAGATGGAATTTTGGGGATGGCGGAAATGACGTAGATTTTAAACTTAATAAAGCCCCAAACTGGGATATTATTATGAAACTTGGTGCCGGCGAAGCTGACTTTGATTTTTCTGATTACAAAGTTCGTACTTTTCGTTTCGATGGCGGTGCAGCTTCATTAGATATAAAAGTTGGTGATTTATTGCCGATTACAGATGTGATCGTGAAATCAGGGGTTGCTGATGTGAAAATTCAAATTCCAACTAATTCAGGCTGCAGAATTAAAACTAAAACCGGTTTATCTGCAAAAGATTTCGAGGGATTTGAAAAGCTAAGCGATGGTATTTATGAAACATCGAACTATAAATCATCTGCTAAGAAAATCTTTATCAATTTGGATGGCGGATTGAGTAACTTTGAGGTAAACAGATATTAGATGAGGTTGAGGGCTTTAAGGCAGAAAGTTTAAGGCTTTTTGTAAAGCCTTACATATACTTCATTTAGAAAATCCTAAAAAGCCCAATGAACCCTGAGCACTACACAGTCGTAATTAATGGTAAACCACAAGGGCCATACACGCTAGCAGAACTTGGTAATTTAAATATCACACCAAATACATTTATCCGTAAACCGGGAATGGACGATTATAAAGAAGCTCATGCAATTGCAGAATTGCGTGAGCTTCTTGGTTTTAGTTATCAGAAAACTGCGCCGCAATATTTCGCCGCTTTCGATTTAAGGCTTCTCGCCTCGGTAATCGACCATTTTTTGATATTCATAATATATTGCCTTCTTATCTTGGTCAGTTTTATTTTTGTTGAAGGGAAGGATCAACGTATCATGGCATTTGTAACGCCTTTGCCTTTAATTTTTATCATTAAACTCATTTACGGCAGCTTTGCAGAGTCTTCAAAAAGTCAGGCAACCATCGGAAAACGATTGGTCAACATTAAAGTAACCGATTTGGAGGGTACGAGAGTTTCATTTGGTCGCTCACTGATTCGGAATCTGTCTAAAATACTTTCAGTAATTCCTGTTTTCTTCGGCTACTTTTATAGTTTTTTAAATAAAAAAAACCAATGCTGGCATGATGTGGCGGCCGATACTTTGGTGATAAAAGATAGGCTGATATAGATTTTAAGTCATTCTCTTATCAAAATTCGCTCAATCAAAATTCTATCTCTATCTTTGCTCCTGCATGGAAAATATATCAGTAAATCATGGTTTGGCAGGTGGTTATTGCAACAGTTTAACTACTTATTCGAGGTTTCGAACCCGCGAAGTAAATATTGGTGACATCGCCTTAGGAGGGCGTAATCCAATTCGTATCCAATCGATGACTACTACCGATACCATGGATACCATCGGCACCGTTGAGCAAACCATTCGCATGGTGCAATCGGGCAGCGAATACGTTCGAATTACGGCACCAAGCATTAAGGAAGCGGAAAACTTGGCCAACATTAAAAAAGAATTACGCTTTCGCGGATATAATGTGCCGCTAATTGCCGATATCCATTTTACACCAAATGCAGCGGAAATGGCGGCACGAATTGTAGAAAAAGTGCGAGTAAATCCGGGTAACTACGCTGATAAAAAGAAATTCGAAAATTTAGAATATACGCAGGATGCTTACACGGCAGAACTTGAGCGTATCAATAAGAAATTCATTCCCTTAATTAAAATTTGTAAGGAGTATGGTACAGCAATGCGCATCGGCACCAACCATGGTTCACTTTCTGATCGGATTATGAGCCATTACGGCGATACACCCCGCGGAATGGTAGAATCTGCAATGGAGTTTATCCGCATGTGCGAAGCAGAAAACTACTACAATCTGGTTATTTCAATGAAAGCCAGCAACACGCAGGTAATGGTTCAGGCTTATCGCTTACTGGTTGAAACCATGGTTAAAGAGGGTATGAATTATCCTTTGCATTTAGGCGTAACCGAAGCAGGAGATGGCGAAGATGGTCGTATAAAATCTGCAGTTGGAATCGGCACTTTATTGGAAGATGGTTTGGGCGATACTATTCGTGTTTCACTAACGGAAGACCCAGAATTTGAAGCGCCTGTAGCGAAAGCATTGGCAGACAGGTATTCTGAACGGAGTCAGGAGTCAAAGGTACAAGTTCAGGAAGCTGAAAGTATAGCTTCCGTTTTCCATGATATATCTTCCGTCAAAACTTATTCCCCTTACTCTTATTCCCGTAGAATCACAGAGCCTGTTCAGCATATTGGCGGTCATCACCACCCGGTAGTTATGATTGATGTTTCTAAAGAGAACCTAAAAGACCCATATTTTTTAAGTGCTGTTGGCTACAATTACAGCGCCGGCTTAGATAAATATAATCTGGCCGATCAAGCCTGCGATTTAGCTTTTCTTGGAGATAGTCTGCCGTCATTCTCTTTCCCCGGAAACTTAAAACAAGTGTATAATTACAATACCTGGTTAAGTTTAAGGAATAAAAATAATTGTCATCCTTTGTTTACTCTTGATGAATTTAACAATGCTGCCGTTAAGGATGAGCATTTGAATTTTGTGGAGATTGATGCGCTTCATTTTAACCATTTGTCTTTGCATCAACTAATCAACGTAGTTTTTATATTGAAAACAGCTGCGGCGCATGGTATGGCTGAGCAAAGGGCATTTTTTGTGGCTTTGCAGGAGAAAAATATTCAGACTCCCGTTATCATTAGAAGGAGTTATGAGAATCTCAATGCCGACAATTTAATGCTTCATGCGGCGACAGATTTAGGCGCTTTATTTACGGATGGTTTTGGGGATGGAATCTGGATCGGTGACCAAAGTCAGAATTTAGCTTTGTTAAATTCTACGAGTTTTGGGATTTTACAGGCAACGCGGACACGAATTAGCAAAACTGAATATATTTCTTGCCCGAGTTGCGGAAGAACGCTTTTCGATTTACAGGAAACAACTCAGCTTATTCGTTCCAGAACTGACCATTTGAAAGGGCTCAAAATCGGGATTATGGGTTGTATTGTAAACGGCCCCGGAGAGATGGCTGATGCGGATTACGGCTATGTAGGTACTGGTCCTGATAAAATTACGCTGTATCGCGGGCAGGAAGTGGTAAAGAAAAATGTGAACACTGCGTTTGCTTTAGATGAGTTGATTGACATTATAAAAGGTGATGGAAATTGGGTAGAGAAAGGTTAAGCGCCTTTGGTCTGTGTCCTCACCGACCATTATAATTCGTTCAGTTTCTGTCTGTGAGGACACAGACCGAGGTGTAGAAAATTGCCAGCCAGGACAAATATATTTTAATAGATCTTAAATTACCTCCATGAACATCCTGAGTTTCAAACCATCGGCCCCGTGGTCTGTGTCCTCACAGACCATTATAATTCGTTCAGTTTCTGTCTGTGAGGACACAGACCGAGGTGTGGAGATTAAACATTATCTAATAACTAATCAATAAATCCCTAAATTACCTCCATGAGCATTCCTGAGTTTCAAACCATTTTTAGCGAATTAAGAAACTGGCTAATTAGCAAAGGACTTACTGACGGAGAATTAATTTATTCTTACTTTTTTATTGGCTTAATCGGCGTTACGCTATTTTTATTTATTACTATTTTTCTAACCCGACAGGTTTTCATAGCTGCGGTAAAGGGTGCTAAAACAAAAACCAACTGGCAAAGTGCCTTGTTTGAGTTTAGGGTTTTCAGGGCGTTTGCCTTAATTTTTGGCGCATATATTATTTATAATGCTGTTCCCTTTGTCTTTCTCGATTTTAAGGTTTGGCTTTTTTATGCATTAATCATCGCGAAAATTTACATCGTGCTTGCTGTAATGTTCGCGATAAATGCATTCCTCAACGCTTTAGTTTCCATTATGGAATCTTCGAGGAAATATGCTGATAAACCGATTAGAAGTTACAAGCAGGTTGCTAAAATCGTTTTTTATATTGTTGGTTTCGTACTGATTTTATCAATAATTTTAAACCAATCTCCATTATATATCTTCGGAGGTTTCGGTGCGGTAACGGCCGTTTTTATTTTGGTTTTTCGCGACCCGATTTTGGGTTTCGTAGCATCGGTACAAATGAGCGCCATTGATTTAGTACGTGTAGGCGACTGGATTACAGTCGAAAAATATGGTGCTGACGGCGAGGTAACCGAAATTAACTTAACTACAATTAAAGTGCGCAATTGGGATAAAACCGTTACAATTGTGCCGAGCTATGCTATTGTAAGTGAGTCGTTTAAAAACTGGCGGGCAATGGAAGAGAGCGAAGGCCGACGAATTAAACGACACATTAATATAAAAATTTCGAGCATCAAATTTTGCGATGAGGAACTGATAAACCGGTTAAAAAGCATCGATTTTCTGAAAGATTATTTGCGTGAAACCCAACTGCAAATTGAAGTTTTTAATGCCGAAAACACTGTAAATCCTACTAATTTGGTTAACGGAAGACATATGACAAATATCGGAACCTTTCGGGTTTATGCTGAAAAATATTTGGAGAGTAATCCTCACATTAATACCGATTTAACCTTTATGGTTCGCCAGTTACAAGCTACGGAAAACGGGCTTCCCATAGAAATTTATGTGTTCTCGAAAGAGAAAGGCCTAAAAAGATTTGAAGAAGTGGCAGCCGATATTTTCGACCATTTGCTTGCTGCGGTTCCGTATTTCGATTTAGAAATTTTTCAAAGTCCGAGTGGCAGCGATATGAGGGGTTTTGTTGGAAGAGGAAATGATTGAAAACTTTCGATGTCATTCTGCAAGCAGTGAGGAAGCGCTAAGGTAGTCTACTCTGCACTAAACTGTGAAATTGAGTTTTTAATCGTGAGATAATTAATCAACGCTTCTCGTCGCCTGCATTTTCTTCGTAAATTCAGAACGACGTTTTAACCTTTACGCCTTTGCTTCAATAGCTTTTTCATCGATTGAAGCAATCCCATTTGCTGTATTATTTTATCAAATGAGATTGCTTCGTGCCTCGCAATCACGATCGGTCTTAACATCCTTAATATTGATTTCTACGAAATAAATTAACCCTCAGGATGACAGCAAGTTTTATTATTCCCCTAAAAACGTTAAAACCTTTTCGCAAACTTTAAACAAAAGCGGCGGTAATGTTTCATTTTCATAAGGGTGCGATGCACCATATACATGATTTGCACCTTCAATTTTTACCAATCTGCTACCGGGATTTGCATCAGCAAGTTTCTGCGCATGCTCTAAGGGCACATTCACATCATCATCGCCCTGAACAATTAGCCAAGGAATGTTAACGCGTTTCGCAGCGCTTAAAATGTCCAAAGTGTCTTTGTTTTCTTTAAAATCTTCTAATAACGTAACATTTAAAGGCATTTGCTCTTTTGTTCGGGCATTAGTTACAAAGATTTTTCCTGTCTTTTTCCACTCCGCTTCTTGTTCTTTTTTCCACAAACTATCAAAGCTCGAAATGGCACTCCAAGTAATTAACTTTTTAATTCGTAAATCATTTGCAGCCTCGATAATGGCTAAGCCACCACCACGACTATGGCCGATTATATTTATTTCAGTTTCTTTTCCGTAAGCTTTTTCGATAAAATCGAGTACAGCATTTACATCGAAAAGTTCTTTAGAAACAGTGTTATTTGCAAAGCTTTCCAAATCGCTTACATCTTTAGGGTTATCTGCCGGCACACCGCCGTGCGATAAATTGAATTTAATGTAACGATACCCATTTGCCGCAAAATATCGTGCAACCAAATTGTGAGCACCCCAATCTTTAAAACCTTTAAACCCATGAACAAAAAGTACAATAGGCGTTTGTGGGTTCTTATCGTCGAATGTAATGTCGCCGATAATTAGTTTTCCATCGGCACCGCTAAGGCTGAATTCGCTTTGTGTAATCATAATTTAAGGAATTGATATAATTTATTAACCTACGAAAACGATATTTGTTGTAAATCTCTGACTAGATTTTTGAACAACTTTGAGGGGTTTTCCCTCTTTTAGAGGGGTGCCCACAGGGTGGGGTGTTTTTAAATTCCTAGCACCAACCCAAGTTCCCTAAACCCGATAAAAGTGAAAATACTTTTGGTGTACTGATGAGAAAGATTGCCACGTCGTTCCTCCTCGCAATGACGGAAATGGAATGAATGACAGAAATTTAAAAAAGATTGGAACGATTAGCGGGACTAACTTACAAATGAAAAACAGAACCCTGCTTTTCTAATAATGTAAATGCTGTATTTTACCATGTAAGAATTTAAGAAAATATAAGCCAATATCTCGTAACCTGTTTAGAGTTCGAGGCATTACTATTTACCCAAATTTCGATAATAATACCAGGCCCAACAAATAAACAGCACCTGAAAAGGCAACCTGGCCCAAGCAATAAATGGTGTTACTAAAATTTTCCCGAGCATAAAGGGTGCAATTTGGATCATGTATATGTGTGCAGGTAAAAAGGCTATCAGCATAAAAATAATTAAAATCGCAGCCGGTTTTCTTGTCTTCGAAAATAGAAGCATTATTCCTAAAATAATTTCTATGGCACCAGAAATGAAAATTAAAAACGAATGCGCAGGCAACCATTTTGGCATTATAGCGTAATAAGGATCAGTCGATACAAAGTGATTTATGCCTGCTACAATGTAAAGAACAGCGTTTATCCAAAGAAAAAATTTGTAAAAAAATTTACGATTGTCAGGGTTAAGCATTTATTTAAAACCGTTCTAAATTGATGTAAATTACAGATTAATGACGGTGACATCCATCAAGCGTGTTACTTTTGTATCCCGATAATAGTTAATAACGGAAGCACTTGGAATATTTAAAAGTAATCGCTTTTACGCATCACCACATCGACCTGAAATCTTTAGGGAAATTAGTTATTTGTGACGAGAGTTTGGATAACAGGTTGAAGAATATTCAAACGCAACTTCCCGTTAGCGAAATTTTTTACATTGGTACTTGTAATCGTGTAGAGTTCGTTTTCCTGACTAAAGAAAAAACCGACAAAGAATTTGTTACCAGATTTTTAACCATTTTAGATATGGGTTTCCCTCCCGAATTTATGGAGCGTTTCCTTGATAATGTTACGGTTTACGAAAACGAAGAGGCTTTTAATCACTTGCTTAGAACATCTTGCTCTTTAGAAAGTTTAGTTGTTGGCGAAAAGGAAATTCTTGCTCAAATTCGTAGAGCATATGAAAGCTGCCGCGATGCAGGTTTTACAGGCGACTACATGCGGATGATTATGGATAGGGTAGTGAAAACCGCGAAAGAAGTTTACACGCACACCAATATCTCAAAAAATCCTGTTTCTGTCGTTTCCTTGGCTTATCGCAAGCTTAAAGAATTAAATATGTGTGGCAACTCACGCGTTTTAATTATCGGTGCAGGAGAAACCAATCAAAACATTGCCAAATACCTTAACAAACATAAATATTCCAATTTTTCAATTTTTAACCGTACACTTTCTAAAGCAGAAACGTTAGCCGAAGAACTTAACGGAAGAGCTTTCAATTTAGAAGCTTTAGAAAATTACACAGAAGGTTTTGATGTAATTATCACCTGCACCGGTTCTACCGAAGCGATCATAAATGAGGAGCTTTATGCCAAATTGCTAAATGGTGATACTGGCAAAAAAGTAATTGTCGATTTGGCAATACCGAACGATGTTGCACCCGCTGTTATCCATAACAACCCGATCCATTATATTGAGGTAGAAACTTTGAAAGAAGTTGCCCGCAAAAATATACAGGAACGTTACAACGAGTTGGTTCATGCCGAAGAAATTATCAGCAACAACATCACCGAATTTTTTACGGTTTTGAAACAACGCCGAATCGAGTTGGCTATGCAAGATGTACCCCGTAAAATTAAAGAGATCAAAAACACAGCTTTAAACGGTGTATTTGCCGATGAAATCAGTCAGATGGACGATGCATCTCGCGAGGTTTTGGAACGGGTAATGAACTACATGGAGAAAAAATGTATTTCTGTTCCGATGATTATGGCCAAAGAGATTTTGGTTAATCAGTCTGAGGTTAATTAACCGCAAAGCTCGCCTGGCTAAATCTTATTTTTCTTAAATTCCTTAAAAGGACATAAATAATTAGAAAAGCAGGGTTCTGTGCTTTTTGGTTATTTCAGCCCCGCTTTCCCTACAAGCACAACGAAGAATTGTGGCTTTTCGTCCAATCGGGTTTGTATAACTTTGGTTATTACTACTAACTTAGAAACACCCCGCCTTTCAGGCACCTCCCGATCAAAATCGGGAGGAATTGCAAAATGCCTATCCTGCAAATCGCTAAACAAACTTACAATACATAACAACCTTTACGAAGAACGAGGACTGGCCTGGTAGCATTTGGAAGTTAAAAGCATTGAAATTCTTTAATCTAACCTTTCATGTTTAACAGATCAAGGAAATATGCAGCCGCGGGCAGAATTTTGTAGAGGTAGGCCTCAAATTTCCGAAAGAGAATTTCGATAGCTTTGAACGACAAAGGATACAAGCCTTGATTTTTGCTCCACTTTTTATCAAGAAAAAGTGGAAAGCCCCCGCGGCCAGCGGTTATCTCTGTAACGGCACTGTCTCATTTTTAAACATTTTACAAGATAAAGCCGTATTTAGTTAGATTTGTAAATCATTTAACAAAACAGTGAAGAAATTAATCATCGGAACACGCGGTAGCGAACTTGCTTTGTGGCAAGCTAATCATATTCAGAGTGAGTTAGCGGCAATCGGCATTGAAGCAGAAATTAAGATTATCAAAACGCAGGGCGACAAAATCCTTAATTTACGTTTGGATAAACTAGAGGGCAAAGGTTTTTTTACCAAAGAGTTGGAAGAAGAACTTTTAGGCGGAACAATCGATTTGGCAGTACATTGCCTCAAAGATTTGCCAACTACACATCCTGCAGGCTTAACCATTGCGGCAATTCCGCCACGTGAAGAAGCAACCGAATATCTGCTGATTTTGAAAGACTGTGTTGATGTTTCGCAAAAGCTCTCTTTAAAAAAAGGCGCAATGGTGGGTACTTCATCGAACAGAAGAAAAGCGCAACTTTTGGGTTTACGCTCTGATTTGGAAATCGAAGATTTACGTGGAAACGTTCCAACCCGTATCCAAAAACTTCGTGATGAAGATTGCGATGCAATTATGCTCGCAAAAGCAGGTATTAAACGCTTAGGCTTAGATGTTAGTGAATTCCACGTTGAAGAATTAGAACCGACTGAATTTGTGCCTGCGCCTGCCCAAGGTGCTTTGGCAATACAAATCAGGGAAAATGATACAGAATTATTTGATGCACTCCAAAAATTGCACGATCCTGCGACAGCAGAAGAGGTTGGTGTAGAACGGAAAGTGCTTAATATATTTGAGGGCGGTTGCCACATGCCTTTGGGTTGTTATTGCAAAAAAGAAGATGGCGCTTTTGAGGTGTGGACTTCCAAAGCCGAAACGGCGGAAGATTTTCCTGAACGTTTGTTCTTACGTTCTGAAACTACAGAAGGTTTAGCAGAAAAAATTGTTGCAAAATTTTCAAAAGAAAGAAGGAAGCCTGCAAAAGTTTTCATCTCTCGTGAAATTGGCGAACACAGTTATTTTCGCAAAGCCTTAGAAAGCAACAATATAGAAATTGAAGGTCGTTCATTAATCCGTACGTTTCCTATCGTAACTGTTTTAGACCAGTTTATATTAAAAAACATCGATTGGATTTTCTTCAGTAGCAGAAATAGTGTAGAGTATTTTTTCAATTTAAAACCACAATTACCAAAGAAAACACAGTTTGGTGTAGTGGGCAGAGGTTCGGAAGACGCTTTACGCAAGTTTAATCATTTTGCAGATTTCGTGGGCACAAGCGGCGATATTTCTGAAGTTGCAGAAGATTTTGCGAAACTCGTTTCTGGCAAAAATGTTTTATTTCCGAGAGCGCAGGATTCTTTACAATCCATTCAGAAGTCTTTACCTGCTGATGCAAAAATTATCGACTTGCCAATTTACGAAACGGTAATCGAAGAGAATATCGATCAGAGTTATGCCGATGTTTTAATTTTTACCAGTCCATCAAACGTTGATGCTTATTTCGCTGATAATTTATTGGAACCAGGTCAGCAGGTGATCGCGATTGGAAACTCTACAGGAAAGAAGTTTGATGAAATGGGCGTAAAATATGCCTTGCCGTATTCGCCCGATGAAATTGGATTGGCGGAAGCGGTTTTTGGAATAGAAATCAAATAGAGGTTGAGGGTTTAAAGGTTTAAGGTAGAGGGGTTGGGTGCTGAAAGACTGAAGCTGAAAGACCAAAGACTAAAGCGAAAAGCAAGACCACTTCGTCATTGCGAGGCACGAAGCAATCTTATTGCAGGCACTTAGCCGCAACGTTGAATATTGCTGTCATGCTGAGGCACGAAGCATCTGAAACCGATGAAACAGACTCTTCGTTCTTCAGAATGACGGAAGTTAAAAAATATACTACTTCAAGTCTTGATACCAGCCTAAGCGGCAGGCGAGCTTGATTTTAAATACTAATATGCTCGCTAAGGCCTCCCCTCCGGGGAGGTTTGGTGGGGCTTTAATACTAATAAAATGTTACATCGTCCGAGAAGATTAAGGAAAAATCCGTTGGTTAGAGAGATGGTAGCCGAAACCCGACTATCGAAAGATATGTTTGTGTACCCATATTTTGTGGTGCCAGGAACGAATGTTACCCATGCCATTGACGCCATGCCTGGTGTAAACCACTATTCGGTTGATACTTTGGTTAAAGATGTTGAAGCAGGAATCAAGAAAGGCCTCAACAAAATCATGCTTTTTGGTGTAGGCGATGAAAAATCTGCTGATGCAAAATCGGCATATCATGATCATTCATTAGTGCCCACTGCGGTTCGCGAGCTAAAAAAACAATTCGGTGAAGATTTATATGTGATTACCGATGTTTGCGTTTGTTCTTACACCACTCACGGTCACTGTGGGATTATGGAGAACGATTACGTTCAGAATGACAAAACGGTTGATGTGATTGCAAAAATGGCTTTAACACATGCGCAAGCAGGAGCCGATATGTTTGCTCCATCTGATATGATGGATGGCAGAATTGAAGCGATGCGTAATTTGTTAGACGATAATGGTTTCGTGAACGCAGCCATTATGAGTCACGCCACAAAATTTGCATCGGCTTACTATGGTCCGTTTAGGGAAGCTGCCGATTGTGCGCCAAGTAAAGGCGACAGAAAGGCGTACCAAATGGATTTCAGAAACCCACAAGAGGCTTTGCGTGAAGCACAATTAGACGAGCAGGAGGGAGCAGATGTTTTGATGGTAAAACCGGGATTAGCTTATCTGGATATTATTCAAAGATTGAAACAAGATACAAACTTGCCCATTGCTGTTTACAATGTTTCAGGAGAATATTCGATGGTTAAAGCAGCTGCAGAACGTGGCTGGATTGATGAACAAAAAGTAGTAATGGAAACCATGCATGCCTTTGCCAGAGCAGGCGCAAGCATTATAACCACTTACCACATTAAAGATATTTTAAATAACGATTGGATGTAGATAAGCTGAAAGCTTAATGCCGAAAGACCAAAGCCATTTTAAGCGCTTTACTTTTCGCTTTAACCTTTAGTCTTTCAGCTTTTAGCTTAATAGAGATGTTAGATTCACTAAAAAAAATGTTTTCAGGCAATGAGGCCGATGTTCCTGTCAATACAGGCAGCAAGCCTGATATTTCGCGGGTAAAATCTGCAGAATTGTATGAGAAATCAAAAACATATTTTCCGGGCGGTGTAAACTCGCCTGTTCGAGCCTTTAAGTCTGTTTATGGAACACCGCTTTTTATAGAAAAAGGCGATGGTTGTTACATCTGGGATGCCGATGGAAATCAGTTTATTGATTTCTGCGGAAGCTGGGGGCCATTAATTTTGGGCCATAACAATCCGAAAATTCGTGAGAAAGTTACTGAGGTAATGCAAAATGGAATGAGCTTCGGCGCACCAACCGCTTTGGAAAACGAACTGGCAGAGTTGATCATCAAAAACAATCGTTTTGTTGAGAAAATTCGATTTACAAGTTCTGGTACGGAAGCAGTAATGTCGGCGATTCGTTTGGCAAGGGGTTTTACCGGAAGAGATAAAATTTTAAAGTTCGAAGGTTGTTATCACGGCCATAGCGATTCACTTTTGGTTAAAGCAGGTTCGGGTCTGGTTACTTTTGGCGAAACTTCTTCGGCTGGTGTTCCAAGATCTTTTGCTGAAGAAACAATTGTGATCCCTTTAAATGATAAGACTGCAATTGAACAAGCTTTTAATCAATTTAAAAATCAGATTGCTGCGGTAATTATTGAGGGGATTCCTGCCAATAATGGCTTGATTATGCAGGATGAGGAATACATTCAGTTCTTGAGCAAAATCTGTAAGGAAAATAATTCGCTTTTAATTTTTGATGAAGTGATTACAGGTTTTAGAGTTGGCTTTGAAGGTGCCGCGGCTTATTATGGCATCACGCCTGATATCGTAACTTATGGCAAAATCATCGGTGGTGGTTTACCTGTTGGGATGTATGGCGCCTCTGCTGAAATTATGGGTCATATTTCTCCTGATGGAGGTGTTTATCAGGCTGGTACTTTGTCGGGAAATCCAGTGGCGATGGCTGCGGGAATCGCTACTTTAACGGAATTAAACAGATCTGGTTTCTACAAAGATTTAAATAACAAAACGCAAGAATTTGTGGCGAGTATTCAACGTTTTGCGACGGCCAGAAACTACAAATTTAAGGTGTTTACAGTTGGCTCTATTTTCTGGTTTGCTTTTACCGATAAAGATAAAATCCAATCTGCTGATGATATTGATGCAAGCAGCATGGAGAAATTCAAGGTGATGCACCGTGAATTGTTAAACCGAGGAATTTATTTAGGTCCATCGGGCTATGAAGTAGGTTTTGTTTCGGCGGCACATACTAAAATCGAGTTGGAGAAAGCGAAGCGAGCGATTTTTGAGGCGTTGGATCTGGTGTTTAGGTCGTAGCATCAGCCCTTGCGGCTGATAGTTTTACCACAGAGGGCACCGAGTTTTTCACAGAGAACATGGAGGGTTTTAACCATATAAGACATATAAGAAAATATAAGCTCAAGAAGCCGAATTGGAGCCTTTGAGGGGATTTTCCTCTTTTTTATGGGTGCCTGAAAGGCGGGGTGTTTCTGTTCAAAGCACAAACAGATGTTTTCTAAACCCGATTGAAGTGAATGCCGATTTTTCATCGGCAGAAACGAAAAGCGGGACTGAAATAACCCGAGTGAACAGGAACCTGCTTTCCAAATAATAAGAATTAAATGATTCGTGAAGACACGAACCATGGCTATAATTACAATTAAAAGCCCCTTTAGGGGTTGGGGTGTATGAAGAAATCCATTATTATATTTTACGCATTATTACTTTACGCATTAATACAGCTCATTTCCTGGGGCACTTTGGTGGTGCGTTTGCAGCCAAGCCGCATGACGATGATTATGGGAGAGGGTTCGGTATTTTTATTCCTGCTGTGTATTGGCGGTTATTTCCTGCACCAATCATTAAAGCGTGAGGATAAGTTGAGAGAACAGCAACAGAATTTCCTAATGTCGATCACGCATGAGTTGAAATCGCCATTGGCCGCGATAAAACTTTCTATTCAGACAATTGTTAAAAGAGATTTAGATAAGGCAAGGCAAACCTCTTTGCTGAATAATTCGCTGAAAGATATTGAGCGTTTGGATGACTTGGTGGAAAATATGTTGTTGGCAACAAAAATTGAAAACCGTTCTTATACATTTCCCAAGGAAGAATTTAATTTTTCGGAGTTGGTTTATAAAATTACAGATAGGCTACAGGTTCATTCTTGCGGGAACGAGCAATTGATAAACGCTCAAATTCAGCCAAATTTGCAGATAATGGGTGACAAATTTGCCTTATCGTCAGTAGTTACTAATTTGATAGAAAATGCAGTTAAGTACTCTAGTCCGTGTGATGAGATAAATGTGCTTTTGGATAAGGTTGACGGTCATATTCGACTTAGCGTAATTGATAAAGGGCCGGGTATTTCAGATGCCGAAAAAATGTTGATATTTGATAAATTTTACCGCGTTGGTAATGAGAATGTCAGGAAAGCGAAAGGAACAGGTTTAGGCTTGTTTATTGTGAAAGAGGTTTTACAATACCATGATGCAGATATTACAGTAAAAGACAATTTGCCTCAAGGAAGTATTTTTGAAGTAACAT
>Ga0308164_10001016_pt1 | contig 36218 bp, 33 predicted proteins | sample PhyTR2_FD_201031 | JGI IMG/M metagenome (GOLD analysis project Ga0308164, IMG submission 201031) | Phyllosphere microbial communities from UC Gill Tract Community Farm, Albany, California, United States - DLSLT.R2 | ecosystem: Host-associated > Plants > Phyllosphere > Unclassified | place: USA... | reverse complement strand
GAGCCCATGAGGGCCTCACCGCTAAGCTTGAGTAGAATGCGTTTATAGCGAGCCTGATAACCACTGCCCTGCTGAGCCATTGCGAATCTCTCCTGCGGCGTTTTCTGAAAAAAATCTGTGCGGGCTATTTCAAGCCTGCGCTTACTTTAGCTTGACGCTTTGCGCGCGTCGGGAGAATGCAGCCTTGTGGGCACAATCTCCAAGGAAAATTTCCCTTTCTCTTTCGACAAAGAGGCCGCACGCGTGAGCGGGCAGCCTCTTTGGGGCGACAGTTGAAAAACCGTCTTACTGCTTGGCGGCAGCCAGTTGAGCAGCCACTTCATCAGCGAAGTTATCAACTGGTTTCTCGATGCCGTCGCCTACTTTGAAGTAGGTGAAGGAAACGATTTCAGCGCCGGCTTTCTTGGCCAGATCACCGACCTTGACTTCCGGGTTCTTGACGAAGGCTTGCTCGACCAGGCTGGCTTCTGCCAGGAACTTGGTGATACGACCGCCAACCATTTTCTCAACGATGTCAGCCGGCTTGCCTTTGATCTTGTCTTCGTTCAGTTGCAGGAAGACATTCTTCTCGCGCTCGATCGCTTCAGCAGACACTTCCGAAGGGAACAGGAACTCAGGGTTGCTTGCCGCTACGTGCATGGCGATATCTTTGGCCAGCTCGACGTCGCCACCCTTGAGGGTAACAACTACGCCGATCTTGTTGCCGTGCAGGTAAGTACCTACAACATCACCTTCGATACGCTTCAGGCGACGGATGTTGACGTTTTCGCCAACCTTGCCGACCAGTACCAGACGTGCAGCTTCCTGAGCTTCGATCAACGGAGCGGCATCAGTCATCTTGTCAGCGAAGGCTTTTTCGACGCTTGCAGCAACGAAAGCCTTGAAGTCGTCTTGCAGGGCCAGGAAGTCGGTCTGCGAGTTGACTTCGATGATGACAGCGGCTTTACCGTCGTCCTTGATGGCGATAGCGCCTTCAGCAGCCACGTTACCTGCTTTCTTGGCGGCCTTGATGGCGCCGGAAGCACGCATATCGTCGATTGCTTTTTCGATGTCGCCGCCAGCCTTGGTCAAGGCCTTTTTGCAATCCATCATGCCTTCGCCGGTACGCTCGCGCAGTTCTTTGACCAACGCTGCAGTAATCTCTGCCATTTCAAAATCCTCTTGGATAGGTCTTCAACCATTCCACCCGACAGGCCGGGCGTGCAATTCTTGAAAAATCAGGGTGGCAGCAACACATGACAGCGAGGTCATGGTTACAGACCGACAAATCATTTCCTAGGTGGCAAAAAGGGGGCTAAGCCCCCTTTTCGCGTACTGAGTAAACGCCAGGCGTTTGTACTCAGCCTTCTACAGCAGCTGCAGCTGGAGCTTCTTCGACGAAAACGTCGGTGCCGCCAGCAACATTGTTACGACCACGGATAACAGCATCAGCCATCGAACCCATGTACAGCTGGATGGCGCGGATTGCGTCATCGTTGCCCGGGATGATGTAGTCAACGCCTTCCGGGCTGCTGTTGGTATCGACGACGCCGATAACCGGGATGCCCAGCTTGTTGGCTTCGGTGATCGCGATGCGCTCGTGATCAACGTCGATGACGAACAGAGCGTCCGGCAGACCGCCCATGTCCTTGATACCACCCAGGCTGCGATCCAGTTTTTCCAGATCACGGGTACGCATCAGGGCTTCTTTCTTGGTCAGCTTGGCGAAAGTACCGTCTTCAGCCTGTACTTCCAGCTCGCGCAGACGTTTGATCGACTGACGGATGGTCTTGAAGTTGGTCAGCATGCCGCCCAACCAGCGATGGTCGACGTACGGCGAACCGCAACGTGCTGCTTCTTCAGCAACGATCTTGCCAGCGGAACGCTTGGTGCCGACGAACAGAATCTTGTTTTTGCCCGAAGCCAGGCGCTCAACGAAAGTCAGCGCTTCGTTGAACATAGGCAGGGTTTTTTCAAGGTTGATGATGTGAATCTTGTTGCGCGCGCCGAAAATGTATTTACCCATTTTCGGATTCCAGTAACGGGTCTGGTGACCGAAGTGGCAACCAGCCTTCAGCATATCGCGCATATTGACTTGGGACATAAATAGTTCCTTGATAAGTCGGGTTAGGCCTCCACGTATCCCAATGACCAACCAATGGCATCTGCCAAGGGCACCCAGGTCATCGTGTCGACACGTGTGTGGGTTTGTGCTTCAAGGACGGACCTTGGAAAGCGGCGCATTTTATATCATAAAAGGGAAGAGAACGGAACTCCCATCAAGTGCTTGTTTTGCGGTGACTTTGCAGCTTCATGGACAGCCTATAGAAGGAAGCGATGATTACCCGGCACCGGCGGTCTGATAGAATTGCGCCTTTGCGCACCAACCGCGTGCCTGCCACGCCGAGAGAATTCGTATGACCATCACCCTCAAAACCCCGGAAGACATCGAAAAGATGCGCATCGCCGGTCGCCTGGCCGCCGATGTTCTGGAAATGATAGCGCCGCACGTCAAGCCCGGTGTGACCACCGAAGAGCTGGACCGCCTCTGCCACGACTATATCGTCAACGAACAGAAGGCGATCCCGGCCCCGCTGAACTACAAGGGCTTCCCAAAATCGATCTGCACCTCGATCAACCAGGTGGTCTGCCACGGCATCCCGAGCGACAAGAAGCTGAAGGACGGCGACTCGCTGAATATCGACGTCACCGTCATCAAGGACGGCTACCATGGCGACACCAGCCGGATGTTCCATGTCGGCACCGTTCCGGTATGGGCCGAACGCCTGTCGAAGGTGACTCAGGAGTGCCTGTACAAGGCCATCGAAATCGTCAAACCCGGCACTCGCCTGGGTGACATCGGTGCCGTCATCCAGAAACACGCTGAAAAGAACGGTTTCTCCGTGGTTCGCGAGTTCTGCGGTCATGGCATCGGCAAGGTGTTTCATGAAGAGCCACAGGTCATGCACTTTGGCGAGGCCGGAACCGGTATCGAGCTGCAGGAAGGCATGACCTTCACCATCGAACCGATGATCAACCAGGGTCGCCCTGAGACCAAGATTCTCGGCGATGGCTGGACGGCGATCACCAAGGACCGCAAGCTCTCGGCGCAATGGGAGCACACGCTGCTGGTGACCGCCGACGGTTACGAAATCTTCACCTTGCGCAGCGATGACACCATTGCCCGAAAAGCTCCCTGACCCGATCATGCCCGGCTGAACGCCCGCCCGTCACTTGCACAGCCCGACACGAGGAATACTGTTCAATGCCGCAAGTAGATCCAGACTTGTTCGATCGTGGCCAGTTCCAGGCCGAACTGGCCTTGAAAGCCAGCCCCATCGCTGCGTTCAAGAAGGCCATCCGCCGAGCGAGAGACGTCCTTGATGAGCGCTTCAGGTCGGGCCGTGACATTCGACGACTGATCGAGGACCGGGCATGGTTTGTCGATAACATCCTGCAAAAGGCCTGGGATCAGTTCGAATGGAGTGAAGACGCCGACATCGCGCTTCTGGCAGTGGGTGGCTACGGGCGCGGCGAGCTGCATCCTTACTCGGACATCGATCTGCTGATCCTGCTGGACAGCGACGACCACGAAGTTTTCCGTGAACCCATCGAGCGGTTTCTGACGCTGCTGTGGGACATCGGCCTGGAAGTCGGGCAAAGCGTACGCTCGGTCAACGAGTGCGCACAGGAAGGCCGCGCCGACCTGACCGTCATCACCAATCTGATGGAAAGCCGCACCATCGCCGGCCCCGAACGCCTGCGCCAGCGCATGCTGGAGGTCACCAGCACCGAGCATATGTGGCCGAGCAAGGAGTTCTTCCTCGCCAAGCACGCTGAGCAGAAAAAACGCCACCACAAGTACAACGACACCGAATACAACCTGGAACCCAACGTCAAGGGTTCTCCGGGCGGCCTGCGCGATATTCAGACCATTCTCTGGGTCGCGCGACGTCAGTACGGCACGCTTAACCTGCATGCGCTGGCAGGCGAAGGCTTCCTGCTGGGCAGCGAAAACGCCCTGCTCGCCTCCTCCCAGGAGTTTTTGTGGAAAGTGCGTTATGCGTTGCACATGCTGGCCGGGCGCTCAGAGGACCGGCTTCTGTTCGATTATCAGGTGCGCATCGCCGGATTGCTGGGCTATGAAGACAATGATGCCAAACTGGCCATAGAGCGCTTCATGCAGAAGTACTACCGAGTGGTCATGAGCATCGCCGAACTCAGCGATCTGATCATCCAGCATTTCGAAGAAGTGATTCTTTCCGACGACAGCGGCACACCACAGCCGATCAATTCACGCTTTCAACTGCATGACGGCTATATAGAAGCCACCCATCCGCACGTCTTCAAGCGCACCCCGTTTGCCATGATCGAAATCTTCGTGCTCATGGCCCAGCACCCGGAGATAAAAGGTGTGCGCGCCGACACCATTCGCCTGCTGCGTGAACATCGGCATCTGATCAACGACGAGTTCCGCAACGATATTCGCAACACCAGCCTGTTCATCGAGCTGTTCAAGTGCGAAATAGGCATTCATCGCAACCTGCGCCGGATGAATCGCTACGGCATTCTCGGCCTGTACCTGCCGGAGTTCGGCCATATCGTTGGCCAGATGCAGCATGACCTGTTTCACATCTATACGGTCGATGCGCACACGCTGAATCTGATCAAGCACCTGCGCAAGCTGCAGTACACCGAAGTGTCCGAGAAATTTCCGCTGGCCAGCAAGATCATGGGGCGCCTGCCCAAGCCGGAGCTGATCTACCTGGCCGGGCTTTATCACGACATCGGCAAGGGTCGTGGCGGTGATCACTCGGAGCTCGGCGCCATCGACGCGCAGGCCTTCGGTACGCGCCATCATCTGCCTGCCTGGGACACCCGACTCATCGTCTGGCTGGTGAGCAACCACCTGGTGATGTCGACCACCGCCCAGCGCAAGGATCTCTCCGACCCGCAGGTCATCCACGACTTTGCCCAGTTCGTGGGCGACGAAGTGCATCTGGACTACCTGTATGTACTGACTGTCGCCGACATCAACGCGACCAACCCGACGCTCTGGAACTCATGGCGCGCCAGCCTGCTGCGCCAGCTGTACACCGAGACCAAGCGTGCCCTGCGCCGCGGCCTGGAAAACCCGGTCGACCGCGAAGAGCAGATTCGTCGCACACAAACTGCCGCGCTGGATATTCTGGTACGCAACGGCACCGATCCTGATGACGTCGAGCAACTCTGGTCAGCGCTGGGCGACGATTATTTCCTGCGTCACACCGCCGGCGACGTGGCCTGGCATAGCGATGCAATCCTGCAGCAACCGGCCGACGGCGGTCCGCTGGTGCTGATCAAGGAGACCACGCAGCGTGAATTCGAGGGTGGGACGCAGATTTTCATTTACGCCCCGGATCAGCATGACTTCTTCGCGGTGACCGTGGCGGCGATGGACCAGTTGAACCTGAACATTCACGACGCGCGCATTATCACTTCCAGCAGCAAATTCACACTCGACACCTACATCGTCCTCGACCATGAGGGTGGTTCGATCGGCAACAATCCGGAGCGCATTCAGGACATCCGCGAAGGCCTGACCGAAGCCCTGCGCAACCCGGATGATTACCCGACAATCATCAAGCGCCGCGTGCCGCGTCAGCTCAAGCACTTTGCCTTCGCCCCGCAAGTCACCATCCACAACGACGCCCAGCGCCCAGTGACGGTACTCGAGTTGCTGGCACCGGATCGTCCCGGGCTGCTGGCGCGCGTCGGCAAGATCTTCCTGGAGTTCGACCTGTCCCTGCAGAACGCCAAGATTGCAACGCTGGGCGAACGCGTGGAAGACGTGTTCTTCATCACCGACGCCAACAATCACCCGCTGTCCGATCCACAATTGTGCCGCCAGTTGCAGGATGCAATCGTCAAGCAACTGAGTGTCAACTCAGAGCAAGGCGGCGATTTGCGGATCAGCATATGAACATTCGCTCCTACGAATCGACTCAACGCAGCTCATTGAGGAACACGTTCCATGAATAACGCCATGCAACTGCTTCAGCCTTACCCTTTCGAGAAGCTGCGCGCCTTGCTGGCCGGCGTAACGCCCAACCCGGAAAAGCGTCCGGTAGCGCTGTCGATTGGCGAGCCTAAGCACCGCTCCCCCGATTTCGTCGCCAAGGCGCTGGCAGACAATCTCGATCAGATGGCGGTTTACCCGACCACGCTGGGTATTCCGGCACTGCGCGAAGCCATTGCCGGCTGGTGCAGCCGTCGATTCGGCGTACCACAGGGCTGGATCGATCCGGCGCGCAATGTACTACCGGTCAACGGCACGCGCGAAGCGCTGTTCGCCTTCACCCAGACCGTGGTCAATCGCAGCGATGACGGCCTGGTGATAAGCCCGAATCCGTTCTACCAGATCTATGAAGGCGCTGCGTTTCTGGCCGGAGCCCAGCCACACTACCTGCCATGCCTGAGCGAGAACGGTTTCAATCCCGATTTCGATGCGGTCAGCCAGGACATCTGGAAGCGTTGCCAGATCCTCTTTCTTTGCTCGCCGGGCAACCCGACCGGGGCACTGATTCCGGTTGAAACCCTGAAAAAGCTCATTGCCCTGGCCGACGAACATGACTTCGTCATTGCTGCGGACGAGTGCTACAGCGAGCTGTACTTCGACGAGCAGAGCCCGCCGCCGGGCCTGCTCAGCGCCTGCGTCGAGCTGGGCCGCAAGGATTTCAAACGCTGCGTGGTCTTCCACAGCCTGTCCAAGCGCTCCAACCTGCCGGGCCTGCGCTCCGGTTTTGTGGCGGGTGACGCGGAGATCCTCAAGGCTTTCCTGCTGTATCGGACTTATCACGGCTGCGCCATGCCGGTTCAGACTCAACTGGCCAGCATCGCGGCCTGGAATGATGAGGAGCACGTACGCGCCAACCGTGATCTGTACCGCGAGAAGTTCGCTGCGGTGCTCGACATCCTGAGCCCGGTGCTCGACGTTCAGCGCCCGGACGGCGGCTTTTACCTGTGGCCGAATGTTGGCACCGATGACGCTGCATTTTGCCGCGATCTGTTCGTCGATCAGCACGTCACCGCAGTACCGGGCTCGTACCTTTCCCGCGAAGTGGATGGCGTCAACCCTGGCGCAGGCCGGGTGCGTCTGGCGCTGGTGGCACCGTTGGCCGAATGCATAGAAGCGGCCGAACGTATCCGCGCCTTCCTGAGCAAGTAAAAGCCAAACCCAAAAAGATCGCCCCGCCGCATGCAATGTGCGGCGGGGTAATTAGTTACCACCTCCCGCCCCGTGCGTGAACGTACTCTCAACCTTCATTTTTCATGCTTCCAGACACGAAGCGAACAACCATGAAGGCCAATCTCATGCCCGCATCCACTGCTCCCAAAGGCTTAAAACTGCCCGCATCCTGCTGCATGCGCAGCGCTGGAAATCACCAGGCTTCGTATGAAGCGGCGATTCGCGAAAACCCCGCTAACGCGGAAACCACCCCTGCTTACCAATCGGAAACCGGCAACAACACCGGCCAGTCAAGGCACCAGGCGCGCCTGCTGGTTTCGTTCAGTAAATACTGGGCTCGCGGGCGAACCCTGAAAGTTCTTTTCCTCAAGAACCCTCCAGCCACGCTCACAGCGCCCATCGTAGAAGCGGCAAGCAAATGGCTGCCGCACATAAACCTGAAATTCGAGTTCGTGACGGACGGAGCGAGCGATATCCGAATTGGCTTCAATGAACACCTGAACTGGAGCGCCATAGGCACCGATACCCTGCTGGCCGAGCCTGACGAGTCGACCATGGAGTTCAACCTCAAAGAGCTGTATACGGCGGATCTGAAACCCATGCCGGAACTGACGCGCATCGTGCTGCATGAATTCGGTCACGCCTTGGGCGCGGTTCACGAGCATCAGCATCCGCAGGCAAACATCCCCTGGAACGAACCGCTCGTGCGCTCACTGCTTTCGCAAACCGGATTGAGTGACGAAGAGATCAACACCAACTTTTTCGACAGGTACGAGGCCGCCGACTTCCACCACTCGCCTTACGACCGTGACTCGATCATGCATTTCGATATCCCCAACGGCCTGACCCTCGGCGACTTCGAGATCATCAATGTGGGCAAGACGCTCAGCAGCAATGACATCGCCGTGATGGGCGCTATCTATGCGGACCGTGGCAACTCGAAATTTGAAACGCCCTGACGGAGAGCGTCCGGGCACGTGTTGATCATGCGGCAATCAACAGCGCGCCATACGTTTCCAACGTGTGGCGTGGCCGCCCGAAAAAAGTGCTGACTACTCTCGGGTTCGCAGTTTTTCAGCCACCCAGCCGACCGCCCAACTGACCGGATCATGGGACTGCATGGGCAGCAACGGCTTTCCTTCGCGGGCAGCCAGCCGGCCCTGGGCTTCAGCTTCACCGTGAATCCAGAGGGTACTCTGCTTGAATCCTTCGGCACGCTGACGCTCCCTGTAATAACGTTGCCGTACAAGCGCTTCCTGACGCTTCTTCTCTTGCTCAGACATAACGCACCCAAACTTCAAATGACGGGTAATAATTGCGCGCAGCAGCCAGCGACTCAAGCGTGAGCGGGTGAAGTTTTCTTAATGACGGTTAGCCTTATTATCTAATTTTCGTTCAGCCACCGTACTGGCGCTGTCACGACACTGAACTGACTGACGTGGCATAATAGCCGGCTAAATTGCGAGGAGAGGACGTGGGGAGTATCGAGCAAGATCAGCCACCCCACCTTAAACAATGACTTACACTCTATTTGGCATCAAAGCCTGCGACACGATGAAGAAGGCTCGTACCTGGCTCGACGAGCATTCGGCGAGCTACGAATTTCACGACTACAAGACCCAGGGCATCGACCGTGTGCACCTCGAGCAGTGGTGCAATGAACACGGATGGCAGGTTGTGCTGAACCGCGCAGGCACGACCTTTCGCAAGCTCGAAGACGGACAAAAGGCCGATCTCGACCAGGCGAAAGCTATAGAACTGATGCTCGCGCAGCCGTCCATGATCAAGCGTCCAGTGCTTGATCTGGGCGATAAAACCCTGATCGGCTTCAAGCCTGACCTGTATGCAGCGGCTTTACAGTAAGCCAGAGCGCTACTGAAAGCCCCTTGATAAAGCCACGAGGTATTTACATGTCCACCACCCTGTTCAGCCTGGCCTTCGGCGTCGGCACCCAAAATCGTCAAGGCGCATGGCTTGAAGTATTTTATGCTCAGCCTCTGATCAATCCTTCTGCGGAACTGGTCGCGGCTATCGCACCGGTTCTGGGTTACACCGGCGGCAACCAGGCAATCACCTTCAATGTCGACCTGGCCTACAAGCTGGCCGAAGCGGCCAAATCGGTGGACGCGACTCAAGCCGCACTGCTGACTCGTCTGGCCGAAAGCCAGAAGCCGCTGGTCGCGACCCTGCTGGCTGAAGACGCCACACTGACGTCGACTCCCGAGGCGTACCTCAAGCTGCATCTGCTTTCACACCGCCTGGTCAAGCCGCACGGTCTTAACCTGGCAGGTATCTTCCCTCTGCTGCCAAACGTGGCTTGGACCAGCCAGGGCGCGGTCGACCTGGTCGAACTGGCCGAGCGTCAGCTCGAAGCACGCCTCAAGGGCGAGCTGCTGGAAGTATTCTCGGTCGACAAATTTCCGAAAATGACCGATTACGTCGTGCCGAGCGGCGTTCGTATCGCTGACAGCGCTCGCGTGCGTCTGGGCGCCTATATCGGTGAAGGCACGACCGTCATGCACGAAGGCTTCGTCAACTTCAATGGCGGTACCGAAGGCCCGGGCATGATCGAAGGCCGCGTTTCCGCTGGTGTATTCGTCGGCAAGGGCTCGGATCTGGGCGGCGGCTGCTCGACCATGGGTACGCTGTCCGGCGGTGGCAACATCATCATCAAGGTCGGTGAAGGCTGCCTGATCGGCGCCAACGCCGGCATTGGCATCCCGCTGGGTGATCGCAACACCGTGGAGTCGGGCCTGTACGTGACTGCGGGTACCAAGGTCGCGCTGCTCGACGAAAACAATGAGCTGGTCAAGATCGTCAAGGCTCGCGAGCTGGCGGGTCAGACCGACCTGTTGTTCCGTCGCAACTCTCAGACCGGCGCAGTGGAATGCAAAACCCACAAGTCGGCCGTCGAGTTGAACGAAGCACTGCACGCTCATAACTGATGCTGTGTGCGGGTTCAAGGCTGACGGCTTTGAACCCGCCTCCACACGCTGGACGAACAATGCCCCTCTTCTCTCCCTGGCGCGGCGACTTCCCCGCCATCGCTGCGCTGCAACGGCAAGGTCAGACCTATCTGGACAACGCCGCCACGACGCAAAAGCCTCAGGCGCTTATCGACGTCCTGACTCATTACTACGCCAACGGTGCCGCCAATGTGCATCGCGCCCAGCATCTGCCCGGCGCACACGCCACTCAAGCGTTCGAGGCCAGCCGTGGCAAGGCCGCTCGCTGGCTGAATGCCGGCGAGAACGGCCAGATCATCTTCACCCACGGCGCAACGTCTGCGCTGAACCTGCTGGCCTACGGGCTGGAACATGAATTCGCGGCGGGCGACGAGATCGCTATCAGCGCGCTGGAACATCACGCCAATCTGCTGCCATGGCAGCAACTGGCTCAGCGTCGGGGCCTGAAACTGGTGGTCCTGCCGCTGGACATCGACGGCGTGATCGACTGCGACGCGGCAGCCAGCCTGATCGGACCGCGCACACGCCTGCTCGCAGTCACCCAGCTCTCCAACGTGCTCGGCACCTGGCAACCCCTTGCCCGCCTCATCGCCCTGGCCAAGAACCAAGGCGCACTCACCGTCGTGGACGGCTCGCAGGGCGTGGTGCACGGACGCCATGATGTGCAGGCGCTGGGCTGCGATTTTTATGTGTTTTCCAGCCACAAACTGTATGGCCCGGAAGGACTCGGCGTGCTCTACGGACGCAACGAGGCGCTGCCCAGCCTCGCGCATTGGCAGTTCGGCGGCGAGATGGTGCTGACAGCCGATTATCAGCACGCGAAATTTCGTCCGGCACCACTAGGTTTCGAAGCGGGCACCCCGCCCATTGCCAGTGTGATCGGTCTGGGGGCTACCCTGAGTTACCTGGACAGTCTCGACCATCAGGCGGTTGCAGAACATGAAGCCAGACTGCACCGTCGCCTGCTCGAGGGCCTGCAGCAGCGGGACGGCATTCAAGTTCTGGGCTCACCGGATCTGGCACTGGTCAGCTTCGTCGTCGATGGCGTTCACAATGCTGATGTGGCCCACCTGCTGACCGAGCAGGGAATTGCCGTACGCGCCGGCCATCACTGCGCGATGCCGCTGTTCAAGACCCTTGACCTGCCCGGCGCGATTCGAGTGTCACTGGCGCTGTACAACGATTCGGACGATCTGCTGCAGTTCTTCAGCGCACTGGATCAGGCACTGGAGCTGCTTCGATGAGCCTGCCCCCGCTGGCGCAAACTGCACTCGACAGTTTTTCCCGGCCGCAAGGCTGGGAACAGCGCGCACGCCTGCTGATGCAATGGGGTGATCAACTTGCGTCGCTGAGTGACGAAGAAAGGACCGACGACAATCTGGTACACGGTTGTGAAAGCAAGGTCTGGCTGACCGGCGAAGTCAGCGACGACGCCTGGCTGTTTCGGGCCGGCAGCGACGCGCGACTGGTACGCGGCCTGGTGGCGCTGCTGCTGGCGCGTGTCAACGGCCTTTCGGAACAAGAGCTGGCAGCCGTGGATTTACCTGACTGGTTCAATCAGTTGGGCCTCGCCCGCCAGCTATCACCCTCGCGCAGCAACGGCCTGAATGCCGTACTGCAGAAGATGCGTCAGCTGACTCAAGCCTGATCGGGTGTTACAAGCGCTGGCTTGATCCGCTCCGAAGGCCGTCGCGTGCCCGCTACCAGTTTGTCCACCGCTCGGGTGGCGGCAACCATGCCAAAGGTTGCGGTCACCATCATCACTGCACCGAAACCACCGGCGCAATCGAGCTTTACGCCTTCGCCGACGAATTTCTTTTCCAGACAAATGCTGCCATCCGGCTTGGGGTAGCGCAGTTGTTCAGTGGAAAACACGCAAGGCACGCTGTAGTGACGGTTAGGCGTGCGTGAAAAGCCATAATCCCGACGCAGGGTCGAACGCACCTTGGAGGCCAGCGGGTCATTGAAGGTGCGGTTGAGGTCGGCGATCTGAATCAGGGTCGGATCGATCTGCCCGCCGGCGCCCCCGGTGGTGACCATCTGAATCTTGCGTCGTTTGCACCATGAAATCAGCGCAGCCTTGGCGTTGACGCTGTCGATGCAATCGATCACGAAGTCCATGTCCGGGGTAATGCACTCGGCCATGGTGTCGCGGGTCACGAAATCAGACACCGCGTGCACGATGCAATCGGGGTTGATCGCGCGGATACGCTCAGCCATTACCTCGACCTTCGGCCGACCGACCGTGCTGTCCAGTGCATGCAACTGGCGGTTGCTGTTACTGACACAGACATCGTCCATGTCGAACAGCGAAATCTCACCCACGCCACTGCGCGCCATCGCTTCCGCAGCCCAGGAGCCCACGCCGCCGATACCGACCACGGCCACATGAGCCGCGCGCAGGCGTGCCAGCCCCTCGACGCCATAAAGACGGGCGATGCCAGCGAAACGTGGATCTTCTGCGCTCATGACCAATACCTCAAAAACCGGCGCGCATTATAGGGGTTTGTCGACGACAAGACACCTGACTTGTTCCCGGCAGGCAAGGTCCTTATCCGTTGACGAGCTGACCCAGAGATTCAAGGGAAGTAAAAAATAATGATGTTAGAACGATCAACGCTGACTGCTTAAACGCCATTCCGTTTTTGGAAACGCCCGAGGAAAAGAGTCTAAGCATTGCAAACGGCAATGAGCGAGGGCGACTAAGGTTAACCAACGCGAAGGGAACTCGCGGCACCGGTGCAACAAGCATGGAGCACATTGCAGACATGGATGACAATCTATCCAAGGGGAACATATGGCCAGCCCATTCATTAACAACAATGGCCAGCGAGGTTCCGGACTGGCCTGAAAATATCCCGGGGGTCTCATACAGCCCTTTTCGTCCTGGGCAGAGTCCGTACACGCACCTCTATCCGACCCGCGAGCAAATTACCGAAGACCTGCTGCTGATCCGGCCTTTGACTCGACACATAAGAACCTATTCAGTGGAGGGTACGCTGGCCTGTATTCCCGAGATCGCCGAGGCATTGGGCATGAGCGTCACACTCGGCGTATGGATCACTTGGGACGAGAAACATAATGACCGGGACTTGCTGACCGGCGTAGACCTGGCCAATCGATTCTCCGGCGTCCAGCGCTTACTCATCGGACACGAAGCACTGCTGCGCAACGATGTGACCGTCGATCAACTGATTGCCTATATGAACACTGCACGACGCTATGTCGATGTTCCGGTTTCGACCTCGGAAGGATGGCAGCAATGGCACGAGACGCCTGAACTGGCCGAACACGCGGACTTCATAGCGGCTCATATACTGCCGTTCAAAGAGGCTGTGCCGGTGACCGAAGCAAGCGCACTAGTACTTGCGCGGGCTGACGAACTGAAGCTGATGTTTCCCGACAAACCGCTGATCATTTCCGAAGTTGGCTGGCCCGGCAAAGGCAACTTCAGAAGGCGTATAACAACGTATCGTGCAGAACAGTCGATTTATCTGCGTCATCAGCTCTCTCTGCTCGAACAGCACGGCCACGACTACTTTGTCATGGAAGCGTTCGATCAGCCGTGGAAAACCTCGGAAGGTTTGCCAGGGCCGCACTGGGGCCTGTTTGATGCACGGCGCAACATGAAGCTGCAACTGAAGGGTCCTGTGAAAACACGCGCCAGTTGGCAGTCGGAAATTCCGAGAATAATCGCCGGTTTGCAGCCTGACGCCTGGCGAACAACAGCGGTAATGTGCGCCGTGGCGTACGCCGTGCTGGTCTGGGTCGGTATGAGTTACGCGCAGCCGTTATCCGCATGGATAGCCCTGCCCATTGCTCTGGCATGGGCCACCTGCCTAATGATCGTCGTGGTCACACAGGGTTACGAGTTTCTGGAGTCGTTCTGGGGAGCGGAAAATCCGCGATCCTTTCCGCCAACACGTGCCTATCCAGGCCCGTGGCCCAAGGTTTCCATACATGTACCCTGCTACAACGAACCTCCGGACATGGTGAAGCTGACTCTCGACGCATTACAAAAACTGGATTATCCGGACTTTGAAGTGCTGGTAATCGATAACAACACCCAAGACCCGAACGTCTGGAAACCCATCCAGGCGTACTGTCGACAGCTGGGAGCTCGCTTCCGGTTCTTGCACGTCAATCGGCTAAGCGGCTTCAAGGCCGGCGCCCTGAATTACCTGCTGGAATACACGGCCGAGGACGCCGGAATAGTCGCAGCCATCGACGCCGACTATTGCGCGCATCGGCACTGGCTCAAACATATGGTGTCGCACTTTGCGGACCCGGACATAGCCGTCATTCAGGTACCTCAGGATTATCGTGACGGGGACGAGAGTCTGTTCAAACGTTATTGCGAGGCCGAGTATCGCGTTTTCTTCAATATCGGCATGGTGATCCGCAACGACCACGACGCAATCATTCAGCACGGCACCATGACCCTGATTCGCAAATCCGTACTGCAGCGGCTGCGCTGGGCAGAATGGTGTATCTGCGAGGATGCTGAACTGGGATTGAGAATACTGGAGCACGGCTTTTCTACCGGCTATGCCGCCATCAGTTACGGCAAAGGGTTGATGCCCGACACTTTCATGGACTTTAAAAAACAGCGCTACCGCTGGACCTATGGTGCCATGCAGATATTCAAGCGGCATGCAGGAAGTTTGCTGGCGGGAACCGGTACCGCGTTGACGCCTGTCCAGCGTTATTACTTTATCGCCGGGTGGGTGCCGTGGATGGCAGGCGGCGTCAATTACTTCCTGGCACTGGCCGTGCTGCTGTGGTCGATGGCAATGATCGTTGAGCCCGACCTGCTTGAACCGGTGCCCTGGTTGTTTTCGGCCTCATTATTGCTGATGTTCGTTTTGGGAATATTCAAGGCGTCTACCCTCTACCAGCGGCTGGCCAATACAGACATCAAAGACGCACTGGCAGCAATGCTGGCGAGCACGGCGCTCTATTCCGTCATAGGCAAAGCCGTGCTGTCAGCATTGTTCACGTCAGGATTGCCGTTTTTTCGCACGCCCAAGCAGACTGCACACACCCGGTTCGGCCAAGCCGTACGGGAAGCCGCAGAAGATGTGTGCATGATATTGCTTTGGTGGGCTGCGATCATACTTCTCTGCATCCGAAAAGAAACCATCGATCCAGACCTGGGATTCTGGATAACCATGCTTTTCGCACAATCAGTCCCTTATCTGGCAGCCATAACCATGGCCGTCCTGTCCGCTCGCGCAACCCGCCCCGCCCCATCCACAACCTGACCTATCCACAGCGCACAATAAACGACGGCCTCAGGTCGTCGTTTTGCTTTAAGATATCCGCCTTTTCGCGCCCAAAGTCTTGCTACCGGAGTTCTGTACATGACGGCCCCAGCCGACCTCTCGCCCACCCTCCAACTCGCCTGCGATCTGATCCGCCGTCCGTCAGTGACGCCGGTCGATGCCGATTGCCAGGCCGTGATGATGCAGCGCCTGGGCGATGCCGGCTTCAAGCTGGAGCCGATGCGCATCGAAGACGTCGACAACTTCTGGGCCACCCACGGCACCACCGACGGCCCGGTACTGTGTTTCGCCGGTCATACCGACGTGGTTCCGACCGGGCCGCTGCAGAATTGGCAGAACGATCCGTTCGATGCGTTGATCGACGAGCACGGCATGCTTTGCGGACGTGGCGCGGCAGACATGAAAGGCAGTCTGGCGGCCATGCTGGTGGCGGCCGAACGCTTTGTCGCCGATCACCCTGATCACAAGGGCTCGGTGGCATTCCTGATCACCAGCGACGAAGAAGGCCCGGCGCATCACGGCACCAAAGCCGTGGTCGAGCGCCTCGCAGCACGTAAGGAACGCCTGGACTGGTGCATCGTCGGCGAGCCGTCGAGCACCACGCTGGTCGGCGATGTGGTCAAGAACGGTCGGCGCGGTTCGCTGGGGGCCACGCTGACGGTGCGCGGCAAGCAGGGCCATGTGGCTTACCCGCATCTGGCGAAGAACCCGATTCACCTGGCCGCTCCGGCCTTGGCCGAACTGGCTGCCGAGCATTGGGACCACGGCAACGATTTCTTCCCGCCAACCAGCTTCCAGATTTCTAACCTGAACGCTGGCACCGGCGCCACCAACGTCATCCCCGGCGATCTGGTGGCGGTCTTCAACTTCCGTTTTTCCACCGAGTCGACCGTAGAAGGCCTGCAACAGCGCGTGGCCGATATCCTCGACAGGCATGAACTCGACTGGCACGTGGACTGGGCATTGTCCGGCCTGCCGTTCCTCACCGAGCCGGGCGCGTTGCTGGACGCTGTGTCCTCCAGCATCAAAAGCGTAACGGGCCGTGAGACTAAAGCCTCGACCAGCGGCGGAACCTCCGATGGTCGTTTCATCGCCACCCTCGGCACCCAGGTGGTCGAACTGGGGCCGGTCAACGCAACGATCCATCAGGTCAACGAACGTATTCTGGCCAGCGACCTCGATGTGCTGACCGAGATCTACTACCAGACTCTGGTCAAGTTGCTCGCCTGATGCTGACCTGCCCGATCTGCTCAGCGCCGCTCAGCACTGCCGACAACGGCGTAGTGTGCCCGGCCAATCACCGTTTCGACCGAGCCCGTCAGGGTTATCTGAACCTGTTGCCGGTGCAGCACAAGAACAGCCGCGACCCTGGCGACAATCAGGCCATGGTCGAGGCGCGACGCGACTTTCTCAATGCCGGGCACTACGCTCCGGTAGCCCGCCGTCTGGCTGAACTGGCCGCCGAGCGATCCCCGGCGCGCTGGCTGGACATCGGCTGTGGCGAAGGTTATTACACCGCGCAGATTGCCGAAGCCTTGCCCCATGCCGATGGCTATGCGCTGGACATCTCCCGCGAGGCGGTCAAGCGCGCCTGCCGTCGTGACCCGACGCTGACCTGGATGGTCGCCAGCATGGCCCGTGTGCCACTTCCGGATGCCAGTTGCCAGTTTCTGGCCAGTGTGTTCAGCCCGCTGGACTGGCAGGAAGCCAAGCGCTTGCTGACCCCGGGCGGCGGACTGATGCGGGTCGGCCCGACCAATGAGCATCTGATGGAGCTGCGTCAGCGGCTCTATGATGAAGTGCGCGATTACGCCGACGACAAGCACCTGTCGCTGGTGCCACAAGACATGCAGCTGCAACACAGCGAAACCCTGCGCTATACGCTGAAGCTGATCGACAGCCAGTCCCGCGCCGATCTGCTGGCCATGACACCTCACGGCTGGCGCGCCAGCGCCGAACGTCGGGCAGCGGTCATCGAGCAACCAGGACCTTTCAAGGTCACCGTTTCCATGCGCTACGATTATTTCGTACTGCAATAAGCATTCAACAGAGGCCCCCATGCGCCAACCCGATATCGAGATTTACCTGAAAGACGAAGACGTCGATCACAAGGCAATCGCCCAGTGGCTCGGCGACGCGCTGGGCTCCTGCAGCGACTGGAAGCAGAAAGGCCAGACCTGGAAATGCACAGCGGGCACTGTAGCCGTGACCTGGTTGCCCAGAGCAGTCGGCAAATGGAACAGCCTGCATCTGGACAGCGATCAGACCCCGTGGGAAGACGACATCGCCTGCGCACGCGCCGCATTCAAGGCCTTGAACGTCGAAGTACGTTGCGCCCCGGGCACCTGGGTTGAAGAAGAAAGCGACGAAACTGCTGACCGCTGGATACGCGTCAGTGCCGACGGTGAGGAAGAGATTACCTGGCGAACCGCGTAAGACTTTTCGCCGCGACGTTCCTGATACGTGCCGTCGTCAGGTGAGCCTGGCTCGGCAAGCGGTCATTCGGACTTGATCCGTTCAGCGGGCACACCGGCGCTTTTGCCGATCGCTTCGGGATACGTCACACTGGCGCCCATCCAGGGCAGCCGCCCGCCCCTCACTCAGCAGAAGCCGTATGACCCGCTCTCCATTCCGTCGTCTTGTGTTCGGCACCCTGCGCCGGTTGTTGTATCTCTGGGTTCGCTCGGAAACCATCAATCAATCGTCTTTTACGCTGAATCTGGACCGCAGTCGCCCGGTGTTCTATGCACTGCAATCGCCTTCAATCAGCGACCTGGCAGTGATCGATACAGAATGCCGTAAAGCCGGTCTACCTCGTCCGGTGCTGTCGGTAGCGGTTGGCAACCTGATCGAGCCCGCCGCATTCTTTTACCTGACCCCCTCCCCCGACTGGCTCGGTCGCCAGGACAAGCGTGGTGCGCCCCCGACGCTGGAGCGCGTGGTCGCAGCCGTCAGCCAGAACCCCGGCGAAGACGCGCAGATCATCCCGGTCAGCGTGTTCTGGGGCCAGTCACCTGACCGCGAATCCAGTGCCTGGAAGCTGCTGTTTGCCGACAGCTGGGCGGTGACCGGCCGTTTGCGCCGTCTGGTCAGCATTCTGATTCTGGGCCGCAAGACCCGCGTGCAGTTTTCCGCGCCAATTCACATGCGCGAACTGGTGGGTGAAAACAAAGGTTACGAGCTGACGCTGCGCATGACCCAACGTCTGCTGCGCGTGCACTTTCGCAACCTGAAAAGCGCCGTGATCGGCCCGGACGTGTCTCACCGGCGCACGGTGGTCAAAGGTCTGCTGGACGAACCGCTGGTCAAGCAGGCGATCATCGAAGAGGCCGAGCGTGAACACATCACCCAGGAAAAGGCCCGGGAACGGGCGCTGAGCTACGGCAACGAGATCGCCTCGGACTACACCTATTCGGTGATCCGTTTCATGGAGGTGGTGCTCAGTTGGTTCTGGAACAAGATCTACGACGGCATCAAGGTCAGTCACATTGAAGGCGTTCAGGAAGTCGCACCGGGACATGAGGTCATTTATGTGCCTTGCCACCGAAGCCATATCGATTATCTGCTGCTGTCTTACCTGCTATTTCGCAACGGCCTCACGCCGCCGCACATCGCCGCCGGCATCAACCTGAATATGCCTGTGGTCGGCGGCCTGCTGCGACGTGGTGGGGCATTTTTCATGCGCCGCACGTTCAAGGGTAACCCGCTGTATACGGCGGTGTTCACCGAGTACCTGCACACGCTGTTCATCAAGGGCTTTCCGGTCGAATACTTTGTCGAAGGCGGCCGTTCACGCACCGGACGCATGCTACAACCGAAAACCGGCATGCTCGCCATCACCCTGCGCAGCTTCCTGCGCAACTCGCGGATGCCCATCGTCTTTATCCCGGTGTACATCGGCTACGAGCGTGTTCTGGAAGGCCGTACTTACCTGGGCGAACTGCGCGGCGCAACCAAGAAGAAAGAGTCGATCTTCGATATCTTCAAAGTCATCGGCGCGCTGAAGCAGCGCTTCGGTCAGGTCTCGGTGAACTTCGGTGCGCCGATCAAACTGGCCGAGTTTCTCGATGGCGAACAACCGGACTGGCGCGAACAGCAGCTGGACCCGCAATTTCGCCCCGAATGGCTGAGCGAGACCACGCACCGCCTGGGTGAGCGTGTGGCCCAGCATCTGAACGAAGCCGCTGCCGTCAACCCGATGAACCTGGTTGCCGTGGCGTTATTGTCGACGCAAAGACTGGCGCTGGACGATCAGGCCATGGAGCGGGTTCTCGACCTGTACCTGACCTTGCTACGCGCCGTTCCGTACTCCCCGCACACGACACTGCCGGAAGGTGATGGCCGTTCGCTGATCGAGCACGTAAAAGGCATGGACCTGCTCGCCGAACAAAAAGACGCGCTGGGCAAAATTCTGTACCTGAACGAACAGAATGCGGTGTTGATGACCTACTACCGCAACAACGTCCTGCACATCTTCGCCCTGCCCTCGCTGCTGGCGAGCTTTTTCCAGAGCTCGTCGCGCATGACCCGCGAACAGATCCTGCGCTACACACGTGCGCTGTACCCGTTCCTGCAATCGGAACTGTTCATTCGCTGGCCGCTGAACGAGCTGGATGAAGTGGTCGATCAATGGCTGGCTGCGTTCGTGGAACAAGGTCTGTTGCGCTTCAAAAAGGACGCCTACGTGCGCCCGGAGCCCAGTTCACGCGAGTTCGTCTTGCTGACCCTGTTGTCCCGCGCCATCGCCCAGACCCTGCAGCGCTTCTACATGGCGATTGCCTTGTTGCTCAACAGCGGGCAGAACACGCTGAGCCCCGAGCAGCTCGAGGACCTGTGCACGGTCATGGCCCAGCGCCTGTCGATTCTGCATGGCCTCAATGCGCCGGAGTTCTTCGACAAGAGCCTGTTCCGGCACTTCATCCAGACCCTCCTGGACCTGGGTGTGCTGCGCAAGGACAGTGCCGGCAAGCTGAGCTATCACCCGATGCTGGGAGAACTGGCGGAAGGTGCGGCCAAGCGAGTATTGTCTGCCGAAATCCGTCTTTCGATACGGCAAGTGGCCTTGCACAGCAATGAAGAGGAGCAGGATGTGGGAAGCGATCAAGAGAAAACGTAGGGCTTTTCCGTAACCTGGCAGGGATCTTTAGACAGCTGTTTTCTGCTCTCTGGCCCCTGCTAGGGTTTGGTCTGTACCAATGACTGGTACTTATCAAATAAGGAAATTGAAATGTCCAGCGAACCCCTAGTACGCCTTCAGGGTGAAGTTTATTACCTGCCACGCATCGCATTGCCAACTGGCTGCAAGCTGATTGTTGCGCTGAATGACATCAGCCTTGCTGACGCACCAGCCCATGTCATCGATGTCAGCGAAACAGAGATTACTCACCAGGTGCCGCTGCCGTTTGAACTGAACTACGCCGCCGACCGCTATCCCGTTCAGGGCCACAGCTACTCCCTGTCGGCACGAATCGAACACAACGGCACGCTGGTATGGATCAACGATACCGTTCATTCGGTCGAGCTGACCCACGAAGACCAGAAAGGCCTGCTGATCAAGGTCCTTCAGGCAGCCGGCTGATCCGTTCAGCACTGATTGCTCCCTTCAACGGTGCGCCTCGGCGCGCCGTTGTCGTTTCACAAGGCTTCCTCCCCCTCGACATCGATTGACGTCCATCGCTCACAGGTGCAAGTGCCTGTCGCGACTTCCTGATACGCTTGATCACGCACCGCACCATTATCGATCCGGGTTCAGGTCATAACCCACTTCAACAAGGACGCTCTCATGCCTCGTTTTTCGTTCACCCTGGCCGGCCTGTGCGCAGGCCTTCTGCTGTCGGCCAACGTCTTCGCTCTATCGCTGGGCGACCTCTCGCAATCGGACGCGACCGGTGGGCTCAAGGATGCCCTGACTCAAGGCGCACAGGTCGCCGTCAAACAACTCGGCGTTCCCGGCGGTTTCAGCAAAAATGAAGAGGTGCGTATCGAGCTGCCGGGCAAACTCGGCCAGATCGCGAAAAAGATGAAAATGCTCGGCATGGGCGCTCAAGTCGATCAGCTGGAAACCAGCATGAACCAGGCCGCCGAAGCCGCCGTGCCTCAAGCTCAGGCACTGCTTGTAGATGCAGTGAAAAAGATGAGCGTAACCGACGCCAAGGCCATTCTCAGCGGCGGCAAGGACTCGGCCACCCAGTACCTGAGCAGCACCAGCCGCGAGCAGATACGCGCCAAGTTCCTGCCTATCGTCAAGAAGTCCACCGATCAGGTCGGTCTGGCGCAGAAGTACAACGCCTTTGCCGGCAAGGCAGCGGCGCTTGGCGCGCTTGACAGCAAAAGTGCAAATCTTGAAGGCTACGTGACCGAACAGGCGCTGAACGGGCTGTTCGAAATGATCGCCAAACAGGAAGAAAGCATTCGCGCCAACCCTGCTGCTGCAGCTACGGGCCTGGCGAAGAAGGTCTTTGGCGCGCTTTGAGTGCGGTGTTTGCGCCTGTATTCACAGGCGCATCTGCGTTTGACTCGGGCTGTCGACGATAGGCGCTATGCACCGCTCTCGTCTGTGGCTGCCTTGGGCTTCAAAGCCTTCTTCGGGTAGATGTCGTAGCGGCTGGATTTGCCGTCCAGCGCATAGCCCGGCTTGACGCCGTCGATGCAGGGGGCCTTGCGCGGGCGTTTGACCACCACGCGGTGGGTGGCAAGCGCCAGTGCGGCCTCCAGCAACGCAGGCGCGTCCATGTCATCACCGACCAGCGGCCGGAACAGACGCATTTCCTTTTTCACCAGCGCGGTCTTTTCCCGGTGCGGGAACATCGGGTCCAGGTAGATCACCTGGGGCGGCTCCCCTGTCCAGGCGCGGATGATGTCGATCGAGTTGCCGGTCAACAGGCGCATACGGGCAATGATGGAGCCGACATCACGATCACCGCGCCCACGGGCCAGACCGTCTTCCAGCAATGCAGCGATAATCGGCTGACGCTCGATCAGGCTCATGTCGCAGCCCAGACTTGCCAGCACGAACGCATCCTTGCCAAGACCTGCCGTTGCGTCCAGCACGCTGGGGCGAATGCCAGGCTGAATACCGACCGCCTTGGCAATCATCTGCCCAGTCCCGCCACCGAACAACCGCCGATGAGCCACCGCGCCCTCGACAAAATCGACACGTACGGCGCCAGGTGCATCATCGCCCAACTGCTGCAATTGCAGCCCGTGGTCAGTCAATTGCAGTGCAAAATCAGCGCACGCATCGCTCAACGGCAGGCCCAGGCGCTGCGCCCACTGCGCCGCCAGCTCCTGTTCGCCAACGGCCAGGGCTTCGACACGGATACGACTGCCTGCTTGCTGCTCAATCATTGCGCTTACACACTCAAAAATTGTTAATGATCGGCAAAATCTGCCGATAACCAAGTATCCGGCATTTTGCCAGACCCAAGGCCAGTACTGATCGCTATGTCAGAGATTGTTCAATCATCCATAGGCTATTTGTCGCACTCAGGCGACTTTAGCGTACGCAACAGCCGCACACTGGGTGGTGTGACGCAGCTGTGGTCGGATGCATTTGCCCGGGCGATGGCGGATCAGGTCAGTGAAAGCGCTTCAGTACCCGTCCACCCGACGGCTGTCGAGGTGGATGTAGAAACCGGCGAACCGGTCGCTGGCGCAAAAACCCTGAGCAAGATCGTCGAGCAACGTACCTGCCCGGTCACCGACACCGAGGTCAAGCCTCCAGAGCCGCTGTTCCTGCCGATTGCCGAATTCGACCTTGATCTGCTGCCTCCGCCTGCCGAGCCGTTCAGCATGGCTGAAATGATCGAACAGCAACGCCATCTGGAATTCGAGAGCCATTGGGTGCGCCCTACCGTCCTGAACCCTTATGACGATAGCGTCAAACCAGGCCCTGGCCCGCAGCCACGCCCGCTGCATCTGCCGATTGCCGAATTCGAATGGGAACTGGCCGACAAGCCTGCCCAGCCGCTGGATGAGCAGACCATTGCCGCCCAACAGCGCCAGTTCGATTACGAGAACGGCTGGGCACGTCCACTGATCCTGCAGAACCTGCGGATGGCGGCATAAGCCCCGAACGCTTACTTACACACCGACCAGCGCCCCATGTCGACGTGAAAATGATCGCGATGCGCCGCGTTGTACTCCGGCCCGAGCACCGAGCTGAAGTTTTTGCAGGCACCGTCACGTAACAGCCTTAGAAAACGCCCCTTGTCCCCCTCGTCACCCCAATCCTTGAGCACACCGATACGCTGACCGTCTGCCAGGCGAAAACCTGCCATGTCCAGCGCATTGGCTGTGGCGTGCTGGCTGAGCCGAGCATTGGCGCGGTTGTAGATGTTGCGGCAGGCAAAGCTGCCCAAGTGATCGATCCGCGCTACGCGCTGGCCGAAAACGGCCTGAGCGGCAGGTTGCAATGTGTGGATATCAAACAGCGCATAGGCGACCGCCAACGGGCAACTGGCCAGAAAGCTACTGCTCAGCGCCACGTCGCCCCCCTGAATACGCAGAGTATTTTGCAGAGGGCAACGAGCAGAAGGATCACTGTCGGCCTGGCGACTGAAACGCAACCCAGACGAACTCAGCACCTGATCGCACAGTGCGGGATCGTTGCGCAGTCGCGACAGCTTGTAAGACGTCAGAAAGTTGGGCTCGGCCCGCACATCCAGCGGTGCCCATGGGTTCCAGCGCTCGGGGACATCGACCCAGCCACGCCAGACTGCGAATGCAGCCATTGCGCAGAGCAGCAGGAATACCAGCAGCACGCGCATGCTCAACCCTTGGACCGGGCAACAGGTGCGAATCGGATGAAGCGTTTACAAACAGGGGCAAAACAGCGCAGTTGCGAATCCATAAGCGGGCTCTCCACAAGGTCGGACTTCATCAGCCCACACCTGGAAGACCTCAGAGCAAGCCCAACTGTTCCACCTGAGGCCCGCGATCCAGTTCGAACAATGCCGGCAAGCCAGGCAATCGCGCCATCAGTTGCTGATGAAAGCGCATGGCCTGCTCGGCAGCCCTGATGTTGTCAGGGGTGTGCAGGAACACATACGGCGTGCGCCCCTCTTCGATCCACACGGCGACCTTCTCAACCCACTGCAGCAGAAACTGATCGTTGGCCTCCAGGTCCGGACCGCCGATGAAGCGCACTTGGGGAAACAGGGTCAGCGCAGCCGGACGAGGCGGCACCTTGGGCTTTTTCGATTGGGCGTGCAGGACTGCAGGATCAGTCGATACACAGCTGAACAATGCCCGGGAATCGAGGCAGATGCGCTCGATGCCTCGGTCCAGCAACAGGCGATTGAGCATGCGCTCTTCGTCACCCTTCATGAAAAACGCCATATTGCGCACTTCCACGGCCAGCGGCACGTTGAGCTCGTCGAGAAAGCCGGCCAGCTCGGCCAGACGCTGCGGCGTGAAGCTGGCGGGCAACTGCAGCCAGAACGGCGCGATACGCCCACCCAGCGGCGCAAGCAGGCGAATAAACTCTTCAGCGGCGCCCACCTGCTCACGAAGATCGCCGTTGTGGCTGATGTCTTTATGGAATTTGGCGGTGAAGCGAAAATCGTCGGGCATTGTTTCTGCCCAACGCTGCACCGTGGTGGCGGCGGGACGGGCATAGAACGTGGTATTGCCTTCGACAGCGTTGAATACCTGAGTGTAGAGATTCAGGAAATCATTGGGGCGGGCATCTGCGGGGTACAGCGAATCTCGCCAGGCGTTTTCACTCCATGACGGACAACCGACGTAGTAAGGCAGACGAGACACAATCAGACGTGCAGATCGAGCCCCGATACTTCAAGGTCCCAATCGACAAAACTGGCAGTGGCCATATAACTGGCCAGCGCATGGGCGACACGAGAGCTCATGGAGCGCGGGAAAATGATGTCTTGCGGACGCGCAGGTACGTTGGCAGTGCTGCCAATCGTTGAATCACCCGTTTCACGGCGAGCGCGCGCTGGAGGCGGCGGCAGCTCGGCATCAACTACGACTTCCTCAAAAGAACCTTCGACGGTCGAAGGCGTTTTCTGCGGCTTTCGCTTGATGGGATACGAGCGTGATGAGGTTCCGTCTATGCGCATCGATTATGTACTCGGCGTCGATAGTGGCAATTTAGCGTTACTGCCTTGTAGTTCGCAAATTGCGTAACGATAACTAGACCACATATATTGCAAACTGTTATCGCCAAATGAGATTAAAGACCATTTGCACGATAAACGGTAGATGGCAAACTGATATTTTTCAAAAACTGGCTGACTGGTTGGCGGGTATCGAAAAGACATCCTCATGAAAGCGGCAGGCTGCCGTGCAATCCCCGCCCCCCGTTCATTCAACGCGCCTTCGGCGTAGCCACCTTGTCACGCAGGTAAACCGGCTGAGCGTCATCTGCAGGCAGGGCCTCGCCGCGGTGCCAGGCAAAGGTCGCCAGCGTCAACAGATCCTGCGCGTGCGGCAGCATGGCTGCATCATGACCTGCCAGGCTGACCGGAATACGCTCTGCGTAGCTCCAGCCCGTACCGGCACCAAACCATTGACCGCTGGCCTGCGCAGGCAGCGTGGCCAGTTCGGGCGCCATCACAGCTTCGTCGCCCAACAGACGCATCTCGCCAGCGGTCTCGTGATAGCAGCCCCAGTACACCTCGTCCATGCGCGCATCGATGGCCGATGCCACTTGCGACACGCCGTGCTCGCGCCAGGCGCGCTGCGCCAGTACGGCGAGGTTCGAAACAGGCAGTACCGGACGTTCCAGGGCGAATGCCAAGCCTTGCACGACGCCGATGGCAATACGTACACCGGTGAATGCACCAGGCCCGCGTCCGAAAGCGATGGCGTCCAGCGCCGACATGGCAATGCCCGCCTCAGCCATCAGGGTTTTGATCATGGGCAGCAGCCGCTGGGCGTGCAGGCGCGGAATCACCTCGTAGTGGCTCAGCACCTTGCCGTCATGCAGCAAAGCGACCGAGCAGGCTTCAGTGGCGGTGTCCAGGGCCAGCAAGGTGGTCATCGGTGTTTCCGTCGTGGTCAATGTGAAAAAGTGCAGCAGTATAAATGACAAATGGCCCGCAAGCGGGCCATTTATTGTTCAGACCGAGAGCCTTACTTAAGAGCTTCCAGTACTTTTGCAGTGATGTCCTCAACCGAACCGACGCCCGGAATATGGCTGCACTTGGGCTTGCCGTTCTTCGCTTCCAGCTTGCTGTAGAACTCGACCAGCGGCTTGGTCTGGGCGTGGTACACCGACAGGCGATGACGCACGGTCTCTTCGACGTCGTCCTTGCGCTGCAGCAGCGGCTCACCAGTCACATCATCGATACCTTCAACCTTCGGTGGATTGAAGATGGTGTGGTAAATGCGCCCGGAACCTTCGTGAACCCGGCGGCCGGACATGCGCTTGACGATTTCTTCATCATCGACGGCGATTTCCAGTACATGGTCGATTTCCAGACCGGCTTTCAACAGGGCTTCGGCTTGTGGAATGGTGCGCGGGAAACCATCGAACAGCACGCCGTTCGCGCAGTCCGGCTCGGCCAGACGGTCCTTGATCAGGCCGATGATCAGGTCATCGGAAACCAGACCGCCCGAGTCCATAACGCTTTTGGCCTTAAGGCCCAGCTCGGTTTCAGCCTTGACTGCAGCGCGCAGCATGTCGCCTGTCGAAACCTGCGGGATGCCGAACTTTTCAGTGATGAATTTTGCCTGAGTACCTTTACCGGCCCCGGGAGCTCCCAGCAGAATCACGCGCATCGTCATGCTCCTCAAATTTTTTATAGTGAAATCATCGGATTCGCCTCGGGGGCCAATCTAAAAAATGAATCAGGCCAATAGGCCGAAAGGCTGATCAAGATACACAGCAGACCGAGGCCGCACAAGCCGCCGAAAGTCGCAGTAAGCGCAGGCGTACCGCCTTGTCAGCCTTGATTTCAGAGTGATATGACCTGTATCAAGGTTTACGGCAGGCCAGCCTGCAAATCCCGCGCTGACCATCGCCGGACCGAAAAGGCCCGGCGATGGCATGGGCCTCATCCATCAGCCGGTGTTGCGCAGACCGGCAGCAATCCCCGCTACAGACACCAGCAGCGCCAGTTCCAGAGGACTGTCCAGACTGGCTTCACGATTACGCGAGCGCGACAGCAGCTCTGCCTGAAGCAAATGCAACGGGTCAAGGTAGGTGTTGCGCAGACTGATGAATTCCAGTGTTTCAGGACTGTGGGCCAGCAGTTGCTTCTGCCCGGTCAACCCCAGAACCACATTGCACGCCTGCGACAATAGGTCGCGTAAATGTGCGCCCAAATGTTGCAGCTCGGCGCTGACCAGACGTTCGTCGTAGAGTCGGGCGATGTCCGCATCGGCTTTGGCGAGGACCATTTCCAGCATGTCGATGCGCGTTCTGAAGAACGGCCACTGCTCACGCATCTGCGCCAGTACCTCGCCTTCCCCGCGCTCCAGTGCCTTGCTCAGTGCAGCCTCCCAGCCCAGCCAGGCGGGCAGCATCAGACGCGTCTGCGTCCAGGCGAAGATCCACGGAATGGCACGGAGACTCTCTACACCGCCCTCGCGGCGCTTGGCCGGACGGCTGCCGAGTGGCAAACGCCCCAGCTCCTGCTCGGGTGTCGCCTGGCGGAAATACTCGACGAATTCCGGGTTCTCGCGCACCACCGCGCGGTAGGCGCTGACCCCATCGCCGGCCATCTGGTCCATCATCGTCCGCCACGCCGGTTGTGGGGGTGGCGGCGGCAACAGGGTCGCTTCCAGCACGGCGGCCAGATAGAGATTGAGGTTCTGCTCGGCGATGTCCGGCAGACCGAATTTGAAACGAATCATTTCCCCTTGCTCGGTGGTCCGGAAGCGTCCGGCCACAGAACCCGGCGGCTGCGACAGAATCGCCGCGTGCGCCGGACCGCCGCCACGACCGACTGTACCGCCGCGGCCGTGGAACAACAGCAATTCGACCTGCTGCTCGCGACAGATCTCCACCAGCCTTTCCTGGGCGCGGTACTGAGCCCAGGCCGCCGCCGTCGTGCCGGCATCCTTGGCCGAGTCGGAATAGCCGATCATCACCTCTTGCGGGCCGTGCAGACGCGAGCGATAGCCCGGCAGCCCGAGCAGTGTCTCGATCACCGGACCGGCGTTATCCAGGTCGGCCAGGGTCTCGAACAGCGGTACCACACGCATGGGCCGCTGCAGCCCGGATTCTTTGAGCAGCAGTTGCACGGCCAGCACATCCGAGGCCGAGCCGGCCATCGAGATCACATAAGATCCCAGCGACGCCGCCGGAGCGGCCGCCACCTCCCGACAGGTTGCCAGCACCTCTGCAGTATCGGCTGCCGGCTTGAAGTAGCTCGGCAGCAGCGGCCTGCGGTTATTCAATTCACGCAACAGAAAGTCGATACGGGTCTGCTCATCCCACTCTTCGTAGCGCCCCAGCCCCAGATAATCAGTGATTTCGGTCATCGCTGCGCAGTGACGGCTGGAATCCTGGCGAACATCCAGACGCACCAGGAACAGACCGAATGTGACGGCCCGACGCAAGCAATCCAGAAGCGGCCCGTCGGCGATCACACCCATGCCGCATTCGTGCAGCGACTGGAAGCACAGCATCAGCGGGTCGAGCAGTTCACGGTTGTCTTGCAGCACCGCTTCCGGCGCAGGCAGGGTTTCGCTTAGTGAGGCATTGGCCCAATTGCGCGTCGCACGCAAGCGCTCGCGCAGGCGTTTGAGTTCCGCCCGATAAGGCTCGGCGCTGTCACCCACGCTGGCACGCAGAGCGTCGCTAGCCTGCTGCATCGACAGTTCTGCGGCGAGATTGTCCACGTCACGCAAATACAGGTCAGCCGCCATCCAGCGCGCCAGCAACAACACTTCGCGGGTGACCGCAGCCGTGACATTCGGGTTGCCGTCACGATCGCCGCCCATCCATGAAGCAAAACGGATCGGCGCGGCTTCCAGGGGCAGATGCAGGCCGGTGGCTGCATGCAGCGCATGGTCAGCCTTGCGCAGGTAGTTTGGAATGGCGTGCCAGAGCGAGTGTTCAATGACCGCGAAACCCCATTTGGCTTCATCGACCGGGGTGGGTCGGATGCGCCGGATCTCTTCGGTGTGCCAGGCCTCGGCAATCAGCCGCTGCAGGCGCGAAGTAATCTGTGTGCGCTCGATACTGTTGAGATCGCGATGATCCAGTGCGGCGAGCTGCGCAGCGATGGCATCGTATTTCTGGATCAGCGTGCGACGTGCTACCTCGGTCGGGTGCGCAGTCAGCACCAGCTCGATTTCCAGCTTGCTCAGCTGGCGTGCCAGAGCGTCGGGTGAATGGCCTTCGGCCTTGAGGCGATCAAGCAGCTCGGGCAGTACTCGCGATTCGAATGGCAGCGGCTGTTTATCGTCGCGGCGGTGCATGAGCTGATACTGCTCGGCAATATTGGCCAGGTTGAGAAACTGGTTGAAGGCACGCGCAACCGGCAGCAGTTCGTCATCTCCCAGCCCGTCGACGCTGGAACTGAGCTGTTCAGCCCCTTCCGCCGAACCACGTCTGCCCGCTTTGGCACCTTTGCGAATACGCTCGATCTTGTCGAGAAATTCAGCGCCTCGCTGCTCACGAATCGTATTCCCCAACAGCTCACCCAACAGGTGAACGTCTTCGCGCAGACGCGCATCGATATCGGCCATCGTTCCTCTCCCGTTTTTTATCTGGGCTCAGTTGCGTACCCGCTCGGCAGCACGGGCGTACGTGAATTCAAATCCGCTGTGCCAACAGTGCACCAAAAGCCTGCAATTGGACAAATGCTTCAGCAAAAACCTGAACGCCATCAGGGTCATTGATTGTGGCTCCACACCCCTTCATATGATGGCCAACATATTGGCATTCATCTGAATGCTTCTGAAAATTCCTGACCGGCCAGTAGATATTTATCTGAACTATTCAAAAACCGTGAAGGTCGGAACATTTAACCATTACAGGAAAGCCCGAAAGGCAGTAGGCGGTTGTAGAACCTGATGCCCGGACTTGATGCAACGACTGTCATGGATAACCACGTTGGAGTCAGACATTGGAGTTGATCAACATGAACACCTTAACTGCCAAAACCAAATTCAAAGGCCTGCGCGGTCTCAAGTTAGCTGCGCTGGCACTCGGTAGCACCTTTATCCTGGCCGGTTGTGCCGGTAACCCGCCTTCCGAGCAGTACGCGGTTTCGCAATCGGCCGTCAACAGCGCTGTCAGCGCTGGCGGTACCGAGTTCGCGGCGGTGGAAATGAAGTCGGCTCAGGACAAGCTCAAAGCTGCTGATCTGGCCATGCAGGATCACAAATACGAAGAAGCACGCCGACTGTCTGAACAGGCCGAGTGGGACGCTCGTGTAGCAGAACGTAAATCTCAGGCCGCCAAAGCTGCCAAGGCCGTGCAGGACGCTCGTCAAGGCGTCAACGAACTCCGTGAAGAAGGCCTGCGTCAGGTGCAGTGATTGCCCCGCACACCCTTCCGTTTTCATGAATTCGTAACTGATTAAAGGACGACCTTATTATGCGCAAACAATTGATGATCCCTGCTCTGCTGGCCATGAGCGTTGCCCTGGCAGCCTGTGCAACCAAGCCAAACCCTAACCTGGAACAGGCTCGCAGCAACTTCACCGCGCTGCAGACCAACCCTCAGGCCACCCAAGTCGCCGCCCTTGAAACCAAGGACGCCAGCGAATGGCTGACCAAGGCAGAACAAGCCTTCCGCAACGATGACGACGTACAGAAAGTCGACCAACTGTCGTACCTGACCAACCAGCGTATCGAGCTGGCCAAGCAGACCATCGCCCTGCGGACTTCTGAAGCAGCGCTGCAAAACGCTTCTGCCGACCGTGCAAAAGCACGCCTGGAAGCACGTGACGCACAGATCGCCGCACTGAAAAACAGCCTGAACGCCAAGCAGACCGAACGCGGTACGCTGGTGACTTTCGGTGACGTGCTGTTCGACTACAACAAGGCCGAACTGAAGCCAACCGCCCAGGGCGACATCGGCAAGCTGGCTGGCTTCCTGCAGGAAAACCCTGACCGTAAAGTGATTGTCGAAGGCTACACCGACAGCACCGGTTCGGCTTCCTACAACCAGTCGTTGTCCGAGCGTCGCGCCAATTCGGTGCGCATGGCTCTGGTACGCATGGGTGTAGACCCAGCGCGCGTTGTGACCATGGGTTATGGCAAGGAATACCCGGTTGCTGACAACTCCAGCAACTCGGGCCGCGCCATGAACCGTCGTGTGGAAGTCACCATCTCCAACGACAACCAGCCTGTTGCACCACGCTCTTCGATGAAATAAGCGACTGAGCTGCTGCACCGAAGCCCCGCCTGCGCATACAGGCGGGGCTTTTTCATGGGCGAGGTTTTTTGCGGCTGTCGTTATTGCCGAGGCGTTTGCTGGCCGAGGCAACGCACTGCCTGCCTACGGTCATCGATCAATACGCCCGACAGACCTTTTCGCGACGTATCGAACAACACCAGTACGCCATCAACGCACTGCGCGACCTCGGCGGCTGGCGTGGCAGCGACCTTGTAATCCTCGCCGGGGACGGTTTTGAGCAGGGTGAACTCACCGAGCAGCAGTGCATCCTCGGGCTTTGCGAAGTGCAGGTAGCCGTAAAACCACAGACAGCCCACCGTGCCGATGACGGCACCCACCGCGCTGAGGATCATGCCGTTGAGGTTACGCTCGCGGCTCATGGCGCTGGCGGTGTTGCAGGGGTCGGGTAGTTGGGCACTTCCGCGAGGCGGCGCAGGCCGTTGAAATGCGTCGGGTCGTCCAGGTAGCGCAGCATGACCTGACGCCAGAGAGGGTCTGCGAACGTCTGTACGTGTTCGCCGCGGGTCAATTGCAATACGCGCGGTGGCGGCGCGGCCTTGTACAGCTCGATGCCGTTGGCGAGCGGCACCAGCGTGTCGTCCATGCTGTGAAAGATCAGCATCGGTGTGCCAGCCAGTTTTGGGAGGCCGTTGACCGCGCTGTCGGCCTCCGGGATCAGCCAGGACAAGGGCGTTTTCAATGGCCAGGTCAGCCACGACTTGCTCAGCGAGTTTCGCGCGACACTGCGGTAGCTGGCCGGCACGCTGTCCAGCACCAGCGCCTTGAGCCGCGAGCGCTCCTGCGGGTGTTCGGACAGGTAATGCACCGCCAGCGCCCCACCAATGCTTTGCCCCAGCACCACAAGCGGTTTGCCTTGCACTTGCGGCGCAGTGTTCAGCCAGTCGAAAGCGGCCTGAACGTCCTCGTAGACCGCTGGCAGGCTTGGCTCGCCCTGCGACTCGCCATAGCCCCGATAATCCAGCATCAACACCTGATAACCCTGCTCGGGTAACCACCAGACGCCTCCAAGATGCCAGGACAGGTTGCCACCGTTGCCATGCAGATGCAGCACCGTCCCCTTCACCGGCACGCCTTCCTTGGCGGGCAGCCACCAACCATGCAGGCGCGTACCGTCGGCAGCGGTGAGGTTCACGTCCTGATACTGCAGGCGCGCCTTGTCGGGTGTGAACGGAACACCTTGCTCGGGATAGAACAACATCGAACTGCAACCGGTGAGCGCAAGGACCAGCGTGAAGATGCCGAGCAGTTTCAAATGAGGTTTCCTTGTTGTTTTCATCGCCACATCACTGCCGAGCTGGCGCGAGACTCAGATTCTCGTTCCCATGTTCCGCGAGCATTGGCCGATAGGCATAGTCATGAGCTTTCGGAGAATGTACCTCTCCTTCGCGAACAAGTTCGCTCCTACGGCCTTCTACGGCCTTCGGCCAGAGTCAAAAACAGGCTGGCGTACAGCGAAGATCGCTGCCTACAAAATATTCGAGTAATCCGCTTCGATACGGTCCAGGCTCAGGTGGTTGAGGAAGTTGGAGAAGCACATCCAGGCTGACAGGGCGTTCATGTCACGGAACTGCTCGGGCAAGTACTTGGGTGCGACCACCAGCCCTTCGTCCACCAGTTGGCGCAGGGTACGCATATCTTCCAGCGTGGTCTTGCCGCAGAACAGCAGCGGCACCTGTTCGAGCTTGCCCTTGCGCACGGCGAGCTGAATGTAGTTGTAGACCATGATGAAGCCCTTCAGGTAGGACAGGTCCTTGGTGAACGGCAGGCCATTGGGCACCGAACCGCGGAAGACGCGACTGGCATTGCCGTAGCTCTCGGACATGCCAAAGCCCTGCTCCTGGTAAAACTCGAACACCTGCAGAAAATCGGCGCCCTGCTCGGCCATGTGAATGGCGCGCGTGCGATTGGTCAGCTTGCGCAGGCGGCTCGGATAGGATGCAAAGGCGATGACCTCCATGAGAATCGCCAGGCCTTCCTGCGTCACCGTCGACGACGGCGGGCCCTTGGACAAGAACGTACAGATCGGCTGGTTTTGCCCGTTCAGCGTGGTGCCCACGTGCACCAGTCCTTCATGAACTTCCAGCGCGCGTACATCGCGTTCGTTGAACATCGCGTCGGTGCGGATCTTGATGTAGTCGGCACCGGCAGCCGCATCGGCGACGATCCCGTCGGATTCGAAAACCCGGATGGTCTCCTCGGCCTCACCGAACACGCGGTTCAAACGCGATTGCAGCAGCGAAACAGCGTCCTTGGCGGTGAGCGTTTTCGGCTCGTCCTTCAGGTCACCGCGCCCGGCAATGTTGTTCAGGTAATCCGAGAGCATCAAGCCGAGATCGGCCAGCGTCGGATCACCCGCATGAAAAGCGTCGGATGCCGCGCCGTACAATTCCTGAGAAATCAGCCCGAAGTCAGACGTACCGCGTGCCTCAAGCATACGCACCACCATGCGGTACTCACGGCACATGCGGCGCATGATCTGCCCGACCGGGTTGAACTGCCCCAGTTGACGCGTAACGTCCCGCTCGATGTTCTGAAACTCTTGCTTCAAGGCGGAAGAGTCGAAACCCAGCGGACGGTTTTCGTAATAGGCGCGGTCCACGGCAGGCAGCGCCTTGCCCTTGGCGGCCAGAAACTCCTTGCGGACGTTCTCATCCCATTTAACTGCATCCAGAATGCGAATCGGCGTCTGTGCAACGACGATCCGATCCGATAAAGCACGAATAGTCTGTTGATACTCGTCCACCGGTACTCCTTGGCTGGCTGTCACGCTACTGCTTGGCGGCGCGGAACAACACGCCACCGCTGGAAAAATATCGAAACTGGCAGGATCGTCAAACCGTCTGAACAGCCGATCCGGGGCACTCGCGCAGCAGTATAGTCACCCTCGAAGCGGCTGCGGGGTCCCCAGGACCAGACGCATCTGCCGGGTCAGGATACAGAGCATTTCTTCGTCGGCTTGACGCTGCGGCCCATGCAGCAGGCCTTGATACTCAATCCGACGGATAAGCCCCGTCAACACCTGAGCATCCTGATAGGGCTGCAGGGAACCGAGCACCTGGAAAAACTGACAACTGCCTTGCAGCAAAATTTCCTGGTGGGCCATGACCAATGGCGTCAGGCGCGGGTTGATCAGTGCTTCGTGGTAGAACGCCTGCTCGGCGATCAGATAGTCACGCCGGGTCAGCAGTTGATGGCGGATGTGCTCCATCACCATACGCGCGATGTCGTCCGCCAGACGAAAACGGTCGGTCGGACTACCGGAACTGCGGCTCATCATTTCGCGCAGAATGCCTTCGGTGTTCTGCCACAGCCGCGCCAGATAGTCAGCGCTGCGCTGTACATACTGGGCGAAGGCATCGGTCAGCAGATCATCAATGTCCTTGAAGTAATAGGTGGTTGCCGACAGCGGCACACTGGCTTCAGCGGCCACTGCGCGATGGCGCACGGCGCGTACGCCGTCACGCACCACGATACGCATGGCGGCATCGAGAATGACCTGCCTGCGCTGCTCACTGCCCTCGCGCGCAGCCTTGCGGCCCTGATACTTGACACTTTTGGCCACCGCGCTCGCTACTCCGGCGGCCCCTTCTCTGGCAATCGTCACGACAGCTTCCTTATAAGTCGCTCTGAAATGAGTCGATCTGAAAAACACCTAAAAAAAAGCCGCCCATTGAAGGCGGCTGTTTTAACACTGATTACGCTTGCGGGCGCATATGCGGGAAGAGAATCACGTCGCGGATCGACGGCGAGTCGGTGAGCAGCATCACCAACCGGTCGATACCGATCCCCTCGCCTGCCGTCGGCGGCATGCCGTACTCCAGCGCACGGACGAAGTCGGCGTCGTAGTGCATGGCTTCGTCGTCACCGGCATCCTTGTCGGCCACCTGCGCCTGGAAGCGTTCGGCCTGATCTTCGGCGTCGTTGAGCTCGGAGTAGGCGTTGGCAATTTCGCGACCGCCGATGAACAGCTCGAAACGGTCGGTGACGTTCGGGTTTTCGTCATTGCGACGCGCCAGCGGCGACACTTCGAACGGGTACTGGGTAATGAAGTGCGGCTGTTCCAGCTTGTGCTCGACCAGCTCTTCGAAAATCATCACCTGCAATTTGCCCAGGCCTTCGAAGCCCAGCACCTTGGCACCGGCCTTTTTCGCAATGGCGCGCGCCTTGTCGATGTCCTGCAGGTCGGCAGCGGTCAGCTCAGGGTTGTACTTGAGGATCGAGTCGAACACAGAGAGACGCACGAACGGTTCGCCGAAGTGGAACACCTTGTCGCCGTAAGGCACGTCGGTGGTGCCCAGCACCAGTTGCGCCAGTTCGCGGAACAGTTCCTCGGTGAGGTCCATGTTGTCTTCGTAATCGGCGTAGGCCTGGTAGAACTCGAGCATGGTGAACTCGGGGTTGTGCCGGGTCGAAACACCTTC
>Ga0308164_10001015_pt1 | contig 36244 bp, 32 predicted proteins | sample PhyTR2_FD_201031 | JGI IMG/M metagenome (GOLD analysis project Ga0308164, IMG submission 201031) | Phyllosphere microbial communities from UC Gill Tract Community Farm, Albany, California, United States - DLSLT.R2 | ecosystem: Host-associated > Plants > Phyllosphere > Unclassified | place: USA... | reverse complement strand
ATTCAGGGTATCCCTTAAGCTACATCAGGCTATATTTAAAGCATTATTTAAAGGTAGCAAATTAGTTTGTAAAATGCTTGCATGTAGGCACTAACTATACTATAACTATACTCTAACTATACAATTACTTTACCCTTGGGTATAGTTGCAGTATTTATGGAGACCTGTTGGTGGATACTTTGGAGCATTTAAATAAGAATTTAAAAAGGTTTTAAAAACAATATAACCAAAACCGTTCTCCTGTTAGAACCAGTTTCACTCTTATTTGTTAATCATTTGGTAATAAATTAGGGTAGTGATTGAAGCGCCTCATCAATGCGTTTGTTCCATTTATCTTGTATAAAAGTATTTGTGCCATGATTAGTTTCAGTATCATACGCTTTTTGCATGGTATCCATGTCCCGGTAAGAATCAAGGTATTGCATATTGATCAGCGCTTCGAAAGTGTCAGGGGTCAAATCCTTTGCCAATATTTTCTGTTGAAATTGCCCTGAGATAATACGCGCTATATCAAAGTGACGCTGTTCATGGTTGAGGTTATACGCAGTCTTGCTGTTATAATTAACCATTGATGCACTTTTAGGAATAAATGTTTTCAATTCAATCCTGACCTGGATGGTTCCCCTGGACACTTTAGCTTCCTGATTATAGCCAAAACCGGGTATTACCTGTGCCTCAAAACGGGGGTTCGGCCTTGAGGTGGATTGAAAATCATCCCAGCTGAGGGGGCGCGAGGATGCATAATATATAGTATCACCTTCAGGCTTCTCTGTATAGTTGCTAAAGCTGATTTTTACGTTTTTAGCCAGTTTGCGGCTGTTGTCCTGGTTTTCTTTTATCCAGCCGTTCAGGTAAACGAGGCTATTATTTAATATTGTGCGGAGGTAAAACTCAAGAGCATCTGTATTAGCGAGGTCCCGGGTGTACTGCAGTCCGGAACGATAATCAACCAGATGCTCGGTGCCATAATTCTTTTGTAATCCAAATGATACATATAACTTAATTTGGCCTACAACACTACCAGTAATGGCAATTGTTTCTTTGAGGTTGAGGTCTTTGATATTCATAACCACAGGTCTTTGCATTTGGTCCCGTGATATGTTCCTGTTGATATATAATCCAATCGACCTGGCTGTTCCTCCCGTTAGAGTTGCGGGTTCTGCCAATATTTTATTATTGGCATTTTTGGCGATGAGCTGTCCAAAAACACCTTTATTTGACGAACCGCCAGTAACTGAAGCAATATAAAATCCCTCTGGTTTTATTGCAATAGGCTTATCTGCCAGAACAATCTGTCCAGAGGTTTTGTGGGGAGTAAGCACCAGGAGCAGGCTGAAAAGCAGGGACAGCTTCATCAAGGTTTTGCGCAGAATATTTGGATGCATCATGATTAAACGTTTGGTAATTGCTGGTAGTACAGTGCTATTTTTGAATAATTGCTTTTGTGCTAAAACGAAAAATTAGCAGGTTAGTTCAAAATGATTATCTTGAATTGTTTTAATCCCAGAGCTATGAACAAATTCTTCAGTTTAAAAAATATTGTTGCAGTGTTATCGTTGACGGTTATTTGTCTTCCATGTTTTGGCCAGGCTGAGAAAGCGGAAGCGCATATTGCAGAAATCATGAAAAAACTGGATGTGATTGGTCTGTCTGTGGCGGTGGTTAAAGAAGGGGACATTGTTTACACCCATTCCTTTGGATTAAAAGATGTTGAAAGCAATACGCCGCTTACTGATAAAAACATATTCCGCATAGCATCCATATCCAAATCATTTTCAGCCACGTCAATTATGCAATTGGTTGAAGCCGGTAAACTATCCTTAAATGACGATTTTAGCGATCTGGTTGGTTTTAAGGTACGAAATCCAAAATACCCTGATGTTAAAATCACGCTGAAGATGGTGCTTTCACATACTTCCAGTGTGAACGATAGCCAGGGTTATCTTAACCTGGATATCATCAACCCAGCGAGAAATCCGGACTGGTCAAAATGTTACAATGATTATCAGCCTGGAAAAGGTTATCAATACTGCAACCTGAATTTTAATATGGTGGGTGCGGTAATAGAAAAAACTTCGGGAGAACGTTTTGACCAGTATGTAAAACACCACATCTTAGATCCTATGCAACTGTATGCAGGTTACTGTGTAGACTCCCTTGATGCAAATTTGTTTGCTACCTTATATGAGTATGACTCGGTTTCCAAGGGGTTTAAACCTTCGCCTATGGCTTATGCGCCACGCCGCGAAGAAATCAAAAATTATGTAATGGGTTACAGTACACCAATATTCTCCCCAACTGGAGGTATGAAAATTTCAGCCACGCACCTTGCCAGATATATGACCATGCATATGAACATGGGTACGTATAAGGATACCAGAATTATCTCCAGGAAGAGCGCAAAACGCATGCAAACTAAAATATCTGAGGAAGAGGGATATGGAATGGCGATTATGAACCTTAATAATCTGATCCCTGGAAAGCTAATGACGGGACATACAGGCTCGGCCTATGGCCTCTACAGTGCTATGTTTTTTCAACCTAAAGAAAAATTTGGGATTGTTGTGATTACGAATGGTGGTAACCCTGGTTATACTGATGGATTGAACAATATACTGAGAGCTGCAGTGAACAGTTTATGTGATGATTTCATCAAATAATTCCTTCCTAAAAACGGCATAAAATGAGTTGTTAACAAAGGCAGATATTTCCTGGTTTTTCTTAACAATCCTGCCGGCAGTTGTGACATAATTTTAGCAATTCACATTTTTTTAATGTTAAAATAATGCAAAATTAAATGCCCGAAAGATTTATTTTTTCCTTCATCTGAGCGTTATAAGTATCGGTGTATCAAACGATTTTAAGACTAGTTGTTTCAACAGACAGATTTAGTGTTTTGACTAATATTTTTAGTAGTTGTACCTATGGTACAGATAGTTAACAACACTTGTTGATAACCCCGACTTATCAACATTGTAATCGATAAAAATCTTATAAACAATTGACTATTAGTTGTTTAATGCGAAGCATAAGTTTATGTTTTTTTGTTTATAATTTTCTTCATCTTCGCAATCCCGAAAAGGCAGAGCGCTTTTTCCAACACCAATAAGATTAAAAAAACTATGCAAAATAATTGTACGACAGTGTGGAATAATTCACTTCAAACCATTAAAGCTAACATCCCGAATCAGAGTTACAGAACCTGGTTTGAACCGATCTCGGCCTTAAAATTGGAAGGGAATGTTTTGACGGTACAAGTGCCTAGTTTATTTTTCTACGAATGGCTGGAAGAGCACTATGTAGGGCTGTTACGCAAGACTGTAAAACAACAGTTGGGAGAGGACGGACGTCTGGAATACAATATCATTGTGGACAAACCTTCCAACAGCGGCTCGCCTTATTCAACCAGAATGCCATCGAATGGAAATACTGCAGTTTCAGGTGCTAAACCTGCAGCGGCTGCTCCGGCAACTGGTGGTAAAGACCTCAGAAATCCATTTGTGATTCCTGGTGCGAAACGACTGAATGTTGATCCGCAACTGAACTCTAACTACACACTGGAGAATTATGTTGAAGGCGACTGTAATCGTTTGGCACGCTCTGCGGGCTTCGCAGTCGCAGCTAAACCCGGCGCGACATCATTCAACCCACTCATGATTTATGGTGCGGTAGGTTTAGGCAAAACCCATTTGGCCCAGGCTATTGGAAACGAGATTAAACGTACTCATCCTGAAAAGCTTGTAATTTTTGTTTCATGCGAAAAATTCTGTCAGCAGTTTGTTGAATCACTGAAAAACAATACGATTAACGACTTTGTAAACTTTTACCAGGCAATGGATGTAATCATCATGGATGATGTGCATAACTTTGCAGGGAAAGAGAAAACACAAGATATTTTCTTCCATATTTTTAACCACCTGCACCAGTCGGGAAAACAAATTATCATCACTTCAGATAAAGCTCCTAAGGATTTATCTGGTTTGGAAGAAAGGTTGCTGAGCCGTTTCAAATGGGGTTTGTCTGCTGATCTTCAGATTCCTGAACTGGAAACCAGGATTGCCATCCTGAAAAAGAAAATGTCTGCTGATGGTATTGACCTGCCTTCTGAAGTAGTTGAATATGTAGCGCATCACATAGATAACAACATCCGTGAACTGGAAGGTGCAATGGTTTCATTATTAGCGCAATCTACACTGAATAAGAAAGAAATTGATTTGCCACTGGCCAAGTCAATGTTGAAAAACTTCATTAAGAATACCACTAAAGAAGTATCAATGGAATTCATTCAGAAACTGGTTTGCGAATATTTTGAAGTTCCGGTAGCCCTGGTGAAGTCGCCTACACGTAAACGTGAAGTGGTACAAGCGAGACAGATCTCCATGTATCTTTCTAAAAACCTGACCAAATCTTCTTTAAAAAGCATCGGTGCGTTTTATGGCGGCAGAGACCACTCTACAGTTATCTACGCATGTCAGACCGTACAGGATTTGATCGAGACAGATAAAAAGTTCAGAGGTTACGTAACTGATATCCAGAAGAAACTGAAAATGAACTAGGTATGTAGCCCGGCAATTCGTGCCGGGTATTTACTCCGTCTGGAATCAGGAGCGTAAGATCTCGCTCAGAATGCCAACGGATTCTATTAGTTCCTGTTCAGTTGATGATGCAAAACCCAGTCTTGTAGCAGGCGTTGCGCCAATGACATGTTGGTGAATAAGACCATTTGAAAAGGATAAATCTTTTGTCAATGCCTTTCTGGCAAGTTTTACCAGGTCAATCCCGGAATCAAATTTTGTCCACACAGCCATTCCTCCATCGGGAATGCTGAACTCTGCATACTTGCCCAGTTCATTTTTCAACAGACTACAGATGAGGTCACGCCGTTGACGGTAAATCCTCAAGGATTTTCTCATGTGTCGCTGTACAATACCATCCCTCAGTAATTCTGCAATAGCATTTTCAAGGATGACATCGCCCTGTCTGTCAATTACCCTGCGGAGCTGTGCCAAATGGTGGATCACATTTTCTGGTGCCACCAGGTAGCCTACACGAAAAGCAGGGGAAATAGTTTTGGTGAAAGATCCGCAATACAATACCATCCCCGATTCATCTGCACTGGCCAGCGGCAGAAGCGGTTTGTTCTCATAATGAAAATCGTAATCGTAGTCATCTTCAAATATAATAAAGCCATATTTTTCTGATAATTGAAGCAAACGTATGCGCCTCGCAGCGCTTAAGGCTACCGTAGTAGGGTAGTGGTGATGAGAAGTTACATAGACTAAACGTATTTTTATTTTGTGGCATAGTTTTTCCAATTCATCTACCTTGATGCCAGATTGATCTACAGGTATCCGGTTGAGTATAGCTCCCGCCTGTACAAAATTTACGTCGGCTCCCCGCCAGCTGGTTTCGCCTGTAACAACATGATCCCCTGGTTTAATCAGGCCTGTACTTGCAAGGTAAATTCCCATGATAGAACCGCGCGTAATCAGAATATTGTCTTTCGTGATCCCCAGTCCTCTTGATTCGTTCAGATATTTGGATAGTTCTTCCCTTAGCCAGGGCGACCCTTTCGCATCTCCATAACCCAGTTTTATATAAGGATTTCCTGTAAGCAGCTGCGAGCGGTAAGCACGGCTCAGTTCAGTTAGAGGTGCCAGACGGCTGTCGGGCAGACCATCGTCGAGGTGAAGACGGTAACCGTAGTTGATTTCTTCGCGATTTAAATGTAGGGCATCAACTATTTGAAATCCTGCAACTTTCGATGCCTGCATGGTCTTTTTTGCACTGATCAGCAATTGCTGCGGACTGCTCTCCGGGACATGTTTTGCAACAAAAGTCCCATTGCCTGAAAGGCTTTCCAGCCAACCCTGGGCCAGCAGTTCATCATAAGCCCTTACTACCGTTTTACGGTGTACCTGAAGTTGCTGGGCTAGTTTCCGCGTGCTTGGTAAGCGGGCACCCGGCTGCAGTGTGCCGTTTTTAGTGAGCTGCAATAACATGCGTGCAATCTGAAGATATACAGGATCTGAAGATCCTTTGTCAAGCGCAAAAACTGAAGACAAATACTGCATAATTGGACTACTGTGTTAATTGTAATTGGACGGTTATAGTAATCCAATAAATATACACATTTGTAAAAAAGATCATGAAAAAATTATCCTCCCCACTGGTTCCAAGTCGCGTAGCCAAAAATGCACATTTTGATAAGGAAACCATTTATTCTATTCTGGACGAAGCAATTACCTGTACCATAAGTTATGCTTTGGAAGGGATGCCATATTCCATTCCGACGGCATTCGTGAGATATGGAGATAAAATATATATCCACGGATCGGTGGGAAGCCACTTCCTCCGCGAAATTGAGAAGGGAATACCAGTGTGCATAGTGGTTACCCTGATTGATGCATTGGTGGTAGCAAAATCAGCATTTAGCCATTCTGTAAATTACCGCTCGGTAGTTATTTTTGCAAATGCAGAAAAGATTGAGGCTGTAGAAAAGAAAAGGGATTCCTTTGAGTGGCTCACCAACAAAATAGTGCCCTATAGCTGGGATTATTTACGACCGGTTACTGAACGCGAGATCCTAAAAACCACTGCACTTGCTTTTAAAATAGATGAGGCCTCTGCCAAAGTCAGGAGCGGCATGCCAAATGATGAGGAAGAAGATAAAGCACTGCCTATATGGTCGGGCCTCATCCCTTTACAAACGAAAAGGTTACATGTGATCCCTGATGAATCAAGTGTAAATATACCAGTGCCGGTACATTTGATATAGCGGAGTTGTGGGCGGACCGGTTAGTTTTGCATCTGTCTAATTAGTGCAAAGCAATTTGCAGCGTTAGGAAAACAACTTGCTGACGGTATCGTAAGTTAGTCCGGCATAATTTTCTATATATAAATTACAAGGCGGTAACTCCTCTTTTGTATGTGAAGTTAATACCCCAACAACTTTCATCCCTGCGTTAAGGGCAGCAGAAACCCCTGAAAATGAATCTTCAAATACCAGGCATTGTTCAGGCTTTACGCCAAGATTTTTTGCAGAGGTAAGGTATACTTCCGGATCTGGCTTGTGTTGCTTTACGTCTTCACTGGCCAGTATGGAGCCGAAATTTTCGCGGATGGCTACTTTGCTCAATATAAGGTCCAGGTTTGCGCGAGGGGCTGAAGTAGCAACACCCAGTTTAGTGTGGTTTAATTTTAGATCAGTGATAAACTCTACAATACCGGTAATCGGATCAATAAAGGGTTCATAAATTTTGCGGAAGAGGCTTTCTTTCTCTTCTTCCATTTGCAATAATTCCTCGCCCTGGATCGGGCGCTGCAGAAAATGGGTGAGAATATAGCTATTGCTTTTACCAAACATGTGCTGTGCAAAATCTTCGTCCGTTGGAGCGAGGTCGCGAGAGGAGAAAAATTCACGAAAGGCGAGGGAGTGGTATGGGTTAGTATGGCAGATCACTCCATCCATATCAAAAATCACGGCAATTTCTGTATTCATTCTGCAAAGGTAAAATGATTTTTCAGACCTGTATTGCTCTTTTTGGTCAAATGGAAAAAAAAAGGCCGCTGACGAACTCCAGCGGCCTTTTACGTAATTAAAATGTATAGGCAATTTTTCCATACACGTATCGTCCATTGAAACCAAACTGGCTAACAGCCCTTGGATAAAGGAACCTTCCGTTTGAAGTATTATCCAGTCCGCCAGAATAACTTGAAGTTGCAATTCCACTTAAATTATCTTCAAAGTTTCTTGGACTGATATACAATTTGTCAGGATAAACATCAAACAGGTTGTTGGCACCGACTGTAACCGTTAAGTTTTTGTTTGCAGCATAACTGACAGAGAAATCACTAACCCATTTCGGCGAGAAGGTTTGGTCAAGTTCTACAGGTAAGTTGTTTGCTGCGATATTAGGATCTACTGCATTGAGATAGGTTACTTCACCAAAACGAACTGTTCTGGCTACAAAACTGAGTTTATCAACAGTGAAGTTGGCAGTGATGTTCAGCTTGTTTTTAGGCACTGAACTTTCAAATCGTGAACGCTCCAGACGGTCGAACAATTTAGCTTTTAAAGTTGCATCGCTTTCGATCTTATCAGATCCCTCAACGCTTCTCACTACAGTTTTGTTCAGGTTTCCGGCAACGGTAAGTAACAAATTGCTTTTGGTCCCCAGGGTAAACCTGTTGCTCAAAACTACGTCCAGACCAGCGGTATTGGTGGTAATGGCATTGGTAAAAAACTGTACGCTATTCACTTGTGCATTAGGGTCTACCGTATTTAAAATCTGATTTACTACACCTGTCGGAATGAGTGCGCCTGTGCTGGTACGCTCGCGCGCATACTGGCTGGAAAAAACGATACGGTCCTTGATATCTATATTATACGCATCAATAGTAAAGGTAAATGAGCTGATCCTGCCTGCAAGGCCTAAACTTCCCGATTTAGATATTTCTGGTTTTAATGAACCAACGCCAAACTCTCCTACAATGGGATTATCGTTATTTACGGTTAATACCTGGGTAGGGTTACCTGCAACAAACTGTGTGCTTTCATTATTAAAATACCGTTGGTGCAAAGATGGCGCCCTGAAACCTGTAGCATAAGCACCGCGAAGGGAAATGTCTCCAAACAGTTTCACTTTACCGGTAAATTTATAGGAGAAGTTAGACCCGAAATCGCTGTAATTTTCATAACGTCCTGCGGCCTCAAGCAATACCCTTGGGCCAAATTCTGCTTCAAAATCTGCATAGGCACTTTTGTTGTTTCTTGATTTGTCAATCGCATTACTTGGCTTAAAACCTGGAAATACCTGTGCACCAGCGGCTGTGAAAGAGGTGCCAATCATGCGTCCGGGAATACCAGCAGATGGTTGCCCGAAAGAGTAAGACAATTCTTCTCCTTCTCTGATTTGATAATTGTCTACTCTGAATTCTCCTCCAAATGCAGTATTGAGAGAGGTTAAAAACCCGCCGTCAAAGGTATATTTTTTGTTGAGGTCAAGATTGGTTGTGTTTTGGCGGAACAATAATTCGCCAGCGTAGAATGAAGTTGGACTTGTGCCTGTTGGCAATGAGGCATTTACCGTATTGTCGATATCAAACTTGATGGTATTCTCGCCACTGGTATTGCTGAGGTCATAATCCCATGTGCCCAGTTTCCCTTTTAATCCGGCAGAGAAAGATATGTCGTTGATTTTTGTATCAATAAAAGGAAGGAAGCCATTTGGATAAAGGCTAAGGTCAATTTGTGTGGTTTGGGTAGGCAGGCGGTAGAATCCAGCGGCACTGCCTGTTTTATGAGTATAACCTGTTGCAAAATACAGTTCTGCTTTTTTACTGAAGTTGTACTGTCCGTTTAAAAAGAAGCCACCGTTTTTAGAATCTGACTGTCCCACACGCATATTGTTTCTGTCGAGCCCATTAGCTGCGGCCCTTGCATCGTCGGCAGCTTTTAAACCTGCAAACCTGCTTTGAAAAGCGGCTTCAGTTTCCGTAGCCCCTTTGGTTGGCGAAGCAGAGTACAAAAGAGGACGGGTATCAAGACCGCCGCGGTTTGTATATTCCCGGTGAACGTACTGACCTGCAAAGTTGATGAAGCCTTTATCTTTGTTAAAGGCCCAGCCTTTACTGAAATCTGCCTGAAAAGTACGTCCGTCATTAAAGTCCTGGCCCAGTGCTTTTGAATCGGATTGGCCAAAGGAAGTGGAAAAACTATATGGTGTTACTTTTTTCAATACGATATTAATTACTCCAGCAATAGCATCAGAACCGTATTGTGCTGCGGCACCATCGCGCAATACCTCAATCCGTTCAATAGCGGCAACTGGAATAGAGTTCAAATCTGTTCCAACAGAACCACGTCCAAAAGTACCATTTATATTAACCAGTGCAGTAGTATGCCGGCGTTTACCATTTACCAAAACGAGCACCTGGTCTGGCCCCAAACCCCGTAATGAAGCAGGGTCAATATGATCTGTACCATCTGATACTGTTTGCCTGTTTGAATTGAACGACGGCGCGACGTAATTTAAAATCTGAGTAAGGTCTACCTGTGCAAAGGCTTTAACGTCCTTGCTGCTAATCAAATCAACCGGTACAACACTTTCAATATTTGTTCTGGGCACCGAAGAACGGGAGCCGATTACCACAACATTGTCGAGTGTCATTTTAGCATCCTGCAGCGTGAAATCCATGGTTTTGGTTGCATTTTCAATTTGCACATCCGCTTCCGATGTCTGATAGCCTGTGTAAGAAACACGAACCCTATAGCTGCCTGATTTAGGGAAATTGATGACATACATGCCATTTGCATTGGCTGATGTGCCGATTTTGAGGCCTATAACCTGTAATGTAGCACCTGGAACCACTGATCCTATAGAATCAGTTACTTTTCCTTTTAAAACCTGAGCGAATAAATGCCCCGAGGAAGTTAAAAGCAGGAAAAAGACAGTTAGTTTGAGTAAGCGTTTGAACATAAGCTCTTTTTTGAGGGTTAAGTAGCAATGTAATTAAAAAATTACATTAATTTCTGTTCATTTTACCCATTTACGCTTGCAAGGATTTTTTTAGAGAAAATTTCGCCTATGGGTTGGTTACTTCGACAAAATTCCGGCAGAATACATAAATTGATTTCTGGCAAAAGTAAAAAAAGAAGATAATAGTACTGCCATCCCGCAGCTTGTTTTTACGCTGGGAAATTCAATGAATATTTGTAAAACCATCTTTATAAAGGGTTGTTAATAGGGAAGTTGTACTAAATATAATCAGCTATGAAAAAGTTATTTGTTATGCTGCTACTCGCAGCTTTTTCCCTGAGTACGTTTGCAGGAATGCCACCTCAGCAGGACACTACAAAAAAGGAGCAAAAAAAGAAAATGAAGCCGAAATCAAAGATGCAAAAAAAGCATACAACCAAATCCGATACAACTAAAACCGATACGCTCCGGAAAAATTACTAACCAGGTAAGGCGTTTCAGTCCTAGTCTGTCATAACAGGCCAGGACTGTTTTTTTTAAGTGAGGTTCAGTCTTGTAGAATCTGCTCTTATAACTTATGTTTTTGAAGCTGCGAATACTCCTGATGGTCTTATTGAATCCTCTGCTACTAGTGCTGTCTTTCGTTGCCCTTCCTATTATCGTTGCTGTTGCTGCTGTTCTTTTTGCTTGTTGCTGCTTTTCTTTTTGCTTGTTGCTGCTTTTCTACTTTTACTGCTGTTGCTGTTCTTGTTGCTCGCGCTGCTGTTACTGCTGCTGCTGAATTTGCTGCATTAACTCCAGGTTGCGTCTGTAGCTATTACCCTGGGAAAGCGTAATTACTGGTTCAGGATCAAGTTCTTCAACCGGATCAAGCACTTCGGTAACACCATCATCATAACTTACAATCACCTGCACGGTAAGTTTATGACTTGAAGGACCTTTATATACGCCTTTTACAGGCGAGCAATCGTTAAAACTTCTTCCATAAGCCAATACAACGTAGGTTTCGTTGGCAATACAGTTGTTGGTAGGATCGAGGCCCAACCATCCATAGGAAGGAATATAGGCTTCTACCCAGGCATGGGTTGCGCCTTCGCCACGCATACCGTCTTTATTTGGACAGATATATCCGCTTACATACTTAGCAGGGATGTTTGACATTCTTAACATCTGCGAAAGTATATGTGCAAAATCCTGACAAACGCCGGCCTGCAACTGCCAGATTTCATCCAGTTTGGTTTGAACAGTAGTTACCCCCTGAATGTAGTTGAACTTTTCATATACAAATCTGCAATAACTTAACGCCGTTTGGTAAGGTGTATACGTTTCACGAATATAGGTGCTGGTAATTTCCTTAAGTTCCTGCAAGCCATTAAAGGCTTCCCATTTGAGGTAATCAATGTACGGTACCTGGTGACGGAGGACCTGGATTTCGTCCCATTCCATTTCGCCGAACATGGTTTCTTCAGGCGCTTCTTTTGCAGTTGTTGATACAGTCAGTTCCGAATAAATCTCCAGTTCCCGGTGACGTTCACTGTAAGTGAAAAAGCCAACCTTATTGCCATAGTAGTCAACAAAAGTATCAACCCTGGGTTTGCCGGATATCTTTAGGTCGTGCTTTAATACTGTTTGGTATTCATCCTCTTTGGGATATAATATAATATGGTTGACACTATCCTTTACCAAGGATTCGTAAGTGTACTTTGTGATATGCTTAATATTGAATTCTGGCATTTTTACAAAATTTAAGACAACGAAAAACAAGTTTGATTAAATGCATTACCAATATTGTAAAGCTCGAATTTTATCTCCGCGAGGAACAGGTGCAGGTCGCCCTGCTTGAGCCCTTTAATTGAACTGTACTTTACTTTACTCTGAAGCCTGCCGATTAAAAAAGCGAGATCGCCCGGGTTGATATGTCCGTCTATTTTCAGTCGGTCGAAGTATTTGTTCAGCTGGTTCATGGAATAGATTACCGATCGTGGAAACTCATTGTTGAGCACCACCTGTGCCAATACGTTTTCAGCTTCGAAACCCTGACGGTAGGTTTTAAGATAAAGTTCATACCCTCCGATGGACAGCAGCAGGTGTTTCCAGTAGCTCGCATTGGTGAGCAAATCGGGATTATGGTCAACAGACCCAAACTTGATATCGAGGATATTCACCGACTGTATACTGCGTTCCAGGTATTTTCCTATCCGCATAAAGCTACTGCACTCGTTTCTGGGCATAGTAACTTCTGTGGTGCCGTAAAAGAGCGTTCCCTGTTTGATCAGGATATCCAATACAGAAATAGGGTCGTCTTTTTTGAGCATGACCTTCAGTCTGGGATCTTTTACCGTATGGTAATATTCATTGAGGCATTGCCAGACATCCTTTGTGATGTGATCCTGCACACTTCTTGCATTTTCACGTACCTGTGTAATGATATTGATAATCGAATTGGGATTATTTTTATCCGTTACCATAAATTGTAGTATTGCGCGGCTGTTGAATTCTATGCCATCAACACCTTCAGGATCAGGGCCGCAAAATATGCGTATCACCGGGCTCCATGAAAAATCGGCAACTGCATCCTGCGATGCGGCATAATTTATTTTAAGCATGCGCAGCATACCATCCGTTCTTTCAACATAACGGCTTATCCAATATAAACTCTCTGCAACTCTGCTTAACATATATTTTGTATCATTAAATTTAAGAAAGTACCCAAGTGTCTTTGCTGCCGCCGCCCTGCGAACTGTTTACTACCAACGATCCCTCTTTAAGGGCTACACGTGTAAGTCCGCCTGGTATGATTGTAATCCCGCTTGGCCCACAAACTGCAAAAGGCCTGAAATCGACCCTTCTTGGCTGGAGTACGCCATGCATATAACATGGGGCAGAAGAGAGGCTGATGGTAGGTTGGGCTATAAACTGCCGCGGATCTTTCATGATCTCCAGTTTATAGGCTTCAATTTCTTCGGGACTGGAAGCATGGCCCATCAACATTCCGTATCCTCCGCTGCCATTGGTTTGTTTGACCACCATATTGGTAATGTTCTCAAATACATGGGCTCTTTCTTCTTTGTTTCCGAGCTGGTAAGTGGGTACATTTTTAAGCAGTGGCTCTTCATTGAGATAGTATCTGATCATATCGGGCACATATACATATACTGCTTTATCATCTGCTACACCGTTGCCTACTGCGTTTACAATTGTTACGTTTCCTTTTCGGTAGGCATTCATTAATCCAGCTACACCCAGCAAACTGTTTGCATTGAACACCAGGGGATCAAGATATTCGTCGTCTACCCTGCGGTAAATCACATCAACCTGTTGTAGTCCTGCTGTAGTTTTCATGTAAACCTTATGGTCTTCCACAATTAAATCCGGCCCTTCTACCAGCTCGATTCCCATCAGACGGGCCAGCGTGGTATGTTCAAAGTAGGCGGAATTGAAGCTTCCGGGGCTGAGTAAAACGATAGTTGGGTTATCAATTTGCCGCGGCGCGAGTTCTCTCAACGTATTATATAATACGTTAGGGTATTCAGTCACGCTCCGTACTTTGCACTGGGGCAACAGGTCGGGGAAAAGACGTTTGGTGATTTCCCTGTTCTCAAGCATATAACTTACCCCCGAAGGCGTGCGTACATTATCTTCCAATATATAATAGGTACCATCATTATCCCTGATAAGATCTATACCTGCAATATGAATATAAATATCGTGTGGTACTTTTACATTACACATCTCCCTAAGAAAATGTGGGCAGGAGTAAATGATATCAATTGGAACTATCCCGTCTTTTATAATAAACTGATCACTATACACATCTTTGAGGAAAAGGTTGAGTGCAGTAACACGCTGTTTGATCCCTTTTTCGATGAATTCCCATTCCTCAGACCTGATAATGCGGGGGATAATATCAAAAGGGAATATCTTTTCAATGCCCTCTCCGCTGTTGTATACAGTAAATGTTATTCCCTGGCTCATAAAAAGAACCTTGGACAGTTCCTCTTTCTTGTTCAGCTCATCTGTGGATTCCAGGTCGAGGTAATCCATTACAATCTTATATTCATCTCTGACCTGTTTTGACTGATCAAACATTTCGTCCCAGGTATTACTGGGCATGTTATATGATTCTGTGTGTTTATTTTTAATCATTTTAGGCGGATAGTATAATGTCTATTGAAATATAATGATAATTATAACTTTTTGATGTTTATGTGATGAAAAAATTGGAATATTTGTCTATTATGGATAAGTTTTCGGGCGAAATTGCCGTTATAAATACATTATATAAATAAAATCAAAGTTTTTTCGGGCTGATAGATATATTTAGCCCTATATTTAATCGAACAGCATACTATGACATATTGTTTAGGAATAAAAGTTAAGGAGGGATTGGTCGCAATTGCAGACACGAGGGTGACTTCCGGGACAGATACTACACAGAAAAAGAAAATATATCTATATCAAAAGGATAAATACTCACTTTTTATCATGACCAGCGGGCTGAGGTCTGTGAGGGATAAAGCTGTGCTGTATTTCAAAGAACGGATAGATGAAGGAATAGAGCATAACAAGCTATACAAAGCAGTGAATGATTTTGGTGAGCGGGTAAAAAGGGTGGCCAGAGAAGACCGGGAATCATTGGAGGCAGCGGGTTTCAGGTTTAATCTGAATACTATTATTGGCGGACAACTGAAGGATGATGAAGAACATAAGTTGTTTTTGTTGTACCCTGAAGGCAACTGGGTTGAATTGGGGCAGGGTGCGCCGTTTGTGATTGTTGGAAATTCTGGTCATGGAAAGGCTATTCTAAACAGGACATTGACCAACGACTCCAGCATGCACCTGGCACTAAAATCTGGTTTTCTTTCATTTGATTCTACCAGGGTAAGTGCGAACGATGTTGATTTTCCTATCGACGTAGTTTTATATAAAAATAACAGCTTTGAAATGACTGAACACCGTTTTACCAAAAAAGACCTGGAAAACATTTCAGAACAATGGGCAGAAGAACTAAAAACGGCGCTAAACCGGATTCCTGATGATTGGATGGATGCCGCCTTTAAAAAAATAAATGTAGCTAATGAAGATGAACTATGAAATTTGAAGTATCCGCGAAGGTAGTATACCAGGCCGTTTCACCCTCTACACTGATTTTAAATTTACAGCCGTTCAGGTCTGCCACTCAACGGGTAATTGAGGAAAGTTTCATAGCAGATCCAGACTTGAAAATGAAGGAACTGAACGCTATCGCCGGAGAAAAGAGGTTCATGATCATCGAAATCCCTGAGGCGGGCGAGGTAAAAATTGATTACAAAGCAACTGTAGAAAATGAATTGAGAATGATCCCGGCACAACAGCTTGACGATGTGCCCATCAGTCTGATGCCCGCTTCTGCATTGTCTTACCTAAACCCCAGCCGCTATTGTCAGTCGGATAGATTGTACAGGTTTGCATATAACCAGTTTGGAGGTATTGAGCACGCTTATCATAAGGTGATGGCTATACGCGAATGGATTTATACCAATGTAGCTTATGGGGGGTATACCAATGCGCAGACTTCTGCCTATGATACAATTACCGAACAGGTAGGGGTGTGCAGGGACTTTGCACATCTCGGTATTGCGCTGTGCAGGGCATTGACTATCCCGGCGAGGTATTTTACCGGTTATGCCTACCAACTTAACCCGCCTGATTTTCATGCATGTTTTGAGGTTTATCTGGGCGGGCACTGGGTGGTGATTGACGCAACAAAGCTAGCGCCGCTGAACGGATTGGTCAAAATTGCGACTGGAGTGGATGCCGTTGATACCGCATTTGCCAGTATTTTCGGAAACCTCCAGTTTACCAGTTTAAGTGTAAATTCGGTTTCGCTGAATGAAATGTTTACGCAACTTGATTTCGACGATCAATCAATGGGTTACTCGTACCTTTAAGCGCCACGGCGTCCCCTTGGATGGTCCTTTTCGCTAATACCAAGGTCACGTAGACATTTATAGTATCCATCTTCGAAGCCCTGTTTCATCGACCGGCTCGTTTCATCAGAGTTAGACTCCCGCACCTTATTAAAGTATTCGGAAGATATGGCGTGCATCGGGATCATGCGCACCTTTACGAGGTGCCTATTCCTGAAAAGTTTCATAGAGTTTAGGTATTATTGTATGTATTACGTAATAATCTATGATTTGGTTTATCGTTTTATCTCTTTTTTTATATAGTAATGGTAAATCATTGTTTGTTAAACAAATAATATTATTTCCAAAATTTTGTTTTGTGATGTATAGAATGAATTTGTTAACTTTTTAGCTATTTGTTGATTTGTAGGTTAAGGACACTGTGATAGCCTGCTTTTGCAGTAAATGAGATAATTTTCAGTGAATAGCTTTCTCTTCTGGTCAATTTGTGTGCTTTAGGCTGTCTTTTATATTTTATTTTGGTTTTATGTAAATTTAATTAGTCTGTTCAGTTGAATTGGGTGTCTTTATCGTGAATCAGCTTCAAATTTGAATCAATAATTAGATTTCAACTTATTTGTGTATGTGCTGTAGTGATATTTGTCCATTTTTTTAGTAATTGTAATATGAAAAGAAGAGAACTTGTTAAAAGTTTAGCAGCACTGCCATTGGCAGGTGGTTTAATTGGAAGTGGACTTTCTGCGTTCGCGGCAGAAAAACCCTCAGCGCCGGCACGTGATTTTTTTAAAGAGCTGGGTGTTACTCCAGTGATCAATGCTGCAGCAACAATGACATTTCTGTCGGGTTCGTTGATGTTACCTGAGGTATTGGAGGCCATCAATTCTACCAGCCATCATTTTGCAAATATGTATGAGTTACAGGATAAAGTTGGTGCAAAGATTGCAGAAATGCTTCATACCGAAGGTGCGATGGTAACCTCTGGGGCTGCTTGTGCGATGTTGCTTGGCACGGCAGCTTGTATCACTGGTACTGACGCTGAAAAGATTAAAATGATACCTAATCTTCCCGGCGAACGCAAAGAAGTAATTATCCAGAAGTCACACAGATATCTGTTTGACCAGGCTATTACCACGACTGGCGCAAAATTAATTGAGGTTGAGGGAGCAGAGGAAATGGATAAGGCCTTTAATGCGAACACGGTAATGGCACTTTTTTACAACGCAGGAGACATTGGAAAAAATCCAATCAGCCATGAGACTTTTGTTGCACTGGCCAAAAAACATAAAGTTCCTTCGTTTATTGATGCAGCGGCAGATGTACCACCTGTAGAAAACCTTTTCAGGTTTCAGAAAATGGGCTTCGACCTGGTAACTTTTTCAGGTGGAAAGATGATGAGGGGCCCTCAAAGTGCTGGGATTCTGTTTGGCCGTAAAGATCTAATTGAAGCTGCAAAATTGAACCATAGTCCGAATGAGGCACCTATTGGCAGGCCAATGAAAGTAAATAAGGAAGAGATGTTTGGCATGTATGCAGCCTTGAAATCTTACCTGGAAAGAGACCATAAAAAAGAATGGCAGGGTTGGCTTGATCGCGCGGCACATATGTCGGCCATATTTGAAACGGTTCCATCGGTGAAAGCAAAAACAGTAATTGCACCGGGACCTGCAAATGCATTTCCAGGAATTGCTGTTACCTGGGACCAGAATAAGATTAAGCTGAGTGGCGACGATGTAAAAGCTGCCTTAAAAGCAGGAACGCCAAGTATTGTTGTCAATGGAAATAAAGCAATGCTGGATGTTGGCGTGGTATTGTTGCGACCTGAAGAAGTTGATCTGGTAGCTAACCGTATCAAGCAAGTATTACTTAAAGCCGTTTAATAGATCTAACCAAATATTACTGTGAATAAATTTAATCTCTACAAGCTGGCCTTGGGTTTGGCCGCTTTATGTCTTATTATAACACTTATCATTATATTTACTGCCGGTCTTGCTCAAGCGGGACCGGTAATCATAGCATTTTTCATTTTACTGGCCATTGGTTTTAGGGGCTTTGAAACACTCAAAGGTTTTGCTTACACTACAGTAATCTTTGCCGCTGTTACCACTGCCTTGTATTATCCCAGCAACTTTATTGAGTTTAACGGATTCAAATTCGCTGTATTAATTACTCCTTTAATACAGCTGATTATGTTTGGTATGGGTACCTCAATGAGCGTAAAAGATTTTGTTGGGGTGATAAAGATGCCCAAGGGCGTTTTCATTGGTGTGTTCAGCCACTTTCTGATTATGCCATTGCTTGGGTTTACACTGGCCAGTCTAAGTGGCTTCCCACCTGAAATTGCTGCGGGTATAATTCTCATTGGCTGTTCTCCTAATGGGATGGCATCCAATGTGATTTCTTATCTGGCGAAAGCAAACCTGGCACTTTCAATAACTATTACTGCTGTGTCTACCTTGCTGGCCCCTTTGCTTACTCCTGTATTAATGAAAATGCTGGCAGGTGCATTTATACAGATTAATGTTGGCAGTATGATGCTTGACATCACTAAAATGGTAATTATCCCTATCGCGGCCGGATTGATTTTTAATAAATTGCTCAGGGGCAGAGCTAAATGGCTTGAGACCATTATGCCATTAATATCTATGTCTGGAATTGCATTTATTATTGTGATTATTACAGCAGCGGGGCACGATAGTTTGCTTGATATAGGTTTTAAACTGATACTGCTCGTGTTGATACATAACCTTTTGGGTTATACATTGGGCTATTGGTCGGGCAGGTTATTTAAAATGAAAGAACGCGATTGCAGGACTATGGCAATAGAGGTAGGGATGCAGAACGGGGGACTGGCATCGGGACTTGCAAAAGAAATGGGTAAAATGGCTACGGTTGGTCTGGCTCCTGCAGTTTTTGGCCCGCTGATGAATGTTACAGGATCAATTCTGGCGTCTTACTGGCATAAAAAGCCGATAACTGACGAGGCAGTGCCTCAAATTGATCCTGATCCCGTTCATGTTTAGTTAAGGATTCTCATAGATTTCTGCTTCAATGATAGCCAATGTTCCTTTGCTGTTGAGGTTGTTGTGATTAACGCCATCATCCAGGTTTTTGCCATTCATTTCGACACCAATACGTGGATTATTTTTTTCGTCGCTTACGTCAGTTAGCTGTATGGTGAGTGTTTTACCTTTTACAGGTTTACAGGTGGCTGTAAAATAACCAAGTCCGGTTTTTGTGGTACCCCGATACACTTCTTTCTCATCAACGAGGATGCGTATCGGGTAGGTTTTAGTCCTGAAACCATTGATTTTTAAAGAAACCTGGCTGACGGTGCTTGCTTTTTCAAAATGATATTTAATCCAGGCTGTAGCAATATTTCCATCGTTTACCCAATCACTCAATTCATTGTCGTCATAGCTTAGATTGGCCTTTTCGTTGTTTGCTCCAGCTTCTGCTCTGGTGATTTTAACCGATTTGCGGCTTGCCGTGTAGGATTGTCCAGCAGGAGTGGGCCCTCTCTTGAGGTAGGACTTTAACCCATCGGAAGGAAATTCTGTTGAAAGCCCATCGGTTACCTGTACTGGACGTGATGTAAATGAGATACTGGCAGCTTGAAGGCCATCAACACTGGCCTTTAATCCGATTGTGCCCGCGATGGTAGATGACCTGACTAAAACTCTGTTTACCCCGCCTTCTACAGGAAGTTCTTTTGATAATATATAGTTATCCTTTCCTTGTGCAATTCCACCGCGCCACTCTGCCGGACCTGTTAAGTCAAATTTAACAAGGTTCAGCGCTGTAGGGCAACGGTCGCCGTTTTTATCGATAGTTTCTACCTGTACCAACATAAGATCTGTACCGTCAGCCTTAAAGCCAGAGGGGTTTTTTATGGCAGTTAAGCGTAAGGCCACAGGTGCTGCTGCTGTCTTCAATTGTGTTACTGCTACCTTTTTTCCGTCTTTTGTATAAGAAATAGCTTGTAACGTACCCGGTTTCCAGGCTATATCCTTAAAAGTGAATAAAAAGTTATGGCTGCGTTGCCCAAATCCCAGTGATTTGTGATTGAGAACCAGTTCAACTTTATCTGCCGCGGCAATTACGGTGATATCTTTTACTGTTCCCTTTTTGTAGTTCCAATGACCAATGAGGTGTATACCGTTTTTCCTGGGCTCCACCCAGCCGTCCCACATAACCTGATGGGCAAAATAACTGTCTTTTGGGATGCGCATGGCATCAACCTCACCGCTGCGGCGATAGCTTTCTTCTCCCCGGTGATGTGTATTTGAATCTGAGAAAATGATGTTTACTCCTCCGGAACTTACCCTGGTGCCAGTTCCAGGCCGCTCAATGTAATATTCATTCCACCTCATGACGTCTTCAATGGCCTGCGAATCCTGATTACGGTTATAGTCGCTGGCATCGGCACCTTTGTACAGCGGACCTGCACCATTTTTATGGAACGGGGGACTAAACTCGTCCCAGTATTTTCTAAGGGCCTCATCCCTGGAGTATTCCATTGACCATAAAGGTTTGTCTGCACTCTTATTTATGTATAACATTTCGCCCCCATATTCAGCTTCTTTGATATCCAGCATCTCTCTTGACCCTATAGCCCTGAAGCCATAAGGATCGTATTGATTACGAATATCTTTCATTTCCTGCATGTGCGCAGCGCTGATAGATTCGTTACCGCATTCGTAAAACAGGATACTTGGGCTGTTCCTGTTATAGATGATCGCATCCCGCATCACCTCCTTACGCTGAGTCCAGCGGATGCCTTCCACATCCTTTTCTGCATCACCAGCTGGCATAGCCTGTATCAGACCCGATCGGTCGCACGATTCTATATCTTGTTTCCATGGCGTAATGTGCATCCATCTTACCAGGTTGGCATTGCTCTCTACCATCAGCTGGTTGCTGTAATCGCTTAACCAGGCTGGTACTGAAAGGCCAACTGCAGGCCATTCGTTGCTGGTGCGCTGAGCATAACCTTTCATCATTAGTACCCTGTCATTGAGGTATACCATCCCTTGTTTAAATTCTGCTTTTCTGAAACCTGTTTTTGTCGTTACTGCATCGATAGTTCTGCCTCCGGATATTAATTTTGTAGTTACTGAATAGAGATACCCGTATCCCCAGCTCCAGAAATTAAGTTGTTCCACACGTGATTCTGTTCTGAAAATTTTTGTCTCGCCCGGGTTTATCCGTTGCGGCGTATCCTTAAATATTTTCAAAAGTTTGTTCTCTGCATCCCTTATTTCTACCTCAAGCTGGATGTCTTTAGCCACAAGATCTTCATTTTTGACTTCAGAGGCTGCAGCTATAGTGGCCGACTTGCCCTGAATGTTAAAGTTTTTGGCATATATATATGTCCCGGTAGTTTTTAAAGTAGTATACAGCGGGAGGGTTTGATAAGTGTTTCCCATTACATGCAGCTTCACATTTTTGGAGATCCCGCCATAGTTGGCATTGAAGTTTTTATCATTCCACTGGTAGCCTGAATTGGTTGATTTCTCTTTATAGATCCATGAATTATCAATTCTCACTGCCAGGACATTATCATGGTCGTTTAGCAATTTGCTGATATCAAATGCAAATGCGGTTATGCCGTTTTCATGCCGGCCAATGAACTTCCCATTGAGATAAAACTCTCCGGCCTGACGGATACCTTCAAATTCAAGAAATATCTTTCCGCTTTGTTTTGAAGCTGGTAATTTAAAATGCTTTCTGTACCAGCTGATTCCTGTAGAGAGGTCTTCTATAGATACTTTAAAAGCTTCGTCTTCATTCCATGCATGAGGTAGGGTAATGTTTTTCCAGGCACTGTCATCAAACCCGGTAGCCTCTGCACCTGCAATGTCAGTTACTGCTAGTTTCCAGCCTGGATTAAAATTATAGGTGACCCTGGCCGGTGTACTAACTTGTGCAAACGAAGAGAGGGTAAAAAAAGAGAGTATCAATATAAAAGAGGTTCTTGTAATTCTCATGATAAAGAAGGGCTGATTTGGTTAGAATTGTATCAGTGTGGATAAATGCAAGATTGAGATCATTCTTTAATTGCGCAACCTGTTCTATCCTGATAATGGGCCCACATGAACTAAATAAGTGGAATTGTTACAAACGTAATTGTCCCAAACACCCCCTAAAGTTGACTGATGCTGCAACATTCCTATTGAACGATCACCACTATCTTCGATCTGTTCTTTACAATAAACCTAATATAAACCACTAAATCTTTTCAACATGACACAGATTAACGTTTACCTGACCTTTGACGGGAATTGCGCGGAAGCGATGAACTTTTATAAAGAATGCCTGGGGGGCGAACTTACTTTAAATCCTATAGAAGGATCAGGAATGGAAGGCCAATGCGGTGAAGCGAAGCCTGGTGCAATTATGCATGCGGAATTACATAAAGGGAGTTTGTTATTGATGGCCTCCGATATGATGATGGCCGGTACTGAACTGATACGTGGAAATGCGACGGCACTTTCTCTGAACTGCAGCAGTGAGGATGAAATATATAGTTTTTTTGATAAACTTTCTCAGGGGGGTACGCAGCTCAGCCCGGTTAAAAAAGAGTTTTGGGGTGCACTTTTTGGAATGTTTACTGATAAATTTGGCGTTAGATGGCTGTTAAATTACGACCAGAACACGCAATAATCTGAATTAAACATTTTCTGCAAGAACAAAGCTGCGACTGAATGGTTATGGCAGGGTGAAAAAGATTCTGATTTTTCCCTTCAACTTATTGTCTCATTATTTGAGGTGCCTGGTATTGGCAGACTCTTACGATAAAAATGAATATAATATTCTATTTTTGAGTTCATCAGTATATGATGGTTTTGTGAGAAAAAATGGTTACCAGACTTTTAATTGTGACCAGTTTGATTCTTCGCATGTAATGGACTGCGCAGCCAGGTTTGATTTTTCATGGCTGAATGAGCAGCGCCTGGGAGATATCTTTCTGTCTCAGGTTGCCGTTATTCATGCATTAAAAGCCGATATTGTAATTGGTGATATGGCGCCGAGCCTGAAGATGGCAGCAGAATTTACCAATACAAAATATCTCTGCCTGATGAACGGATATATGTCAAGGTATTATGCCATTACCAGAAAAGTTCCAAGAGCGCACCGGGCGCGAAAATATTTGCAGGTTTTGCCAGAGATACTTGCTGATAGTATTACTGATATTGCAGAGAAAATCACTTTCAGACTGATACATGCGCCATTTAAAAAGCTAAGGAAAAAATACGCGCTTAGTGTACAGCAGGATTATATCGCAGAGATGGAGGGGGATTCAAATTTAATATGTGACCTGCCAGAATTGTTCCCACAACGCCGCTTACCGGCTAACTATGCCTATGCGGGTCCGTTGGTTTACAATTTTGGTGAGGAGAGTATGTTATGGCTGGATGAAATTGCCGCAGGCACAACAATGATTTGTGTAAGTATGGGAAGTACAGGCGACTGGGAAAAGTTGAAGTTTCTCAACGACCCTTATTATGCGCGGTATACTATTATTACTGCGGGTGACGTACATCAGGTTTTATCGGCTCCCCATATTATTTCGCGGAATTTTGTTAATCTGCCAAAGCTGTTGCACAAGGCAAGCCTCATGATTTGCCATGGTGGAAACGGAACTATTTACCCTGCTCTGCTTAGTAATGTATACATGTTTTGCGTATCGAGTCATTTTGAACAGGAATGGAATATGAACGCACTGGAAAAAAAAGGCTATGGGAAGTCGGCAGATGATTTTGACGACGAGACATGGAAAAAGGAGATTTACAGGTATTTGCGTTGCTGAAATACTAATAACTAATGTGTTGGGCGACTGCCGGCCGCCGAACACATTAGTTAGCTGGTTAACACTTTTTCTGTTAATGCTGATAAATACGGGAAGATGTTATTCTGATATTTTGTTGGTCTTGTGAATAATGATCGGCCCGTCTAATATGGGGCTTGCTGCGGTTACAAATGTGTTGATACCTTCGCCGCTATTGTGCACGTCAAGACCAGCCTGGTCAAACCAGGTTTCATGAAATATAAACATGTTTTCTTCTTCGGCAGATTGGTACAGTTCATATTGCAGGCACGCTTCCTCTTGAGTCGATTGTGCAACCAAATTAAATAATAAGGGTTTAAGTGCTTCTACACTTCCTGGTTTAGATTTTAATATAGCTGTCAAGTAAACTTTCATCTGCTGTCTGATTAAGGATAAATATTTTATTAAGATGTTCCTGGTAACGTTTTAAATCATTTACAACATCGGCATTTTTTTCTACATCATGAAAATGCATACCTTCCAGAGGTTTCATGCCGGTAAAAGCATTCATTCTGTGAAAGCCAAACATCGCGCCGTTATCTACACTGGTTTCATTAAAAAATTCGCCTGGTAGTGTAAAGGCTTCTTCTGGTGCGTTCCAGGATGTGGTAAGCATATAATGTTTACCCTGTAACAATCCCCCCGTTCCATAATTAATTTTTGGGTTGCTCCTGTTGCGTCCGTCACTGTTGTAAATTCCGTTCTGGTGCCCTTCTGTGAAAACAACATCGATATACTTTTTCATCCCGTGGGGCAACTGGAACCACCATACGGGTGTATGATAAATTACCACATCGGCCCATTTATAGTTTTCTACTTCTTGTTTTGGATCGTAATCTGTATTGATATCCGTAGAACGGATTTCAAAATCAGGATGACTGGTAAAAAAATCTATGGTTGTGTCGGTTATTGACCTGTTAAATCTGCCCCCTGAATGACCAAAGGTTTGTCCGCCGTTAATTACAAATATTTTCTTCATTGGTATATTTCTTAGTTATAAACATTCGTCAAAAATGAAATCATCCATTCTCTGATTGACGCTACAAAGTTATATCCGGCAGATCTATTAATAAAATAACATGTATTATACTTGACTATTATAATTATGATACTAGCCGTTTGTCAAAGTACGGTTGAAAGTAGCGGACAACCATTGTTTTAAAACAATTCGGCTACCTTTGCGCGTCCGTAATCTAATCTATGCGTATTTATTCATGATCAAGTTATCCAGCACTAAACCGATAAAACAGCAACATCAGGGAATTTCGACGATGCTGGCATTTGCGCTCCTGCCATTATCGGGCTTTGCCACAGATATTTATATACCTTCACTACCTAATATGTCTGCGGCTATGCAGGTAAGTGACATCCAGGTTCAGCTTACGCTGACGTTTTTTCTAATCAGCTATGGCATTTCACAACTTTTTATAGGAAGCGTGCTGGACAGTTTTGGCAGATATAAGATCAGTTTGGTTTGCCTGCTGATTTTTGCCGTTTCGAGTATTGTTATTGCTTTAACTCATAATATCTACCTGATTTATTTTATGCGTATTATCCATGGTTTCACCGTTGGATCTATCGTTGTAGCGAAACGTGCCTATTTTGTAGACCTGTTCACAGGTTCTAAGTTGAAACATTATCTCAGCCTGTTTTCAATTATCTGGTCTACAGGTCCAATAGTAGCACCCTTCATTGGCGGTTATCTGCAAACCTTGTTTGGTTGGGAGTCGAGTTTCTATTTCCTGGCGGGACTGGCTATTGTACTTGCGCTTCTTGAATATATCTTCAGCGGAGAAACATTAAAACATCCCTCTGCATTTAACCTTAAGTCCATTACCGGAATTTATGCCGATATGGTGAAGACTACCAGTTTTACATTGGGCATTGTGATGCTGGGCCTTGCTTATTGCATGATCATGATCTACAATATGACAGGGCCGTTTATTATTGAACATCATTTGGGTCTATCGCCTGTTATAGCAGGGTACAGTTCGCTTGTACTTGGCTTTGCATGGATGGTTGGTGGTTTTATAGGTAAGGCGACTATCAACCGTCCTTTTTTCAGCAGACTGGTGGCTAACCTAGGTCTTCAGTTCTTGTTTGTAATCGCTATGATGATTAGCCTTAATTTTATAGATAACCTCTATTCCCTGATTTTCTTTGCGTTTATCATACATATAGGAGCTGGCTTTACCTTTAACAATTACTTTACTTACTGTTTGAGTAAATTTCCAAAAAACGCAGGTATTGCCGGCGGACTCACTGGTGGTATCAATTATGTCATTGTCTCTTTTCTCAGCTATGGCATTATCTATTTTGTTCCGGCAAGGGATGGACGTAACTTAAATTACAGCTATTTAATTATAGTAGTACTTTCAGTTTTGGTGATGTATACCATATTTACAACAAACAAAAAGACAATAAGTGCGGACAATTAAGATTATGCTGATAGCTGCAAAATGATTTTTATGATCCATTACTCAATACTGCCACCGCTACTTCGATGTTTTCTTTATAGCGGAAAATTAATGAGAATTTAATTCATAGATGGTTAAAAATAATATACCAATACTTTTTGTAACAAGTCTGACCTTCCGTATGAAAAACGGTGTGCCTGATCCCTCAAAATTTTGCTTTGAAAACAGATCACCGGGTTACAAATAGAAAGGTGCCTTAGCATTTGAAAGTGTGCCCTTAACGCTTTCGTGGAACATCACCAATTGATGAAAATTGAAAACGGGGAGGTTGATGTACGATTATCTATTTGATTTGTCGCTATTATCTGCTAACGACGAGGAAGAATAAGCGAATTAATATGGGACAAATGTCCGCCACATTTCATTCAGATTTTTTTTATTTTTAAGGCATTAACAACATTAGTATAAATAATGCAATTTTTGCGTTTTTAATTATATTTATTAAGCTCGTGTGATTTTATTATAATAGTTATACTATTGATTGATTAGTGGACAATTCATTAATTAATATACTCATGGAACCTGTAATAAAAATTGAACCAATTGAACAACACGTTATTGACGTGATCAGAAAACTGCGGAGAAGTAAAAAGATGCGGCAGGAAGACCTTGCCAACATTATCAATACCAGTACATCCTTTGTGGGTAACGTAGAGAATGTACGGAACCCTGCAAAATACAACCTCAAGCATATTAATGCGATATCAGATTATTTCGGTCTGTCGCCAAAATATTTTCTGCCAGATTCCAGTCTGCAGGGCATAAAAGAAAAAACGACCAGGGTGATCTAGTTTTGTTACTATTTAGAATCATCTCAATTTTCAAAAATTGCATTTCATTTAAGTGGTGTATATTTCATAAATATGTCTGTTATTGTGTTTCTTGAAACCGGCTGTTGATTTTTGATTTGTGGCATTGAAAAAGGTGACCCATTAATGCCAGTATAAACAAATCTGGTGGTTTAAATCTAATGCTCTGTACAAACAATGTTGGAAATATAAACGCGAGGGAAGTAAGGTAGATTAAAAGTAATTAAAGAAAACGGGAACACCAATTACGGAAGGACGCGCAAGTGGCATCATGAAGTGATAAATTTTATATAAATATACAGGTCATGAGGATTTCGAAAGGATATTCCCAGATGGAACTATCTTTTTTATTAGGTCTTCCCGGTAATCGCGTAGCAACTATTGAGGGGTTTATTCAGAACAAAGAATATAGTATATTAACATTTCACTGTTGGCGAAGTTATTTGAATGTACGGTAAAAAAACTTTTCAACTCCTGTCATTTTCCTGGAGAATGGCTGGAGATGAAAGTGTACAAAGATCACATCGTTGGTGGTGGTGTTATCTATAACGCCTTTGCACTGAAGGAAAACGGCAAGGCCGATTTATTGTTCGGCTTAACAGGAAAACCGCTGCGCATGCGTAGTGTAAAGCGGATCATCTCCTCGCTTAAAAAATGTATCAATATTTTTATTACTAGTGGATGTCAAAAAGACCATTATTATTATGTTGAAGCTCCTGCCATTTAATAAATCAACATTTAATACGCGTGATCATTCAGGAATATAAATGTTATCGGGCAATTCAAAAAACCTTACTCTAACTATTTTGGCTAATTCTATCAGCGTGGATAACTATTGAAGGCCCGTAATTAAACAGAAGGAGGCCGAAAAAGTACAATTTCTTCAATGCGCTCCGTAAGGAAATTTTTAGCCCTCTCTTTAAGTAAATTATTGAAATCTTCTTCGGGCATGTCGCCAATTTGATTTACTTCCCTATAGTAGTCTTTGTTAACCATCACATTGTTCATCGTTCCACTCAAAACGAAAAGTAAAAACGAGGTGTCAATATCCTCCCTGAAATATTTGAGTGCCTGTCCATCTTTGATAATTTTATCCAATATTTTGAAGTTCTTGTACCTGGTTTCATCGTAAAATGTTTTTATAAGTTTGTATTTGTCTGACAGCGACTGAATTTGGAAAATCAGGAGATAAAAGTATTTATGCTGGAATATTTTTTCAATGTAAAAGTTATTCATGATATAGAGTTTCTCTAACGGAGATTTTCCGGATGACAGCAGCGGCCCAAATACATTTTCAAGGCTGGTGGTACGATAGATGAGAATTCCTTCCATTAGCTTTTCTTTAGATCCAAAGTAATAAGAAATCATAGAGGAGTTGAATGAGCCCGCTTTAGCGATATCCCTGATTGATGTGGCATCGTAACCATTTGTTGCGAAAAGTTTTTCCGCGGTTTCAATAATTATAGTTTTTTTATCGGTTGTAATTTCTTCCTGCATCAGCTGCTTTGATTGTAGATTTGCAATAATACTCATATAATCGTGCAAATTTATCCGAATGAGTATGCTCACCGGGTTGCTATCTCAAACAATAGCAGATCTGGGATTGTTCTTCTTCAAACGGTTTTCTATGAAACAACTATTCAACTCTCTTTATGTCTTATCTTTTGTACTTGTTTTTTTCGGTGCCTGTAAAGTTAATAAAACAGGTGATGCGGTTCAGGGAACACTATTTAAGGATGTGACATTAATTGATGGTAACGGTGGTATTCCAATTGAGCATACTGATTTACTTGTGCAGGGAGATACTATTGCCGCCATTGGGAAGGGTTTGGATACTACAGGTGTAAATGTGATTAACCTTGCGGGAAAAACAATGATGCCTGCCTTAATCAGCAGTCATGTTCATGTCGGCACATTAAAGGGCACAGCCACCAAATCTGCCAATTATACTCGCGCTAATATACTTTCACAGCTAAAGAAATATGAAGACTATGGCGTAGGGAATATTTTGGTAATGGGTACAGACAGGCCCATGTTATTCACGAGTAAGCTAAGGGATTCATCTATGAAAGGTCTACTTCCCGGTACTCGTTTATACTCTGCAGGGTACGGTTTTGGCGTTCCGCACAATGCGCCTCCAGTAGATTTCGGAATGGATAATGTATTCAGGCCAATAAACGCAGGCCAGGTACCTGGAGAAATTGACAGTCTGGCAAAAGTACGGCCCTTGGTTGTCAAAATGTGGGTCGATGATTTTGGTGGAAAGTTTAAAAAAATGGATCCTGAAGTATATAAAGCTGTGATTACCCAGGCACATAAACATAATATTCGCGTAGCTGCCCATGCCTATTATGCTGGGGACGCAAGGAAATTAGTCGCTGATGGTATCAACATCATTGGCCATAGTATTCGCGATAGTGTAATGGATGATCAGCTGGTACAGGAAATGAAGACAAAGGGAGTAGCTTATATCCCAACATTATCGTTGGACGAATTTGCTTTTATTTACGCCCGTAAGCCAGAATGGATTAATGACCCGTTTTTTAAAGCCTCATTGGAGCCAGGGGTGTTTGAAATGATCACTTCAAAGAAATACCAGGATGATCTAAAAAACTCTCCTGCCTATGCAAGGAATGTAGCGGCATTCGAAACGGCGTTGCGAAATCTTAAAAAACTATACGTGGCCGGTGTATTGGTTGCCATGGGTACCGATTCAGGTGCTACGCCTGTGCGTGCGCAGGGATTTTCAGAACACCTTGAAATGGAACTGATGGTTCAGGCGGGTCTTACGCCGCTGCAGGCGATAGGTATCGCGACAAAAAACTCTGCAAAGGTGCTGCAAATTTTTGATCGTTATGGGACGATTGAAAAAGGTAAAGTAGCCGACATGATTATCCTTAAAAGTAATCCTTTCGGCAATATCAAAAACACCCGTTCAATTGAAGCAGTTTATAAAGCCGGAAAAGAAGTGAGCAGGGGGCCATCAAAAAAATAATGTTTTGCTTTTAAGAATGGACCATTTTATAGATTTCCTGCATATAAGTAGCCTCTGCCAAAGCTGAAAAGAAGTTAATCCATTCTTGTCTGGTAAATACGAGACTAATATCCGGATAGGGAGTTGCCAGTACAACAATCTCTTTGCCATCAGGCGATCTTTCAAGGTAATCGTCAAAGTCGAGTTCTCTTGTTACTTCAACAAATGAGCTGAATTGCTGAAAGGTGAAGCTGATTAAAACACCTTTATTCCAGATGTTAACCATTTTGCAATTTATGCATTGTGTGACGGCAATATTGCCTTTACGGGCTATAACTGTTGGTTTACACATATTGATCTATATAATATATCTACAAATATCACATTATTTAGAACAGTTCCAAATAACTTCTGAATTATATTTTTGGTTCAATCGATTGCTCCCCAGAAAAAATTATTTGCCATTTTCAGTTCCCGGCCGAGACCGATACCCCTTCTTGTTATGTATTTCTGGCTCTTTAAGGATTCTTAAACCCTCAGTATTTTTATAAATATCCTGGTAGCCCGTTACATTGTTTATTTTTGAAATTTCAATTTTAGTTCATCCGTTTTGGTGATGAGACTATTTTGCAACTCCATAAACCTGGTATTTGTGTTTGTCTCGAGAAGGTTGAAACTATTTTGCAGCTCCGTAAAGCTGCTATTTGTACTTGTCGCGAGGAGGTTGAAACTATTTTGCAGCTCCGTAAATCTGGTATCTGTGTTTGTTTCAAGAAGGTTGAACCTATTTTGCAGTTCCGTAAATCTTGTATCTGTGTTTGTTTCAAGAAGGTTGAAACTATTTTGCAGTTCGGTAAACCTGGTATCGGTTTTCGTCTCAAAAAGGTTGAAACTATTTTGCAGTTCGGTAAACCTGCTATTTGTACTTGTCTCGAGGAGGTTGAAACTATTTTGCAGTTCCGTAAACCTGGTATCGGTTTTTGTCTCGAGAAGGTTGAAACTATTTTGCAGCTCCGTAAACCTGGTATCAATTGCTTCAAATCTTTCCCAGGTGCTTTTTTCCAGAATATTGAGGCGGGTCTGCAGCTCAGAAAACCTGACTTCTAAATTTTCAAATCCTAAAATTGTGGATCTCTTCAACGCAATCATTTCACTTTGTAGTGCTTGAATTTTTGCTGATGCATTTTCAAAATTTAACTCTGTGGTTCTGGAAAGTGCATTGATCTTCATATCAACAATATGGAAACCGGCTACCATCATTTTGCTAAGGGAATCAATTTTAATTTCTGTATCTTGAAACTTAAGGTCAAATTGACCAAATTTCCTGTCGATCTCGCCAAATTTAAAATGCATTGACTCAAATCCATCTTTGAGGCTCGAATTGATTTCATTTACTACTTTCAAAGTAGAAACGGCGCTGTTTTCTAAATAACTTACCTTTTCTTCAAATATGCCCATAACGATTATCTTTGGATGCAAATTTATTAATTATTTAAGAATTAAAAAAAGTAACCTTAGAATTATTAATTTAATTCTCTTAGGTTATTATTTATCTTAATGTGGAATAGCTAATGTTTTGCATATTTTTGAGAATTGGCATAGGGGTATGGCTGCATTGAGATGTCTTTATTTTAGTTCCATTGCTTATTTATGTAAATGATTTGATGTGCAGACCGACGATGATTTAAAAACACAGTATACGCTCGACCTTGACAGTGACGAGCAGGGGTTTGACCAAATTTATGTTAACCATTATCCTGCACTGTTTCAATATGCTTTTACCCTTGTTAATGATGATGTAATGGCCGAAGAAATGGTACATCAGGTTTTTCTAAAGATTTTGGAGAAAAATGAACCCCTGATGATCCGGATTTCGCTGAAATCTTATCTCTTCCGGGCAGTACACAATGAATGCCTCAATTATTTTAAGCATCAGAAAGTAAAACATGAACATGTAAAGTATGCCGATAGGCACACAGGTGAAAATAGCGAGCCAGCATCAGGGAAATTACAGCTCAGAGAATTGGAGCAGCAACTGCATGCTGCAATAAACGAACTCCCGGAACAATGCCGTAAAATCTTTCAGATGAGCAGGTTTGAGGAATTAAAATATGCGGAGATAGCTTTTCAACTTGGAATTTCAATAAAAACGGTAGAGAATCAAATCAGCAAAGCTCTTAAAAGATTGCGCAGACAGCTGGCAGAATATCTGCCGCTCATTATTTTGTTCTTTCTGATATCAATAACTTTTAAACGCTGAAAAATGGAAATTAACGACGACTTACTAATCAGCTACCTGCTCGGAGAAGCAACAATAGAACAAACCGACCAGATAGACGAATGGCGCAGGGCAAATTTGAAGAATCAGCAACGCCTTGACCAATTTAGCGTCATCTGGGAGAAGAGCAGAACACTTGCATTCAAAGGTAATATTGATGTTGCTGCCTCTTTGCGGAGGTTTAAAGAAAAAGCCAGGGCGCAAAGGGATATGCCAATAAAGGTACTTGCGATAAACAATGCTTATCTATGGATAAAAATTGCTGCTGTGTTATTTTTGGTTGCTGGATTTGCATGGTTATATTCCAGCATTCTGGTTACAAAAGAAATCAGATTTGCCACACAAAAAGATGTAGTTGCAGACACACTCTCTGATGGATCAGTGGTTACACTTAACAAAAACAGTATGCTGTTGTATCCGGCTCGTTTCAAAAGCGGGCAACGGCAGGTTTCACTCACTAAAGGCGAAGCATTTTTTAATGTTACTGCCGACAAAACGCGTCCTTTTATTATTAATTTGGGTACTACCTTTATCAGGGTAGTAGGTACATCGTTCAATGTGAAGAACAAAAATGGGTTGATTGAAGTAATTGTAGAAAGCGGCATAGTACAGGTGACGAGAAAAGGCACTATGGTGGCTATAAAAAAAGGTGAAAAAGTGGAGGTGAAACAAAATACACCAGCATTGGTGGTAAAAAAGGTACCTGATCATCTTTATGCCTATTACCGTGATAAGAAATTTGTTGCGGATGAAACGCCGTTGTGGCGGATGGTCGAAGTCCTTAATGACGCCTATGACAGCCACATTGTGATTGGCAGAAAAGAACTCTATAACCTGCCATTAAATACAACGTTTGAAAATGAGTCTCTGGACGATATTTTAAAGGTGATTTGCAGTACATTTCATATTGAAATGGAGAGGAAAGATAACCGGATTATTCTGTACTAAGGGCTGTTGACGATACGGATTATAAACAAATTACAAGGAGGCTTTCTAACCCGATGGAGCTGGACGGAAAATAAATTTTTCAATCTGGTAGGGGTTGTCTACATTTAGATTGTCTTACTGCCATAAACTAGTAATATTTTGAATAAAAACAAAAAACGCGTCCTGTTCTATCTTTTGGATGGGGCCAGGCCTGATATTTTAACCACTTTAATTTCAGAAGGTAAGCTTCCAAATTTACAAAAATTGATTGGCGAAGGCACGTATCGCCTAGCAACTACCTGCTTCCCATCAACCACAGGTCCCGCGTATCTCCCGTTTCTTACGGGACATTTTCCAGGTACAATGGGAATAACAGGGATACGCTGGTTTGATAAGCAGGAATTTAAGAGAACACGATGGAATAAAATGGCTATGAGGTCGTATTGCGGGCCAGAAGCTGCCTGGTTTAATACAGACATGCCGGCCGAAAAAGCTACCCTTTTTGAATTATTGGGTGAGTCATATAACCTATATAATATGATTACCAGAAATGTTCCTGATGAATATGACCTGGGTAAAAAAGGAAAAGGATGGCTTTACACCAGGGCACATTTTTTAAAAAGGCATCATCCGGTAGATCTGCAGGGACACCAGCGGATTATGGAAATGCTGAAAAGTGGAAAGGACTTTGATTTTCTTTTTGCAGTTTTTCCAAGTGTCGACTGGGATTCTCATTATCACCATATCAGTGATCCACGCACAATTGAGGCATATCAGATTGCTGACCGAAGCATTGGTGAGGTTAGGGCTTTACTGGAAGAGAAGGGATGTTGGGAGAATACGTTGTTTATGCTAACATCTGACCATGGGTTAACGCCAAGCCATACTCACTTTGACCTTGGGGACTGGATGACAGCGCAAGGGTTAAAATCTGTAAGTTACCCGGTGATATGGCGTGGTAACCCGAAATCGGCGGTGATGATTTCGGGCAATTCTTTTGGCAGTATACATTTACTGAATCATGAAGGCAGTGATGTTTTGCATCAGACAAGACTGCTGGAGGTTTTTGGTCAGGAAAGGATGAACGCATTATTAAGTGAAGCTGCGGTTGATTTCGTAACTTATCGTGGTGACATTCATGGAGAGTTTTATGTGCAAAACCAGCAAGGTAACGCAGTAATACGTAACCACAATGAGCAGTATAGTTATGAACCGCTTACTGCTGATCCATTAGGCCTGGGCAATATTGCACCCTCAAATCACCGTCAGGCCCTGGAATTAACATTTAATAGCAATTACCCCGACGCTTTAGTGCAGATTTCGCAGCTTTTTAGAAGTCGCCGGGCAGGGGATATTGTGGTGAGCGCAAAAAATGGATATGACCTCAGGGATTTTTGGGAATATCCAGAACATAAGGGGTCGCATGGGTCTTTAGCAAAGGAGCACATCCAGGTTCCATTGATTTATAACCAGAAAGGCTGGGCAGAACATGCGGCACGTACTGCTGATCTTTTTCCCACCTTGCTTAAGTGGATGGAAAAACCCGCACGTTCTACAGAAGGAGAAGCACTAAATTAATTCTTGTACGACTAAAAATATCCATCATGTCAACACCTATAGAACCCGTTAAAAAAGAAGACAACAGCTCCCCTGCATCAGATGTTGAAGGTGAAGGAAAAATGCTATCTGGAACAGGCGAAGAACCTGAAAAGGAAAAAGCTTTTGATGCGGTATTTAATAAAAGTATGATCTACAAGGGAGGATTGTGGTTCGGACTGATTACTATTGCTTCAGTAGCAGTAATCTTTTTCTATAACCACACCGGTGATACCTTTACAGCACTTTCCAAAATCAGGCTAAAATATATTGTCCTATGTTTTGTAATGGTTTTTGTTGACCTGATGCTGGGCAGTTGGAGAAATCATATTTTTATCCGGAAACTGAACCCCGGCTTATCTCATTGGGTCAGTTTTAAGGCAAATGTGGCCAATATGTTTATGGGGGCCGTTACGCCTTTTCACAGCGGTGCAGGGCCAGCTCAACTATATGTATATAACCGACATGGGGTAAAACTACTTGACGGGTTTATCGTGAGCCTGATCAATATGGGTGCAACCTTACTGTTTATGCCCCTGGCTGGAATTGCTGCCATTTTCATGATGGATAGCCAACTGGAAAGCGGGATGGTACTTACATTACTGAAATATGGTTTTTCTGTATTCTTTCTGTTTTTATTAGCCTTTTTGCTGGCGTTTTGGAAACCACTTGCGGTGGGAAAAGTTCTGCTGCGACTGGCTGCAATAATTGGTAAAACATGGCCTTCTAAAAAAGAAAAGGCAGACCAGTGGGGAAATAGTTCATATGCCAATATTTTGAAATACCAGCAAATCTGCAAAAAGTTGCTGACTGAGCACCCTTTTCTTTTTCCAGTGGCCTTGCTTATTACCACCTTACTCTATCTAAATAAATACTGTATGCAGTATGTAATCCTGCTCGGCCTTGGGGTGCAAACGGAATTATTACAGGTAATCAGCATCCAGATACTGATTCAATTTATGATT
>Ga0308164_10001014_pt1 | contig 36301 bp, 30 predicted proteins | sample PhyTR2_FD_201031 | JGI IMG/M metagenome (GOLD analysis project Ga0308164, IMG submission 201031) | Phyllosphere microbial communities from UC Gill Tract Community Farm, Albany, California, United States - DLSLT.R2 | ecosystem: Host-associated > Plants > Phyllosphere > Unclassified | place: USA... | reverse complement strand
GGGTGTGCCCCTGTTCGATAGCGTAGCGCGCGGCCTGATATCCGCCGTCGCGGTCATCGGGCACCACGGACGCGACATCGTCGCGTCCCCCAGCGAAACAGTTGACCAGCACGGTCGGAATGCGATGGGCATTCGGATCGAACGACGTCGCATGGTGGTACATCGTGGCATACAGCACACCATCGATCCGATGTTCCTGAAACGTGCGCCACACCTTCGCTTCGCTCTCTTCCGAACCGGAAGTATTGGCGATCAGCAGGCTTTGGCCAGCGCGTGAAACCCCATCTTGCACCCCGCGGATGATTTCGACCGAGTTCGGCGTTGTCGACACAACATCCGTGATGAGGCCAATCACGCCCGATCGGTTGGTTCTGACCATGCGCGCGGCGAGATTGGGAATGTAGTCCAGCGCCTCGATCGCCTCCATGACCCGCGCACGGGTCTTGCCGCTGATGTTCGGTTCGCCGTTCACGACCCTGGAAACCGTGCGATCCGATACGCCGGCATGCGCAGCCACATCCTTGATGGTCTGCAAAATCTTCTCTCCGTCACCGTTGCGCACGCGACACCGTAGCGGACCGGGCACCATCTGACACTACGTTGTCGACGTCGACATTTTTGAATTGACGACGTCGACAATTTTGTGGTTTAGCGAGGTCGGCGCCGAAGAATCGACGTTGAAGCCGCTACAAAGGCGGCATTTGGAGGGGATCTATGGCAAACCGTATCGTGCGTTGCGTGGCTCTGATGTCAGCAACCGTGTCGTCGCTGGCTTATTGTGCTGTTGCATCGGCGCAGGTCGCGACCAGCCCCGCGCCGACAACCGCCCCCCAGGATAGCGACGCGCCCGAGGCAGCTGCGCAGACCTCCGGCGGTGCGGAAGCAAGCCTCGGCGATATCGTCGTCACGGGGGTTAGCCGCAAGACGCGAGAACTCGATGCGACCTTCACGATCAACACGCTCAATCAGGCGGATATCCAGCGGCTGGCACCGATCAGCACCGCGGACCTGCTGAACAACATCCCCGGCTTCTTCGCCGAAGGCAGTACGGCCGGCGAGCGCAGCAACAACATCACGGTACGAGGGCTACCCAGCAGCGGATATCGCTACGCGCCGCAGCTTGTCGACGGCATGCCGGTATTCCAGGATTCGGACGTGCCGTTCGCGAACAGCGACGTATTCTTCTCGACCGATCTCATGACCGACCGGGTCGAGGCGATCAAGGGTGGTCCGGGCGGGACGCTTTACTCGAACGGTCTGGGCGGTGTCGTGAATTACATCACCAAGACCGGTGGGGATAAGCTCGCGGGTGGCTACAAGCTCGAGCTGGCGGATTACGGCTTCATCCGGAACGACGTATTCCTGTCGGGACCGATCACCGAAAATCTGCATTTTGCTATCGGAGGCTTCTACCGGACGTCGCAGGGACTTCGGGACACGGGCTACACCGCCGATCAGGGCGGGCAGATTCGCGGCAACCTGACGTACAAGAGCACCGATGGCACCACAAACTTCGGTCTTTATGGCACGGTCCTCAACGACCGGACGGCCGTCTATAACAACATCCCGATCCAAGTGCCGGGCTTCAGCGCGCCCGGTACCGTCGACGATCCCATTCGGATCAAGTCGGGGTCCGTTCGGCCGATCGGCATCAACTTTCAGGACGGTACGCTGCTGTCGCGCAGCAACCGTTACATCACGCGGATCGACAACGACGGAAACGTCAACACGGCCGATCTCGCGGATGGCGTACACCCGAAATTCACGACGCTCGCAGCCACTTTCTCGAAAGACTTCGGATCGGGCTGGCGGGTCAACGTCAAGGCGAACTATGTATCGGGTACGAGCGGCTTCAATGCGTTGTTCGCCGGAAACGATGCCGCGACGGCGTCATCGTTCCTGAACAACCGGTACATCGGTGATTTCCTGCAACCCGCTTTCGACGCGAATTTCCAGATCGCGGAGGGCACGCCGAACAACGCGTCGCCCTATAATCGGAACATCCTCGCGACCTATTTCAACCCGTTGAACGCAGCGGCGTTCGACGCGCAGTACCGGCAGCGCTTGACTGCCTCCGGCTTCAGCAATCTCGACGCGTTGCGGGCGCAGTACGGGAACCAGCAGACTATCGCGGGGGTCGGCGGGCGCCTTGGCGCTTTCAATGTTCGCGACGGCCAACCGATCGCCGCTGACAGCAACCTGAGCTACCAGATTCCCTGGATCGTTCGCTCGAAGCTTCGCAGCGCAACGCAAGACTTCCAGATCCAGAAGGACTTTCAGCTTTTCGGTGATCACAGCCTGACCTTCGGTGGATACCACAGCACCAATTCCGACAACTATGACTTTCAGGCATCGCTGATCGTCACGACGCTTGCCGACCCCTCGGAACTGGTCGACTTGTATCTGGTCAACGCGGCCGGCGGCAAAGTCGCGCCGCTGTCGTTGAACGGCAGCTTCATTCCAGGTTTCTACGGCAATGCTGTGGACGGTGATGCTGAGAATTTCGCCGGATATGTTCTCGACCACTGGGAGGGTTTCGACCACAAACTCAAGATCGATGCGGGCTTCCGCTGGGAGACGGAGAGAATGAACGTCCGGTTCCGCAATCGGAGTTGCTGCACCACGTCCTTCCCCGGCAACGCAACGACCGGAAATCGGGCCTATACGCAGAACCAGTCGCTTGGCGATCCGCAGTTCTTCAACGATCGGTTCAGTGCCAGCGGCTGGACGATCGGTGCCAACTACGCACTCCGTCCCAATCTCGCCGTGTATGCCCTGGGATCACGATCATTCCGCCTCCCCAGCCTGAACGATGGCGTTGCGTTCGCGCAGAGCGTACCGCTCGGCAATCCAGTCGAACGGATCACGCAGATCGAGGGCGGGGTACGATATCAATCGCGTATCTTCGATCTGTCGGTTGCAGGCTTCTACAACAAGTTCTCGCCGCGAACGCTCATCAACATCTACCAGGATATCAGTTCGCCTACCTGCACGGCCGGTGGCACGGTCGCGACGCCCGCAACGATCACGCAATGTCCCAACATCAACCAGCCCTATTCCTACGGCTCCACCAACTACGGAACCGAGATTCAGGCGACGGTGCGGCCGTTCATCCCCGGCTTCGACGTCGACTTCAACGTCACGGTGCAGAATCCGCGCGTAGACGGCTCCGGATTCACGATCGTGAACCAGGTCGGCAACAGCTATCAACTCGCGCAGATCAGCCAGGACGGCCGACGGGTGGCACGTCAGGCGGTCACGCGCGTGTTCATCAAGCCACGGTGGGATCTGAACCCGCTCCTCAACGTGCCGGTCAAGCTCTACGGAAGTTACGAATGGGAGTCCGCCCGCTTCTCGACCTCCCAGGACGTCAACGTGACGATCTATCCGTCCTATTACATCATGAATGCCGGCGCTCTGGTCGACGTCACCAACAATCTCTCGCTCCAGGTCCATGTCGCCAATCTCACCAACCAGCTGTCCTTTACCGAAGGCGATCCTCTGTTTTTCGACCTTAAGGCACCGGATGGCGTCAGCAATCGCGGCGTCGCACGCCCCCTGTTCGGTCGCACCGCACGCCTCATGCTGAATTACCGTTTCTGATGTCGGGTGCGCTGATCGCTGGGATCGAGGCGGGCGGGACGAAGATCCTGTGCGCCGTCGCCGGGAAAGGGGGGGCGGTGCTGGAACAAGCGCGCATCGCTACCCAGAACCCTGACGATACGATCGCCGAAATCCAGCGCTTCTATGCAGCAGCGGAGCGACGTCATGGTCCGTTAGCAGCGGCAGGGATCGCGAGCTTCGGGCCCCTCGATCTCGACCCCACATCTACGACCTACGGGTGCCTGACGGGTACGCCAAAGGCAGGGTGGTCCGGCGTCGACATCCGGTCACGCATCGCATCGATCATCCAAGCGCCGACGGTGATCGATACCGATGTGAACTGCGCCGCAGTTGCGGAAATGCAGGCGGGGGCAGCGCGCGGACTCGACAGGATCTGCTATGTGACGATCGGCACTGGCATCGGCGTGGGTATCGTCGAGTCCGGACGCACCAATGCCGGTACTGGCCATCCGGAGGCGGGTCACATCCGGGTGCCACGGGCGCTCGGTGACGATTTTGTCGGTGTTTGCCCGTCGCATGGCGATTGTCTCGAAGGGCTGGCCTGCGGGCCGGCGATGCACGCGCGCTGGGGATGCGCGGCCGAAGATCTTCCCGAGGGCCATGTCGGCTGGGCTTTTGCAGCGCATTACATCGCGGCGCTTTGCACGACCCTTACCTATACCATCCGGCCCCGCCGGATAATTCTGGGCGGTGGCGTGCTGGAACGCACGTCGCTGATCGAAGCCGTCCGCAACGCGTATCGCGACATGACCGCGGGATATGCGCTCGATCGATACAGCACAGCGGCAGACACGTTCATCGTGCCGCCACACCTCGTCGATCCGTCGCCCGGCCTGGTCGGCGCGCTGGCGATGGCCGCGGGTCTCGCCGATCGATCGAAGGCGGCCTGACGATGGTTGCGTGGCGCCGCATGATCGCAACCGCTCTGATGGCCGGCAGCGCCGCGTCATGCGCGCCTGTCGGTTCTGCGGATCCACGCACGGAGCTGGTGCTGTGGCGCAATCAGGTCGGCCTCCAGGAGGAGGCGGCGACCGCCGCGCTCGTCGCCCGGTTCAATGCTGCCCAGTCAAAGTGGCACGTCGTTGCGCAGTCGCTGCCGCAGGGCGGATACGGACAGTCGATCGTTGCGGCCTCCTTGGCGGGCCGGATGCCGTGCATCATGACGGTGGATAGTCCGACTGTCGCCAGCTACGCTTGGGCGGGTCACCTCCGCCCGCTCGACGCCTATGTGCCAGCCAGCAACATCGCGCAGATCATCCCGGCCGCGGTCGGTCGCTATGCGGGCAAGACCTACGCGCTGGGGCAGATCGACGCGGCCCTCGCCATATATACGAAACGCTCCATCCTCGCGAGTGTGGGTGCCCGGGTCCCGACGCTCGATCATCCATGGTCGGGTGCGGAGTTCCAGACGATCCTTGAGCGACTAAAGGCAGCCGGCGCCTATCGCTACCCCCTCGATCTCGCGACACGTGACGACAAGCCCAGCTGGTGGACCTATGCGTTCAGCCCGGTTCTTCGCAGCTTCGGTGGCGACCTGATCGACCGCACCGGCTTGGCGAGTGCGCAGGGTGAGCTGAACGGGGAGCCTGCGATCCGGTTCGGCACCTGGTTCCAGGGTCTTTTCCGCAAAGGTCTGGTGAACCGCAAGGAACCGGATGAGAACGGCTTCGTGAAGGGGCGTTCCGCGCTGGTCTATAGCGGCAACTGGTGGGTAGCCGACTACCGCGACTATGCGGGCAAGGACCTGCTCGTCCTGCCGCCACCCGACTTCGGGCAGGGCGTCAGGATCGGCGGGGGCAGCTGGCAATGGGCGATCAGCCGTACCTGCGCGCATCCCGATGGCGCCGGGGCGTTCATCCGCTTCCTGCTGCAGCCCGATAATATCGCGGCCATGTCGGACGCCAGTGGCGGGGTGCCGGTGACCGAAGCGGGCGCCGCGGCGTCGAAGGCGTTCGGAAAGGGAGGCGATAGTCGCATCTTCTTCGACCTTATGCGCCGCTTCGCCCTGGAACGACCTGCCACGCCGGCGTTCCCAACGATCGCCAATGCCTTCACCGCGGCGATGCGCGACATCATGGACGGAGGCGACGTGCGCGATTCACTCGACGATGCCGTGGACGATATCGACGGCGCGATCGCCGACAGTCCGCCTTCCGCGAAGGCTGGCAAGTGAGCGTCGGCATCCGACGCACGCGCAGTCGCTTCGCCGCGATTCTATTCGGTGGACCTGCGGCGATCGGTCTGACGATGTTCCTTGCCTTGCCGTTCCTGATGGCGCTGATCCTGACGTTCACCGATCAGCGATTGGTGTCGCCGGACGCCAGCCGGTTTGTGGGGCTGCGCAACTACGAACGGCTTTTATCGGTGACGACGCTGGTCCAGGATCCCGTCTCCGTCGGTGACGGTCAGGACCGCTATGTCCGCATCCGGGACATCACGCGAACCGATCCGGAGTATCGCGGCTATCGCCCGCTGACCTCGTTTGTGATGGGCGACCGGCGGGTGACGGTCCTTGCCCGAGACCCGGCGTTCCTGCGCGCGCTGGGCAACACGTTCCTCTTCGCGGTGCTGGTCGTTCCGCTGCAATGCGTGATGGCACTGGGCCTCGCGCTGCTCGTGAATGCAGGCCTTCGCGGGCAGACGATCTTCCGCGCGGTGTATTTCTCGCCCGTGGTCATGTCGATGGTGATCGTGTCGGTGATCTGGTCGTTCCTGTTCGACCGCGATCTGGGCCTGTTCAACCAGGCGTTGTCGCTGGTTAGCTTCGGCCTCATCCCACCGATCGACTGGCTCGGCGATCCGAGCGCCGCGATGCCCGCGATCGTCATCATGTCCGCATGGCAGGGCGCCGGCTTCCAGATGCTGATCCTGCTGGCCGGGCTGCAGGGCATCGCTCAGGAACTGTACGACGCGGCCCGGATCGACGGCGCCACCGCGTGGCAGCGGTTTGTCCACATCACTCTTCCCGGACTGCGCAACACGATTACCTTCGTGCTGATCGTCACGACGATCGCCGCGTTGGGGTTGTTCACCCAGGTCGACGTGATGACCGGCGGGGGCCCACGCGGGTCGACTGCGACGGTGATGTTCGAGGCGGTCCGGCGTGGCGTACGCGAGCAGAACGTATCTTATGGCGCGACGATCTCGCTGATCTATTTCGCCATCATCACAGTGTTCATCCTGCTTCAGCAGCTTGTGCTGCGGCGCCGTCAGGGAGCCAGGCGATGACCCCCTCCGAGCGAAAATCGATACCCCTGCGGCTGGCGCTATACGCCTTGATGATCTGCACAGCCGTGATGTTCCTGTTTCCGTTCCTGTTCATGATCGCATCGTCGTTTAAGACGAACGATCAGATATTCACTGATCTCGAATCGTTTCGAGCGCTCCTGCCGGTGGGACCGTTGACGGGCGAGAACTATGCGCGGGCGTTCAGGCTCGGCCATATCGGTCATTATCTGTTCAACTCGCTGCTGGTGACCGGGATCACCGTTTCACTCGGGCTGGTGGTCAACAGCCTTGCCGCGTTCGCGCTGGCCCGGATCGAGTGGCGCGGAAAGCAGGCCGTTCTCACGCTGCTCCTGATCCTGCTGGTGGTGCCGTTCGAGGTCATCAGCGTGCCGCTGATGCTGCTCGTGGCGTCGCTGCCCGGATTGGCGATCGGCGCGGACGGGATTGAGATCACGCGGTCGTGGCTCGACACGCTCTACGTCCAGATCGTGCCGTTCATCGCCAACGCGTTTTCGATCTACCTCTTCTACCAGTTCTTCCGCGACATCCCCAAGGATCTCGACGAGGCCGCCTATGTCGACGGCGCCACCCCGCTGCAGGTCTACCGCCACGTGATCGTGCCATCGTCCCTGCCGGTCTTCGCGACGGTCACGATCCTGCAGGGACTGGCGATGTGGAACCAGTATCTCTGGCCGCTCATCACTGTGCCGGGCGAGGCTGCACGACCGCTGATGGTCGGCATGGAGCAGTTCTTCGGCGCGCGGCGGACCGCCTGGGGCGAGGTGATGGCCTACGCCACCATCATCACGGTGCCGATCCTCGCCGCCTTCATCATTTTCCAGCGATGGTTCGTCCGCAGTGTCGTCGGCAGCGGCGTCAAGGGCTGAGGTCAGGATAGCATATGCCAGCATCAGTAGAATTGCGTGACGTCCACAAGAGCTATGGGCAGAACGAGGTCATCAAGGGCGTCAGCCTGAGAATCGAACCCGGCGAGTTCGTCGTGTTCGTCGGACCGTCCGGCTGCGGCAAGTCGACGCTGCTGCGGATGATCGCCGGCCTGGAGGACATCACCGCCGGCGAGTTGCGGTTCGACGACGACGTGGTCAACGACTGGGATCCCGCGCGGCGCAACATCGGCATGGTGTTCCAGTCCTACGCGCTTTATCCGCACATGACGGTCGAACAGAATGTCGGCTTCGGGCTGAAGCTCGCCAAGCGCCCGCGCGCCGAGTTGGCGGAACGCGTCGAGGACGCACTCCGCGTGCTGCAGCTGACCGAGTTGCGCCGTCACAAGCCCAGCGAACTGTCCGGCGGGCAGCGCCAGCGCGTCGCGATCGGCCGCGCGATCGTGCGCAATCCCAACGTGTTCCTGTTCGACGAGCCACTGTCGAACCTCGATGCCTCGCTGCGCGGGCAGATGCGGATGGAGATCGGCAAGCTGCACCAGCGGTTGAAGAACACGGTCATCTACGTCACGCACGATCAGGTCGAGGCGATGACGCTCGCCGACCGTATCGTCGTGTACGAAGGCGGCCACATCCGGCAGATCGGCACGCCGCTCGATCTGTACGAGCGTCCGGCCAACCGCTTCGTCGCGTCCTTCATCGGCACGCCGACGATGGGCTTCCTCGAAGGGCGCGTTGTCAGCCGGAGCGAACGGGGGCTTGAGATCGCACTCGCCGTGGACGGGACGCAGTCCACAGTGTTGCCGGGACGCTGGCCGACATTAGCCACCGGAGCGATCGTCACGCTGGGCATCCGTCCCGAACACTGCCTCTGCCGTCCGGCAGGGGAGGCGGTGCGGACCGGAACCGTCGTGCTCGTCGAACGACTGGGTGCCGACACCTTCGCGTTTGTCGAAGTGGCCGGGGCTGAGGCACCCGTCGCGGTCCGGCTCGGCACCGCCGATCGCCACATCGCGAACGGGCAGGAGGTCGGGCTGTCGTTCGATCCTGCGAACGTCCTTCTCTTCGACGGCAACGGCACGACCGTCTTTGCGACCGAACAGTAACTTTCGAAATGGATGACATGACCCAGAACCCGACCGCCGATCACGCCCCCTCGATCGGTCGTGAGACGTTCCGCCCCACGGCGCATTTCACGCCGCGCCGCAACTGGATCAACGATCCGAACGGGCTCGTTTACTTCGATGGCGAGTATCATCTCTTCTACCAGTATAATCCCCACGGCAGCGAATGGGGGCACATGAGCTGGGGCCATGCCGTCAGCTCCGATCTCGCACATTGGGAGGAACTGCCCGTCGCGATACCCGAGACAGACCAGATGATCTTCTCGGGCAGCATCGTCGTCGATTGGGACAACAGGTCCGGGCTTGGTGATGGCAACGCCCCGCCGCTTCTCGCTTTTTTCACGGCCTTCGACGCTGCACGCAGCATCCAGTCGCAGCATCTCGCCTACAGCCACGATCGTGGTCGCACCTTCGCGCATTATGCGGGCAATCCGATCATCGACCTCGACCACGCCGATTTCCGCGATCCCAAGGTCTTCTATCATGCGGACAGCGCCGCCTGGATCATGGTCGTCGCGCTGGCGAAGGATCATGTCGTGCAGTTCTACCGCTCGGACGATCTGCTCGACTGGCAACTGGCCGGCACGTTCGGGCCCGCCGGTTCGACCGCCGGCCAATGGGAATGCCCGGATCTCATCCTCGTGCCGGTCGAAGGCGGAGATGGACGATCGGTTTGGGTGCTCAAAGTCGACGTCGACGATCGCTTCCTCGACGGCGGATCGGGGACCCAGTATTTCGTGGGCGCCTTCGACGGCTATGCCTTCACGGTCGATCCGTCTTACGGCAACCCTGATGGTGACCCGGTCGACTATGGCCCTGACTTCTACGCGGCCATCACGTGGGCGGAACTGCCGGACTCGCAACCTGGGCCGATCTGGATTGGTTGGCAGTCGAACCACCAGTCCGGCCGTTTCTATCCGACTGATCCGTGGCAGGGCGCGATGTCGTTGCCCCGGCGTCTGTTCCTGTATGAGGACGGGGGGCGCCTGAAGCTGGGCCAGGCGCCGATACTGTCCAAGCATGGTCTATCATTGCCCGTCGGAGGATTGGAATCATCGGTTGCGCTGACGGCCGACCCGACAATGCTCGTTACGGGATTAGGGGCATTCCAATGCACATTCGACCTAACCTGCTCTACCGATGGGTGCGTATCGATCGATCTGTGCGACGAGGATGGGCCTCTTGCCGGCATCATCATCGATAGACGGCGCGGCGTGATGACCTTCGATCGCAAACCATCGCCGAAGGTAAACGTCCCGGCATTCTCGAGACGAACTGATGTAGTGGTGTCGGGGGAGACGCGTCTTCTAAGGATTCTCGTTGACGGTCCGCTTGTGGAGATTTTCGTGGACCAAGGTAAGCTTGTATATACCGCTACAGTCTTTCCTGCTGGTATCCCGACAATCGTCGGCAGGGCGATTTCAGGAACCTGCCAGATTGCGTCGCTGGTAGTGGAAGAGCTTCAGCCGACCATGTTCCAAGATGGCGATTTCGCTGATCGTCCGTCAGTAAGGCAGGGTCGTGCAGACTAGGTGTTTAGTCCCGGCATCTGGTGGATCGGATCGACGATGAACCTGTCCGGCTCTGACGTCCAGATCTTGGCGATGTATTCATAAGGCGTGAGGCCAAAGAGGGTCTTGAGCCTGCGGGCGAAATTGTAGGCCGCCATGAAGTCGGCGAGGTGCACCCGCAACTGCTCATGGCTCTCGTGGTGAAAGCGTTTGACGGTTGCCTCCTTAATCGTGCGGTTCATCCGCTCGACCTGACCGTTGGTCCAAGGATGGTTCGGCTTGGTAAGCCGGTGCTAGATGTCATTACCTTCGCAGATCATGTGGAAGCGCATTTGGCGCGACCAGGCGGTGTTACGGTTGCGCGGTTGCTCGGCGAACTGGATGCCGTTGTCGGTCGGGATCGTGTGAATGCGGTAGGGCACAGCTTTCAGCAGAAGGTCGAGGAACTCCCAAGCCGTCCGCCTGTCAGCCTTATCGACGAGCTGGGTGACCGCAAACTTGCTGGTGCGGTCGATGCCGACGAACAGGTAGAGCCCTTCGACGAGCTCGGGAGAGCCTTGCCATCGGCGGTCTGCACCTCAGCGATATCGATGTGAAAGAAGTCGATCGGATAGCGCTTAAAGCGCTGGCGCTTCGGCTTGTCACCCTCGATGTCCGGCAGGCGGGAGATGCCGTGCCGCTGGAGGCATCTATGCAGCGCCGATCGGGGCAGATGAGGGATCGACGGCTGCAAGGCGTAGAGTCAGTCGTCCAGCGGCAGCAGGGTATGCCGGCGGAACGCGACGACCGCTGCCTGTGGATCGGCGTCGAAAGCGGGACCCCGCTCTAAGCGATGTAACTAGCTTAGATCTTTCGGAAAGTTTGGGGTATGCCGGGGTCTCGATCGGCGCCGATCGGGACCCCGGTCTAAGTTGACTTCCACGCAGTTTCAAAGGCTTTGTTGAAATTTCCGGGGTCTCACTTTCGACGCCGATCCACACTCCGGGAAGCCAGTCCCTTGGATTATTCCGATGCTGCTTCTTCGGCTTTGCGCTTGCGAGGCGCCGTAGCGGGCTTGGCATCTGCCTTAGCCGTATTCGTCTGGCCAGGCTTGCGACCCAGGCCAATGCTCTTGGCCATCGTGCGACGTGCTTCCGAATATGTAGGAGCGACCATGGGGTAATCCGGCTTCAAGCCATAACGCTCGCGATACTCCACTGGCGTCATGCCGTTAGTCGCGAGGTGACGGCGCAGCGTCTTGTACGGCTTGCCATCGATCATGCTGATGATGTGATCAGGGCTCGCAAGCGACTTACGCGCCGTTACGGCCGGAGTGTATTCTTGAGCAGGTGCCTCGGGTCCAGCAGCCGCGGAGTTTCCACCGACCAGCATCGAAACAGTTTCGTGCATCTTGTTCAAGAAGGCCGGAACGTCGTCAGCATTGGTACGCGTGTTGGAATTGGCCAACCAAGCGACTGTCAATTCGGTTGCGAGTTCAACGGGGTTCAGGTCGGGGGTAGTGTCAGACATATAACGGCTCCATTTCTGAAAGCGCATCTAGGTAATCGTTTGATATGTGGCAATATAAATGCGCGAGAGAATTCAGATACCGTGTAATTCTGTTCCTTCCCCCGCATAAATTATAGCTAGAAAATGCGTAATGCTAGTACAACGGCATAAAAGACGCGTGAATCATGGAAAGGCTGCCGATCCAGCCCGATTGTGAACGGTTATCGAGACGGTCGAAGGTTGCTCGACAGGATCGTCAGACTGTTAAAATATCGCGGTGAACGTTGCCCCCGACGTTCTCTTCCCTGGAAGCGAATTGGAATGAGATGACTTTCGGGTTTGCCGCTGTACCTGCTTCGGAATGCCTTACGGGAGCACCTCAATTATTGCGCCGACGCAGTTAGCGGCGTAGGTAAGGCCTTCGCTGCTCGGTCCAGACCTGGGATATCAGTGAACGGTGAAGGGTCAGGGCGTCGTGGTCGGATCGGTTAGTGATCCGACCACGACAGGAACCTATTCGAAGCGTCATGCTTTGCGAAAAGCCAGCGAGATGTACCCCTGTAGCCGGAAATTGTGTCTTGTGGCATCATGCATGCGCTGGGCCAAACACTGATTTAAGTGGTCGGCCCTAACTCGTTACTTGCCGAGTATTCTCTTGCTCAGCTTGTTCGCTGCACTCAGATGACGGTTGATCGGATTAGACCTTTTCTTCGCGTTACGCCGCAGATTTGGGTCATCGCCAGCGTTTGCGTAATAAGAGCTCAGGCCGAATGCAGCTCGATGAGCCGGAATCTGCTGACCGAGATAAAGCCGGTCGAAGTCAGCTGCCGATGCCGTCTGCAATTCGTTGATCGATGCAGTGAAACCGTCATCGAGCAGGGGAGGTGACGGCTTTAGACCACTTTTAGCGGCAGCGTCCATAGTTTTGGCCAATGTTTTCTTATGATCATCTATAAGTCTCGATGCAAACTGACGGACATCCGCATCTTGCGACCTTTGGAGTGCAATCTGGCTCGAGTTTATTTCGTAAAGGTCACCGGTGGTTACTGCTTTGACATAAGCCATTGCGTTGTTCCTGGCTTCCGGAGGCGGTGAAGGTGGCGCAGTTTGTGCCAAAGTGGGCGCAGAGCTAGCTAGAAGCGTTACAATTACCAAACTTTCTAATCTCATGATACTTTTCCTTCGAACTGTACGTGTAAGTCGATATTCTTGCACATGATCGGGATCACGCCTTCTCGAACGCATGAATGCATGCATCCCCCAAGACGCGGAAGATAATTGCAAACCGGCTTAACATGATGCCTAATGTGGATAGGCCCAAGTTGCGTCCTAGCGTCATACAATGCATGTGCTGACCTATGGAGGTTATAAAACCAACTCAGTAAGCTTGCGATGGTTCCAAAAAAGACATAATTTGGATCTTACATATTAAAAAACACGGTGTTAAACTCCATCTAGTCTAACAACTATAGGGCGGTTCAGTACATTTGGTATTTATCTAACTTAGCTAAAACAAAGAGCGTTTAATCCGCTGATACCGTAATCCTATCGTAGCGATAACATCGCCGAAAACCGTAAGAACGGCGCCGCGCGCTACGGGTTCGGCGGATGTCATTCATGTATCGGACCGCTCGCGAAATGCGAAGCATGTTCGCTCCGTCGACCGGGGCAATGGCTCTAGTCCAGTCTGTACAAGTGCTACTAGTCGGCCCATGATGACCGCATGGGTCTGGAAGTTGTTGGAAATCCAAATATCACTACCTTAATTGACGACCGTGCTTCGCCGTCGTCGCGCTGTCATCGAATGTGTGCATAACTTACGGCGGGATGTCGCTTCCTGCGCGGACGCCGGCGTCGATGTTGCCGAAATGCGGTTATTGCTACGCTTCGACTGCGAACTAAGCTATCCAAGCTCGGTACAGTCGCTGTCGCTCGCCGGATCTATCCGCGGCACCTCAAAGCTCGTTCCCCGGCAATCGAGGGAATGGCTGCGGGATCGCGATCTCGTCAGTGCCGTGACGATCGTGCCCTGAAGGTAAAAAAACAGGTTTGGCGGAAGCGGAAGCGGAAGCGGAAACGGAAACGGAAGCGGAAGCGGAAACGGAAACGGAAGCGGAAACGAAAGCGTGTCGCTCGGTAGTCCTTTGTCCGGCACTTCGCGCCCCTGAGCTTCACAGCGTGACCTTCACAGGCTGCACTTGAGCACCGCCAGGTTTTCTGTTGGACGCCGTCCGCGCTCACGCATCGACGGTTCGACCGGCAGTAGATTCTTGAAGCCCCGCCACTCCGCCTCGCTCAAATCGCCCCGGCTCAATCACGTCTCCAGAAGGAAGTTTTGAATCAACCGCCCAATTCAGCGGCAATGAATTCGTCCAGGCCCAGGCCGGGGGGCGATCGTGGGCGTTGTTAGGAGGTTATCGAACCGCGTTATGTGGGCACTAGCCACCAAAGTGCACCGGTCAAGGCGACGGTAGCAGTGACGAACGGCCAGGCAAGAAGACGGATGCGTATGGGTTTGATCACGGCGATCTGGTGCGCCTCGACCTTATCCAAGATCGTGCGCGCCCGCTGCTCAGCGGACAGGAAGATGACTACCGCTATTGCGAGAAAGAGCGACGCGATCGCTTTTGCAACCCAAGTTGGATCAAGGGTCGGGAACAGGGCATTGAATCCCAGACCGATTCCGACCGACGCCATGCCGGTGCGCATCCAGCTGGCGAAGCTGCGTTCATGGGCAAGGATCGTCCGGTCTTCGGCAAAGTCGGTACGCGCCTCCGCTAACGCGGTTTTTGCGGGGGACACCTCGTTTACCGGATCCATAACGTTCTCCATAAAAGTGAGGTGAGGCCTCGTTTCGATCGCTACCTGCCGGCGTATTGCCTATGCATAATCCAAGCCTGCTGCAGTGATTACCGGAGCGGACTCGCCGGCCGACGATGGTCCGTTACATCTAAAAAGGTCTGCCTTGCTCAAGAAAGTCGTTTCGGCCATTTCGCCGCTGGTGTGCATCGCCGTGGCCAGCTGCCACGGAGGACCAGCTGCTGGGCCTCACTCTGTCCGATCGCCTAACGGCCGAACCGAAATCGTCGCCGGACGGTTGCAAAATGGCGGATTGGCCATTCGAATCCGGCATGATGCTCGAGATGTCGTCGCCCCGTCGGAAGTTGGTTTGCGGCCAGAAGGCGCTGCGTATGGACCCATGATCATCGAAAGCTCAAAGGGGGTTGCGTCCCCCGACAACGGCGGAACGCGATACGGAGAATTGCTGGTCAGGGCGCGTGAACAGAATGGCGGTAAACGTGCACTTCTGCTGCGCCTGCGGGCCTACGATCCGGGCGCAGCGTTCAGACTTGAGACTCCTGCCGAGGCAAGCAAGGGAGATGTGCGGCTTTCGTCCGAGACGACGGGGCTTCGCTTTCCGCGCGATTACCAATGCCTGACTGTCCGACACACAAAGTACCTGAATAGTCACGAGGGCGACTATGCTCCCGTCGCTGCGAGTGCCCTGAAAACAGGTGCGCTCTATGATCTTCCGCTGGCCTGTAAGACCGGGCGCGGCGCGGAAACCATTTCGATCACGGAAAGCGGGGTCGAGAACTATCCTGGCGCCTATCTGGTCAAGGGGAGGGGACTTGGTGTCGCGGTTCGCCTGACACCGCTGCCGGCGGCCGATCATCTCGCCGCCATGCGGCCTGCACGGCAGGGACTGCGCACCGGCTGGCGTGCCGTTCTGATCGCTGATCGCCCCGAACGGCTGATCGGCAATTCGCTTGTTCACGATCTCGCGGCTCCATCGCGTATCGGTGATACGCGATGGGTCAAACCCGGCAAGGCAGCCTGGGGATGGTGGGCCGGCGTGAAGACATCAGGCGTCCGTGGAGCTGGCTTCAACAACCCGACATATCAGCACTATGTCGATTTCGCCGGTCGCTTTGGCTTGCCGTATTTCGTCATCGACTGGGGTTGGGCCGCACGACCCAATGGCGACAAGTCACTCGCGGATGTCACCGGCTTCCGCCCGGGCGTCGATATCCCTGCGTTGTCCCGCTACGCTGCAGCTCGCGGCGTAAGGCTTTGGCTTTGGACGAACTGGGATGCGATCGGCCGCGACATGGACCATGTCTTTGCACTCTACGAGCGATGGGGCATCGCCGGGATCAAGGTGGACTACGTCTACCGGCAGGATCAGATCGCGATCGGCTACTACCATCGTCTGCTGGCAGCTGCTGCTCGGCACCATTTAATGGTCAACATCCACGGTGTTCCCGTGCCTCGGGGTATGGAACGTACCTACCCCAATCTCATGACCGAGGAGGGGGTGATGGGCGCCGAGTATAACAAGTGGAGCCGCAGCGTCACGGCAGGGTACAACGTTCGACTGGCATACAGCCGTGCAGCAGTCGGCCCGATGGACTATACGCCGGGTGGTTTCCGCAACACGACACCCGCGGCCTTCGCCGTGCGTCACACATTACCGCAGGTGATGACGACGCGTGCCCAGCAATTGGCAATGTTCGTCGTTTATCCTAGCCCACTCCAGTCGCTTGCTGACGCCCCGAGTGCCTATATCGACGCTGCGGGACATCTGACCCCCGGCAGCGCGTTCCTTCGGCTCGTTCCGGCTGTCTGGGACGAGACCCGTGGGATAGGTGGCAAGTGGGGGCGTTGGATAGCAGTCGCCCGGCGGTCCGGCTCTCGCTGGTTTGTCGGTATCATAGGGGACGAGCACGGACGTACTGTCACGATCCCGTTCGACTTTCTTTCGCATGGTAAGTGGCGGGTCCGCGTATGGGTGGATGGCGCGAAACCGACCGACGTCGCTGGCTACGACGGTAGAATCCAAGCTGGTACGCATTTGCGCATACCGCTCGCTCCTAGTGGAGGAGCGGCGCTGGTGCTCGATCCGGCCTGGTGATCTATCATTTACGTCGTATGCATTTCCGCAAAAGCCGACAGGCTGGAAAGCCCTAATCGTAGCCGTTGAGATCCGGGGCAGCACAGAGATATTTCCCCACAGCCACACCGACTCGTCGGACGCTCTCGAGGTAGAAATAAAGCCGGTTCTAGCTACCCGGCACTAAGGTTCAACGGTGCCGGTTAATTGGCTTCCGTATTGTCCTCCTTAGCTAACGATTCTTTCTGAATTTGTAAGAAATATGAGGGAATATACAGAAATTCTGTCACGTTAGATTGATAAGATTGGTGAGGTATACTTGCCGTACGAGTAAAAGGCATCGATAGTATATCGACCGATCTAGCAATCGGTAGCGGGGCGGGCAGGGATTTTGTCCAGTTTGGGGGCCCGACGTCGGCCTAGCGCATCCAATTTACCCTTCCGGAAATTTGATCGCCATGGCGCCGTTTCGGAATAGGTTTGGGGGAAGCGCCATAAGGCCAGTAGCTGACTGAACGAAGGCAGCTACCCCTTGGCCGTTCCACATCAAGATGGCGCCAAGCGTCACAAACGTCCGGCAATAGTAACACGTTAAGGTTTTCGCGGGCAGCCGACTGAGCTAAAAGCAGGTAGAGACACGACCTTCGGGCGCGAACAGGGAATGAATGTAGATGAGCCAGGCTTGTACGGTTTCAACGGGTAATTCTGGCCTCGACACCATCCTAACTGGCGGACTTCCCGCCAACCGGCTGTACCTGCTAGAAGGTGCGCCGGGTTCCGGGAAAACCACGCTGGCCCTCCAGTTTCTGCGCGACGGCGCGAACCGGGGCGAAAAGGCGCTGTACATCACGCTGTCGGAAACGCGCGAAGAGCTATCCGTCGTCGCAGCCTCGCACGGTTTCGACATCGACCAATTCGATGTGTTTGAATTCAACTCGGTCTCTGAAGTGCTCGGGGACAGCCGCGAGCAGTCGGTGCTACACCCGTGGGAAATGGAGCTCGGCGAGACGGTTCGGCTGATCGAAACCGAGGTGGAACGCGTGCAGCCAAAGCGGGTAGTTTTCGACAGCCTGTCGGAACTGCGGCTACTGGCACAGGATACGCTTCGCTACCGCCGTCAGGTGCTGGCGCTCAAGCAGTTCTTTGCCGGCCGCGAGACGACTGTAATCTTAGTAGACGACATGACAGGTAACACGGCCGGCCAGGATACGCATCTTCACAGCCTGTGCCACGGCGTCATCACATTGGAGCGGCTGACGCTCGACTTCGGCGCGGCGCGGCGTCGGCTTCAGGTCCAGAAGCTGCGCGGCGTTGATTTCATCGCGGGCTATCACGACTTTACCATCCGCAAGGGCGGCCTTGATATTTACCCTCGCCTAATCGCCTCGAGCCATCATGCCGAGTTCACCGGCGAAGTGACACCGAGTGGCGTACGTGAGCTGGACAATCTGCTTGGCGGTGGTCCGATGCGTGGCACCAGCACGCTGGTGACGGGACCGGCCGGCAGCGGTAAAACGACGATCGCGCTCCAGTATCTCGACGCCGCCTGCCGGAGGGGAGAGCCCTGTACCGTCTATGAGTTCGACGAGCGTATTGGCACGCTGCTGGCCCGTGCCAAAGCATTCAATCTCGATCTACAAGCACATATCGAGAGCGGCTGTCTCTGCATTCAGCAGATCGACCCGGCTGAAATCTCGCCCGGTGAATTTGCGTCGCGCGTGCGAGAGGAGGTTGAGGGTCGGGGTTCGAGGATGATCGTGATCGACAGCCTGAATGGCTACATGGCGGCGATGCCGCAGGAACAGCAGATCATTCTCCAGATGCACGAGATGCTGTCATACCTGAGTCAACAAGGCGTGGTGACGTTCCTTATCAACCCACAGCACGGACTGGTGGGGTCAATGTCTACAAACCTCAACATCTCTTACGTCGCGGACTCAGTGCTGCTGCTTCGGTTCTTCGAAGCCGAGGGGCGCATCCGCAAAGCAATATCGGTGATCAAGAACCGCGGGGGCGCACACGAGGATACAATCCGCGAACTACGGATCGACGCTGGCGGCATCCGTGTCGGCGAAGCACTTTCGGCGTTCAGGGGCGTGCTCACCGGCACACCGGAATATACAGGGTCGGACATGCCGTTGATGGAGGACCGCCCCCGTGGGGCTTAGTAGGGCGACCGAAGGCCGCAAGGTTTTGATCTGCGCACCCTTTGGCCGGGATGCAGAGAGTGTTGCAGCGCTTCTTCGTGCGCAACGCTACGACGTCACGGTATGCCCAAACCTGACGAGCGTCTCCAGGCACCTTGATGAGCATATTGGTACCATTTTGTTGACCGAAGAGGCGCTACGCGACGGGCAGGCCGCCCTTCATGAGGCGCTGACCGGTCAGCCCAGTTGGTCGGACGTTCCGTTCGTGCTGCTGGCGGCACAGAGTACTGGTCGCGCGCCCTCAAACGTCGTCTCACCATTTCAGCGCTTCAGAGATGGCGTAAACAACGTCGTGCTGGAACGGCCGCTGGGCAAAGCCTCGCTACTTAGCGCTGTCGCTTCGGCGATGCGTTCCCGGCAAAAGCAATTTGAAATGCGCGATCGCCTGCGCGACTTGGCGGCCAGTGAAGATCGCCTGCGGCTTGCCACGGAGGCAGCCGACGTTGGGACGTGGGACCATGACATGATCCATCAGACCTTGGACTGGGATGATCGTTGCAAGGCCACGTTCGGCATGCCGACAGACACCGTTGTCACCGAGGCACTGTGGTTTGCCGGTGTTCATGTCGATGATCGGGATCATGTCGCCCGTGCCTTCAGAGCGGCGATCCAGGTCGATGGCGATGGCGTCTACGATATAGAATATCGCACGATCGGCCTGAGCGACGGTATGGAGCGCTGGGTCGCAGCAAAGGGCGCATGCCATTTCGTTTCAGGCGAAGCGATCAGGTTCATCGGCACAATCATCGACATCACCGAACGCAAAAGGATCGAGGCCGCTCTGACTGCCTCCGAGGCCGCGCTACGCCACGAGAAGGATACGACCGATCGGCTTAACCATACCCTTGAAGTTCGGGTTATCGAACGGACTGCGGCTTTGGAAGCCGAAATGGCTAGCCGTGAGAATGCCGAAGCGGCCCTGCGGCAAAGTCAAAAAATGGAGGCGGTCGGTCAGCTTACCGGCGGAATCGCGCATGACTTCAATAACATGCTGACGGGCGTGATCGGCGGTCTCGACATTATTAAACGTCGCATCGCGGCAGGTAAGATCGACGATCTCGATCGTTTCATGGACGCCGCCTCGACCTCGGCGCAGCGAGCAGCGGGGTTGACGGCTCGCTTGCTTGCCTTCTCGCGGCGCCAATCGCTCGACGCCAAGGCGATCGACGTCAATGTGCTGGTCCTTTCGCTTCAAGAGCTGCTTCGACGGACGATCCCAGAAAACATCGCCCTGCGGATCGTCGCTCCGAACACGATCGCGGGCGCTGTCGCCGACGCTAACCAGCTTGAGAGTGCCATTCTTAACCTCGCGATCAACGCACGCGATGCCATGCCAGAAGGTGGGCAACTTACGGTTGAGACGTCGCTGGTAGAACTCGACGATGCCTATGCCGCGGCGAAGCCGGAGGTAAAACCTGGAAAATACGTGATGGTCGCGGTGTCCGACACCGGCGTGGGTATGCCTCCAGAGGTGCTGGAAAAGGTATTCGATCCCTTCTTCACCACAAAGCCGATCGGCCAGGGTACGGGTTTGGGCATGTCGATGGTCTACGGCTTTGCACATCAGTCGGGTGGGCAAGTTCGCATTCACAGCCTTCCGGGCGAAGGTACGTCGGTCAAGATCTACCTCCCTGCCACGTCCGATATGATCATGCCCGATGAAGGCGCAAAGGCTATAGTCGAGTATGACGGCCGCGGTAGAACCGTGCTGCTGGTCGAGGATGACGATTCCGTCCGCCTTCTCGTCAGTGAAGTGCTGTCGGAGCTTCGATACGATACGCTTGAGGCGGGAAGCGCCGACGAGGCGCTACCGATCCTGACCTCACACCAGAGAATTGACCTATTGGTTTCGGACGTCGGGCTACCCGGGATGAACGGTCGCCAGCTAGCCGAGCTTGCCCGTAAACAGCGACCTGATCTACCGATACTGTTTGTCACGGGCTACGCAGAGAATGCTGCCATGCGGGCGGGTTTCCTGGGCACGAACATGTCGATGATAACCAAGCCGTTCTCGATCGATACGCTGGCGGCGAAGATCGATGAGATGATCCGCTGACGGAGTGACTAAAAGGAACCTTGCTATCACCGGGGCGCTATTCCCTGATGCGCCGAGTCATTTACACCAGCCAATCCCGGCTCGAGGAAAAATTGGGTGAACTTGATAAGCTGGTTGAGCAAGCGAGCATACTCAACAACGCTGTGGGTATCACGGGAATGCTCTGGGCGGACGGAGGTCGTTTCGTGCAGGTGCTCGAAGGGGATGAAGACGCCGTGTCCGACACACTGAAGCGCATCGGGAACGATCCTCGGCACAACGGCATGGAGATTTTCTGTGATCGTGGTGTTGTTCACAGAATGTTCGGAACGTGGGGTATGGTACGGCCGGACGAAGGTCCACAAGGTACGGCAAGTACGGCGTTCCTCGTCGGCTTGGTTGCCGTAAATGATAGTCCGACGGCGAAAATCGTGTACGACATGTTGTTAAATTCTTAAGTCTAAAAGACAGAAATTCAAGGCGACGTCGTGTTAGAAATTACTCGGTATCATTCGAGTTGGTCAAAATATGAGTGACTGCTCGATAAAATTTCACGGATGCAATATGCGTCGTATAATTACCTGGACTTTATTCGCCATTGCAGCTGCGATGCTAGCGACGACGATCGTCAGCCTGATGCATTCAAACCTGTGGTGGGTTCGAATCCTCGGTTTCCCACGGCTGGTGATTTTAATCGTGATCGGAGTGCTTGCACTTGCCGTAGCGATTTTCGTGCGGGGTCGCCTGGGAGTAGGCGTGATCGCCATGTTGGCGTCCGCCGCAGGATTGCAGGCGTGGCAAATGTACCCTTACTTCTGGTTCGCGCCTGTTGAGGTAGAGGACGCCAAAGAGGTCGACATCGGACTGGGACCGTCGTGCTTTACCGTGCTGAGCCTGAACGTCTTTCAACATAACCACGACTATACGTCGACACGGCGATTAATTAATCGGCTGAAGCCCGACATCCTGCTCCTGATGGAGACCGACCAGCGCTGGGTTGACGCGCTCGGACCGCAACTGGCACGGTACCGCTCGCGTGTCATGCGGCCGCTTGGGAACACCTATGGCATGGTGTTCGCGACCAACCTGTCAGTGCGTTCGGCTGAAACGCAGAACATCACGGACCAAGATACGCCGACGCTGTATGCGCGGCTTGCCACGCGCGACGGCAAGCCGTTCAATTATATTGGCCTGCATCCGCGTCCGCCCGTTCCGGGCCAGAACACTGACTTACGTGATCGCAAGATCGAGCATGCAGCTTTGGCAATTGGCGACAGTGAAGTCCCCAGGTTGGCGATGGGAGATTTCAACGACGTCGCCTGGTCGAGAACGACACGGCTCTTCAAGCAGGTTGGCGGCTTCCTGGACCCCAGGGTCGGACGCGGCAGCTATCCGAGCTTTCCGGCCGACTATGCGCCGTTGGGTTGGCCGCTTGATCAAATTTTCCTGTCGCCGGGTTTTACCTTCCGCGATCTGCATATTCTCAAGAATGTCGGGTCCGACCATCGCCCGCTTGCCGCAACAATTTGCCTTAGTGGCGATGCCGCAAGGCGTCAAAACGCCTCGCCGGACCAGCGGACGCTGCAGGCCCGTAGCGCAGCGCGTTCCATGACGCGGCAATAGTGCATGATTATCGGCAGCCCCTTCGGCCTGATACGCATTCTTGTCGTAGGACCTCTTGCCTATCTGTTGCTGATCGCGGTGTTGCGTTTCAGCGGCAAGCGTACCCTCGCAAAGATGAACGCGTTCGATTTCGTGGTGACGGTGGCGCTCGGCTCGACGCTGGCCACGGTGCTGTTGTCGAAGGACGTGCCCCTAGACGAGGGCGTACTGGCCTTTGTGCTTCTCGCCGGACTCCAGTTCGTCATTGCCTGGATCGCGCAGCGCGTGTCGCCGATCGAAAAAGCGATCAAGTCGTCACCGCGGGTCCTCCTGCGCGATGGGCAGGTCGATGAGACCGCGTTGCTCGATGAGCGGGTAACACGCGATGAGGTCGCGGCCGCTGTGCGCAAAAGCGGCGAAGGCGACCTCGGCCAAATCGCAGCGGTCGTGCTGGAGACAGATGGCAGTTTCAGCGTCATCTCGGCGGCTGCCGCTGGCGACCGCTCTGCGTTTCCAAGCTGATATCCTGGAGAGTTGAACGCGAGGGGTTTGCCCGTCGTGGTCGATGCAATCGTTCGGTGTTGGTCGGCGCGGGCTGCTCGGTAATCTGCCTGCAGTAGCGTTTGCCAACGGTCCGGACAAATCTGCCCAAGGCGTGCGGAGCTGTCATTGTCTTGCATAAGGGAAAGCCGTCGTAACGCTTTCGAGTAAGCCTCACGCCGTCTGATCACGGAGGCGAACAGCCTGCTCGCGCCAGCCTTCACGCGCAATCGTGCCCTTGGTCCGACCCAACTTGGCTTCAAGATCGAGGAGTTCAGTATCTGCAAGTCTGGCTATGTCGCCATAGGTCGTCAGTCCCTCGCGCTTCAGCAAATCGGCGCTGTCTGGTCCCACGCCGTTGATGAGTGTCAGATTACCCCCGAGCGTCGTGCTGCCCCAATGCGGGTGATTGCGAGTTTGATGCTCCAACTGTCCGATGCGTCGGTTTGCTTCAGCGAGGCTGATTTCGGTGTGCTCCCTGCGCTTCACCTCATCCTTCAAATGCTGACGCAGCGGCTTTGTCCTTGGACTGAAAAGCAGTCCGAGAATGATACCGAGCAGGAACAGGAGACCAACCACCGCTATCTGGTTTGTACTGAAATCCAGATGGTCAAGTTCGAAATTCATTATCGCCCTCCGTTTGATATCAAACTCTGTCTCCGCATGAATTCCCGTATGGCGGGATCGCAGTTGGATCAGAGGTTTAAAGCCAGCGCAATTTCCGAAAAACGAGAACCTGGACGCCGAGCACTCCGCCAAGGAACGCGACCGTAAGCCAAAAGCCATCGCCAGAGTTCGTTCCGGGAATACCACCGACGTTGATGCCCAGCAGCCCGGTAAGGAAGCTGAGAGGCAGAAAAATCGCGGCGATGATCGACAGCATGTAAATCGTCTTGTTCGATTGCGCGGTTGCGCGGTTGTTGATGTCGTCCTGGATGACTAGTGCACTTTCCTTCGAGACATCAAGATCCTCAATGTAGCGGCTTAGCCTGTCGATAGTCTCTCGAATATCGCGGCGATTGGTGTCGCCCAGCCAATCTGGTGGGTCGCGCGTGATTTGAAGCAAAGCCTCGTGCTGCGGCGACATGTAGCGCTTTAATGCGAGACAGTTCCGACGAATGTCCGCAATCGTGGTCAGGATTGTCTCGATCGGGAAGTCCTCATCTACCTCTTCGAGTTCGTCGATGCGGTCGTTCATATCGACGATCGATCGGTTCATCTTTGCGACGGTCTGCTCGACCAGTTCAGTGAACAGGTCACCGGCGGTACGTGGACCACGTCCGCGTTCCATTGTCGCCAGAACGTCGAAGGGTGTCTGCAGGCGCTGGCGGCGTAGCGTGACGACGCGAGCGCCGTCACACCAGAGTTGCATGGCTACCATGTCTTCGGGCTGGGCATCCGGATTGAAGTTGATTCCACGAAGGATCGTGACCAGCGTGTCGGCTTCACGAAACGCACGGGGCCGGTTCTCATCCGAGGTCAGCGCTTCGACTGTTGCTTCCGACAAGCCAAGACCAGTTGTCGCTGCGGATCAAAGCCATTCGACTACCTCCGGGACCGTTCGATCAAGGTGGAGCCAAAGAAATTCATCAGGTGACGAAGCTTCCCAGGCACGGCCCTGCTGCCAATCAATTGGTGTTGGCGTGCCGTCTCCGCGGATTGTCCGCGCGAAAATGAGGCCACCGTCTCGCGCTACGCGCTCCTCCTCCTCGCTCAGTCTTGATGGCGCATCCTTACGGCCCAATGTCTATCGCCTCTGCCTTGGCATGCCGGGTCTTCGCGTCTTTAAACCCGAGATCCGTTGCGATTGCATCGTTCCAGCCATAAGGATCGGTGCGAATGGAAACCGTACCATCTCCGGCGACGAACGCGTTGTGATACAGCAGGCGCACCGGTATCTCTCGGGGTAGATCCACGATCTTGTAATTGCCGGACTCATGAGCCGTTGTCCAAGCATCGCCGACGCCTTCCTGATCCGCCAGCATCCGCGCAAAACCCAGGGCGTCCGCCACACGGACGCAGCCATGACTGAGGTGCCGCTGGCTTCGATCGAACAATTCGGGCGCCGCGGTATCGTGGAGATAGATCGCCTGGTTGTTTCTCATGTCGAACTTGACGAGGCCAAGGGCATTATCTGGTCCGGAGGGCTGCACCCAATAGCCGTTGACCCGGTGCATGTTTTTCGCGCGGACCGTGGAGGATGAAACGGAAATCGACTTCGGCACCGTCCAGGTAGGATTGGCGACAAGCCTATAGATAGGCGAGCCAAGTCCAGGTGTCTCGCGGTCGGGTTCCCCCACGATCACTTTGCGCCGGTCGACCAGCGTGCCATCCCGAAAATAGCTGAGTTCCGCTGCGGCGGTGTTCACGTCGATACGTGTCGCAGGCGGCGTTCGCGACAGCCAGCGTCTTCGTTCCAATCCGACAGCAAGCGTCCGGGCGCGATCGCCCGGGCGCAAAGTCAGCACACCTAGAGTATTACGGCCGATGATGCCGTCCTCACGAAGTCCATAATCGCGTTGTAGCGCCTTCACGGCATCCGCAACGCCTTGCGAATAAAGTTTCGATGCAGCGTCAGTCACGGTGTTTGCGAGATAGCCGTCCGCGGTGAGTTGCTGCACAATCGCTGCAATGCCGGGATTGGTATCTCCTACATGGATGCTTTCGGTAAGGGTCATTTTTGGCGCTTGGGTCTCTGTAGTGCCATTTGCCGCAAGATAGGCGATTGATAATTGCCGGTATTCGTCGTCGTTGGGTGGTAGTCCGTCGAGCCATGGACCTAGAGTTTCGTTGCGAAGTGCATTGGTCAGCTGTCTCCGCAGGTCTGCTGTTGGTCGAGCAATAGTGTAGACCTCGTGAAGCGTAGACGGATCGGTCGAGCCTTGCGCAAGCGCCCTTGCGTAATCCATTGCTGCTCTATCATAAACATTTTCGACTGTGGCGTTAGATCCTTGATCGAATCCGCCCGGTATAAACGTTACATGATCCAGGCCGTGTCTATCACGTTTGGCCAACGCGCTTTGCAGCGCGGTGCGATTTGCGTTGCTCCACCGCAACTCTGACTGCGATTGATCCATCGTGCCCGCCTGAGTGCCGGTGGGTTTGCATTCGGCCGATGTTGGCAATGTAAGGCATGTGAGCGCAGTGGCGGTAACCAAGGCGCGAATTTTCAATTTCATCCATAATGAACGATTGGAGCACCTGATCGGACGCACGGTTCGCTGCGGGAAAATGGCTCCCGCTCCCCTCTACAATCGTTAGCGGCCAAATAGCGCATTTGGCAACAATCGGTGTAGGAAGGATGAATGGACATAGTCGCGATTCTTCTTCGTCGAATACAAGACATGGGAACGGATTTCATTCGCATCCTGCCCCAGCTTGGGTTGGCACTGCTGTTGCTCATCTTCACGTTTTTTGCAGAAAAGTCGGCGAGGCGTATCGCCGAAAGACTGCTGTCGCGAACCGAACTGCGTGGCTCGCTCGTCAACCTCGTCGAAACGCTGATCGGCGTTTCGATCTGGGTCTTCGGACTTTTGATCGCGATGTCTATCGTGCTGCCCGGCGTAACTCCTGCCAATATTCTCGCAGTTCTGGGACTGGGGTCGGTCGCGGTGGGCTTCGCGTTCAAGGACATATTCGAGAACTTTCTGGCCGGCGTGCTCATCATGTTACGAAAGCAGATGCGGATCGGCGACTTCATCCGCTGCCAGGACGTTGAAGGTCGGATAGAGATGATCAGCCTTCGGGATACGCATCTGCGCCACTTGAGTAACGAGCTCGTCGTTGTCCCCAATGCTTATCTGTTCAAAAATCCGGTTGAGGTCGTCACGCAGAGCCAGCTTCGCCGCCACGAGATCGAGGTAGGGGTAGCTTATGATGTCGATCTGGAGGTCGCGCGCACGGTGATCTTCGATGCGGTGTCGGGGCTCGATGCGGTGAATGACGATCGGCCGGTCGAGGTTTACGCCAAAGAATTCGGCGACAGTTCGATCAACTTTCTTGTCCGCTGGTGGGCCGGGTCGAAACCGGTAGATGCTCACAAGTCCCGTGACGAGGTCGTCCGCGCTGTTAAGGGAGCGCTGGACACCGCCGGTCTCGAAATCCCGTTCCCCTACCGCACATTGATCTTCAAAGAGTCGCTGCCACTGGTGCGAGGGGAGGCGAAAGGTTCGATCCGGAACGGGGAATCAGGCAGTTGATGTGTTACTTGGCAGAGTTGCGCCAGGTCTGCGGCCTGCAGGTCGCATGGTAGATAACTGCGACCGTACACAGGACACTCTTCTGCAAATCACGCTCGGAAAAGCTATGCTGTTGTGGAGTATGCAACTCCACTGGTGACCTGGTAAGCTCCATGCGCGGCAATAGCGTCTTTCCCGCGGATCGTGAGATCGCTGACAAACAGGAATTGGTCGCGAAAGTCGAACGGGTACGCCCGAATCCTGTAGTGCGTGCCGAACGGTGTTTCCTTTAGGACGACGACGACGGCATGCTTGTAATCCAGGTAAGCGCTTGTAAGTGCAACGTCCTCCAGAGCAGAACGCAGCGCTACCGCGTCGTGCCTGGGCGAGACGTAGAAGTCCGCAACACATTGCAGCGTAGGCTCACCGTCGTTGGAATTGGATATGTTGTCCGTCCATAGCTTCAGGTGTGGGACGGTGATGACATTGTCGTCAGCCGTGTTCAGCCGGATAGAGCGCAGTCCAACGGAGATCACCTCTCCGTAATCATCACCAATTTTCACCCAATCTCCGGGTCGGTATGGCCGCTCGACGATCGCGACGACGCCTGCGATCAGGCTGGAAACATAGTCCTTGAACGCAAAGCCAATTGCGACGCTGGCAGCGCCGGCGATCACGAGAAAATTCTGGAACGTGATGTTGAAGATGATCGGGATGACCCAGAACACTGCCGTCACCATCAGAAGCAGCCTGATGACAGGCACGGCCCCCAGCAGGTACAGCCTTGCTTGGCTCGGCCCTCGCGCGGCAAGATAGGGGATGACGCGACGCACCGCTGCAATCGCAAGCCATGTTCCGATGACGATCAGTACAATCTTGCCCAGACTGATGTCTTGGAAATCGTTGATCAGCTTGACCGCCTTATCGCTGCCGCTGTCGCCTGCCATATTTATAGCCCGTCCTTGGGGTACCCGGCCTTACTCAGGCCCTGTCGGATTGCCGGATAGGCCGCGGCCCGACAGCGCACCCCGTCACCATCCCGTTCCAGAAAGCCCGACATCACAAGCGCCGAGACGACGTTGGACTGGCTGATTGCCGGAACCGTGCGGCGGAGTTCCTCGATGGTTAACGTTCCGTGGATCAACAAGGCATGAAAGACCAGTAATGCTGATTGCGGATGCTCCCCCGGCAGGACGAGTTCGTCAAGCGCCGCAATCCACAGCGTTTCCTCACCGGGTTCGACCACGACCTTGGCCGTCGTCTCGGCTCCACCGCCGTCCCTGTCGCGACGAAGGCTACGCCGCCAGAGATGCCATGCCACCCATGGGATGCCGCGGCTTCTGGCACCGAGCCGTGCAAAGAATTCGCCGTCGCCGTCGCCGTCGCCAGCGTCTCGTGACAGCACGTCTTTGCCGGTCGCAGACGACCGAAAGCGCACGCCTTGCGTAAGATCGTTACGTGCCAGCTCTGCAAACCATCGCTGAAGGCGCGGTCCGTCGAACGGCTTGAAGATCATCCCTGGAGGCATCACGGCATCAGCTTGTAGCGCTGTCCGCAAGTAGCTCCATGCCCAGCTATTGCAGGAGATCACACACGGGCGATCGCTGGCTTCCAGGACCTCCAGCAGGTTGCGTACGGTAGCCAGACAGCCACGTTCGCGTATAAACCATCGCTCGAGCCTTGATACGACCAGCAACCCACTGCCGGGAAGATCCTCAAGGGTCAGGGTAGCGTCGCACAAAGTGTCGCGCGGCGGAGGCTGCAGACAGCTATGCTTTCCTTGTTCCGCCCATACACGCACAATATCGCTCTCATCGCACGGTGGCAGGATGATGAGCTTGAAACGCCGTTCGAGCGGTTGTCTCGCCAGCCAGGGCTGAATGGTGGCCTCGAGTTCGTCGATAACCGGGCCAGTCGCGGGAGGGGCCACGACCTCATCGAGACGCTCTAGCGTATTGGATTGAAGTCGGTCATCGGCGATGAACGATCCTTCTTGCCCGCGCCGGAAAAGTGCATGAAACCTTGCTATCCAGCGGCGCAGGCGCTCATCCGTAGGCAGATCTGGCGGATCGAACGCGGCAAATGGAATAAACGAGGGCGTCTCGTCTTCATCTCTATCGTCGACCTTCTTCATCGACGACTGATGGATGATCGCACCGCTAAATCCAATACCGCTTAACACCGATCAAATCGGTTTCCCACGAGAGGATCAGGCCCTAGGCTACCCGCACGCTCAAACATCGGGCGACAACAGGGGGTTACCATGAATAAATCACTTTTACTCGTCGCGGTTCTGGGTTTGACCCCGCTTGCGGCGTGTGGCGGCAATGGAGACGACAAGCTCGCCGGACGTGTCGAGGACGCTGCCGATAACCGTGCCGACGCACTCGAGAACCGTGCAGACCAGCTTGACGCAATGGCGGAACGTACCCGCGATGTCGGCGCGTCACGTGCCGATGCCATTGATGCAGCAGACCTAAACGCCCATGCGATGAGCAATGAGCAGAAGGACGAGATCGTCGCCAATCAGGCGGCAGCCGTTCGCTGAACGGGTCGGTGCTGCCTCGCCCGTGACGGCAGCACCGACCTGATAGGCATCGAGGCGCCGTTCTATTCTGTCGAAAGTACCCGCTACATGAGCACCGCCCCATCCGCTGTGGCGATCCATCCGTCCGAGATCTGGGCAACCGCGAACGGCATGATCAACGGCTTTCTGGCCATGTTGCCGTTGCTAGAACGGGGATCGTGGTGTTCCTCGTCTTCTGGGGGCTGGCCGTTGCTGCACGGTCGGGGATCGAACGCGTTACCGCCCGCCGCTCGGAATATCCTGGCGCGGGCAAGGCGTTCGGACGGCTCGCCTATATCGCGCTCATGCTCCTCGGCGTGTTAATCGCCGTCACGGTAGCCTTCCCTTCCGTCACGCCCGCCAAACTGTTCTCAGTGCTCGGCGTCGGCGGTGTAGCGATCGGATTTGCGTTCAAGGATATCTTCCAGAACCTCGTCGCCGGTATCCTGCTCCTTATCCGGCATCCGTTTCGTGCAGGGGACGAGATCACGTCCGGCGCCTTTACCGGAACGGTCGAATCGATCGAAACCCGGGCCACCTACATCCGTACCTATAATGGCAAGCGGATCATCGTACCCAACAGCATTATCTACACCGAACCAGTAACCGTCATCACCGCCTACGGACGCCTACGCAGCCAGTATGACGTCGGCATCGGCTATGGCGACGATGTGGGGCAGGCCCGGGCTATCGCTTTGAAGGCCGTCAAAAGCATTGATGGCGTCCTCGCCGATCCTGCGCCAGACGTGCTCCTCTGGGACCTTGCAGGTTCCTCACAGAATCTGCGGGTTCGCTGGTGGAGCAAGCCACGCCGGGGCGACGTCGTGGCGCTGCGTGACCGGGTACTGGAGGCGGTGGCAGGCGCGCTTGCGGCCAGCGGTATTGATTTACCCTTCCCGACGCAGGTCGTGCTGCTGCACGACCAGACCGAGGCGACGGACGGCGATCGAACGAAGCAGCGCGAAGGTTGGCCCGCTGGTAAGAATCCTCCCGAACCACGGCCGCTCAACCGGATCGAGATTGTCGGCCAGTCGACATGATCCGGCAGTGCAAGGCGGCGCTGATCGCAGCGTTGGTGACTTGGGCGATGCCCGCGCTTGCGCAAGAGGCTGCATCAACGGCAGTGCCGCCACCCCCGGCTTCAGCAATCGCCACCAAGACTGCTGCCACAGAGAACATCGATATTGCAGGGCGTATCCGCAGCATCTTCTCCGAGATAGGCGCGCTGAGGACAGTGCAGGTGCGCGTTTCGGCTGGTGTCGTAACACTTAGCGGCAACGTTCCTTCTACCGAGGACATCAGCCGCGCAGAAACGATTGCAGGACGGGTCGCTGGCGTCGTCACTGTCCAAAACGACATCACCCGCAACCTCGACGTCAATACCAACCTCACGCCAGCGCTTGGGCAGTTCGGCGATGATCTAAGAGACCTCGTACGCGTCCTACCGCTTCTTGGTGTGGCCTTGGCGATCGGCGTCTTCATCGGCTTTATCGGCTACATGCTCGCGTCGATCGACCGGCTCTGGCGCTGGATCGCGCCCAACCCGTTCTTGGCCGAACTTGCCGCGACATTCGTCCGGTTCGTCTTCGTGATCCTGGGGCTGATCGCAGCGCTCGAAGTGCTGGGGGCGACCGCGCTGCTGGGCGGGGTCATAGGCGGTGCTGGGGTGATCGGCATCGCGTTAGGCTTTGCGGTGCGTGACACGGTCGACAACTATGTCTCGAGTTTGATGTTGAGCCTTCGTCAGCCGTTCCGCGCGAACGACCATGTCTTGATCGAAGGGAACGAAGGCCGCGTTGTACGACTTACGTCGCGCGCAACCGTTCTGATGACGCTGGATGGGAACCATCTGCGCATTCCAAACGCGATCGTCTTCAAATCGGTCATACTGAACTACACCCGCAATTCCGAGCGTCGCTTCGTTTTTGAACTCGGGGTAGACGCCGACGACGATCCGATCGATGGCATGGCCGTTGGTCTCGCGGCAGTGAACGTGCTTACGTTCGTGCTCGATACGCCAAAGGCGACGGCGATTATCCAGGATGTGGGCGATTCCAACATCGTCCTTCGTTTCTTCGGGTGGCTCGATCAGACGAATACGGACTTCCTCAACGGGAGAAGCCTGGCGATCAATACCGCAGCCCAGGCTCTTACGAGCGCCGGTTTCGCATTGCCCGAACCGATCTATCGCCTCCGCTTCGACGAAAGCGCTCCACTGCCGTTCAAGAGCATGGACACTTCACCACAACCGGGTGCAAAACTTGTGAAGTCAACACTTCCACCTGCGCTCGATCAAGACACCAGTCCCGATCTCCACATCGAGAAACTGGTGGCAGATGAGCGGGCAACGACCGACCAGGACGACCTGCTCGACAGCACTCGTCCGATCGAGTGACGGTCAAACGTGGCGGCACACCGGTCGGAAATTTGGTAGGTGCGTGAACGGGAACTCCAAATACCATTCCGATCCGGATGGCATGAGTTGCATGACTATTATCGGACAGGCTCTAATGTTTGTGAAGCCGAAAAAGACAGCAATCTTTGCCCCACTGGAGAAGTGGTAAAGGGTTCGAGACCACCTTTGCTTTCTTGTTAGATCATCCAAATCAAGAGGCTCCTAAAGTTGGTCCTTAAGATACATACTTAAAACGTTTGTGCTTTGCCGAACAATTCCGCAGTTCTACGTTGCGGGCGGGGGGACTGTCGAGCGAGGGCCCCCGACATAGGCCCAACTCAGTCACTAGGAATCGAACGCCCTCTCCGGATCGGCATACGCCTGGCTACGCTGCTGTTGTACGCCACGGAAATTGATGCACGCCGTATCGGCTCTATCGGCACGCGAGTTTTGTGGCGCTTTGATCCACGACATCCCCTCCGCCTCGAACTCCTTGCCATTGGTTGAGAATCGATGACTTGGCGACTTCGTTGACGGTTTTGCTCCGGTCAGAGGCGTGGTGGTTCCTTCTGCGAACAGAAGGATTGGAACCGTTGCAGCACCGCCACGGTTAGTTAGGCATCTGCAATCACACGAGAGGAAAGCCTGATGGCCAACACCGTAAACCAAAATATCGTCTCTGCCGTGTTCGATACGCGCGAAGAGGCCCAGCGGGCTGTTGATGACTTGCGCTCCGCTGGTGTCGCAGATGACGCGATCAGTTTGGTCGCTCAGCATGACGGAGAGCGTACAACCACTGACGGTTCGGGTGCTGAGACGACGAAGGATGTCGTTGGCGGAGCGGCGGCTGGTGCGGGCGTTGGTGCGCTCCTCGGCATCGCGGCGCTCGCCATTCCTGGAGTGGGCCCGTTCGTGGCCGCTGGTGCGATCGCACAGGCGGCGATCGGCGGAGCCGCCGTCACCGGCACGGTAATTGGCGCAGCGGCTGGGGGGCTTGCCGGTGCTCTGGAAGATCACGGTGTATCTCACGAGGACGCGAACTATTACCAGGATCGCGTCAAGCAAGGTGCGACGTTCGTGTCAGTCGACACGTCCGCAGCCCGCATCGATGCCACGAGGGCCAGTGATATGTTGCGCCGCTCGGGTGGTCATTCGGCTAGCCGCGCACGTAACGCCTGAACTCTTTGATGGGGGCGTTCGCCCCCATCACCGAGTCACAGAGCGTTAGACCCGTTATTTTGGACTTCAGCGTAACGTCTTAACGCCCACTGTTGGCAAATTTGCCATCAATGGAGATAGCACGTTTAGCCCCGTGATGTTGCTGTAGAAAAATAGAGCTGTTGATCAGCACCGGAACCGGAACCATGCTTAAAGCGGGGCAACTTATTGCAATATCGTGTAAAATACAGGTTATCAGGGGGGGGCGATTAGCGTTGGTTGAGGTTTCTAAGTAAGAGAATCTTTGATGGGACGTCGATAGTTTTGCGAAATCGGTTCGGGTCATCTTTTCGGCCCGATCCACACAAAGTTACGAAAATGCCCTGCCGATCTGAAACCGACAGGGCATTGCGAGCTTTCACTGCCGTTCCCCCCGAAAGGGCAGGACGCATCAAGCACCTATAGAAACTGCTTGGCTTTTAGAGTGTTCCCAGCGCTCCCCTAGAATGCTGGCGCTGGCGCTGGCGCTGGAGCGGATTAGGGAGCGGCACGATCGGGAGCTTTCGTGAGACGTTCGTAGGTCAGGGCGCTAGATGATCTGGCTAACGCTCCAACAGCGAAGCCAGAAAACCACGCCGAGCATGCTTCGTACTCGTGGACAGGCCACGGGCATTCCAAGAGTAAAGCCTCGGCGGATTTCCCAGCCCACAAGCCCTGCACATGCGCAAGAGTAATTAGGTTATAAATTTCGGGCATCAAAAATCATTGGACATTTAGCCAATGATTTCAACGGAAGAATGTCTGCATCACGTTCTTGTGCGTGCAGCTCGGCTGAGCGGTTTTGCAACCACTGGCTCGGGCTGAACCGGCTTTTCAAATTGTGACGCATGAGCATCACCGGCTGGGTTACTCTGTACGCGAGCTATGTTCAAGAACCAGCCGTTCGTGCGCCAGCGCCGCTTGGCTAATTAATGTACTAAACAAGACTCCTCGATCGGCCCTGATTGGATCACGCCCATCAGAGCGGACAAAAGCTAAAACCGCTAAAGTTCCAAGAGATGTCCGCAGAGGCTCAACCCGCCACTCCGCAGAAGCAATATTTATCGTCCCGCGACCTGCCGATACGCCATGCTCCCAACACCAGTCCAGCGCCGCCTGATCGACCGGGCCCCAAAAAAGTGGATCCATTGTCGCGTCGACAAGTTCCAAACGCCCACCACGCTCGCGGAAAACGGCAACGTCGGCCTTCAGCACGCTGCTGAACTCGTCACACACTGCACCAGCCGTCTCTTTCCAATTTGCCGCACGAGCAAGGACCTGAGCAAAGGATGCGATCCGGGCATTTTCTTTCGCACTGCGGTCACTCAAGGCAACCCTGCTTCGGAGTGCTTGCGTTACCCAGCTGGTATAGACTGCGACCGCCAGTAGCGATGCTAGCGTCAAGAAAATGACAGGCGCCGTTGGCTCGAAGTGGATACGAGGCTGAAGCAAGAAAAAGTCGAAGCCCAGCACTGACGCCGTAGTCGCAGTGAGGGCTGGCCCGATCCCGAAGCGGGCCGCCGCAGCGATCACAGGAAACAAGAACAGCAGGTTCAGCGGTCTTCCGCCGATCAACAGGCTTGCCAGCTCAGCAAGACAGAGTGTGATGGCGACGAGGCCTAAGGCGAAGAGATGATGGCGTAGGTTGGGCTTTGATGGGGGCGATGCCTCTGCATCTGCTGCATCAAAAGATGATGCGGGCACGGTCGCCGGCGCGATATGGACCGTAACCGAGGGTAACCGCTCCTGTACCAACGATATCATCGACCGTCGAAACCAGCGGCGCGTAGGTTCGGATTTTGGAGCTCCGATGACGAGATGCTCGACGGGTGAACCTGCAAGATGTGCAACCAAGCCGCTTGCTACGTCGTCGTCGGGTTCGTTGCTGACTGTCGCCCCCCGACGCAAAGCCAGCGCTAACGCGTCAGCTGCTCTTCGTGCGATGGCGGGATCGCGAGCCGATCGAGGCGTCTCGATGAACACCGCGTGCCAGCTTGCACTTAGGGCCGTGGCCAGATCTGCCGCTAGTTCGACGACTCGCTCTCCACTTCCCGATCCGCTTACTGCCGCAAGGATACGGGTTTCCAACACCTCCTCAACCTTGAGCGAGGCATCTTTCGCGTTCAATCTAGACTCGTCGTGAAGGATCATGTGACACGCAGCTTTATATTCAATTGCGGCAATCTCATGTTCTGTTCGCCGACGGCCAGGTTGCAATCAATTCCTTTGTCGACGGGTTCTCGATGGCGACATCGTCGAAGCTTACGGCAACGAGGCATACCGGACGCTGGTCCTTGCCTGCCGGCTGACGGCACCGAACTGTCGATCCATCGGGAAAGCGGGCTATGCGCCCGGTAAGGCGGACGCGCAGGCCTTGATCGATCTTGAGATCAGTCTCAGCTATCCGACGTACGCTCTCATATGGCTTGCCCCCGCGCCTCGCCGTCCTCGACCCTTCACCAGAAAAAACTTCCGCCAGCCCGAGCGTCTGCCCCGGAAGCGTCACAGCATCGATGCCGAGCGGTGCGACTGACGGAGAACCGGACTCGCAGGTCCCGCGGGACGACCACGGTCGCGCAAGCCAGAAGCCTTCGATAGCCTCTTCCTGATCGGCCGAAGGTATAGCGTTTTCAAGGCCTGGTGACGGTTCTTTCATCCACTCGCTGGCATCGAATACAGCCGGTGTGACCGAGACCCTGAGTGAGGAAGACTTGGCATCGTAGCGCCATTGGAATGCCTCGCGGCTGCCTTCGCTCACCGGACCATCGCAACCGAACGGCAGGTCAATTTCAAAGCGCGAGCCCTCG
>Ga0308164_10001012_pt1 | contig 36385 bp, 30 predicted proteins | sample PhyTR2_FD_201031 | JGI IMG/M metagenome (GOLD analysis project Ga0308164, IMG submission 201031) | Phyllosphere microbial communities from UC Gill Tract Community Farm, Albany, California, United States - DLSLT.R2 | ecosystem: Host-associated > Plants > Phyllosphere > Unclassified | place: USA... | reverse complement strand
GTAGGAGCTGCCTTGGCTGCGAGCTTGGCGTCGGTGAGTGCGCTACAAGCCAGAAGCTCGCAGGCAAGCCAGCTCCTACCCGGACCGCATTCCAATGCGGCTATCAAGTTGTCAACGCGGTCGGGGTAGGAGCTGGCGAAGCCTGCGAGCTCTTGGCGGCCTGCACAGCTCCCACTCAGGCGACACTCAGGCGACACTCAAGAAGTAACCGCCACTTGTGACATTCACGCGACAAATCTCTGCTCGCGCTGCCTCGCGAGGCTCTACAGTTCTACGGGCACATGCTTCACCGTCGGCAGTATCTCAAACAAAAATAAAAGGATGCAGCACCATGAAGTCACTCAAACGCACTTTGCTTGCCAGCGCTCTGGCCCTGCTGTCACTTCCAGTGATGGCCGATGCCGCGCACCCGAAAATCGGCTTTTCCATCGACGACCTGCGCCTGGAGCGCTGGTCCCGCGACCGTGACTACTTCGTCGCAGCGGCGGAAAAAATGGACGCCAAGGTCTTCGTGCAGTCGGCCGACGCCAACGAGCAGAAACAGATTTCGCAGATCGAAAACCTCATTTCCCGCGGCGTCGACGTGATCGTCATCGTACCCTTCAACGCCACCGTGCTCACCAACGCCGTGGCCGAAGCCAAGAAGGCCGGGATCAAGGTGGTGTCCTACGACCGGCTGATTCTTAACGCCGATATCGATGCCTACATCTCCTTCGACAACGAAAAAGTCGGCGAAATGCAGGCCAACGGCGTGCTCAAGGCCGCGCCAAAAGGCAACTACTTCCTGCTCGGCGGTGCCCCCACCGACAACAACGCCAAGGTGCTGCGCGAAGGCCAGATGAAGGTGCTGCAACCGGCCATCGACAAGGGCGATATCAAGATCGTCGGCCAGCAGTGGGTCAAGGAATGGAACCCCACCGAAGCCCTGAGCATCGTTGAAAACGCCCTGACCAAAAACAACAACAAGATCGACGGCATCGTCGCCTCCAACGACGCCACCGCCGGCGGCGCCATCCAGGCCCTGGCCGCACAGAAACTGGCCGGCAAGGTGCCTATCTCGGGCCAGGACGCCGACCTGGCGGCCGTCAAGCGGGTGATCGACGGTACGCAAACCATGACCGTGTACAAACCGCTCAAGCTGATCGCCTCGGAGGCCGCCAAGCTCTCGGTGCAACTGGCCCGCAGCGAGAAACCCACCTACACCTCGCAGTACGACAACGGCAGCAAAAAGGTCGACACCATCCTCCTCACCCCCACCCCTTTGACCAAGGACAACATCGACCTGCTGGAAAAGGATGGCTTCTACACCAAGGCGCAAATCGCCGGGCAGTGATGCCGTGCGCTGAACAGGCTCGCAGCGGGCCTGTTCAGCCTGTATTCCCTTTCCGAGCGCCTTGCCATGTCCGAATACCTGCTGCAAATGAACGGCATCGTCAAAAGCTTTGGCGGCGTCAAGGCCTTGAACGGCATCGATATCAAGGTCAGACCGGGAGAATGCGTGGGCCTGTGCGGCGAGAACGGCGCCGGCAAGTCCACGCTGATGAAGGTGCTGTCGGCGGTCTACCCCTACGGCACCTGGGACGGCGAAATCCTCTGGGACGGCCAGCCGCTGAGGGCCCACTCCATCAGCGAAACCGAAGCGGCGGGCATCGTCATCATCCACCAGGAGCTGACCCTGGTGCCCGACCTGTCGGTGGCGGAAAATATCTTCATGGGCCACGAGCTGACCCTGCCCGGCGGGCGCATGAACTACCCGGCCATGCTGCACCGCGCCGAAGCCTTGATGCGCGAGCTGAAGGTGCCGGACATGAACGTGGCCCTGCCGGTATCGCAATACGGCGGCGGCTACCAGCAGCTGGTGGAAATCGCCAAGGCCCTGAACAAGCAGGCGCGCCTGCTGATTCTCGACGAGCCTTCCTCGGCCCTGACCCGCTCGGAAATCGAGGTGCTGCTGGACATCGTCCGCGACCTCAAGGCCAAGGGCGTCGCCTGCGTGTACATCTCCCACAAGCTCGATGAAGTGGCCAGCGTGTGCGACACCATCGCCGTGATCCGCGACGGCAAGCACGTGGCGACCACCGCCATGGCCGACATGGACATCACCCGCATCATCACTCAGATGGTCGGCCGCGAGATGAGCAACCTCTACCCCACCACCCCGCACGAGGTGGGCGAGGTGATCTTCGAGGCGCGCCATTTCACCTGCTACGACGTCGACAACCCGCGGCGCAAGCGGGTCGACGACATTTCCTTCCAGCTCAAGCGCGGCGAGATACTCGGCATCGCCGGGCTGGTCGGCGCCGGGCGCACCGAGCTGGTGTCGGCGCTGTTCGGCGCCTACCCGGGCCGCTATCAGGGCGAAGTGTGGTTGCAGGGCCAGCGAATCGACACCGCCACCCCGCTGAAATCCATCCGCGCCGGGCTGTGCATGGTGCCCGAAGACCGCAAGCGCCAAGGCATCATCCCCGACCTCGGGGTAGGCCAGAACATCACCCTGGCGGTGCTGGAAAACTACTCGAAACTGACCCGCATCGATGCCGAAGCCGAACTGGGCAGCATCGACGCCGAGATCGCGCGCATGCACTTGAAAACCGCCAGCCCGCTGCTGCCGATCACCAGCCTTTCCGGTGGCAACCAACAGAAAGCCGTGTTGGCGAAGATGCTGCTCACCCACCCGCGGGTGCTGATACTCGACGAGCCCACGCGCGGCGTCGACGTCGGCGCCAAGTACGAGATCTACAAGCTGATGGGCGCCCTGGCGGCCCAAGGCGTGGCAATCATCATGGTGTCGTCGGAGCTGGCCGAAGTGCTGGGCGTCTCCGATCGCGTGCTGGTGATCGGCGAAGGCCAGCTGCGCGGCGATTTCATCAACCACGAGCTCAGCCAGGAACAGGTACTGGCTGCCGCGCTGAGCCAAGCCCCACTTGAGCGGAAGTCGGTGTAAATGAACCAGGTCAAACAACTCTTCACCCGCTACAAAATGCTCGCGCTGGTCATCGCCGTGGCGATCATCTGGCTGTTCTTCAGCTGGCAGACCGAGGGCGGCTTCGTGACCCCGCGCAACCTGTCGAACCTGCTGCGGCAGATGTCCATCACCGGCATCCTGGCGTGCGGCATGGTGCTGGTGATCATCAGCGGCGAGATCGACCTGTCGGTGGGCTCGCTGCTGGGCCTGCTCGGCGGCCTGGCGGCGATCCTCGACGTGGTGTACCACGTGCCGCTTTTGGCGAACCTCGGGCTGGTGGCCCTGGTCGGCTTGCTGATCGGCATCACCAACGGCTACATGACCGCCTACCTGCGCATTCCTTCATTCATTGTCGGCCTCGGCGGCATGCTGGCGTTTCGCGGGATTCTGCTGGGCGTCACCGGTGGCACCACTATCGCCCCGGTGTCGCCACAGCTGGTGTACGTGGGCCAGGGGTACCTGCCGCCTGCGGTCGGCCTGGGGTTGGGGCTGGTGCTGTTTGCGCTCACCGTGTTCCTCAGCTGGAAGCAGCGTCGCAACCGCGCCCTGCACGGCCTGGCGGCACACCCCCTGCCCCGCGACCTGCTGCGGGTGGTGCTGATCGGCGCGGTGCTGGCCGGCTTCGTCTACACCCTCAACAGCTACGACGGTATCCCGGTGCCGGTGCTGTTGCTGCTGGTGCTGCTGGGGGTGTTCAGCTACGTCACCAGCCAGACCGTGTTCGGCCGGCGCATCTACGCCGTGGGCAGCAACATGGAGGCCACGCGGCTGTCGGGCATCAACGTACAGGCGGTAAAGCTGTGGATCTTCGGCATCATGGGGGTGATGTGCGCCTTCGCCGGGCTGGTCAACACCGCGCGCCTGGCCGCCGGCTCGCCGTCGGCAGGGAACATGGGCGAACTGGACGCCATCGCCGCCTGCTTTATCGGCGGCACTTCGATGCGCGGCGGCTCCGGCACGGTGTACGGCGCGCTGTTGGGGGCGCTGGTGATCACCAGCCTGGACAACGGCATGTCGATGCTGGACGTCGACAGCTACTGGCAGATGATCGTCAAGGGCAGCATTCTGGTGCTGGCCGTGTGGGTGGATGTGAGTACGCGCAGTGGGCGGCGGTGAGGGTCAACACACCAAGGATAACGCCAGAGACTGAACGTTCTGGGCACAGGGTAGGTCGAAGCTTATGCGAGCGGCAAAACGCCGCTCGATATCCGCAGTTCAGTCTTTACCATTTCTCTCGGCGTCTCATACCGGCAGACCTCTCTGAATTCAGCTGTTTCAGATCGACCCTTTAGGGTATGGCTTCGGCCAAGAGGCTCCAATGACCCCACTCATCCCTTATGCCATTCACTATTTTCTGTATGGCGTGGCCCAACATTTCTATACCGTAAGCGGCAAGCTGGACGACCTGGACGCGTTGCGCCTGGCCACTCGACATGCTGCGCAAAACCCACCTGGCGCCTCCACGCTGGCTGGCCCACGGTCCCTTGCGCAGCGGGCCACCGATAAAGTCGCGGTCAGCAAGGTTCGGTGGAACCTGGCGGTTTGAAAACCTGTGTGCCTCCGGATGCTTGAACGCTAAAGCACCACATCGAAAAACGAACCGATCAACCGGCTCGAACGCCGCTCGGCCAGGCAATACAGGTAAGTCTCGGTATACACCGGGTCGCCCTCGATGCGCACCGCGCGAATGCGAGGGTCGGGGATGAACTCCGCTTCGGATACCACCCCCAGCCCGAGCCCGCGCACCACCGCTTCGCGCAGGGCCTCGCGGCTGCCGATCTCCATGGCCACGCGGGGCGTCACCTGCGCGGCCAACAACGCGTGTTCCAGCACCAGCCGGGTGGTGGAGCCTGGCTCCCGTTGTAACAGGCGCTGGCCGTCGAGCTGTTCCAGGCGCACCGAACTCCGGGCGGCAAAGGGATGCTCGTGGTGGGCGAACAGGATGATCGCGTGGCGGGCGTAGTGCACGGCGCATAGCGCATCGTCGTCGTGGCGGCCGGCGAGCACGGCGATATCCGTGACGTAGCTTTCCAGGTCGGCCAGCACCTGCGCCGAGTTGCCGACGCGGATGGACACGTCGATACGCGGGTATTGCTGCAGGTAGCTGTCGACCATTTCGATCACATGGAAGGGCCCCACGGCGCCCAGCTTCAACTGGCCGCTGTCCAGCCGCCCGGAATCACGCAACAGGTTGTGCGCGTCCAGGTCCAGCGCGGCCATCCCTTGGGCGATGGGCAGCAGTTGCCGGCCCACATCGGACAGTTCGATGCGCCGCCCACGGCGGTAAAACAACTCCAGCCCGTACTCGCGCTCCAGGCCCTGCACCTGGGTGGTCAAGGTCGGCTGGCTGAGCCCGAGCGCTCTAGCCCCGGCGCTGAAGCTGCCGTGGCGGGCCACGGCGAGGAAGGCACGCATCTTGGCGGTGGACATCCATAGACTCCATCAATAGTTGGCTATGGAAAGGCATATTGAATTGATCGTATGACTGTCACGTGACATTTCTAGTCTGGGGCAACTCCAACCCACCCGCTGGAAATGCCATGAACACTCTCTCCCGATTTCTGTGTGCCGCCGTCCTTGGCTGCTTGTCGATCAGCACCGCCAGCCAGGCTGCGGCGGCCGACAAATTGCGCATCGGCCTGATCCCCTCGGAAGACTCGCAGGCGATGATCGAGTCCAGCAAGCAGGTGCTCGACCGCCTGCAAACGCAGCTGGGCATGCCCGTCGAACCTTTCGTGGCCACCGACTACAACGGCATCATCGAAGCCCTGCGCGCCGGCAAGCTGGACGTCGCCTACCTCGGCCCGTTCTCTTACGTGCTGGCCAGTTCGGTGGCCAATGTCGAAGCCTTCGCCGTGGCGGTCACCAAGAAGACTGGCCAAAGCTCATACAAGAGCCTGATCGTGGCGCGCAAGGACAGCGGCATCCAGAGCCTGGCCGACCTCAAGGGCCATACCTTCGCGTTCGTCGACCCCAGCTCGGCGTCGGGCCATCTGTTCCCGAAGGCGGGCCTGCAGCAGGCTGGTTTCGACCCCGCCACGCTGTTCTCGCGGGTGCTGTTCTCCGGCTCCCACGACGCCAGCATCCTCGCGGTGGCGAACAACAAGGTCGATGCCGCCGCCGTCGCCGACCGCATCCTCGCCAGCGCGATCGCCAAGGGCATGGTCAAGCAGGATGACCTGCAGGTGGTCTGGACTTCGCGGCCGATTCCGGAATCGCCGATGGTGTGGCGCAAGAACCTCGACCCGGCCCTGAAGGAAAAGATCGCCGCTGCCCTGGCTTCGGTCAAGGACGTGCCCTGGGGCGACCAAGGCCAGCTGGACGGCTTCCAGCCCACCAGCGACGCCGCCTACGACGTGGTGCGCGAGACCGCCAAGGTGCTCGATCTCGACCTGCGGAGCATGAAATGATCAGCATCCGCCAACTGACCAAGCATTACGGCGCCAACCCGGTGCTGCGCGGTATCGACCTGGAGGTCGCGGCCGGCGAGTTCGTGGTGGTGCTGGGCCAATCCGGTGCGGGCAAGTCTACCCTGCTGCGCTGCATGAACCGCCTGGTGCAGGCCGATTCCGGGACGCTGAGCGTCGCGGGTATCGACGCCATCGCCTGCCGTGACACCCGCGCGCTGCGCCGCCAGGCGGCGATGATCTTCCAGCACCACAACGTGGTGCCACGGCTCAGCGTGCTGAAGAATGTGCTCACCGGCTGCCTCGGCTCGGTGGCGACCTTGCCCTCGATTCTGCAGCTGTTCAAGCGCGAAGACGTGGCCTTGGCCATGCAGTGCCTGGAGCGCGTCGAGCTGGCCCACAAGGCCCATGAACGCACCGACTCGCTGTCGGGCGGGCAGATGCAGCGCGTCGGTATCGCCCGCGCTTTGGCCCAGCGCCCGCAAGTGATTCTGGCCGACGAACCGGTCGCCAGCCTCGACCCCAAGACTTCGCGGCTGGTGCTGCAATACCTGCGCGACGCCACCCGCGACCTGGGCATCACCGTGCTGTGCAACCTGCACCAGGTGGACTATGCGCGGGAGTTCGGCGACCGCATCGTCGGCCTCGCCCACGGCCGCCTGGTGTACGACGGCGATGCCGCGAGCATGAGCGAAGCCGACCTGCAGCGTATCTATCCAGGGCAGGCGGCGCAAACCACGGCAACGGCGGCCTTCGCACCGCTGGGCCAGTTGAGGGCGCAGGCATGAAACAGAACAACTATTTGCTGACCCTGGACCTGCCCCGCGGCACCCGCGGCTGGCTGTCCAAGGCCGTACTGGTGCTGGCCGTGGTGGTGACCCTGCACTGGAGCGCCAATGGCGCGCAGCTGAGCCTCGGTGAACTGGCCGCCGGCCTGCCACAGATCGGCGACTTTCTCGGCCGCTCGGTGCCACCGGACCTGCGCATCTTGCCGCGCCTGGTCGCGCCCGCCATCGAAACCGTGCAGATCGCTATCTGGGGAACCTTGCTCGGCGTGGTGCTGGCCATTCCCCTGTCATTTCTGGCGGCGCGCAACCTGAGCCGCAATCGCCTGGTGTTCCTCGCCACGCGGCAGCTGCTCAACGTGATTCGCAGCATCAATGAACTTATCCTCGCGCTGATCTTCGTCTCCGCGGTTGGCCTCGGGCCCTTTCCGGGCGTCGTGGCGCTGGCCCTGCACGGCCTGGGCATGCTCGGCAAGTTCTTCGCCGAGAGCATCGAGGAGATCGACCAAGGCCCGATCGAGGCCCTGCAGGCGACAGGCGCCCGGCCATTGCAGGTCATCGTGTTCGGTGTGCTGCCGCAGGTCATCACCGCCTGGATCGCCGTGGTGCTGTACCGCTTCGAGGTCAACCTGCGCTCGGCCACCGTGCTCGGCATGGTCGGCGCCGGGGGCCTGGGCTTCGAATTGGTCAGCAGCCTAAAACTGTTCAAATATCAGGAAACCGCCACCTGCATCATCGTCATCACCTTGATGGTGGTGCTCGCCGATGCGGTGTCTGGCAGGTTACGCAACGCCATTCAGCGTGGGGGTCGAAACGCGTCATGAGCCATAGATTCCACAACCCGGTCGATACCCGTTTTGGCTGGGGCAGCCTGAACGAACTGGCCACCCTCACCCAGGGGCAGACCGTCGCCCTGGTGACCTTTCCCGAAGCCCGCGCCCTGGGCCTGGTCGACCGTGTTCAAGCCCTGCTGGGCGACCGGCTGACCTATGTGGTCGAAGATGTGCAGCCCAACCCGGACGTGGCCCAGTTGCGCGCCACCTATGAACGCTTCTGGCAGCAGGCCGGTGATTGCGAGGTGGTGGTTGCGGTGGGCGGCGGCAGTGCCATCGATACCGCCAAGGCGCTGATCGTAGGGACCGAGTCGGGCTGCTTCGATGAGCTGCTGGCGTTGCTGGCCAGCGGCAAACCCTTTATTCCGGCGCGCCACAAGGCATTGATTGCAGCCCCGACCACTGCCGGCACCGGCAGCGAGGTCACGCCTTGGGCGACGATCTGGGATGCGGCCAGCCAGCGCAAATATTCGCTGCACCTGGAGTGCACCTGGCCCAAAGCGGCGATCATCGACCCCGAACTGATGCTCACCGTGCCCAGTGGCGTGACCATTTCCACTGGGCTGGACGCCCTTTCCCACGCGCTGGAAGCCATCTGGAACTTCAATGCCAACCCGGTTTCGGACACCTTGGCGACCTCCGCCATCACCGACATCCTCGAGTGCCTGCCGCTGCTGCATCAGGACCTGGCCAACCCCGAACTGCGATCGCGCATGGCCCTGGCCGCGCTCAAGGCCGGGCTGGCGTTCTCCAATACCAAGACTGCCCTGGCCCATTCCATTTCCTACGAGATGACCCTGCGCCATCACCTGCCACATGGCATCGCTTGCTCCTTCACCTTGCCGCTGGTACTGGGCCTGGCCTGGGGCCGCGATGAAGCCAGGGATCGCGCGCTGCAGCGGGTGTTCGGCAGCGATGTGCAGCTGGCCCAAGGGCGCCTGCGCGAATTCCTGCACAGGCTGGGGGTGAAAACCGAATTCACCGACTACGGGGTCGATGCAACCCAGGCCCAGGCCATGGTCGCCTCCGCCTTGCAGGGACCACGGGGCAAGAATTTCATCGGCGCGCACGCGGCCTGAACCCAGCGCCCTGTTGCCGCGCGACGCGCGGCATGGCCTCAATATCAGTGGAGCTTCAACATGCACTATCAGCAGCCAACCCAGATACAAGCCGTGGTCCTCGATTGGGCCGGCACCGTGGTTGATTTCGGCTCCTTCGCGCCCACGCAGATTTTTGTCGAGGCGTTTGCCGAGTTCGGCGTGGCGGTGTCCCTTCAAGAAGCGCGGGGGCCCATGGGTATGGGCAAGTGGGACCATATCCGCACGCTGTGCAATCAACCGCAGATTGCCGCGCGCTACCAGGCGGTGCGCGGGCGCTTGCCCAGCGATGCCGATGTGACGGCACTTTATGAACGCTTCATGCCGCTGCAGATCGAGAAGATTGCCCTGCATTCGGCGCTGATTCCCGGGGCCCTTGAGGCTATCGCGGCGCTGCGCGCACAAGGGCTGAAGATCGGTTCGTGCTCGGGGTATCCGGCGGTGGTCATGGAAAAGGTCATCGCGCTGGCGAAGCACAATGGTTATGTCGCCGACCATGTGGTGGCGACCGATGACGTGCCCAACGGCCGGCCTCATCCTGCCCAGGCGCTGGCCAATGTGATCGCCCTGGGCGTCAGCGACGTCGCCGCGTGTGTGAAGGTCGACGACACCTGGCCGGGCATTCTCGAAGGGCGTAGCGCCGGGATGTGGACGGTGGCATTGACCTGTTCCGGCAACGCCCTGGGCTTGACCTACGAGCAGTACAAAGGGCTACCTGCGGATGAGCTGGCGAGGGAACGGGTTCGGATTGCGCAGATGTTCGAGGGTTCGCGGCCGCATTATCTGATCGATACGATCGTGGAATTGCCGGCGGTTATTGCGCAGATCAATGCGCGGCTGGCGCGCGGGGAGATGCCGCAGAGGGTGTGACGGGTTGGGGCCGGCGCAGCGACTCGGATGCCCCCCACGTGATACAGCTCACAGCGGCAAATTCGGGGCAAAAAAAACCGCCTCATAAAAGAGGCGGTATTTTTGACAGCGACGGTTAGTAGCCATCTCTGTCTAGGCCCACTCGACACACTGACAAGCGCTCCAAAGATAGAGCCTTTCAACTCGATGGTCAACCGGTAAAATAACTCCCGCCAAACCCAAAGTCCTAGCCGAATATTCAGCAAAGAAACAAGTTGTCACGTATTTCCTAAATGCCATCATTCCATTAACAATGGAAATCACTAATATGGCCTCGCTCACTTGTTAGCTGCCGCTAAAGCCAGCCGGGTACCTGCATTGATTTCTACCCCCCTACCACGGGCTAGTAATCCGTGCCGGACACCGCGTAGCGGGCCATCAACCCGGCCGGCCCACTCGACTACTGACAAGTTGTCCAAAGGCGTACGTGTTCCGGTAAGCGCGCTGGAGGCTTGGCCACCCTGACCGGAGGCCAAGGTATGTGGAAGTTTATTCGACGTACTGTGAGTTTCCTGTGGGCAGTCTCCCGTGCGTTTCACGCGTGGGAACTCCTGCGGGACAGCATTGACGAGCTGCTGTAAATAATCGTCAGGCTCGCTCTGACTTGTATAGGCAGAGTGGGCTTTTGGCAGACCTATTAATAAACAAACTTAAACCAATCAATATTCACTTAAATAGTTTAATACGCTTCAGACCGATATCCTGGAACATCACCCACACCGCGAAATCCCATGATGGCGCAACTTGCGATAAACGGTATTGCGGCTAACCCCCAATCGCGCCGCCACGCGGCCGATATGCCAGTGTTCCGCTTCAATCAACCCCAGCAGCGTATTGCGCTCCGACTGCCCCAAAGGGTCCTCGGCCAGGGTCGCGCTCGACGGCGCCCCCGGCAGCAACTCAGCCACGTCATCGACGCCAATACCGCCCTCTCCCGCCAACGCCACCAGCGTGCGCAAGCAGGTCCGCAGCTGCCGCACGTTGCCCGGCCATGAATGCGCCAGCAGCCGCTCCCTGGCGGCCGGCGCCAGCTGAACCGCCGCCCCGGCCGCCTCTTCGCGCAACAGCAGGTCGAGCAAATCGCCCTTGTCGGCTCGCTCTCGCAAGGGTGGCAGCTGCACCGTAAAGCCGCCCAACCGATAGAACAGGTCTTCACGAAAGCGCCCGTCGGCCACCCCGGCCTGCAAGTCCTGATGGCTGGCGCTGATGATGCGCACATCCAGTGCCTGCGCCGTGGCGCTGCCCAGCGGCACCACCTTGCGCTCTTCGAGCACCCGCAGCAGGCGGGTCTGCAAGGCCAGCGGCATGTCGCCGATCTCGTCGAGAAAGAGGATCCCGCCATGGGCCTGTTCCAGCTTGCCGACCATGCCGCCCTTGCGCGCACCGGTGAAGCTGCCGCCGCGGTAGCCGAACAGCTCGCTTTCGATCAGGGTTTCCGGAATTGCCGCGCAGTTGATCGCCACGAACGGCTGGCCCGCGCGCGCGCTGGCGCGGTGCAAGGCGGCGGCGAAGGCTTCCTTGCCGGTGCCGGTCTCGCCCTGCACGAACACCGGCACATCCCGCTCGAGCACCCGCAGCGCGCGGTTGAAGGCCCGCTGCAGGCGCGGGTCGGCCAGGCAGATACGTCCATCCTCGCGGGCCACCGGCGGCGCTGGCACGGCCGGCGCCGAAGGCAGCGGCGCGCGCACCTGCCCGTAGAACAGCCGGCCATCGAGCAGGCGCAGGGGCCAGCATACCCCCGGCTGCGGATCGGCCTGCGCCCGCAACTGTTCAAGCGGAGTGTGCACCAGGGTCGTCAAGGGTTGCCCCACCAGCTGCTCACGGCTCAGGCCCAGCAGGTCCAGCGCCGCCTGGTTGGCCGAACAGATACGCGCAGCGTCGTCGAAGCCCAACAGGCCCTCGCCCAACAGCCCGACGAAACCGGCATCGGGATGGAAGCGCAGCAAGTAGCGCTGCGGTTCGTGGCGCAGAAAGAAGCAGCTTTCGATCAACTTGGCAGCGAGGTTGGTCAGGGCCATGGCCTGAAAGCGCTGCTGCTGGCTATGGTCTTCCCGCGCCGACGACAGGTTGAGCACCGCCAGCAGTTCGCCGCTGGGGTCGAAGATCGGGCTCGCCGAACAGGTCAGCCCGGCGTGCTTGCCGCGAAAGTGCTGGTCACGGCGTATGGTCACCTGCTGGCGCTCGACCAGGCAGGTGCCGACGCCATTGGTACCTTCGCACTCCTCGCGCCACACCGCGCCCAGCCATAGCCCGGAGCGCTGGAACTCGGCGCGCTCGGCCTCGTTGAACACGCTGTCGATCACCACCCCGCGGGCATCGGTGAGCAGCACCACGTGGCCGTCGCGGCCCAGTTGCTGATGCAGGCTGCTCATCTGCCAGCGCGCCACGGCGATGATGTGTTCCAGCGGCGCGCGATGGTCCTGCAGGCGCGGGTGCTCCACCACATTCGTTGCGCGGCGGCTGGCAGGGTCGAGCTGGTGCTGGTCCAGGCAACGGCGCCAGGAGCGGGTGATGGACGGGTCGGCATCGGGGCCGTGGCTGGCGACGGAGCCGTGCACGGCTTCTAGCACCTGTTGCGCATGGGCGCTGATCAACGCGGAGGTCATGTTCTTATTCTCGCTGTGTGGGACACGGCTCTGTGGGCAGCTTAGTCCAAATGGCCGCAAGGGTTGCGCCATCCGCCGCGTGACACTTTGTCATGGCGATTACCAGAATCGTGACAACGGCCCTTGAGCACACCCCCGGTGGACCGCTGCAACCGCTCTGGCACGATGCTTTCGCGAAGCTGGCCCGCCCTTTGCTCCAGGCAACACGCCACAACAACAAGAGCGGGAGAAGCCCCACATGAATGTTGCCATCGAAACACCGCTGCAGACGCCTACCGCGCAACTGGCCGCCTGGCTCGACCGCTTCGGCGAGCGTCTCACCCAGAACGACCTGGACGGCACGCTCGAACTGTTCAGCGCCGACTGCCATTGGCGCGACCTGCTGCTGTTCAGCTGGAACCTGGTCACCCTCGAAGGCCAGCCGGCCATCCGCGACCTGTTGCAACACCGCCTCGGCCTGACCCACCCGCAGCACTGGCAGCTGGAAGGCGAAGCGACCTTGGCCGACGGCGTGCTCGAAGGCTGGATCAGCCTGGAAACCGACACCGCCCGGGGCAAAGGCTACGTGCGCCTCAAAGACGGCCTGTGCTGGACGCTGCTGACCGCCATGCGTGAACTCAAGGGCTTCGAGGAACCCAGCGGCCGCCGCCGGCCGTTGGGCGCCCACCACGGCCACGGTCACGCTGACCCACGCAACTGGCTGGAACGGCGTCGCGACGAAGAGGCCGAACTGGGCATCACCGCTCAGCCCTACTGCCTGATCGTCGGCGGTGGCCAGGGCGGCCTGGGCCTGGCCGCACGGCTCAAGCGCCTGGGCGTGCCGACATTGATCGTCGACAAGGCCGAACGCCCCGGCGACCAGTGGCGCAGCCGCTACAAATCGCTGTGCCTGCACGACCCGGTCTGGTACGACCATATGCCCTACCTGCCCTTTCCCGAGCACTGGCCAGTGTTCACGCCCAAGGACCAGGTGGGCGACTGGCTGGAGATGTACAGCAAGGTCATGGAGCTCAACTACTGGGCCCTCACCGAATGCGTCGGCGCCAGTTTCGACGCACAGGCCGGCACCTGGACCGTCGAGGTACGCCGCAACGGTGAACGGCTGGTGCTGCAGCCCACCCAGCTGATCCTCGCCACCGGCATGTCCGGCGTGCCCAACATCCCCAGCTATCCCGGCGCCGAGGCCTTCAAGGGCCAGCAGCACCACTCCAGCCGCCATCCCGGTGGCGACGCCTGGCGTGGCAAGCGTGCGGTGGTGATCGGCGCCAACAACTCGGCCCACGACATCTGCGCCGACCTGGTGGAGAACGGCGCCGAGGTGACCATGGTGCAACGCTCAAGCACCCACATCGTGCGCTCCGACAGCTTGATGGAATTGGTGTTCGGCGGTCTGTATTCAGAGCAGGCGCTGGAAAACGGCCTGACCACCGACAAGGCCGACATGCTGTTCGCGTCCATCCCCTACAAGGTCATGCCCAGCTTCCACCAGCCAGTGTTCGACGCGATCAAGGCGCGCGACAAGGACTTCTACGCACGCCTGGAAAAAGCCGGCTTCATGCTCGACTTCGGCGACGACGAATCTGGCTTGTTCATGAAATACGTGCGCCGCGGCTCCGGCTATTACATCGACGTCGGCGCCTCGGAGTTGATCGCCAACGGCACCATCAAGCTCAAGAGCGCGCCGGGCCTGGGCGTCGAGCACATCGACGCCGACGCCGTGGTGCTCACCGACGGCACCCGCCTGCCCGCCGACCTGATCGTCTACGCCACCGGCTATGGCTCCATGAACGGCTGGGCGGCCAAGCTGATCTCCCAGGAAGTCGCCGACAAGGTCGGCCGCTGCTGGGGCCTGGGCTCCGGCACCACCAACGACCCCGGCCCGTACGAGGGCGAGTTGCGCAACATGTGGAAGCCTACTCAGCAGCCGAACCTGTGGTTCCACGGCGGCAACCTGCACCAGTCACGGCATTACTCGCTGTACCTCGCGCTGCAATTGAAAGCGCGGTTCGAAGGCCTGCCCACCGAGGTGTACGGGCTGGCGGCCAGTCATCACAAGGGCTAGCCGGCTGGCAACCGTCCACAAAAAAGCCGCCCTGCTGGGGCGGCTTCTTCGTTTACGGCAACAGGCGTCAGAAGTTGTAGCGCGCCTTGAACATCAGCGTATCGGCGTTGTAGCCCGACTTCGCCTGGTAGGTGTAGCTCGCACCCAGGGTCACGGCGTTGATCGAGTAGTTCACGCCCAGCGACCCCTCATAGCTGTCACGCGCCGAACTGGCCCCGGTGACCGCGAAGGTCGAGCCGCCTTGCACGAAGGCCGACGTCTGGTTGACGCGGTCGCCGATCAGGTCGTGATAGGCCATCAGCGTCGCTTCCGGCTGGACCGTGCCACCCAGCAGCGGCGCATTGCCGGCAACGCGCAGGCCCGCGCCCACTTCGCCGGTTTCGAAACGCTGCTCGCCGTTACGCAACGCCGCGCTCGAGCCATGCTCGTTGTAGCTGTCGACCTGCACGTTCGAGTAACGCGCGGCGACCCGCGGTTCCACAAGCAGGTGCTCGTTGACCTTGAAGCCATAGCCGCCCAGCACGTTCATGCTCAGCACGTCGCTGTCGTAGCTGCCCTTGGCCAGGGTATCGGCCACGTAGCGCTTGCTGTCGTTGTTGTTGCGGCCATAGGACAGGTTGCCCTGGGTGAACCAGTTGCCCAGTTCCCAGCTGCCGTACAGCGCCAGGGCGTTGCCGTGCACATCGGTCTTGTTGCCGGTGTCGGAGGTCACGTTGGCGTTGATGTACGAGTAGGCCAGGCCCAGGGTGGTGTTGGCGTTGAGCTTGCCATCGGCACCCACCGCCACGCCGCTGGCGTTGGCCGAGTAGCCGGCCACGCCGTTGCGGCTGTTCTGGTCCATGTTGCCGTCCAGCGCCTGCACCCACACGCCGGTATCGGCCAGCACATCACCCGAAGCCAGGCCCCGCACGCTGTTGATACGGGTGTTGATGGCGTTGCTGGTAGCGCTCTGGCCGGCGATAGCGGCGTCCACACCACCGCGGCTGACTTCCGGCGCGAGCTGCTTGCTCAAGCGCGCCAGCTGCTGGTCGCTGCTGGCGTTGGCGAAGGCCTGGTAGACGCGGTCGTTGGCGTCCAGCTTGCCGAGTACGCCGTTCTTGAAGGTGTTCACCACGCCCGTGGTCTGGCTGCCCACACCGGCATTGCCGAGTTCGCTGCCGACTTGCTGGTCGGACTTGAGGGTCACCAGCGCGGCCACGGAGTTGGCGTCCACGGTGGACGACTTGACGTTCAACAACGCCGACGAACTGGTCACGGCCAGGCCATTGTTCTGCACGCTAGCGGCCGACACCAGGGTGTAAGTCTTGCCATCGGCCGTCGGGGTGAAGTCGTTCGGCTGGGCGCTGAGCACAATGCTCGAACCTTGTGCGAAACGGGCGGTGCCGCCAACGGTCAGGTACGGCGTGGTGTTGACGGTGCTGTTGGACAGCACCATGCCGATGCTGCTCAGGCTGGCGACGTCGAGGTTGCCGGTGATGGTGCTGCCGGCGTTGGCCAGGTTCAGCGCGCCGCCGTTGCTGACCGCGACGTTGCTGTCGATGGTCGAACCATGGAAGCCAGCCGGGCCTTGCACGTTCACGGCGGCCAGGTCGAGCAGGTCGCCGGTGATGTCGCCGCCGGTCCAGTTCAAGGTCGCCAGGCCGCCACCGCGCACAGCGGCGCCGTTCTGGCTGGTGATGGCGCCGGCCTTCTGGTTGATCTCGAAGGCGCTGGTCTGGTCGCTGTCGACCACGATGGCGTCGCCGGTAGCGCTGATCTGGCCTTCGTTGACGATGCCACGCGCGCCCGCTGCCAGGGTGCTGGTGAAGTTCGCCCCGTTCAGGTACAGGGCAGTGGCGCTGGTACCGGTAGCCACGATACTGCCGGTGTTGTGCAGTACATCGACGCTGCCGTCATAGAAGGTCACGGCTTGGGCATTGTCGCCAGCAGCCAGGATCGAGCCACTGTTCTGAATGGTCAGGGGGGTGGTCTGGGCCTCGACATCGAACCCCAGCGCGTGATCGCCCAGCACGGTGATCGAGCCGGAGTTGATCAGTTGCCCGCCCAGGCTGAAACCGGTGCCCGGGTGGTCGATGATCAAGCCGATGCCGTACGGGGCACTGACCTGAATGCTCCCGGAGTTGATCAGATCACCCGCGATGGCCGTGCCGTGCAGGTACATCCCTTCGGGTTCGCCAAAGGTATTGGCATCATGGGTAATCACGATCGAACCGGCGTTCACCACGCTGCCGCCGATGGCGACATTGCCGATCTCGATACCTTCGGCATTGTCGACCTGGTTCAGGGTGATGACGCCATTGTTGCGCACGTCACCGGTGATCGAACCGTCGCCACCCGGGGTGATATTGACAGGGTCTTCGGCAATGCTGATGCCGTGGACCATGTGGGCCGCACCCACGCGGTCGAGGGTGAAGTTGGCATTATTGATCAACGAGCCGGTCAGCGCCGTTTGGCTCAACGTGATCACGCTCTCGTTGCCAGTGGCCTGCAATGTACCGGTGCCGGTAACCGTTTGGTCGCCAGTAAGCGTTTGGTTGACCAGCGAGATCGGCGCCTGGCTGATGTCGTAGTCCTGGGCGAAGGCCTGAGTGGCGCACGCGCTGATGGTCAGCGCCAGAAGTGTCTTGGCCGCGAATGCCGGCCGGGTGCTGCGGGAAATGCGAGTCTTCCGTGTCAACGGGGTACCCTCCATGGGATCCAAGAGGCGCGCATTGTAACCACGCAGACACGTTTGGCAAGTGAAGCTTCAGCCCATGGCCGGCACATCCGTCAGCGGCTCCAAGCGCGCCACCAGGAAGTCCCGAAACACCGCCACCGCCGGCGGCAACGCCCGGCCCGCCATGCTCTGTAGCTCCACCCGGCGCTTCTGCAGGTCGCCATCGGCGATGGTGATCGCCTGGACATCGCGGTGCACCACGCGGTTGTGCAAGGTCAGTTCGCCGGCCAGGCTGATGCCGCCACCGTCCATCACGAACTGGTACAAGGCACCAAAATAGTTGCTGGTCAGAGCCGGCTCGAAATACAGGCCCTGCACGCTGCAGCAGATGTCGAACAGCTGGCGTAGCGTGGTGTTGGGCATCGGCAGGGCGATGGGATAGGGCTGCAGTTCCGCCAGGGTCAGCTGGGCCCGGCCCGCCAGCGGATGGTCGTTGGCGACGATGGCCTTGATGATGCCGAGGAAGGCATGCTCGACCTTGATCTCGCGCTCCGGCGACAGGCTGAAGGTCAACGCCAGGTCCACCTCGCCGTTACGCACTTTTTCGGTGGCCACGGTTGGCGGGAATACCTCCAGGGTGAAATGAATACCTTCGTATTCGCGGCGAAATTCAGCGATCGCCCCAGGCAGGAATTCCATGGCAAAACCTTCGGAACAACCGATCTTTACCAGCCCGCGTTGCAGGCCCTGCAGGTCGCGGATCTCGGCGATCACCTCGCGGGCTTCGAGCTCGGCCTTGCGCGCATAGGCCGCCAGCCGCGCGCCAGCATCGCTGAGCAGCATGCCCCGGGCGCGGCGTTCGAACAGCACGCAATTCATGTCGCGCTCGAGCTTGGCGATTTGCCGGCTGACCGCCGAAGCCGCGACGTTGAGGTGTTCCGAAGCGGCGCTGATGGAACCGCAGCGGGCCACTTCGAGAAAGTGCCGCAAGGCGGTGGACTGCACACCGTAGAGCTGCATGGCGCCTCCAGGGTTTGCCTTTTAGGCAACGAAGACTTCGAAAGAAGATGCTTGTGGCATTGATACGCTATGCATAGGATCCAGTCGAGTCTTCCTATAAAAAAAGCTTCATCTCCCTTCTTCACCTTCGCGGTCCCTGCCCTTTGACACACTCACTCGCCACGGAGACGACGGCATGGGCATCAAAGGTTTCGCCTGCAGTGCAGCACTGCTAGGCCTGTTCTGCACCACCCCGGTATTCGCCAACAAAGCCAACGACACGCTGGTCTACGCATCCGACAGCGAGCCCGAAAACATCAGCCCCTACCACAACGACCTGCGCGAAGGCGTGGTGCTGGCGCGGCTGGCCTGGGACAACCTGATCTACCGCGACCCCGACAGCGGCCAGTACAAGCCCATGCTCGCGGAAAGCTGGAAACAGGTCGATGCCACCACCCTCGACTTCACCCTGCGCCGGGACGTCAAGTTCCACGACGGCACGCCAATGACTGCCGACGACGTGGTGTTCACCCTCAACTACGTGGTTTCGCCGGACTCGAAAGTGGTCACCGTACAGAACGTCGACTGGATCGCCAGCGCCGAGAAACTCGGTGACTACCAGGTGCGGCTGCACATGAAGAAAGCCTTCCCGCCCGCCCTGGAATACCTTGCCAACGCCGTACCGATCTTTCCAAAGGCGTACTTCCAAAAGGTCGGCCTGGCCGGCTACGCCAAGCAGCCGATCGGCACCGGCCCGTACAAGGTGGTCTCGGTCACCCCTGGCGTCGGCGTGACCCTGGAGCGCAACCCCGACTACTTCAAGGAAAGCCCGCAAGGCCCCGCCCATATCCAGCACCTGCAGTTCCGGGTGATTCCCGACGCCGAAACCCGTACCGCCGAACTCATGACCGGCGGCGTCGACTGGATCTGGCGGGTGGCCCCCGACCAGTCCGAGCAGCTCAAGGCCATGCCCAACCTGTCGGTGGTCAGCGGCGGGACCATGCGCATCGGCTTTCTGATTCTCGATGCCCGCGGTACGTCCAGCGACAACTCGCCGATGAAGAACCTCAAGGTGCGCCAGGCCATCAACTACGCCATCAACCGCGACGCCATGGCCTCGCAGCTGGTGGGCGGCGAGAGCAAGCCGCTGCAGGTGGCCTGCTACCCGGGGCAGTTCGGCTGCGATACCACCGCCGCCACCCAATACAACTACGACCCGGCCAAGGCCAAGCAGCTGCTCAAGGAGGCCGGCTACCCCGACGGCTTCGAGACCGAGATCTACGCCTACCGCGACCGCGACTACGCCGAAGCGATCATCGGCAACCTGCGCGCCGTGGGCATCAACGCCAAGCTGCGTTACCTCAAGTACGCCGCCCTGCGCGACCAGCAGCGCGGCGGCCACGTGCCGATGTCGTTCCAGGCCTGGGGCTCGTTCTCGATCCTTGACACCTCGGCCTCGGCCGGCACCTGGTTCAAGGGCAACCCCGACGACAACATCAAGGACCCCGAAGTGCAGCAATGGCTGCAGACCGCCGACAACGCGCAAGACCCCGAAGTGCGCAAGGCCAACTACCGCAAGGCCCTGCAGCGCATCAGCGAACAGGCCTACTGGGCGCCGCTGTTCAACTACTCGCTGAACTACGCCTTCGACCAGGACCTGCAGTTCAAACCCTACCCGGACGAGCTGCCACGCTTCGTGCTGTCGCGCTGGAAATGACCCCCACAGCCGGCGAGCCTGGTGCCCGCCGGCCTTCATGTGACGAGGATACCGGTCATGTTCGGATTTCTTTTGCGTCGTCTCGGCATCGCCCTGTGCGTTGCCATTACCGTATCGATCATCAGCTTCGCCCTGCTGCACCTCTCCGGCGACCTGGCCACCGCCATCGGCGGCCCGGAAGCCAGCAGCGAGCAGATCGAACAGATTCGCGTGCAATACGGCTTGAACAAACCCCTGGCCACGCAGTACTTCAACTGGCTGGGTGACCTGGTGCACCTGGACCTGGGCAACTCGTTCTTCTTCCAGGAATCGGTGTACAACCTGATCGCCGCACGCCTGCCGATCACGCTCGGGCTTGGCGCCATGGCCCTGGCCGTGGCGCTGCTGGTGGCCATTCCGCTGGGGGTGCTGGCGGCGGTCAAGCGCGACACCTGGATCGACCGCCTGGCCCTGAGCATCGCCGTGCTCGGCCAAGCCATGCCGAGCTTCTGGTTCGCGCTGATGCTGATCGTGCTGTTCGCCGTGACTCTGCACTGGCTGCCGGTGTCGGGCAACGCCACCTGGGCGCACTTCGTGATGCCGGCCATCGCCCTGGGCTACTACGCGACGCCGGCGATCATGCGCCTGACCCGCGCCGGCATGCTCGACGTGCTGGCCGCCGACTACATCCGCACCGCCCGCGCCAAAGGCCTGCGGCCTGGCCGGGTGCTGTTCAAGCATGCGCTGCGCAACGCGCTGATTCCGGTGGTGGCGCTGGCGGCCGTGGAGTTCGGTTTCATGCTCGGCGGCTCGGTGGTGATCGAAACCGTGTTCTCCCTGCAGGGCGTCGGCCAGCTGGCCTGGGACGCCATCGCCCGTGACGATTTTCCCGTGGTGCAGGCGGTGGTGCTGCTGATTGCCCTGATTTACATCGTCCTCACCTTGCTGGCCGACCTGCTCAACGCGGTCCTCGACCCGCGCATTCGCGTGCGCTAGGAGTTGCCCATGACCACTGTCGCTACCTTGGCGCTCAACGAGCCGGCGCTACCCGTCAGCGGGCTGCGCCGCACCTTGCGCAAATGCCTGCGCCACAAAGGCTTCACCCTCGGCGCGGTGCTGTTGCTGCTGATCGTGCTGGGGGCGCTGTTCGCCCCTTGGCTCGCACCCCACGACCCCTACGCCCAAGACGTGATGCAGCGCATGAAGCCGCCGGTGTGGATGGCCAAAGGCACCTGGCTCAACCCGCTGGGCACCGACAAGCTCGGCCGCGACTACCTGTCGCGGCTGCTGTTCGGCGCCCGTATTTCGCTGTTCATCGGCTTCGCCGCGGCGATCATCTCCGGCGCCATCGGCACGGTGATGGGCCTGCTGGCCGGCTACTTCGGCGGCAAGGCCGATGCCGTGATCAGCTACCTGATCACCACACGCCTGGCGATGCCGGTAGTGATGGTGGCGCTGGCCTCGGCTTCCCTTCTAGGGGGCTCCCTGAAGGTGGTGATCATCCTCCTCGGTTGCCTGCTGTGGGACCGCTTCGCGGTGGTGGTACGGGCCGCGGTGCAGCAGATTCGCGACGCCGAATACGTGGCCTCGGCCCAGGCCCTGGGCTGCTCGACCTTGCGCATCCTGGCCAGTGAAATCCTGCCCAACGTGCTCGGCGCGCTGATCGTGGTGGCGACCCTGGAGATGGCCCACGCCATCCTGCTGGAATCGGCGCTGTCGTTTCTCGGCGTCGGCGTGCAACCGCCGATTCCGTCCTGGGGGCTGATGATCGCCGAGGGCAAACCCTACATGTTCTTTTCCCCCTGGGTGATCGCCATTCCTGGCGTCGCCCTGATGGTGCTGGTGCTGGCGATCAACCTCCTGGGCGACGGCATCCGTGACTTGATCCTGCCTGACGGCCGCAACTAGGAGGCTCGCGCCATGGCACTACTGCATGTTGAAAACCTACGCGTCGATATACCCCTGGAGCACGGCATGCTGCATGCCGTACGGGGGCTGGACCTGCACCTGGAGCGCGGCGAGATGCTGTGCATCGTCGGTGAATCCGGCTGCGGCAAATCCCTGACCTCGCTGGCGCTGATGGACCTGCTGCCCGGCAAGGCCAAGCGCACCGCCACACGCCTGAGCCTGGCCGGCGTCGACCTGCTGGCGCAGAGCGAGCGGGCCATGTGCGATATCCGCGGCAACCGCATGGCGATGATTTTCCAAGAGCCCATGACCTCGCTGAACCCCGCCTACAGCATCGGCGACCAATTGGCCGAAGTGCTGCGCCAACACCGCAAGGTCTCGTACAAGGAAGCGCTGCACAAGGCCGGGCAGATGCTGGAAAAGGTCGGCATCAGCAACCCGGTGGAACGCCTGCGCCAATTTCCCCACCAGCTTTCCGGCGGCTTGCGCCAACGGGTGGTGATCGCCATGGCGTTGATGTGCGAGCCCGACCTGATCATCGCCGACGAGCCGACCACGGCCCTCGACGTGACCGTGCAGGCGCAGATTCTGCGGCTGCTGCGGGACATCCAGCGGGAAACCGGCACGGCGGTGATCTTCATCACCCACGACCTCGGCCTGGTGGCACGCATCGCCGACCGCGTGGCGGTGATGTACGCCGGCGAAGTGGTCGAGGCCGCCTCGGCGGCGCAACTGTTCGGCAACCCGCAGCATCCCTACACCCGCGGTCTGCTGGACAGTATCCCGATTCCCGGTCGCACCCAGCCGGGGCAACCGCTGGGCTCCATACCCGGCCTGGTGCCCAGCCTGGTCGGCGAGCAGCAAGGCTGCGCCTTCCGCAACCGCTGCCCGCAAGCCCAACAGGAGTGCCTGCAAGCCGCCCCGGCCCACGAATTCGCCGGGCACAGCGTGCGCTGCCATTTCGCCGAACCGCCGCAACCCCACCCGCAGGCACAACCGCTGCAACGCCAAGGAGGTGCGCAATGAGCCGTGATATCGCCCTGGAACTCTGTGACATCCGCCGTGAATTCAGCATCAGCCGCGGGCTGTTCAAGGCCCCTGCCACCTTGAAGGCCGTCGATGGCGTGTCCCTGCGCCTGATGCGCGGCGAAACCCTGGGCCTGGTGGGCGAATCCGGCTGCGGCAAAAGCACCCTGGCGAAGATGCTGCTCGGCCTGCTGCCGCCCACCAGCGGCGACGTGCTGGTGGGCGGCAAGCACCTGACCGCGGCCGACCGCCGGCTGATGGCCCGGCATATCCAGCCGATCTTTCAAGACCCGTATTCTTCCCTGAACCCGCGCAAGACCTTGCGCGAAATTGTCACCCTGCCGCTGATCGTCCACGCCATCGATACCCCCCAGGAGCGGCGCAAGAAAGTCGAAGCCATGTTCGACGTGGTCGGCCTGCCCAAACGCGTGATCGACAGCTACCCCGCGCAACTGTCCGGCGGCCAGCGCCAACGCGTGGCCATTGCTCGGGCGTTGATCATGCGCCCCGATGTGCTGATCTGCGACGAGCCCACCTCGGCCCTGGACGTCTCCGTGCAGGCGCAGATTCTCAACCTGCTGCTGGAGCTGAAACAGGAATTCGGCCTCACCTACCTGCTGATCAGCCATAACCTGGCGGTGATCGAGCACCTGGCCGACCGCGTGGCGGTGATGTACCTGGGGCGCATCGTCGAAGAGCGCAGCCGCGCCGAAGTGTTCGCCCGCCCTGCCCATCCCTACACCCGCGCGTTGCTGGATTCGGTGCTCACGCCGGACCCGGCCCTGGGCATTCCCGACATTGGCCTGCGCGGCAGCTTTCCCAACCCCATCAACCCGCCCAGCGGCTGCGCCTTCCACCCGCGCTGCCCGAAGGCGCTGCCGCAGTGCAGCAGCCAGCCCGTCCACAAAAGCCCCATCGCGGGCGGTTCGGTGGCCTGCCACCTGAACGCCCTGCCCTCCCATCCTTTGGAGTTGATCGCCTCATGAGTCGCGCCCTGGCCATTGATTACGCAAGTGAACAGTTCGACAACGGCGACTTCCTCGCCCTGCTGCAACGCAGCGTCGCCCACCCCACGGAAAGCCAGGAGCCAGAGCAGCTTCACGAGCTGTATCGCTACCTGGAAAGCTTTATCACCCCGCACCTGCAGGCCTTGGGATTCACTACCCGCATTCACGACAATCCCGTAGACGGCCGCGGGCCCTTCCTGGTCGCCACCCGCATCGAAGACCCGGCCCTGCCGACCCTGCTCAGCTATGGCCACGGCGACGTGGTGCGTGGCTACGCGGCGCAGTGGCGCGAAGGCCTGTCACCCTGGCAAGTGGTGGTCGACGGCGAGCGCTGGTATGGCCGCGGCACCGCCGACAACAAGGGCCAGCACCTGATCAACCTCACCGCCCTGGAGCAAGTGCTCAAGGCCCGTGGCGGCAAGCTGGGCTTCAACACCAAGCTGCTGCTGGAGATGGGCGAAGAAGACGGCTCGCCCGGCCTGGGCAAATTCTGCGCCGCGCACCGCGATGAGCTGGCGGCGGACATCTTCATCGCCTCCGACGGTCCGCGCCTGGCAGCGTCCCGCCCGACCCTGTTCCTCGGCTCGCGCGGCGTGTTCAACTTCGAGCTCAGCGTGGACCTGCGCGAAGGCGCCCACCACTCCGGCAACTGGGGCGGCCTGCTGGCCAACCCCGGTATCGTGCTGGCCAACGCCATCGCCTCGCTGGTAGACCAGCACGGCCGCGTGCAGGTGGCGGCCCTCAAACCGCAGCACCTGCCCGACAATGTGCGCACGGCGCTGGCGGATATCGAAGTGGGCGCGGGCCCTGGCGACCCGGAGATCGACCCGCACTGGGGCGAACCCGGCCTCAGCGCCAGTGAAAAGGTCTTTGGCTGGAACACCCTCGACGTGCTCGCCTTCAAGACCGGCAACCCCCAGGCGCCGGTGCACGCGATTCCCGGCAACGCCTGGGCGCTGTGCCATATTCGCTTCACCGTCGACAGCGACTACCACACTTTCATCGCCGCCATCCGCGCCCATCTCGACGCCCATGGCTTCGACTCGGTCAAGGTCGCGCAAACGCGCATGGACGTGATGCACGCCACCCGCCTCGACCCATCCAGCCCCTGGGTCGGCTGGGCCCTGGAATCGCTGCAACGCACCACCGACAAGGTTCCGGCATTGCTGCCCAACCTGGGCGGCTCCTTGCCCAACGACGTGTTCTCGGAAATCCTCGGCCTGCCCACGGTGTGGATCCCCCACTCCTACCCCGCCTGTTCGCAGCATGCACCCAACGAACACCTGCTGGCCCCGGTCGTGCGCGAGAGCCTGCAGATCATGGCCGGAATCTTCTGGGACCTGGGCGACCAAGGCGCGCGCCTGGTCAAGGAGGCCAGCCAATGAACGCTGCCATCGCCTGGTTGGCCACGCAGCGCGCGCCCATGGAGGCACTGCTGCGCACCCTGGTCGACACCGATTCCAACAGCTATGACAAGGCCGGCGTCGATGCCGTCGGCGCCCACTTGTGCGCGGTGCTGGAAGGCGCCGGCATCGAGGTCAAGCGCACACCGGTGGAGGGCTTCGGCGACTTGCTGCTGGCCGAACTGCCTGGCGGTGCCGAGCCGCCGGTATTGCTGCTGGGCCATCGCGACACCGTGTTCCCCATGGGCACCACCACCCAGCGCGGCTACAGCAGCGACGGCACCTTGGCGTTCGGCCCTGGGGTCGCCGACATGAAGGGTGGCCTGGTGCTCAACTGCTTCACCTTGCTGGCCTTGCAGCGCATGGCGCCGCTGCCCTTCCCGGTGCGGGTGCTGTTCACGGGTGATGAAGAAATCGGCTCCGCTACCGCGCGTGAGCATATCGAGCAGGTCGCCCGCGGCGTGCAGGCGGTGCTCAACACCGAGCCCGGGCGTGCCAGCGGCAATGTGGTCAGCGCGCGCAAGGGCGGCGTGCGCATGCTGATCGAAGTCACAGGCCGCGCCGCCCACTCCGGCGTCAACCACGCCGACGGTGCCAGCGCCATCGAGGCCCTGGCGCGCAAGGTGATCAAGCTGCACGCCCTCACCGACTACGCCCGCGGCATCACCACCAACGTCGGCTTGATCAGCGGCGGCACCTCCAGCAACACCGTAGCGCCCGCGGCCAGCGCCGAGCTGGATATTCGCTTCGTCGAAGTCGCCCAATGGGCCGCCATCAAGGCAGCGATCAGCGCCATCGTCGAAGAACAGGAGGTGCCCAACACCCAGGCGCTGCTGACCGAATGCGCAGTATTCATGCCCATGGAAGGCCGCTACAGCCTCGACCTGCTGGAGATTTACCGTGGCCAGGCACAGGCGTTGGGCTTCAGCGTGGAAGGAGAATTCACCGGCGGCTGCGCCGACTCGGGCTTTACCGCCAGCCTCGGGATCCCGACGCTGTGCGGCTTGGGCCCGGTGGGCGGCAAGGTACATACCGAGCGTGAATACCTCGAGCTGGAGACCTTGGTACCCCGTGCTCAGGCGTTGGTGGGCACTATCCTGAAGTTGGCATAAGCGGCGCTGGCGAACGCCATCCGGCGTTCGCCAGCGATGCATCATCAGCCGTTGCGGAAGATGAAGCTGTAGGCGCTCAAGGCTGGCACGCCGCCCAGGTGGGCATAGAGCACTTTCGAGCCTTCGGGAAACTCGCCGTTGCGCACCATATCAATCATGCCGTGCATGGATTTGCCCTCGTACACCGGGTCCGTCAGCACCCCTTCCAGGCGCGCGCACAGGCGGATGGCTTCCAGCGTGCCTTCGCTCGGCAGACCGTATTCCGGGCCGCCGTAACGGGTGTCGAGCACCACGTCTTCTTCAGTGATCGGCCGCCCGAGCTCGACGATTTCAGCGGTGTGGCGGGCGATGCGCAGCACCTGCTCGCGGGTCTTCTCGGGCTTGGCCGAGGCGTCGATGCCGATCACCTTGTTGGCCCGGCCGTCTTCGGCGAAGCCTACCACCATGCCGGCGTGAGTACTGCCGGTGACGGAGCACACCACGATGTAGTCGAATTTGAAGCCCAGCTCCTTCTCCTGCGCCCGCACCTCCTCTGCGAAGGCCACGAAACCGATGCCGCCGTAAGGGTGTTCGGAACAGCCGGCGGGAATCGCAAACGGCTTGCCGCCGCTCTCGCGCACGTCGCTCATGGCCTGTTCCCAGCTCGGGCGGATGCCGATGTCGAAGCCCGCCGAGTCCAGGCGCACGTCGGCGCCCATGATGCGCGACATCTCGATGTTGCCGACGCGGTCGTACACCGCATCCGAATAGTTGACCCAATTCTCCTGCACCAGCACGCACTTCATGCCCAAGTGCGCCGCCACCGCCGCCACCTGGCGGGTCTGGTTGGACTGGATGCCGCCGATCGACACCAAGGTGTCGCAGCCCTGCTCCAGCGCTTCGGGAATCAGGTATTCAAGCTTGCGCGTCTTGTTGCCGCCGAAGGCCAGGCCGCTGTTGCAGTCTTCGCGTTTGGCGTACAGGTCGACCTTGCCACCCAGGTGGGCGCTGAGGCGCTTGAGCGGGGTGATCGGCGAGGGGCCGAAGGTCAATGGGTAGCGCTTGAACTTCTCTAGATTCATGCTGAGTCTCCTGGTTCGAAGGGGTGCGAGCGGCGCGAACAGCCTGCGCGGCGACAACAACAGGTTATGAGAAATGGCTAAAACGCGGGTTGCGAAAACTGGCCTGTTTTTCGCATTTAATTAACTAGAATTGATATTCAAGTTATTTTGTTAAGCGAGGGCCGATGTGAAAGCAATAAATGAAAGTACCCGTCCCGCCAACCCTGCCGCGCCGGGGCTTGAGCTGGACCGCATCGACCGCGCCATTCTCAAGACCCTGCAGCGCGACGCGTCGATCTCCAACGTGGCGCTGGCCGACAAGGTCAAGCTCAGCCCACCGGCCTGCCTGCGGCGGGTCGAGCGCTTGAAGGAGGCGGGGCTGATACGCGGCATCGTCGCGTTGCTCGACCCCGAGGGGCTGGACGTCGGCATGGTGATCCTGATCGGGGTAGTGCTGGACCGCTCCACGCCGCAGTCCTTCGCCGACTTCGAAGCCGCAGCGCAGAAGGTCTCCGGGTGTATGGAGCTGCACGTGGTCACCGGCGAGTTCGACTACTTCATGCTGCTGCGCACCCGCGACAGCGCCAGCTTCAACCGCCTGCACGCGGAGCAGCTGCTGTACCTGCCGGGGGTACGGCAGATTCGTTCGTTCATGGGCCTGCGCCAAGTGTTGTCGACCACCCTGCTGCCCATCTGATTCAGCACATGCTGAAGTGCGCCTGCAATTGGTGTTTCACCAGCTCCTGAGCGATGTCCAGAATGCGCCGCAACTGTGCAGCCTGGTCGCTGGCGCCCGCTTGCAGTTCGATAAAGCGCAGCGAGTGGCCGCACACCGAACCGAGCCAGGCGAGCTGGCCGCCGCTGTCCTGCTCCAGGTCGAGCAACACGCAGTGGTGCGGCAGGGCTTGCAGGACCGTGCCGATTTCGCTGCTGGAGGTAAAGCCAATGCGGCGGTTTTCCGCATCCAGCCATTCGCGCTGCAGGCCGCTGGCGTCGAAGATGTGCAGGTAGGCCACCTGCTCCCAGCCGGCGACAGCCTCTTGCAGCGCCGCCGCCAGGGCCGGCGGCATGCTGTTGCCTTCGATCAACACCAGGGCGACGTTGCTGGCCGGGGCCTTGAGCCACTGTGATTTTAGCGCGGTAGTCGACATGCCGAATCTCCGAAGGGGCTGCCGTGAAATTACGCAATGGGCGAAAGAATTTCATACCTTTAATGGTCGCCGATCGGGGACGTTATCCCGCTACTCGCCGCTGCACGGAATTGCGCATGCGCGCCTAAGCGGCAGGATCATTGCAGGGAAACCGCACGCCAGCGCTGCCCACTCAGGACCGAACGCCATGCCCCACGCCAGTGAACTCAACCTTTACGAACGGAAGATTCTTCGCGCCCTGCAGGCCGACGGACGCATCAGCAACGCCGAGCTGGCCAAGCAGATTGGCCTGAGCACTACCGCCTGCTGGAACTACACCAAGCGGCTATTCGACAGCGGCGTGATCAAGAGCGTGCACGCCTTGATCGACCCCAAGGCCGTGGAGCAAGGCACCGTGGTGCTGATCGGGGTGGTGCTCGACCGCTCCACCCCCGACAGCTTCGCCGCTTTCGAAGCCGCCGCCAGCTCCCTGCCCCATGTGCTGGAATGCTGGCTGGTGGCGGGTGACGTCGACTATTTCATGAAGCTGCGGGTGCGCGACCTCGAAGCCTTCAACCAGCTGCACACGGCGCAGATCATCGCCCTGCCGGGGGTGCGGCAGGTGCGCACGTTCTTTGTGTTGAGCGAAGTGAAGAGTGATGGACTACTGAATTTCTGAATGCAGCCTGCGAAGCAATGCAACACGCCGTGGACTTGTCAGACGGGTAGCAAAGTGCCACATTTCGCTCCATCCAAAATTCTCAAATCTTCTTGACGACCGCTGACAGGAATGTCGAGAGGTTCGTCGCAGCGCGCCGCACTTTCTGATCCGGCTGTGGCCCAATGCGCAAGGAAGCGAACAACTAAAGCCAACCGGTGCGCCAGTGGACCCAGCCTTCAAGCAATTAACCCGTGAACAATTGGAAGCCGAAGTGACGCGGCTGCAAGCAACGGAAACCGCACTGCGCCAAAGCGAAGGGCGCTTTCGCACCATTCTGGAGACCGTGGAGTCGGCGTTTGCCATCGTGCAGGTCAAGTTCGACGCCAACGACCATCCCATCGACTACCGCTTCGTCGAGGCCAACCCGGCCTTCGAGCGCCAAGCCGGGGTGGACCTGCGCGGCAAGTGGGTGACCGAGTTCGCCCCCGACCTCGAACAGTTCTGGTTCGACACCTACGGGCACGTGGCCAAGACCGGTGAGCCGGCGACCTTCGAAAACTACGCCAAGGCCTTCGAGCGCTGGTTCGATGTGCGCGCGGTCAGCGTCGGCGACCGCGCCGACCGGCAGATCGCGATCATCTTCAGCGACGTTACCGAACGCCGCGACGCCCAGGAACGCTTGCGCGCCAGCGAGGCGCTGGCCCGGGAGAATGTCCAGCGCGTGCAGCTGGCCCTGGCCGCGGGAGCCATTGTCGGCACCTGGCACTGGGACCTGCCCACCGACCGCTTCACGGTCGACGAAGGTTTCGCCAAGGCCTTCGGCCTCGACCCGAACCTGGGCTATAGCGGCCTCGCCCTGCAGCAGGTCACGGCCACGGTGCATCCTGAAGACAAGGCTGGGTTGGCGGCGGCAATTGGCGCCGCCATCGACAAGGGCGGCGCCTATGCCCACCAGTACCGGGTGCGGCGCGCCGACGGCAATTACTACTGGATCGAAGCCAACGGCCGCGTCGACCGCGACGAGCACGGTGCGCCCTCGAGCTTTCCCGGGGTGCTGATCGATGTCGAGGAACGGCGCTCGGTCGAGGCCGAACGCGACCGCGCGATCAGCGCCCTGCGCACGCTCAACGATACGCTCGAGCAACGGGTGGCCGCGCGCACCGGTGAGCTGGTCCAGGCCGAAGACAAGCTGCGCCAGTCGCAGAAAATGGAGGCCGTAGGGCAACTCACCGGCGGCCTGGCCCACGACTTCAACAACCTGCTGGCTGGCATCTCCGGGGCATTGGAGCTGATGGGCACGCGCATCCAGCAGGGCCGCTGGAACGACGTCGACAAATACATCGCCACCGCCCAGGGCGCCACCAAGCGCGCCGCTGCCCTCACCCACCGGCTGCTGGCGTTCTCTCGCCGCCAGACCCTTGACCCGCGGCCCACCGAGGTCAACGCGCTGATGGTCGGCATGACCGAGCTGATTCAACGCACCGTGGGCCCCGGCGTAGCCCTGCAAACCATCAGCGCACCCGGGCTCTGGCCGACCCTGGTGGATGCCAGCCAGCTGGAAAACGCCCTGCTGAACCTTGCCCTCAACGCCCGCGACGCCATGCCCGACGGCGGCCGCATCACCATCGAGAGCGCCAACCGTGATCTCGATGAACAAGCGGCGCGCACCGTTGACCTGCCCCCCGGCCAATACCTGGCACTGAGCGTCACGGATACCGGCACGGGCATGAGCGAAGAGGTGATCGCCAAGGCTTTCGACCCGTTTTTCACCACCAAGCCCATCGGCCAGGGCACCGGCCTGGGCCTGTCGATGATCTACGGTTTCGCCAAACAGTCCGGCGGCCAGGTGCGCATTCATTCGCAGCTGGGAGTGGGCAGTACGCTGTGCATCTACCTGCCCCGCTATCATGGCGAGGCGCCCGAGGAAGCGGGTGAATTCGACCAGGTGACTGCTGCGCCGGTGCAAGCGGGGGCTACCATTCTGGTAGTGGATGACGAATCGACGGTGCGCATGCTGCTCACCGATGTGCTGGGTGACATGGGCTACAGCCTGATCGAGGCCGCCGACAGCCTGGCCGGCCTGAAGATACTGCAGTCGGATGTGCACATCGATTTGCTGATCTCCGACGTCGGCCTGCCCGGCGGCATGAACGGCCGGCAGATGGCCGATGCCGGGCGCGAAGTACGGCCCACTCTGAAAACCCTGTTCATCACTGGCTATGCCGAGAGCGCCGCCATTGGTGAAGGCGACCTGGGCCCGGACATGCAGGTATTGACCAAGCCATTCGCGGTTGAAACCTTGGCGCTACGGGTGCGGGAACTGATGCTGAAATAAGCCGCTGAGTGGCCGCGAATCGGTGCCCAGGCGGAACACCTGGCAGCTTTCCTCGGTGACCGGCAGTGGCTGGTATTCCAGGTCCACCAGGCGGTTGCCGTCGATATTCGGCTGGGCGCAAGGGCTCGCGCCGAAGGCTCGGGCCAGTGCCGCCTGCTCCGGCGGGAACATTACCCAGGTTTCGGTACTGAGGGTATCGATCGCCAGGAGGTAAGGCTTTTCGACACTGGGGCAGTGTTCATGGCGCAGCTCGTTCAAGCGCCTGAGGCGCATATAGACGGTAGAACCCAGGCCCAGTGATTTTTGATGCCAGCAGTGTCGAGTCTTCATTGCGATTGCCTGCGTAGCGAGCGATTACAGTTTCGACGCACCGCGTTTGGCAATCGTTCCACACCGGCGATCGGCTTTAGCATATGGCCGCAACTTATTGGTTGGCCGTTATTTCGTTCACCCGCTAGCTGCCCACTTTTTACTGCCTCGCTTCACACCGCGCCCGCCGTTCGTCCACGCGCTGGGCGAACCAGGCGGTGGTCAAAGTCCGGGTGATCTTCGGACTTTCCAGGGTGATGCCCGGCAAGATCTGCCGCGGCACCGGTTTGCCGGCCACCTGGTCCGCCAGTTCGAACACCCGCTGGTACACCTCGGTCTCTTCAAAATCCAGCTGCTCGCCCTTGTTCAGCGCCTGCTGGATGGCGTTATTGCTCATGTTCAGGCGCGAGCCCAGCGAACGCACGGCCAGTTCGGTCTGGCCTGGGGAGAAGGAGCCGTAGTCGACCAGGTCGCCATCCAGCGCCAACCGCGTCTTCACCAGGCGGTTGAGGGCCGCCTGGAAAGCCGCGTTGCGGCTGGCGTAGTGGCCCGCGTTGAAATCGGCGAAACGGTACAAGGGCGCCGGGTAATGGGTCGGGTAGCCCAGCAGGTGCAGGGTGCCGAAATACACCCCGCCGCGGCGGCTGAACACCTCCTGGCGCACCGTGCCCTCACGCGGGTAGGGATAGCTTCGGGCATTGCGTTCGGCGAATTCCACCGCCACTTGCATGGGCCCGCCGGTGTGCACCGGATTGAGGTTGCCGAACAGCTGCTGGCCGAGTGGCGCCATGCCGATGAAGTCGTCGAACACGGCGCTCAACTCACGCTCCGATTGCACGCTGGCGATGCGTTGCGCGTAGCTTTTGCCGGTGGGCGACTTCAGCGCCAGGGCCGCGTCGACCATAAAGCCCGGCACATGCAGGCGGCCGGCGCGGCGGTCGATTTCGGCGCGGGCGATGCGGCCCAGGCCCGGCACCTGCGGGTCGGCCTGGAAGTTGGATTCCTGCTCGATGATGGCGATCACCGAGCACAGGTTTTCGGTGCTGGGGTCCAGCGCCTGGGCCTCGAAGGCCCCCTGGATATCAGCCGCCCAGCCCTGGCGATTGCTGGCCGAAGGCGGCAGCAGCCGCGCAACCTTGGCGCGCACCTGCTCCGGTGTGGCGGTCGGCGCCTGCGGCTGGTGGCTACAGGCGGCGAGCAGCAGCAGGCTCGACCACAGGGCGGCGGATTTCAGTAGGCTCAATCAACTGTCTCTGTGCAGGGGGGCGGCGATACGTTGGCGAATCCATTCACGGCTGTGGGCCAGGACTCGCGCCGCCATCGCCGTGGGAAAATGAATGAAGCCGTGGGGAGATTCCGGGAGCAGATGCACTTCGGCCTCGGCGCAGGTTCGCCAGCGCTCCGCCAGTTGCAGGGTATCGTCTTGCAGCGGGTCGAGCGTACCGGCGAACATCAGCGCCGGTGGGAAACCGCTGAAGTCGCCATACAGCGGAGACAAGGGCGGCTGGCGCCGCGCCTCGTCGGTCAGCCCCGGCGTCAGCATGCGCAACGCCGCGACCATGCCCGGGCCGTCCAGCACCAGAGTGTCGGGGCCTGCGGTACGCACGCTGGGCGTGCCGGTCAGGTCGTAGACGCCGTAGAACAGCACGGCGCCGCTGACGCGCTTGAGCAGCTCCGGCCATTGCTTGAGGCCCAGCAGCGTCGCCGCCGCCAAGTGCGCGCCCGCCGACTCGCCCACCAGAATCAGCGGCAGCTCGGCGAACTCCAGCCAGTCCGCGCTCAACACGCTGCGGGCCGCCGCGAGGCAATCGTCGAGCAAGCCCTGGATTGGCGTATTGACCGCCAGTCGATAATCCACCGACACCACCGTCACCTGGCATTCGCGGGCCATGGCGAGGTTGCGGTCGTCGTCCATCTGGGCATTGCCAATCACCCAGCCGCCGCCATGAAAGTCGAGCACCAGGCCTTTGGCCTGGCCCAAGGGGCGGATGATGCGCACGGGCACCGGCACGCCGCCTTCCAGGTACAAGGTGCGGGTTTCGATAGGTAGGCCATGGTTGGCAGGCTTGAACGACAGTGCGAGCTGGCTGGCGCGCAACAGCGCCTGTATCGCCACGGGGGCCACGCGGTTGCGGATGCGAAAACGCGGCAGCAGGGCGAGGGTTTTATTGATGCGCCGGACCTGGGCGGCCTCATACGGCCCTTGCATCCAGCGATCTGCGGTATCCATGGTTCACTCCGATAGCTGGCAGGCGTGTGGAGATATGGATAGCGGCGCGGCTATTACGTTCCAACCGACCTTCAACGCCGGTTTCGGCGGCGGTCCTGCAACATCGGATGTGCGAATCTTATGGCTCTGAATCTTATGGCTCTACAGCTTGGCCTCGAGGCGCCTGGCTAGCTTGCCAGAGCGCCCGAGGTAAAGATTCAGCGGCGCAGCAGGCGGCTGATCACCAGGCCCACGACCGCGGCGATGGCCACGGACGCTACCGGCTTTTCTTTCACGAAGGTAGAGACGGTGTCCAGCGCATCACCGTAGGTCTTGGTCAGCTGGCCCGACGCTTCGCGCCCTGCCCCTTCCGCTTCGAGCTTGCGGTCGCCCAGCAGCTTGCCAGCGATACCCTGAGCTTTGCCGGCGGCCTTTTCAACGATGCCTTCCACTTGTTCGGTTTTCATGTTCGATCCTCGGCCGTAGCTCGGTTGTGTGGCTGACAGGCGCTGCCCCAGGCAAGCGCCGTTAAGCCTTAGGGGACAGCGGCGGCGAGTAAGTTCCCTTGAAATAGCCGTTCTAAGGCCGAACTCCTTCAAGCTCTTGTGCAATCAACCCATCCAGCACGCGCCGCGCGCGAACCGCACCCGCATCGCCGGGCAACAGGACTGGCTTGAGTGACCAGAAATCGCTATCGCCCATCGCCCGTTGTTGCGCCTCGAGCATTGGCAGGTCCTCCTCGGTAAAAGGCACCGCCAATGCCGACGCTTGCCCCTCTGCTATTTGTTTGCCCATCTCCCCCATCTCCACAGGCATGGGAAACGAAAACCAATAGTGGGTAGTCGTTTGAGTTTCAGGGGTAAACAGATGCGGCAACGCCGTCTCTCGCCCTTCGCTGCGAGGTCGGCCAGTGGGCACCGCGCCAGCCAATAGCAGCATGCTCGCGGGGGCGTTCCAGCGCACGTCAGTCCAACGGTCTACGGGCGTGTCGGGTGCGATACCCATCGCCTCGTAGAGAAACGCAGGCATGATTTCGTTCACTGTCTGGCGATAGGACCAAACCGTAGTGCCCTCCTGTTCGACTTTGGTGATCGCACTGCTGACGTCGGCGCTTCCCAGCGTTGAGGGGTGCAGATACTGAATGTGAGACAAATCGAGGATATTGTCGGATTCCAGCACGTAGTTGGCACGGGCATGGAGGTACCGTTTGGCGACGTAGAAGCGCTGCGGGTCCATGCAGGAAAAATCGGGGATCAGCGACTCATCCGCCTGCGACGCCTCACCCATCCAGATCCAGATCACGCTGTTCTTTTCCACGACGGGATACGCGCGTACCTGGGCAGCCTTGGGTATGGCGCCATTGCCATGGGGGTTGCGCGTACATTGCCCATCGCCTCCAAACTCAAGCCCGTGATAGGGGCAACGCACCGAGTCATCGCATAAAATGCCCTTGGACAGCGGCGCAAAACGGTGGGGGCAACGGTCAGCCAGTGCCTTGACCTGGCCAGACTGCTCTCTGAAAAAAACCAGCGGTTCATCCAGCAAGCGTCGGCTGAACAATACTTGCGCCTTGATTTCCTCGTCCCAGGCGGCGACGTACCATGCGTTTCTAAGATAAGCCATGTTGTTTTTATCCTCGCTTATACGGATGAAAATGCTCAGTCACGTGTGGCCTGGTAATAGCCAACGACGGCCAGGTAATGCCCCACCTTTTGAATCAAGGCGTATTTATCGTCGACTCTACCGGTCACCGGGTTTTTCCATTGATAGTCGTATTTGGCTGAGTCGCTGGTGCGCATCAATGCGATGATCGGCGCGCCCACGGGTTTACCGGCGGGGTCATGAATACTGGCGAAATCCACACCGACCAGGCGCAAGTTGTACCCATGCGCCACATAGCGGCCGGTGCGCGAATCCACCACGAAGACATACAGGTCGTCCTCGCGAAAATCCGATGACAGATCGTTGATCGCCTTGACCGTTGCGTCTGGGTCCTTGCCAAGCGCCACCGCGGCTCTGCCTAGCAACTGCTGCGCCTGGGTAGCGCTGGCGTGGGGAATCGACTGGGTAGCGGCGATCACTCGGTCCCCTACCCTTTGAAAGTACACGCGCTTGAGCTCCACACGATGCTGGGCGTTATTGTTCCAGCGATACTCGACGGTCTGGATCCCCAGGCCATCGCTGGCACTGAAGGCCTGGGTAAACGCAGCCTTGAGTTCTGGGGCCAGCA
>Ga0308164_10001011_pt1 | contig 36394 bp, 41 predicted proteins | sample PhyTR2_FD_201031 | JGI IMG/M metagenome (GOLD analysis project Ga0308164, IMG submission 201031) | Phyllosphere microbial communities from UC Gill Tract Community Farm, Albany, California, United States - DLSLT.R2 | ecosystem: Host-associated > Plants > Phyllosphere > Unclassified | place: USA... | reverse complement strand
CAGCAGGTGGCGCCGGTTGCTGGTCGCGTAGATCAGCACGTTGGGCGTCGAGGCGGCCACCGAGCCGTCGAGGATCGACTTGAGCGCCTTGTAGCCGGGTTCGCCCTCATCGAAGCTCAGGTCGTCGCTGAAGACGATGAACTTCTCCGGCCGGTCGGCCACCACCTCGACGATGTCGGGCAGGTCGGTGAGTTCGGCCTTGTCGACCTCGATGAGCCGCAGGCCGCGGGGCGCATAGGCTTGCAGGCAGGCGCGGATGAGCGACGATTTGCCGGTGCCGCGCGCGCCGGTCAGCAGCACGTTGTTGGCCGGCCGGCCCTCGACGAACTGACGCGTGTTGCGCTCGATCTTCTCCTTCTGGACGTCGATCTCCTTGAGCGCGTCGAGCGGCATCGGACCCAGGTGCCGCACCGGCTCCAGCACGCCATGGCCGGTGCTGCGGCGCCGGTAGCGCCACGCGATCGATGCGTTCCAGTCGGCCGGTGCCTGCAGCGGCTGGGGCAGGACCGCCTCGATGCGGCCGATCAGTTGCTCGGCCCGCTCGATGAGTCGTTCGAACTTGTCATTCATCTCTCTGTCTCTCGTCTCTCTGTCGTCCGTTCTGTTCCCGTCCGCGAGCACCGGGGATGTCAGGATCGGTAATCGGCGTTGATGGTGACGTAGTCGTGGCTCAGGTCGCAGGTCCAGACGGTGTCGCTGGCCTCGCCCCGTCCCAGACCGATGCGCACGCCGATCTCGCTCTGCTTCATGACGCGCTGGCCGTCCTCCTCGCGGTAGTCCGGATGGCGTCCGCCGTCGACGACCACGTGGACGTCGTCGAGATGCAGGTCGATGCCGGTCTGGTCGAGGTCCTCGATGCCGGCGTAGCCGACCGCGGCCAGGATGCGGCCGAGGTTGGGGTCGCTGGCGAAGAACGCCGTCTTGACCAATGGCGAATGCGCCACCGCATAGGCCACCTGACGGCACTCGGCGGCATCGCGGCCACCTTCGACACGGATGGAGATGAACTTGGTCGCTCCCTCGCCGTCGCGCACGATGGCCTGGGCCAGCAGCCGCGAGACCTCCTGCATCGTCTCCAGCAGCGCCCGCCCGTCGGGCGTCTCGAACGAGTCGACGACATCGTGCTCGGCCTGCTGCGTGGCGATGACGACGAACGAATCGTTGGTCGAGGTGTCGCCATCGATGGTCACGCGGTTGAACGAGGCATCGGCCAGGGTCCTGGCCAGGGGCTGCACCAGCGCCGGAGCGATCCGGGCATCGGTGGCGATGAAGCCGAGCATGGTCGCCATGTTGGGACGGATCATGCCGGCGCCCTTGCTGATGCCGGTGACGGTGACCGTGGCGCCGCCGATCCGCACCTGGCGGCTGAACGCCTTGGGCACGGTGTCGGTCGTCATGATGCCCTCGGCCGCGCGCGCCCAGTGGTCGGGCGCCGCGTCGGCGATGGCGGCGGGCAGGCCGGCCTCGATGCGGTCGATCGGCAGCGGCTCCATGATCACCCCGGTCGAGAACGGCAGGATCTCCTCGGGCGCGATGTTGAGTTCGCGCGCCAGCGCGACGCAGCTCTGGTGCGTGCGCGCCAGGCCGTCCTCGCCGGTGCCGGCGTTGGCGTTGCCGGTGTTGATCAGCAGCGCCCGGATGCCGTAGTTCTTCGCCAGGTGCTGGCGGCAGACCTGGACCGGCGCGGCGCAGAAGCGGTTCTGCGTGAAGACGCCACCGACGGTCGCGCCCTCGTCGATCAGGACGACCGTCAGGTCCTTGCGGTTGGCCTTGCGCACGCCGGCTTCGGCGACGCCGATGCGCACGCCGGCCACGGCATGGAGTTCGGACGGAACGGGAGCGGAGAGATGGACGGGCATGGGAGTGATGGTGAAAAAGATGGATGACGAAGACGGCGTGACCAGATCATGTCAGCGATCCATGACACTGCCCATGGCGCGAAGCCTCGAAACCGTAGCGCCTCAACGCCAGAGATGCCGAGGATCCGGCTCCGCCGCCCCCCTGGCATCGCCCCCTGCAAGGGGGTTGGCGAAACGACACGAAGTGCGCGAAGACTGGGGGTTCACGTCAGTTTGCCGTGGCACTGCTTGAACTTCTTGCCACTGCCGCACGGGCACGGATCGTTGCGGCCCACGCGCGCGAAGGCGCCGGCCTGGGCGCCGATCGCGCTCGTCGCCGCCGCCGCCGTCCGGCGCTGGCTCTCCTCGTCGACGCGCACCTCGACCTCGCCGGTCTCGGTCGGCGCGGTGTAGGTGAGGTTGGTGATCGACTCGGCCTGGTTCTCCATGTGCTCGGCGGCCTGCTCGAGCTGTTCGCCCGATTGCACGCGCACCGTCATGAGCTGGCGCGTGACCTCGTTCTTGACCGAGTCGAGCAGCTGGCCGAAGAGCTCGAAGGCCTCGCGCTTGTATTCCTGCTTGGGCTGCTTCTGCGCATAGCCGCGCAGGTGGATGCCCTGGCGCAGGTAGTCGAGCGAAGCCAGATGCTCGCGCCAGTGGGTGTCGATGCTCTGCAGCAGCACCATGCGTTCGAACTGGGTGAAGTTCTCCTTGCCGATCAGCGCCAGTTTGGCGTCGAACTCGGCATGCGCGGCCTTGACGATGCGCTCCAGCAGGTCCTCGTCGGACATGGCCGTGGCGGACTCGACCTCCTGGCGCAGGGGCAGCTCCAGGCCCCATTCGTTGGCCAGCGCCTTCTCGAGCCCGGCCAGGTCCCACTGCTCCTCGACCGATTCGGCCGGCACGTACTGGCGCACCAGGTCGGTGAAGCACCCTTCGCGCAGGCCGGTGATCTGCGCGGTGAGATCGGCGGCGTCGAGGATGTCGTTGCGCTGCTGGTAGATGACCTTGCGCTGGTCGTTGGAGACGTCGTCGTACTCGAGCAGCTGCTTGCGCACGTCGAAGTTGCGCGCCTCGACCTTGCGTTGCGCGCTTTCGATGCTGCGGGTGACGATGCCCGCCTCGATGGCCTCGCCATCGGGCATCTTGAGGCGGTCCATGATCGCCTTGACGCGGTCGCCTGCGAAGATGCGCATCAGCGGATCGTCCAGGCTGAGATAGAAGCGCGAGGAGCCCGGGTCGCCCTGGCGGCCCGAGCGGCCGCGCAGCTGGTTGTCGATGCGCCGCGATTCGTGTCGCTCGGTCGCGATGATGCGCAGGCCGCCCAGCGCCTTGATGGCCTCGTGGTCCTTGGTCCATTCGGCGCGGACGTGGGCGATGTCGGCCTGTTTGGTGGCTTCGTCGCGGCCCTCGTCGTTCTCGATCGCCTCGATCATCTTCTCGATGTTGCCGCCCAGCACGATGTCGGTGCCGCGACCGGCCATGTTGGTCGCGATGGTGATCATCTTGGCGCGACCCGCCTGCGCCACGATGTCGGCCTCGCGGGCATGCTGCTTGGCATTGAGCACCTGGTGCGGCAGGCCGGCCTTGTTAAGCAGCTCGTCGATGATCTCCGAGTTCTCGATCGACGAGGTGCCCACCAGCACCGGCTGGCCGCGCTCGTGGCACTCGCGGATGTCCTGGATGGCGGCGTCGTACTTCTCGCGCGTGGTCTTGTAGACGCGGTCGAGCTGGTCCTCGCGCTTGCTGATGCGGTTGGGCGGGATGATGACCGTCTCGAGGCCGTAGATCTCCTGGAACTCGTAGGCCTCGGTGTCGGCCGTGCCGGTCATGCCGGCGAGCTTGTTGTAGAGGCGGAAGTAGTTCTGGAACGTGATCGAGGCCAGCGTCTGGTTCTCGGCCTGGATCTCCACGCCTTCCTTGGCCTCCACGGCCTGGTGCAGGCCGTCGCTCCAGCGCCGGCCGGTCATCAGGCGGCCGGTGAACTCGTCGACGATGACGACCTCGCCCTGCTGCACCACGTAGTGCTGGTCGCGGTGGTAGAGGTGCCGCGCGCGCAGGGCGGCGTTGAGGTGGTGCATCAGCGTGATGTTGGCCGGGTCGTACAGCGACGCCCCCTCGGGCAGCAGGCCGAACTCGCCCAGCACCCGCTCGGCCTTCTCGTGGCCGTCCTCGGTCAGGAAGACCTGGTGCGTCTTCTCGTCGACCGTGAAGTCGCCCGGCTGGGTGATGCCCTCGCCGGTGCGCGGATCGGCCTCGCCCTCCTGCTTGACCAGCAGCGGCACCACCTTGTGGATGGCCAGGTACATCTCCGTGTGGTCCTCGGCCTGGCCGCTGATGATCAGCGGCGTGCGCGCCTCGTCGATCAGGATCGAGTCCACCTCGTCGACGATCGCGAAGTTCAGCTTGCGCTGCACGCGGTCCTGCGACTCGTAGACCATGTTGTCGCGCAGGTAGTCGAAGCCGTACTCGTTGTTGGTGCCGTACGTGATGTCGCTGCCGTAGGCCTGCTGCTTCTCCTCGCGCGGCATCTGGGGCAGGTTGATGCCCACCGACAGGCCGAGGAAGTTGTAGAGCCGCCCCATCCAGCGGGCATCGCGGTTGGCGAGATAGTCGTTCACCGTGACGACGTGGACGCCCTGGCCCGACAGCGCGTTGAGGTAGACCGGCAGCGTCGCGGTCAGCGTCTTGCCCTCGCCGGTGCGCATCTCGGAGATCTTGCCGTTGTGCAGCGCCATGCCGCCGAGCAGCTGGACGTCGAAGTGACGCATCTTCATGACGCGCTTGGAGCCCTCGCGCACCGTGGCGAAGGCCTCCGGCAGCAGGTCGTCGAGCGATTCGCCCTTGGCGACGCGGTCCTTGAATTCCTGCGTCTTGGCCCGCAACGCGGCATCGTCGAGTTTCTCGAACTGCGGCTCCAGGGCATTGATGCGTTCGATCGTCTTGCGGTACTGCTTGAGAAGCCGGTCGTTGCGACTGCCGAAGAGTTGGGTCAGGAAGTTGGTGGCCATGTGTGGAGGCTCGGCATGCGGCCGGCAGTGCCGGACGTCTGGAGCAGAATCCCTAAGATACGGTGAAAGCAGGTGGGCCCGCTTCGAATTAAAGCAAGCGCTCCGCGCGGGTGCCGAGCGCCGGCGAACCGGGCATTTTAGCCATCTGACCCCCTTGTCCATTTCCGTGAACCGCCGTTTCCAACCCTTCACGCTGCAGCAGGCCGCCGATGGCTCCCCGACACTGGCCGGATTGCTCGCCCGCGCGCGCGACGTGAACGAGCGCCTGCGCGCCATCGAGGAACTGATCCCGGCCGAGATGCGTTCCGCGGTGCAGGCCGGCCCGGCCGAGGGCGATGTCTGGTGCCTGCTGGTGCAGGGCAGCGCCGCGGCCGCCAAGCTGCGCCAGCTGACACCCAGGCTCGTGACGCGTCTGCGGGCCAAGGGCTGGGAGGTGACCAGCATCCGCCTCAAGGTGCAGACGCGACGCTAGGCTCCGGGGCATCGGCCGCCGGGCCCCGCCCGGCCGCCTGCGCGCGACGAGAATCACGATCCCCTCTCCAACGGATCCCTGAGTTTTCATGACGATACGTATCGACCTGCGCCCCGCCATGTTCGGCGAACGCGAACACGTGCTGGCGACGGCGCCGGGTTTCGAATGCTCGACCTTCCGGTTCGATTCCGGCGTCGAGGGACTGCGCCTGCGCAACGAACGCGGTCACATCGTGGTGCTGCCGTTCCGCGGCCAGCAGATCTGGCGCGCGACCTTCGACGGCCGCGAACTGGCGATGCGCTCCCTGTTCGACGAACCGGCCAGGAGCACCGACTACCTGCGCACCTATGGCGCCTTCTTCCTGCACTGCGGCGTCACCGGCATGGGCGCGCCGGGCCCGCACGACACCCATCCCCTGCACGGCGAACTGCCCAATGCCGCGTTCGACCGGGCCACGCTCGTGATCGACGAGGCCGACGGCAGCCTGTGCATCCAGAGCGTCTATCGGCACGCGGTCGCCTTCTCGACCGACTATCTGGCGACCGCCCGCACGGCGATGCGTCGCGACTCGGCCCTGCTGGACGTGTCGCTGGAAGTGCACAACCGCAAGCGCGGCGCCATGGACCTGCTCTACCTCGGGCATTCGAACTTCCGTCCCATCGACGGCGCCCGGCTGGTCTACAGCGCGCCCTACACCCCCGAGGCGGTGCGCGTGCGCAGGTCGGTGCCCAGCCACATCAAGCCGCAGCCGGGCTATGCCGAACTGCTGGAGGCGCTGGCAGCGCGACCGGAGGCGCATCACCGGCTCGAGGCCGGAGCGGCCTACGACCCGGAGGTGGTCTTCGCGATCGACATGGTGGCCGATGCCGAGGGCTGGGCCCACGCCCTGCAGGTGCATCCGGACGGCCGTGCCGACTATGCCGCGCATCGCCCGCAGCAGGCGCCGATCGCCTCGCGCTGGCTGTGCCGGACCCCCGAGCAGGACGCCATCGGCCTGTCGATGCCGGCGACCTCCGGCGTGGAGGGCTACTCGGCCGAGAAGGCCCACGGGCGCGTGGTGGATCTGGCTGGCGGAGCGACCTGGCGCATCGACATGCGGCTGGGCGCCCTGACCGCGCCGGAGGCGGCACGCATGGAAAGGCACATCGACCAGTGCCTGGATCGCGCCTGAGCCCTGTCGCATCGCGCGCCGAGGCAGGGCCGCAGCATGGAGGACGGGAAGGCGGGAGAGCGAAAGAGCGGGGGAAGGAGGTGGTGCCGCTTGTCGGAATCGAACTGACGACCTACCGCTTACAAGGCGGTTGCTCTACCAACTGAGCTAAAGCGGCACGGAACTGGATTCTAGCGGGCCGGGCACCGGGGCCCGGCCGACGACGGCAGCGCTACTTGACGCGCTTGAGCGAGGGCTTCGCGCCGGTGGTCGACGGCGGCCGCGGGGGTTCGTCGTCCGGCGCGCCATCGGCGTCTCCGGTGGACGGACCGCCTTCCGCCGACGCATCGGCGCCGACGAGATGGACGACGTTGTTGGCATCGCCCTCGGTGCCACGCGATGCATCCCGCAGCGGCACGCGCGACGTCGACGCGCTGCCCGGCGATGCGGGGGGCACGTCGGCACCCGCGGCCGGAGCCGGCGGCATGGCCGGGAAGGCCATGCCCTGCCCGTTCTCGCGCGCATAGATCGCGATCACGTTGCCCACCGGCACCATGATCTCGCGCGCCGTGCCCGCGAAACGCGCCTTGAACTCGATGAAATCGTTACCCAGCTTGAGCGAGCTGGTCGCGTCGAAGCTGACGTTGAGCACGATCTCGCCGTTCTTGACGTATTCGCGCGGCACCTGGACGCTATCGTCGACCTGCACCGCGACATAGGGCGTGAAGCCGTTGTCGGTGCACCATTCGTAGAGCGCCCGGATCAGGTACGGGCGGGTGGAGGACAGCTCGGGCGCGTTGATCATGGAGGAAGGATCTCGAATCGCGAACGCGCTTACTTGCGCATGACCTTCTCGGATGGCGTCAGCGCCTCGATGTAGGCCGGGCGCGAGAAGATGCGCTCGGCGTACTTCAGCAGCGGCGCGGCGTTCTTGCTCAGGTCGATGCCGTAGTAGTCGAGGCGCCAGAGCAGCGGCGCGATGGCGACGTCGAGCATCGAGAAGTTGTCACCCAGCATGTACTTGTTCTTCAGGAACACCGGCGCGAGCTGCGTCAGGCGGTCGCGGATGTGCGCGCGGGCCTTCTCCAGGGCCTTCTCGTTGCCCTTGGCGCTGCGGTTCTCGAGCGCGGCGACGTGGACGAACAGCTCCTTCTCGAAGTTGAGCAGGAACAGGCGCACGCGGGCCCGGTCGACCGGATCGCCGGGCATCAGCTGCGGATGCGGAAAGCGCTCGTCGATGTACTCGTTGATGATGTTCGACTCGTACAGGATCAGGTCGCGCTCGACCAGGATCGGCACCTGGCCGTACGGGTTCATGACGGCGATGTCTTCGGGCTTGTTGTAGAGGTCGACGTCGCGGATCTCGAAGTCCATGCCTTTTTCGAACAGGACGAACCGGCAGCGGTGGGAAAAGGGGCAGGTCGTACCTGAATACAGAACCATCATGGCGAAAGACTCCTAAAAATCAAAAAGAGTGGGTCGCGCAGGCAACCCACTCTGAGGGACCGGACGCGCGGAAAGCGCGGGGCCAGTCGATATCGAAATGCTACTTGACGTCTTTCCAATAGGAGGCGTTGAGGCGCCAGACGAAGACCAGGGCCATGGCCAGGAACAGCAGCACCCACACCCCGACGCGCACGCGCGTGTTCTGGGCCGGCTCGGCCATCCACTGGAGGTAGTTGACGAGATCACCCACGGCCTGGTCGAACTGCAGCGGCGTCATCTTGCCCGGCGTGACCTGTTCCCAGCCCTTGAAGACCTCGACCTCGTGGCCATGCTGCTCGACCTTGGTGTAGACCGGCCGGCGATCGCCCTGAAGTTCCCACAGCACGTGCGGCATGCCCACGCTCGGGAACGCGAGGTTGTTCCAGCCCGTGGCCTTGGTGTCGTCGCGGTAGTAGGTCCGCAGGTAGGTGTAGAGGTAGTCGGCGCCGCTGCCGCCATGGCCGGCGCGCGAGCGCGCCACCAGGGTCAGGTCGGGCGGATTGGCACCGAACCATTCCTTGGCCTGGCGCGGATCGATGTTGGCCTTCATCGTCTCGCCGACCCTGTCGGTGGTGAACAGCAGGTTGTCCTTGACCTGCTGCTCCGAGATGCCGATGTCCTGCAGGCGGTTGTAGCGCATGAAGGCCGCCGAGTGGCAGTTCAGGCAGTAGTTGACGAACAGCTTGGCGCCGTTCTGCAGCGACGCCAGGTCGTTGGTCCGGTTGGGCGCCTTGTCCCAGGCGATGCCGCCCTCGGCGGCCTGCGCACCCGTGGCGATGCCGAATGCGGCGATCAGCGTGAGGATCAGTTTCTTCATTCTTGTGGGCTCCGGGCTGGGGACTCAATGCGCGGCGAAGGTCACGCGGTCCGGCACCGGCTTGAACTCGCCCAGTCGGCTCCACCACGGCATGAGCAGGAAGAAGCCGAAGTAGAACAGCGTGCCGATCTGCGAGACGCGTTCGCCCAGCGGCGATGGCGGCTGCACGCCGAGGTAGGCCAGCACGATGAAGTTGACGACGAAGACGCCATAGAGGATCTTGTTCCAGCTCGGGCGATAGCGGATCGAACGCACCGGGCTGTGGTCGAGCCATGGCAGGAAGAACAGGATGATGACGGCGCCGCCCATCACCACGACGCCCCAGAACTTGGCGTCGATCGACAGCATCAGCGCGCAGACCACCACGGCCGCCACCACGATGGTGCCCTTGAAGATGCTGGGCAGGCGGGCCTTCCAGACGCCGAAGACGGCACCGGCCACCACGCAGGCGATGAGCGCGTACATCATCTCGCTGGTGATGGCGCGCAGCATCGAATAGAAGGGCGTGAAGTACCAGACCGGTGCGATGTGGTTGGGCGTCTTGAGCGAGTCGGCCGGGATGAAGTTGTTGTATTCCAGGAAATAGCCGCCCATCTCGGGCGCGAAGAAGATCACCGCCGAGAAGATCGTCAGGAACACCACCACGCCGAAGATGTCGTGCACGGTGTAGTACGGATGCGAGGGAATGCCGTCGACCGGATGGCCGTCGGGACCGCGGTTGGCCTTGATCTCGATGCCGTCGGGATTGTTGGATCCCACCTCGTGCAGCGCGATCAGATGCGCCACCACCAGGCCGAGCAGCACCAGCGGCACGGCGATGACGTGGAAGCTGAAGAAGCGGTTGAGCGTGGCGTCGCTCACCACGTAGTCGCCGCGGATCAGGAGCGCGAGGTCGGGGCCGACGAAGGGAATGGCGGCGAACAGGTTCACGATCACCTGGGCGCCCCAGTAGCTCATCTGGCCCCAGGGCAGCAGGTAGCCCATGAAGGCCTCGGCCATGAGGCAGAGGAAGATCGCGCAGCCGAAGATCCAGATCAGTTCGCGCGGCTTGCGGTAGCTGCCGTAGATCAGGCCGCGGAACATGTGCAGGTAGACGACGACGAAGAACGCCGAGGCGCCGGTCGAGTGCATGTAGCGGATCAGCCAGCCCCAGGGCACGTCGCGCATGATGTATTCGACCGAGGCGAAGGCCTGGGCCGCATCCGGCTTGTAGTGCATCACCAGGAAGATGCCGGTCACGATCTGGATCACGAGGACCAGCATCGCGAGCGAGCCGAAGATGTACCAGAAGTTGAAGTTCTTCGGTGCGTAGTAGTTGCCCCACTGCTCCTTCCAGAGCTTGGTCAGGGGGAACCGGTTGTCGACCCAGTTCAGCAGTCGTTCGCCACCGGGGGCGTTGGGGGAAATCTCGTGGTAGTCAGCCATGTCGCGGGTCTCCTCAGGCCTTCTTGTCGTCGCCGATGAGCAGTCGCGTGTCGCTCATGTACATGTGCGGCGGCACGGGCAGGTTGTCGGGGGCGGGCTTGTTCTTGAAGACGCGGCCGGCGAGGTCGAAGGTCGAACCGTGGCACGGGCAGAGGAATCCGCCTTCCCAGTTGTCGGGCAGCGAGGGCTGCGGACCGGACTGGAGGCGGTCGATGGGCGAGCAGCCGAGGTGGGTGCAGATGCCGACGACCACCAGCACCTCGGGCTTGATGGAGCGGCCGGTGTTGCGGGCGTACTCGGGCGTGAACTCGGCCGGATTGCGCTTGGAATCGGGATCGGCGAGCTGGCCGTCGAGCTTGGAGAGTTCGGCGATCTGCGCCGGCGAACGCTTCAGGATCCAGACCGGCTTGCCGCGCCACTCGACCGTGAGCTTCTCGCCGACCTGCATGCCGCCGATGTCAACCTCGATCGGGGCGCCGGCGGCCTTGGCCTTCTCCGATGGCTGGAAGGTGCTGACGAACGGGACTGCCGTTGCCACCCCACCCACCGCGCCAGCGCAGCCGGAAGCGATCAACCATGTCCTCTTGCTTTTGTCGATCTTGGGGGCGCCGACAGGGATGTCACTCATGGGGGTCCTCAATCTTCTCGCTGGGCCTGGGGTCAACCGAAGATTGTAGCGGAGCGTTCCCGGCCGATTCAACGCGCCGACCCCCCGTGGAAGCCCCCGGAAAACGCTCTTTCAGGGCTCCGAGACGTCGTCGACCGAGGGCAGCGACGGCACCAGCGCGCGCGCCATGCGCACGGCCTCGATCAGGCTGGCCGCATCCGCGCGGCCGCTGCCGGCGATGTCGAACGCGGTGCCGTGGTCGGGACTGGTGCGCACCAGCGGCAGGCCGAGCGTCACGTTGACGCCCTTGTCGACACCCAGGTACTTCACGGGGATCAGCCCCTGGTCGTGGTACATCGCGATCACGACGTCGAACTCGCCCGGATGCCGCGATGTCGACCGGGCCCGCATGAAGACCGTGTCCGGCGCGTGCGGGCCGAGGGCATCGATGCCCTCGGCGCGCGCCGCGGCGATGGCGGGGCCGATGATGTCGCGCTCCTCGGTGCCGAACAACCCGCCCTCCCCCGCATGCGGATTCAGCCCGGCGACGCCGATGCGCGGCGCGCGTCCGAGCGCGGTGCCCAGCGCGCGATGCGCGATGCGGATCGTCTCCAGCACGCCCGGCGTGTCGAGCGTGTCGAGCGCCTGGCGCAGCGACATGTGGATGCTGACCAGCACGGTGCGCAGCTCGTCGTTGGCCAGCATCATGCGCACCGGCATCCGCGCCACCGGCACGCCCCGGTGTGCCGCGGCCTCGGCCTGCAGCAGCTCGGTGTGGCCCGGGAAGACATAGCCGGCGGCGGCGAGCGCCTCCTTGTGCAGCGGCGCCGTGACGATGGCGGCGATGTCCCCGGCCAGCGCGGCCCGGGCCGCCCATTCGACGCAGGCGCCGGCCGCCCGGCCGGCGGCGGCGCTGACGCGACCGAGCACGATGCCCTGTGGCGGCGCAATGACCTGCAGCACCGGCACGCAATCCGGCGGCACCCGGGCGACATCGCCGATGTCGTCGAGCACGGCCACCGGCGGTGCCGGCCGGCCCGGTGCGGCCAGCAGCCGGCATGCCGCGCGCAGCGTCGCCACGTCGCCGGCCACGAAGCAGCCGCGCGTCAGTTCCGGCGCGTCGCGGAATGCCCTGGCGATGATCTCCGGCCCGATGCCCGCCGGGTCGCCCAGTGTGATGGCGATGGGTTTCATGGGGTTCAGGCCGGATTGTCGATGTCGATGAACTGGTGCGCCACGCCCAGCTGCGCGGCCACGTGGGCGGCGGCGGCGGGCGCGCCATAGCGTTCGGTCGCGTGGTGGCCGGCGGCCAGGAAGGCCACGCCCGTCTCGCGCGCGTAGTGCGCCTGCGGCTCCGAGATCTCGCCGGTGATGAAGGCATCGGCCCCGGCCGCGATGGCGGCTTCGAAGTAGCCTTGCGCGCCACCGCTGCACCAGGCGATGGTGCGGATCGGGCGGCGCCCGCCGTCGACCCGGATGACCTGGCGGCCCAGGACCTGCTCGACGTGCGAAGCCAGGGCCGCCGCGTCGGCGAAGACGCCGCCGTCGGCACGCTGGCCGATGAAGCCCAGGTCCTGCTCGCCGAAGCGGCCCGCGGCGCCCGCGTGCGCCACCAGGCCCAGCTGCAGGCCGAGCTGCGCGTTGTTGCCCAGGTCGGGATGCGCGTCCAGCGGCAGGTGATAGGCGAAGAGGTTGATGTCGCGGCCCAGCAGCAGGCCCAGGCGTCGGCGCATCCAGCCGGTCACGCGGCCGTCGTGGCCGCGCCAGAACAGGCCGTGGTGCACGAAGATCGCGTCGGCCTCGGCCTCGATGGCCGCCTCGATCAGCGCCTGGCTGGCGGTCACGCCCGACACGATGCGCCGCACCGTCGTGCGGCCTTCCACCTGCAGGCCGTTGGGGCCGTAGTCCTTGAAGCGCGCGGGCGCCAGCAGGAGGTCGAACGCGTGCAGGAGTTCGTGTCGGGTCGTGCTCATGGCGTCATTGTCGCGCGGCGTGCATCGGGTAGCCGCGCCCGGCGATGGGCAGCAGGGCCAGCAGCAGGCCGATCACCGCCAGCGCGCTCACGTAGTGCGACGGCGCCATCGGATCCTTCTGCAGCCACACCGTCAGGATCACCGGCGTCAGGCCGCCGAAGATGGCATAGGACATGTTGTAGGCGAACGAGAGTCCGGTGAAGCGCACCGGCGCCGGGAAGGCGCGCACGGCGGCGATCGGCACCGTGGCGATGGTGCCCACGAACAGGCCCACCAGGCCGTAGTGCCAGAACAGCGAGGCCGGCGTGCCCGGCAGGCTGCCGTAGAAGAGCCAGGTGGTGACCAGCAGCCCGCCCCAGCCGATCAGCATCGTCGCGCGCGTGCCGATGCGGTCGCTCGCCCAGCCCACCACGATGCAGCCGATCGTGAGCATCAGCGTGGCGACGGCATTGGCCTCCAGCGCCAGCGCCGCCGGCACGCGATGCACCTTCTGCAGGTAGGTCGGCGTGTAGAGCACGACCACCACGATGGCGGCCGACAGCACCCAGGTCAGCAGCCCGACGAACAGGACCGGTCCGCGATGCTCGCGCAGCACGGTCTTGAGCGGCAGCTCGCGCGCCACGCTGCGGCGATCGGCCAGCTCCTGGAACACCGGCGTCTCGTGCAGGAAGCGGCGCAGGTAGACCGAGAACAGGCCGAACACGCCGCCGAGGATGAAGGGTACGCGCCAGGCGAAGCCGGCGACCTCGGCCGGCGTGTAGTGGGTGTTGATGAACACCGCCACCAGCGATCCCAGCAGGATGCCGCCGGTGATGCCGGAGGTCAGCGTGCCGATGCCGAAGCCATAGCGCCGGCGCGGCACGTGTTCGGCGACGAACACCCAGGCGCCCGGCATCTCGCCACCGATGGCCGCGCCCTGCAGCGTGCGCATGGCCAGCAGCAGCAGCGGTGCCGCCACCCCGATGCTGGCGTAGGTCGGCAGCAGGCCGATCACCAGCGTGGGCGCCGCCATCAGGAAGATCGACAGCGTGAACATGCGCTTGCGGCCCAGCAGGTCGCCGAAATGCGCGATCACGATGCCGCCGAGCGGCCGCGCCAGGTAGCCGGCCGCGAAGATGCCGAAGGTCTGCAGCTGGCGCAGCCAGTCGGGCATGTCGGCCGGAAAGAACAGCGCGCCCAGCACGGTGGCGAAGAACACGTAGATGACGAAATCGTAGAACTCGAGCGTGCCGCCCAGGGCGGACAGCGCGAGCGTCTTGTAGTCGCGCGCGTCGAGCGTGCGCGCCGGCGATGCCGACGGGGCGGCGGAAACAGTGGCGGTCATGGCATGGAGGCCCGGGATGGAAGCGGGTGGACGGAAGAACGACGAGGCGGACGAGGATGCAAGCAGGGATGCGCTCGCGGCGCCGGCGGACCGGCGCCCGGATGCGAAGCGGGCCGGACTCCGGATGGGAGCGGTCCCGCACCGGCACGTCCTGTGGGACCGCCGGCTTCAGAAAGGGCAGGATTCTAGGGTTTCCACTGATTCGACGAGCCGGGCGGGTCTTGTGGCGAAGCGTAAGCGGCACGTGCTCCACCAGGTGCCTTGAGAGACAATCACGACCCCGCGCGACCCGCCCGGCCAGGATCGCCGTCCGACCCCGGCATGTCGTCGCGGCCCACGCCCCTCCCGTCCCATCTCTCCGATCCTCCGTCCATGAAGCGCACCTGGCTGCTGTTCGCCCAAACCGTCACCGTCCTGCTGGCGGCCTATTTCGTCGTCGCGACGCTCCGGCCCGAGTGGCTCAACCGGCGTACATCACTGGGCGGCATGGTGCCGGTCATCGAAGCGCCGGCCACTGCCCCGAACACCATCGCCGCGGGCAGTCTCAGCGCCGCGGCCAAGAAGGCGGCACCGGCGGTGGTCAGCATCAACACCAGCAAGGCGGCCCAGCGCCAGTCGCGCAGCAACGACCCGTGGTTCCGCTTCTTCTTCGGCGACCAGGGCAACGACCAGCCGCAGGTCGGACTGGGCAGCGGCGTGATCGTCAGTGCCGATGGCTACATCCTGACCAACAACCACGTGGTCGATGGCGCCGACGAGATCGACGTGACCCTCAACGACAGCCGCCACGCGCGTGGCAAGGTGATCGGCACCGACCCCGACACCGACCTCGCCGTGCTCAAGATCGAGCTCGACAAGCTGCCGGTGATCGTGCTGGGCAATTCCGATGCGCTGCAGGTCGGCGACCAGGTGCTGGCCATCGGCAACCCGTTCGGCGTCGGCCAGACGGTGACCAGTGGCATCGTCTCGGCGCTGGGCCGCAACCAGCTCGGCATCAACATGTTCGAGAACTTCATCCAGACCGACGCGGCGATCAATCCCGGCAACTCCGGCGGAGCGCTGGTCGACGTCAATGGCAATCTGGAGGGCATCAACACCGCCATCTACTCGCGCTCGGGCGGCAGCATGGGCATCGGCTTCGCCATCCCCGTCTCGATGGCCAAGCAGGTGCTCAGCGACATCGTGACCGAGGGCAAGGTCACGCGCGGCTGGATCGGCGTCGAGCCCAACGACCTGTCGCCCGAACTGGCCGAGACCTTCGGTGTCAAGGCCAACGCGGGTGTGATCATCACCGGCGTGCTACAGAACGGCCCGGCCGCCCGGGCCGGCATCCGGCCCGGCGACGTCATCACCAGCGTGGGTGACAAGAAGGTCGACAACGTGCAGGAACTGCTGACCGCGGTGGCCGGGCTGAAGCCGGGCATCGACGCCCGCTTCGCCCTGCAGCGCGGCAGCGACCGGATGGAACTCAACGTCAATCCCGGCCTGCGCCCGAAGACGCAGGCGCGCCGCAACCCGACCGAGATCGAATAGGACGCGCCGGCCCGCGGGACGACCGGCCTCGCGGCTCAGGGCCGCGTCGTCAGGTCGGTGCTGTCCGCGGGGGTCTTGCTGTGCTTGACGAAGTAGCGCGCCGCGATGATGCCGATCTCGTAGAGCAGGCACATCGGCACGGCCAGCGCGAGCTGCGACACCACGTCGGGCGGCGTCAGCACCGCCGCGACGACGAAGGCCAGCACGATGAAGTAGCCCCGGAAGCTGCGCAGCTTCTCGATCGTGACCATCTCGAAGCGCACCAGCAGCATCACCACGATCGGCACCTGGAAGGCGCAGCCGAAGGCGATGTAGAGCGACAGGATCGCCTCCACGTAGGACGCGATGTCCGGCGTGGCGGCGACCGAGGCCGGCGTGAAGCGCTGGATGAAGCCGAACATCTTGTCCAGCACGAAGAACTGGACGAAGGCGATGCCCATGTAGGCCAGCAGGCTGCCGAAGAAGATCAGTGGCAGCGCGAACTTCTTCTCGTGGCTGTAGAGGCCGGGCGCCACGAACATCCAGATCTGGTACATCAGCCAGGGCAGCGCCAGCAGCACCGCCGTCATGCCCAGCACCTTCAACGGCACGAAGAACGGCGAGAACACGCCGATCGCGATGAGCTTGGCATCGTGCGGCATGTGGGCGCGGATCGGCACCGCGATCAGGTCGATCAGCCCGCTCGGGCCGGGCCAGATCGCCAGCAGCGCCGCGGCCACGGCGAGGCCGTAGACGCAGTAGAGCAGGCGGTCGCGCAGCTCGACCAGGTGCTGCACGAAAGGCTGCTCCGTACCGGCGAGTTCGTCTTCTTTGTCTTTGGAGGTGGAGTCGGCCATGGGAGAGCGCTGCGGGCGGTGACACCGGCGCCGCGGGTCGCAGCGACCGGCCCGGCCTGGGGTGGCTAGTTGATCTTGTGCGGCCGGAAGCGGGCGACGCGCGCGGCACCGGAGAGCGCCTTGGTGCGCACGCCGTTGCGGGCCTTGTACCACTGGGGCGTGGCGCCCTGCTTCAGGCGCCAGTTCTTGCGCGGGTGCTTGTAGACCGGCATGACCGGCGTGTAGGGCACCTCGGGCTCGGCCAGCGCCGACAGGGTCTGGCCACTCTCGGAGAACTGCTTCTCGAAGTCGCTCGCGCCCGAATGGATCGACTGCTCGACGTCGCGCGCGGCCTCGTGCACCGAATCCTTCATCTTGCGCAGCTCGTCGAGGTCCATCGAGCGGTTGACCTCGGCCTTGACGTCGTTGACATAGCGCTGGGCCTTGCCCAGCAGCGTGCCGACGGTGCGTGCCACGCGCGGCAGTTTCTCGGGGCCGATGACGATGAGCGCCACGGCACCGATGAGGGCCAGCTTGGAGATGCCGAGATCGATCACGTCGTGCGGCGGATCAGGACTTGTGACGCGCTTCGACGTCGATGGTGGTCGACTTGTCGGCGGCGGCGTGGCCCGTCACGTGCTGGGTCGGCGTGGGCGTGGTCGGGGCGGGCGTCACGACCGGCGCATCGGTGCTCGAGCCGTCCTTCATGCCGTCCTTGAAGCCCTTGACGGCGCCTCCCAGGTCGGACCCCATGTTGCGCAGCTTCTTGGTGCCGAAGATCATGACCACGACGAGGAGCACGATCAGCCAGTGCCAGATAGAAAAAGAACCCATGGATGACTCCTGAAGAATGTGAAGAATTTTAGTCGGCGCCACGATGGCACCGGGACGATGCGGGAGATCAGCCCTTCAGCCAGGGCCGTGGTCCGCCCATGACGTGGACATGCAGATGATGCACTTCCTGGCCGCCCTCGGCGCCAGTGTTGACGACGACGCGGAAACCGCCTTCCGGATAGGGCCGGCAGCCCTGTTCCAGCGCCAGGCGCGGCGCCAGCGTCATGATCCGGCCCATCAGCGCGGCATCGTCGGGCGAGAGCTGGGCCATCGAGGCGATGTGGCGCTTGGGCACGATCATGAAATGCACCGGCGCCCAAGGCGCGATGTCGTGGAAGGCGAAGACGTCGTCGTCCTCGTGGACCTTCCGTGCCGGGATCTGCCCGGCGATGATCTTGCAGAAGATGCAGTTCGGATCAGATGCCACGGGCGGACTCCATCGCGCGACCGGCGCTCATGCGGGACATGCCCTTGACGATGCGGTAGAGGAACCACAGCGAGATGAGGCCCCATGCGATCCAGCCCGGCACGAAGAACAGCAGCCAGAGCCAGGAGGTCAGCAGATACAGCACCCCGGCCCACATCACCGAGCGGATGCGCCAGCTGAAGTGCGATTCATGCCAGGTGCCCTGGGCCTCGCCGCGCTTCACCAGGTCGATGATCAGCGCCAGGAGCAGCAGCGCGATCGATGCCTGCGCACCGGGCAGCACGGCGCTCACGGCCACGATCAGGTGCAGGACGTAGCTGACCCAGCCCCAGGTGCGCAACGAGCGGTCGGGTTCGATGTCGATGATGTCACGGGCCATCTGTGGTTCCTTCATTGCTCGCTGGCGGCGCGTTCCTGCGCCTTGCGCAGGGCCTTTTCCTCGATGCCGCTGGTGCCCGCGCGGCGCTCCAGTTCGTCGACGACCTGGCCCGGCGCCAGGCCATAGTGCGCCAGGGCGATCATGCTGTGGAACCACAGGTCGGCGACTTCGTTCACTATTTTTTGCCGGTCGCCGCCATGGTCGGCATCCTTGGCCGCCATCACGACCTCCGTGGCTTCCTCACCGATCTTCTTGAGGAAGGCGTCGGGGCCCTTGTACAGGAGCCGGGCGACATAGCTCGTCTCGGGATCGCCGCCCTGCGCGGGCAGGCGGCTCTCGATGACGGCCGCCAGGCGCGCCAGGGCGTCGGTGGCGGAGCGGGCCGCGTCGGGTACTGCTGTCGTCGATGTCATGGATGTCTCGTCTTATCTGTAGATGGACTCGGGGTCCTTGAGAACCGGCTCGACGGCTTCCCAGCGGCCATTCTCGTAGCGGCTGAAGAAACAGCTGTGACGACCGGTGTGGCACGCGATGCCCGGCTCGTGTCCGAGCTGCGTGACCTTGAGCAGGACGACGTCGTTGTCGCAGTCCAGCCGGATCTCGTGCACCGTCTGCACATGGCCGGATTCCTCGCCCTTGAACCACAGCCGCGCGCGCGAGCGGCTGAAGTACACCGCGCGGCCGAGCTCGGCCGTCTTCTGCAGCGCCTCGCGATTCATCCACGCGAACATCAGCACGTCGTTGCTGCCCTGCTCCTGCGCGATCACCGGCACCAGGCCGGCGGCGTCCCATTTCACTTCGTCGAGCCAATTCGTCATCGTGCGATTGTCGCAAACCACCGCGTCGATGCCGCCGGGTGGCCCCGCGCTCAGATCCGCACCGGGATGCCGCGCGCGGCCATCAGGGCCTTGGCCTCGCCGACCGTGTGGTCCCCGTAGTGGAAGATGCTCGCGGCCAGGACGGCATCGGCGCCGCCGGCCTGCACGCCGTCGGCCAGGTGATCGAGGTTGCCGACGCCGCCGGAGGCGATCACCGGCACGCCGACCGCGTCGCTCACGGCGCGCGTGAGCTCGAGGTCGAAGCCGCTCTTGGTGCCATCGCGGTCCATGCTGGTCAGCAGGATCTCGCCAGCGCCGCGACGCGCCATCTCGGCCGCCCAGCGCACGACGTCGAGGCCGGTGTTCTTGCGTCCGCCATGGCTGTAGACGTCCCACCCGGCGCCGCGCTCGGCGGCATCGGCGGCGGTGCGGCGCTTGGCGTCGATGGCGACCACGATGCACTGGGCGCCATAGCGGTGCGAGACCTCGTCGATGACGCCCGGGTTGGCGATGGCGGCGGAATTGAAGCTGGTCTTGTCGGCGCCGGCGTTGAGCAGGCGACGCACGTCCTCGACCGTGCGCACGCCGCCGCCGACCGTCAGCGGGATGAAGACCTGGGAGGCCACGGCCTCGATGATCGGCAGGATCAGGTCGCGGCCGTCGCTGGTGGCGGTGATGTCGAGGAAGGTCAGTTCGTCGGCGCCCTGGGCGTTGTAGCGCGCCGCGATCTCGACCGGGTCGCCGGCATCTCGGAGTTCCAGGAAATTGACGCCCTTGACGACGCGGCCACCGGTCACGTCGAGGCAGGGAATGATGCGTTTGGCGAGCATGGGCGGATTCGGGATGCGGGGGAGCGGGAGGTTCAAAGGACGGTGAGCTGCTGCCAGCCCTGCCAGCGCTCGCCGGGGGCGAGCTGCGCGGGGGTGTCGATGGCCGCGGCCTCGACGCAGAGCATGTGGCGATGGCCGTCGTCGGGCAGATCGGCGAGCCGGGCGGCCAGCACCGGGCCCGGGTTCCAGACCACGGTCTCGGTGCAGCTGGCGGACTGCGCGATCTCCAGCGTGCCCGACGGCTGCACCAGTCGCAGCGCGGCGGCGGGAGCCGCGTAGACGCTGTCGAACTCGGCATCGAAGGCCAGCGCCGCCTCGGACTCGGTCAGGCGCAGGTCGCGCACCGCGTCCCAGCGCCGGGCGCCCTGCAGGCCCTCGAGCCGTGCCTGGCCGATGTCGTCGACCCGCAGATAGCTGTGCAGCGCGCCGGTGAACGACCAGGCGGTGGCGTCGGTGTTGTGCACGTCCAGCACGATGCGCAGGCTGTCTGCGCCGAGCGTCGCCTCCAGCCGCAATCCGAAGGCATGCGGCCAGAGCGCCCGCGTGGCGGCGTCGGCATCGAGCCGCATCGCGACGCGCGACGGCGCCGCCGGGTCGAATGCCTCGGCCTGCCAGGGCACGTTGCGTGCGAAGCCATGCTTGGCCAGCGGGCCGCGCTGGTTGAACTGCGGCCAGCAGATCGGCACGCCGCCGCGGATGGCGGCACGGCCATCGAACACGGACTGCGGGCTCAGGTACAGCCGCTCGATGCCATCGGGCGTGATCCAGGACAACAGGTGACCGCCATGCAGCGCCACGGTGCAGCTGGCGCCGTCGGGCGCGGTCAGGCGGAAGGCGGGCTGGCCGCGGAAGTCGATCGGTGAGAGAGGCATGTCGGGATTCTAGGGAGGGCACGGTGCACGACCGTGGCGATTCAGCGTGCCGGCCACTGCCACGATGGGAGATCGCAGGCGTCGACATGGGCCAGATGGGTCTCGCCGAGCCGCTTCTCCAGCGTCACGTAGCCCGGCGGCGCCTCTGCGGACGCGGACTCGATGGCCGCGATCAGACGCACCGCGTGCGACACCACGATCACCTGCGAGGCCCGCGCCGCCCGCGCGATCAGTCGACCGAGCGCGGGCAGCAGGTCGGGGTGGAGGCTGGTCTCGGGCTCGTTGAGCACCAGCAGTCCGGGCGGCCGCGGCGTCAGCAGCGCGGCGATCCACAGCAGGTAGCGCAGCGTGCCGTCGGACAACTCGGCCGCCGTCAGGGGCCGCAGCAGGCCGTGCTGGTGCATGCGCAGCTCGAAGCGATGGTCGTCCCCGACCGCGACGTCGATGCGCGCGCCGGGAAAGGCATCGTCGACGGCCCGGTCGAGCGCCTGGGCATCGCCGATCTCGCGGATGGTCTGGAGCGCGGCCGCGACATCGGCGCCGTCGTTGGCCATCACCGGCGTGTAGGTGCCGAGCTGCGGCGAGCGCGCGGGCGCCTCGGCATCGGAGCGGAAATGATCGTAGAAGCGCCAGGCCCGCATCCGCTCGCGCAGCGTGAGCATCTCGGGCGCGCCGCGCGGGTCGGCATATTCGGTGAGCATGCTGGCGAAGCTGGGCACCGGCCGGTCGATCGCATTCCAGGCGCCGGCGGCATCGCGCAGGCGCAACGCGTGGCCCATGCGGTCGACCAGCTGGGTGGCCGGGCGCAATATGGGACCGCACCAGATCGCCTCGCGCTTGATCTGCGGATCGCGTGAGAAAGCGGAATCGGCCGATGGCTGTGGCAGGCCGATGTCGATCGCATAGCCGAAGTCATCGGCCGCCTCCCCGGCGAATCCCAGTCGCAGGTTGACCGGCTCGCGGCGCTTGCCGGCACCCTGCACCGGCGCCTCGCCACGCAGCATGGCGCCGGAGAAATGCTTGGGGCCGGCCCACAGCGTCGACGTCAGGCCGCCTTCGCGGACCAGGGAACGGATCACGCCGCCCTGCGCGATTTCGGCCAGCAGCCGCAGCGCGCGATAGATGCTCGATTTGCCGCTGCCGTTGGGTCCGGTGACGATCGTCAGGCGGCCGAGCGGAACGCTCAGCTGCCGCAGCGAGCGGTAGTTGGCGATGGCCAGCGTGGAGAGCATGCCGTGGCCGCGGAGCGCGCAGCGCGAGCAGGCGGGCGGGCAGTGCCTGGCTCAGGCGTCGGCGAGTTCGTCGGCACGCGCCTGCGCGGCCGCGAAGTCGAGGTCGCCCGAGTAGATGGCGCGACCGCAGATCACGCCCTCGACGCCTTCGGACTCGACCGCGCAGAGCTGCTCGATGTCGGCCATGTTCGACAGGCCGCCCGAGGCGATGACGGGGATCGTCAGCGCCTGCGCCAGCCTGACGGTGGCGTCGATGTTGATGCCCGAGAGCATGCCGTCGCGGCCGATGTCGGTGTAGATGATCGACTCGACGCCATAGTCCTCGAACTTCTTGCCCAGGTCGGCGACCTCGTGGCCGGTGAGCTTGCTCCAGCCGTCGGTGGCGACCTTGCCGTCCTTGGCGTCGAGGCCGACGATGATGTGGCCGCCGAAGGCGACGCAGGCGTCCTTCAGGAAGCCCGGGTTCTTGACCGCCGCGGTGCCGATGATCACGTAGCGCAGGCCGTCGTCGATGTAGCGCTCGATGGTGTCGAGGTCGCGGATGCCGCCGCCGAGCTGGACCGGGATCTCGTCGCCGACCTCGCGCAGGATCGCCTTGATGGCGGCGTGGTTCTGCGGCTTGCCGGCGAAGGCGCCATTGAGGTCCACCAGATGCAGGCGTCGCGCGCCGGCCTGGACCCACTTGCGCGCCATGGCCGCGGGGTCTTCGCTGAACAGGGTGGACTGGTCCATGTCGCCCTGCTTGAGGCGAACGCAGTGGCCGTCCTTGAGATCGATGGCGGGAATCAGCAGCATGGGGAGAACGGACCGCGGAGGTCTCAGGGGTTCCAGTGGAGGAAATTGCGATAGAGATGCAGACCGTGGTCGGCGCTCTTCTCGGGGTGGAACTGGGTGGCGAAGAGGTTGTCGCGCGCGATCACCGCGGCGAAGGGCGCGCCGTAGTCGGCCTCGCCCACGGCATGGCGCGCATCGGCCGGCCTGGCGTAGAAACTGTGCACGAAATAGAAGTAGGCCTGGTCGGGCACGCCCGCCCACATCGCGTGGGCGAGCGACTGGCGCACCTGGTTCCAGCCCATCTGCGGCACCTTGAAGCGGCTGCCGTCGGGCTGCAGGCGACCCGCGAGGTCGAACTTGACGACCTCGCCCGGGATCAGCCCGAGCCCGTCGGTGGGTCCCTCCTCGCTGCGCGAGAGCAGCATCTGCATGCCCACGCAGACGCCGAACAGCGGCTTGCTCGCGGCGGCCTCGAGCACCGAGGCCTGCAGTCCCGAATCGCGCAGCTCGCGCATGCAGTCGGGCATCGCGCCCTGCCCCGGCAGCACGACGCGCGTCGCGCGCCGCACCACCTCGGGATCGGACGTGACGAAGACCTCGACGCCGGCCTGGTCGGCGGCGTGCCGCACGGCCTGCGACACCGAGCGCAGGTTGCCCATGCCGTAATCGACGACGGCCACGGAATTGGTGCGGGTCGTCACGGTCAGAGCGATCCCTTGGTCGACGGGATGACCCCGGCCGAGCGGGGATCGAGTTCGAGCGCCGCGCGCAGCGCCCGCGCGAAGGCCTTGAACACCGTCTCGCACTGGTGGTGCGCGTTGATGCCCTTGAGGTTGTCGATGTGCAGCGTCACGCCGGCGTGGTTGGCGAAACCCTGGAAGAACTCGTAGGCGAGCTGGGTGTCGAAGGTGCCGATCATGCCGCTGGTGAACGGGATGTGCAGATGCAGGCCCGGCCGGCCGGAGAAGTCGATGACGACGCGGCTGAGCGCCTCGTCGAGCGGCACGTAGGCATGGCCATAGCGGCGGATGCCCTTCTTGTCGCCCACCGCGCGGGCCACCGCCTGGCCGAGCGTGATGCCGACGTCCTCGACGGTGTGGTGGCCATCGATGTGCAGGTCGCCCTGGCAGTCGATGTCGAGATCGATCAGCCCGTGACGGGCGATCTGGTCGAGCATGTGGTCGAAGAAGCCGATGCCGGTGGCGAGCTGGGCGCGGCCGCTGCCGTCCAGGTTGACGCGGACGTCGATCCGGGTCTCGGCCGTGTGGCGCGTGACCGCCGCGATGCGCTCGCCGGCCGTCGCGGTGACGACCGCATCGGGTGCCGTGGGTGTGTTCATAGGGATGCTTCGAGGGCCGCGAGCATGCGTGCATTCTCGTCGGCCGTTCCGACGGTCAGGCGCAGGCAGTTCGCCAGCAAGGGATGCATTCTAGAAATGTTCTTGATCAACACGCCATGCGACTTCATGCCATCGAAGGTCTTTGCGGCATCCGGAACGCGGATGAGGATCATGTTGGCGTCGCTCGGCCACTGGCGCACGCCCGCCATCCGGCCCAGCGCCTCCACCAGCCGTTCGCGCTGATCGCGCAGGTCGGCGGCCTGGGCCTCGAAGACCGCCGCGTGCGCCAGCGCGAAACGCGCGCACTCGCAGTTCAGCACGCTCACGTTGTAGGGCGGGCGCACCTTGTCGATCTCGGCGATCAGGGCCGCCGGTCCCATCAGGTAGCCCAGCCGCACCCCGGCCAGACCGAACTTGCTCAGGGTGCGCATGAGCAGCACGTGGCCATGGCGCTCGATGCGGTCGATGTAGCTGCGCGAGGCGAATGGCTGGTAGGCCTCGTCGATCACCACCAGCCCCCCCTGCGCGCCCTGGGCGACCACCACCTGCTCGACGATCCCGTCGTCCCACAGGTTGGCCGTCGGATTGTTCGGATAAGCCAGGTGCACGATGGCGGGCCGCTCGCGTTCGATGGCCGCCAGCATGGCCGGACCATCGAGCTCGAAATCGGCCGTGAGCGGCACGCCGGTGAAGGCCAGGCCCTGGAGCTGGGCGCTGACCCCGTACATCACGAAACCGGGCACCGGCGCCAGCACCGAGGCGCCGGGCCGGTCGCAGGCCATCGTGACGAGCGAGATCAGTTCGTCCGAGCCATTGCCCAGCATCAGCTCGAAGCCTCGCGGCAGACGCGCCTGCTCGGCCAGGGCGCGCTTGAGCTCGGCATTGCCGTGGTTGGCCGGATAGCGGTTGATCGCCAGGGCGCCCAGGCGGCGGCCAAGCTCTTCCTGCAGGTGCGGCGGCAGGACGTGCGGGTTCTCCATGGCGTCGAGCTTGATGACGCCGGGGGCGGCGTCCTGCACGACATAGGCGTGCATGGCGCGCACGTCGTCGCGGATGCGCTCGAGGGCGCGCCCGGTGCCGGCGGCGCCGGACGGTGCGGGTGCGCAGGAGGAATCGGGGATGGAAGCGTTCATGGGATTCTCAACGCGTGCAGCGATAGGTGGTGCGCAGCGCGGCGGCGAGCACGAGCTGCACCGGCATGTCGGCCTCGTAGCTGTCGGCGTTGCGCGCGAGTTCGGTCTGGTAGAGGGAGCGCGCCATGGCGGGCTCCAGGCGCCGGCCCTCGACGCAGAACATCGGCTTCTGGCCGGACCGCGTGGCGGCGTCGGCGCCTTCGCGCAGGCCCTCGACCACGCCGACCAGGTAGTAGCCGGCATGGGCCGGGCCATCCGCTCCACCGGCCTCGAGCGCGCGCAGTTCGCGGATGCTCATCGCCTGCGCGGCCGTCGCCGCGACCAGGCAGGCGGCGAGTGCGGCGGTGCGACGCGCCAGGCGCGAGGTCATGGCCGCAGCCGCAGCCGTGCCGCCTCGGCGTGGGCGCTCAGGCCTTCGCCCTCGGCCAGCGTGACGGCGACGCGGCCGAGCGTCTGCGCGCCCGCCTCGCTGACCTCGATCAGGCTCGAGCGCTTCTGGAAATCGTAGACGCCCAGCGGGCTGGAGAAGCGTGCGGTACCGCTGGTGGGCAGCACGTGGTTCGGGCCGGCGCAATAGTCGCCCAGGCTCTCGCTGGTGTAGGCCCCGAGGAAGATCGCGCCGGCATGGCGCAGCAGCGGCTCCCAGCGGTGCGGCTCGCGGCTGCTGACCTCCAGATGCTCGGGCGCGATGCGGTTGCTCAGGGCGCAGGCCTCCTCCATGTCGCGCGTGTGGATCAGCGCGCCGCGGCCGTCGAGCGAGGCGGCGATGATGTCCGCGCGCGGCATCGTCGGCAGCAGGCGGTCGATGGCGGCCTGCACCTGGTCGATGTAGTGGGCATCGGGACACAGCAGGATGCTCTGCGCCAGTTCGTCGTGCTCGGCCTGGCTGAACAGGTCCATCGCCACCCAGTCGGGCGGCGTGCTGCCATCGGCCAGCACCAGGATCTCGCTCGGGCCGGCGATCATGTCGATGCCCACCGTGCCGAAGACGCGGCGCTTGGCCGCCGCCACGTAGGCATTGCCCGGACCGGTGATCTTGTCGACGGCGGGAATGGTCGCGGTGCCATGGGCCAGCGCGGCGACGGCCTGCGCGCCGCCGATCGTGAACGCCCGGCTGACGCCCGCCACGTGGGCGGCCGCCAGCACCAGCGCGTTCTTCTCGCCACCGGGCGTGGGCACGACCATGACGATCTCGCCGACGCCGGCCACGTGCGCCGGGATGGCGTTCATCAGCACGCTCGACGGATAGGCCGCCTTGCCGCCGGGCACGTAGATGCCCACGCGGTCGAGCGGCGTCACCTTCTGGCCGAGCAGCGTGCCGTCCTCGTCGCGGTAGCTCCAGCTCTCGCCACTGGCGCGTTTCTGCGCCTCGTGGAACTGGCGCACCCGGCGGGCGGCGAATTCCAGCGCCTCGCGCTGTTCGGCCGGCAGCGACTCGAAGGCCGCGCGCAGCTCGTCGGCGGTGAGTTCCAGCGCCCGCATGTCGGTGGCGTCGAGGCGGTCGAAGCGCGCGGTGTAGTCCAGCACGGCGGCATCGCCACGATCCCGGACGTCGGCCAGGATGGCGGCGACACGTTCCTCGATGGCGGCATCCGCCTCGGCCGACCAATGCAGCCGCGCCTTGAAGTCGGCCTCGAAGGTGGCCGAGGCGGTGGACAGGCGGACGGGAGCGGCTTTCGATGTCATGGCGAAGGGAAGGAGATGGGGAAACGAGCGCTTATTTCGAGGGGTTCGAAGGAATGGCCGAGGCGAAGGCGTCGAGGATGCGGCGGATCGGCTCGCGCTTGAGCTTGAGCGCGGCCTGGTTGACCACCAGACGGGCGCTGATGTCCATGATGCGCTCGACCTCGACCAGGTGGTTGGCCTTGAGCGTGTTGCCGGTCGACACCAGGTCGACGATGGCGTCCGCCAGGCCGGTCAGCGGCGCGAGCTCCATGCTGCCATAGAGCTTGATCAGGTCGACGTGCACGCCCTTGCCGGCGAAGAAATCGCGCGCCAGGCCGACGTACTTGGTCGCCACCTTCAGCCGCGAGCCCTGCCGCACGGCCGAGGCGTAGTCGTAGTCGGCGCGCACCGCCACGCTCAGGCGGCAGGCGGCGATCCTCAGATCGAGCGGCTGGTAGAGACCCTGGTTGCCATGCTCGAGCAGCACGTCGAGTCCGGTCACGCCGAGATCGGCACCGCCGTACTGCACATAGGTCGGCACGTCCGAGGCCCGCACCAGCACCACCCGCACATCGCTGCGCGTGGTCGCCAGGATCAGCTTGCGCGACTTCTCCGGATCCTCCGTGACCTCGATCCCCGCCGCCGCCAGCAGCGGCATCGTCTCTTCAAAAATCCGTCCCTTGGACAACGCCAAAGTGATCATCGGAACAACTCCCAAACAGCCACGACCCCAAAGCCGGAAATCCCGCGGAACCGGCTCCGCCGGGCCGCCAGGATTGCCCCCTGGAAGGGGGTTGGCGCAGCGACACGAAGTGCGCGAAGACTGGGGGTCATCTCACAGCCTTTCGATGTCCGCGCCCAGGCCGCGCAACTTGGCCTCCATGCGGTCGTAGCCGCGATCGAGGTGGTAGATGCGGTCGACCCGCGTCTCGCCCTCGGCCACCAGCGCGGCGATCACCAGGCTGGCCGAGGCGCGCAGGTCGGTCGCCATCACCGTCGCGCCCGACAGTGCCGCCCCACCCTCCACCACGGCGACCTTGCCGTCGATGTGGATGGCCGCGCCCAGCCGCATCAGCTCGTTGACGTGCATGAAGCGGTTCTCGAAGATGGTCTCGGTCACGGCCGCCGTGCCCTGGGCGACGCAATTCAGCGCCATGAACTGCGCCTGCATGTCGGTCGGGAAGCCGGGGTACTCGGTGGTGCGGAACGCCTGCGCCCTGAGCGTCGCGCCGCCCGCCGAGGCGATGCGGATGCCGCCCTCGACGGCGCGCACGTCGCAACCCGCGTCGCGCAGCTTGTCGATGACGGCCTCGAGGTGGTCCGGGCGCGCATGGCGCAGCAGGACCTCGCCGCCCGCGGCCGCCACGGCGCACAGGAAGGTGCCGGCCTCGATGCGATCGGCCACCACGGCATGCTCGCAGCCATGCAGCGCTTCCACGCCCTGCACGCGGATGTGGCTGGTGCCGTGGCCCTCGATCCTGGCGCCCATGCGCAGCAGCATCTCGGCCAGGTCGACGATCTCCGGCTCCTGCGCGGCGTTCTCCAGGATGGTCTCGCCTTCGGCCAGGGTGGCGGCCATGAGGAAGTTCTCGGTGCCGGTGACGGTCACCATGTCGGTCAGGATGCGCGCGCCCTTCAGGCGCTGGCGGCCGGCCGGCAGCCGCGCCAGCATGTAGCCGTGCTCGACCGAGATCTCGGCGCCCATCGCCTGCAGGCCCTTGATGTGCTGGTCGACCGGGCGCGAGCCGATGGCGCAGCCGCCGGGCAGCGACACCTTGGCGCGGCCGAAGCGCGCGAGCAGCGGGCCGAGCGCGAGCACCGAGGCGCGCATCGTCTTGACCAGGTCGTAGGGCGCCTCCAGGTTCGTCAGCGCGGCGGCGTCGATGCGCACGGTGCCCCCGCCCGCGCCCTCGCCGTCCTCGCGCTCGACCGGCACGCCCATGTTGCGGATCAGCCGCAGCATCGTCGAGACGTCCTGCAGGCGCGGCACGTTGCGCAGCGTGACGGGCTGCGCGGTCAGGAGCGCGGCGCAGAGTTCGGGCAGGGCGGCGTTCTTGGCGCCGGAGACGAATACTTCGCCACCGAGCATGCGCCCGCCGCGAATGAGAAGTTGGTCCATCAGAAAATCCAGCGGAATAGGAGGCGTGGGCCGGGTGTCGGAAGCAACCGGAGCCCGTGCGTGGCTCCGGCCCGGTGTCAACGCGGTGCGGCCGCCCATTCGGTCGGCGTGAAGGTCTTCATCGACAGCGCGTGCACCTCGTCGGTGTGCATTTTCGCACCCAGCGTGCGATAGACGCGCTGATGTCGCTGGATCGAGCGAAGCCCCTCGAATTCCGCCGAGACGATGGTCGCGTACCAGTGTCGCCCATCCCCTTCCAGCGCGATGTGCTCGCAGGCCAGGTCGGCCGAAATGATGTCTTTGAGTTCGTCAGCGGTCATAGATGGATTCAGGTCACCGGAGGGCTCGGTCGGGGCGGATCGGGTCAGCCGCGGATCTTGTAGCCGATGCGCAGCAGGTGCACGGCCAGGGCGCTGACCGCCAGCCACGCGCCACCGACGATGGCCAGGCTCACCCACGGCGAGATGTCGCTGACGCCGAAGAAGCCATAGCGGAAGCCGTCGATCATGTAGAAGAACGGGTTGAGATGGCTCACGCCCTGCCAGAAGGGTGGCAGCGAGCCGATCGAATAGAACACGCCCGACAGGAAGGTCATGGGCATGATGAGGAAGTTCTGGAACACCGCCATCTGGTCGAACTTCTCGGCCCACAATCCGGCGATGACGCCCAGGGTGCCGAGGATCGCGGCTCCGAGGAAAGCGAACACCACGATCCACGCCGGCGCCACGAAATCGGGCACCGCGAAGAATAGCGTCACGACGAACACGCCCAGCCCCACGGCGAGTCCGCGGATGACGGACGAACCGACATAGGCGAAGAACCAGCCCCAGTGCGACAGCGGCGTGAGCAGCACGAACACCAGGCTGCCCATGATCTTGCTCTGCACGATCGAGGACGAACTGTTGGCGAACGCGTTCTGCAGCACGCTCATCATCACCAGGCCGGGGATCAGGAAGGCGGTGTAGCTGACCGACCCGTAGACCTTGACGTGGCCCTCGAGCACGTGGCCGAAGACCATCAGGTAGAGCACCGCGGTGAGCACCGGGGCGCCGACGGTCTGGAAGCCGACCTTCCAGAAGCGCAGCGTCTCCTTGTAGAGCAGCGCCAGCCAGCCCGTGGGATGCAGCATCATCGCGCGACCTCCAGGGGCGTCTGCTCGCCGGCCATCAGGTCGATGAAGACATCCTCCAGGTCGGCCTTGCGCATCTCGACGTCCTCGACGGCGACGCCGGCCTCGCGCAAGGCGACGAGCAGCTGCTCGACCTCGTGCGCGTTGTGCGCCGGCAATTGCACGATGCGCCCCGTGATGCGGGCTTGCCGGGCGATCTCCCAGGGCAGTTCGGCATCGGTCTTGAAGCGCAGCACGTTGCTGGCGGCCGCGCGCAGCAGTTCGCTGGTGCGGTCGAGCGCGATCACGCGGCCCTGCTTGAGCATGGCGATGCGGTGGCAGAGCGCCTCCGCCTCCTCGAGGTAGTGGGTGGTCAGCAGCACGGTGCTGCCCTCGCGATTGAGGCGGGCGACGAACTGCCAGAGCGTCTGCCGCAGCTCGACGTCGACGCCGGCGGTCGGCTCGTCCAGCACGATGACCTGCGGCTTGTGCACCAGGGCCTGGGCGACGAGCACGCGCCGCTTCATGCCGCCGGAGAGCTGCCTCAGGTTGGCCGTGGCCTTGTCGGCCAGGCCGAGGTTCTGCAGCAGCTCGTCGATCCAGGCGTCGTTGTTCTTGATGCCGAAGTAGCCCGACTGGATGCGCAGCGATTCGCGCACGTTGAAGAACGGATCGAACACCAGCTCCTGCGGCACGATGCCCAGATGGCGACGCGCCTGCGCATAGTCGCGCTGGACGTCGAAGCCATGCACGGCGATCGCGCCGGTCGTGGGCCGCGCCAGGCCGGCGAGCATGCTGATCAGGGTCGTCTTGCCGGCGCCGTTGGGGCCGAGGAGACCGAAGAACTCGCCCTCCTCGATCTCGAAGGCGACGTTGTCGACGGCCTTCAGGCCGGGCAGGCCCTGCGATTGCTGATGGCGTGAGGGGGGATAGGTCTTGGAGACCGACTGGAAGGAGATCGCGGACATGGGGAGCCCGCGATTTTACGGGGAGGTGGTCGGTTCAGAGGGATGCGGGGATACCCGCCGGGCACGCATTGTCGCCCGAAGGCCTAGGTCGCGCTGGGCAGCAGTCCGGCCACGCCATAGAGCGTGGCGAGTTCGCGCAGGCGCGGCGAGAGGCCCTTGACGGCGAAATCGCGCCCGTGCGCGGCCGCTTCGCGCCGGCATTCGAGCAGCACGGCCAGCGCCGAGGAGTCGAACTGCGCCAGCGCGGTGGCATCGACGACGGCCACCGACTCCGGCGACTGCGCCGCCAGGCCCTGCTGCAGCATGCGCATGCAGGCCGGCGCCTCGTCATGGCGCAGCACGGCGGGCAGGACCAGCATGCTCACCTCAGTTGCTTCCGTTGCTCTTGTTGCGCGAGGCCAGGGCGGCGATCAGACCGTCGATGCCCTTGCTGTTGATCTGCTGCGAGAACTGGGTGCGGTAGGTGTCGACCAGCCATACGCCCAGGACGTTCAGGTTGTAGACCTTCCAGCCGCCGCCCTCGCCCGGGGTCTTCTCGAGCCGGTAGTCGAGCTGCACGGGATCGCCACCGCCACGGATCTCGGTGCGCACCAGGACTTCCTTGTCGTTGGGCGAACCACGGAACGGCCGCACCGTCACGCTCTGGTCGCTCACCTGGTCGAGGGCACCGGCATAGGTGCGCACGAGCAGCGTCTTGAACTCCTCCTGCAGCCGCTTCTGCTGCTCCGGCGTCGCCGTGCGCCAGGCCGGGCCGACGGCCGAGGCCGTCATGCGCTGGAAATTCACGTTCGGCATGATCTTGCTGTCGACCAGCACCATGATCTTGCCGATGTCGCCGGCCTTGATGGACTTGTCGGCCTTGATGGTGGCCAGCACGTCGCCCGAGATCCGCTGGACCAGGGCATCGGGCGTCTCGTCGGCGGCACGCGCGGAACCGGTGAACATGGCGGCGCCACTGAAGAGCACGGCGCTGGCCAGGACGATGCGTCCCAGGAAGCGGCGTTGCACGGTGACGGTAGCGTTTGATTTCATGATCGGGACATTTCCTGGGTCAATGATTCGAGGGATGTGGATGGCACATGGGGCGGAATCGGCGCCATGCAATGCATGGGCGGAATCGGAGCGCTCCGCAGGAAGGTTGGAAACGATCCTGTCGAGGTGGTTCCGGAGCCGCTCGCCATGTTGCAACCTTATGCAAGGTCGCCGCCATCCGCCGTCAGTCCGCGCCGCTTCCGTCGTCCGGCGGATTGCCGTCGAAGACCTCGCTGCGGCGACGCTGCAGGTAGGCATCGCGCGTGAAGGAGTAGCGGTCGAGCGCCGCGTCGCCGATGAGCTGGCTGGCGCGCAGGTAGTTCGAGCGCAGGTCGACGACGCGCAGCACGTACAGCGAATTGCGCGCCGGCACGTCGGAGATCTGGTGCAGCATGTCGCCCTGCACGTCCACCGGCAATGCGGCGGTGTCGCGCAGGGTGGAGGGACCGAGCAACGGCAGCACGACATACGGACCCGACGGCACGCCCCAGCGGCCGAGCGTCTGGCCGAAGTCCTCCGAATGGCGGTCGATGCCCAGTTCCGTCGCGACATCGAGCAGGCCGCCGAGCCCGAGGATGGTGTTGACGTTCAGGCGCATGAAGGTCTCGGCGCTGTCCTGGGCCTTCAGCTGGGCCACGTTGTTGGCGAAGTTCCAGACGTCGCCGAGGTTGCTGAAGAAGTTGTTGACGCCCGAGCGCACCGGCGACGGCAGCACCTTGCGATAGGCGGTGGCGACGGGCACCAGGACGTTGTCGTCGACGACATCGTTGAAGCGCGAGACGTTGCGGTTGAAGGGCTCGAACGGATCGGCCGGATTCGGTGCCGTGGGGCGCGGACCGGTGGCGCAGCCGGTGGCCAGCACCAGCATGCCGAGAGCGCCGGCCAGGCGCAGCGAGCGGCTGCGGACAGGGAGGGCGCGGGGATGGGGGAGGATTCGCGGATTCATTTCTTGGGATTCTTTTCTGGCGCGTCGCTTCCTTCGGCCGCCTTGCTGAAGAGAAACTGGCTGATGAGGTTCTCCAGCACGACCGCGGACTGGGTGGCGGTGATGGTATCGCCGGCTTCGAGGTTCTTCTCCTCGGCGCCGGCTTCGATGCCGATGTACTGCTCGCCGAGCAGGCCGCTGGTCAGGATCTTGAGCGAGCTGTCCTTGGGGAACTTGTAGCTGCTCTGCAGCGCCAGGTCGACATTGGCCTGGAAGGTCTTGTCGTCGAAGCGGATCGAATCGACGCGTCCCACCACCACGCCGGCGCTGCGGATCGCGGCCTTGGGCTTCAGGCCGCCGATATTGTCGAAGCGCGCCGTCACGGCATAGGTCTTCTGGAAATTGAGATTGAGCAGGTTGGCCGACTGAAGGGCGAGGAACAGCAGGGCCGCTCCGCCGATCAGCACGAACAGGCCGACCCAGATGTCGTTGCTGGAACGTTGCATGGGATGGTTCTCCTAGACGCTGAACATCAGCGCGGTCAACAGGAAGTCGAGCCCGAGCACGGCCAGCGAAGCCACGACCACCGTGCGGGTCGTGGCGCGCGAGACGCCCTCGGGGGTGGGCAGCGCCTCGTAGCCCTGGTGCACCGCCACGAAGGTGACGGTGATGCCGAAGACGATGCTCTTGATGAGGCCGTTGCCGACGTCGGTCCAGACGTCGACCCCGCTCTGCATCTGGCCCCAGTAGGCGCCGGGGTCGACCCCCAGCAGCACCACGCCGACGATGTATCCGCCCAGGATGCCGACGGCGCTGAAGACCGACGCCAGCAGCGGCATGGCGATGACGCCGCCCCAGAAGCGTGGCGCCAGTACGCGTCGCACCGGGTCGACCGCCATCATCTCCATGGCGCTGAGCTGCTCGCCGGCCTTCATCAGGCCGATCTCCGCCGTCAGCGCGGTGCCGGCGCGGCCGGCGAACAGCAGCGCCGCGATCACCGGCCCCAGTTCGCGCAGCAGGCCGAGCGCCACCACCAGGCCCAGCGCCTCGGCCGAGCCGAAGCGCTGCAGCAGGTTGTAGCCCTGCAGGCTCAGCACGAAGCCCACGAACAGGCCGGAGACGGCGATGATCGCGAGCGAGTAGTTGCCCAGGAAATGGATCTGGTCGCGCACCAGGCCGAAACGGCGCAGCGCCGCGCCGCCATGGCGCGCCAGTTGCAGGAACAGGCGCGCGCCACGGCCGATGTCGGCCAGCTTGCCGCGCACGGCGAAGCCCAGGTCGGCCGGCTTCCAGAGACTCATGACCGCTCCTTCGGAACCACCGGCACGTGGTGCGCGGGGCCGAAGTCGTCCTCGACGCTGACTCCGGGATAGTGGAAACGCACCGGCCCGTCGGGCAGCGCGTGGACGAACTGGTGCACCAGCGGATCGGTGCTGCGCCGCACGACGTCCGGCGTGCCCTGGGCGGCGACGCCGCCATTGGCCAGGATGACCACGTGGTCGGCGATGCGGAAGGTCTCCTCCAGGTCGTGCGAGACGATGACGCTGGTCAGTCCGAGCGTGTCGTTGAGCTGGCGGATCAGGCGCGCGGCGGTGCCCAGCGAGATCGGGTCGAGGCCGGCGAAGGGCTCGTCGTACATCACCAGATCGGGATCGAGCGCGATGGCGCGCGCCAGCGCGATGCGTCGCGCCATGCCGCCGGAGACTTCGCTGGGCATGAGGTCGCGGGCGCCCCGCAGGCCGACGGCGTCGAGCTTCATGAGGACGATGTCGCGCACCAGGGGCTCGGGCAGTTGGGTGTGCTCGCGCAGCGGGAAGGCGACGTTGTCGAGCACGCTCATGTCGGTGAACAGCGCGCCGAACTGGAACAGCATGCCCATGCGACGCCGCGCCGCGTAGAGCGCCGCGCTGTCCATGCGCCCGACATCGGCGCCGTCGAGCAGCACCGCGCCGCCCCGCGCGCGCAGCTGGCCGCCGATCAGGCGCAGCACCGTGGTCTTGCCACCGCCCGAGGCGCCCATGAGCGCCGTGACCTTGCCGCGCGGGATGTCGAACGACACGCCGTCCAGGATGGCGCGTTCGCCATAACCGAAGGTCACGTCGCGGAATTCGACCAAGGAGGGAGGTGGGGAAGTGCTGGCGTCCATCGAAAAGAAAAAGCCGGGTGCCCTTGATTTAAGGGAAATCCCGGCTTGCGGTTGACTCCATGATAAAGGAGCCGGCGTGGGGGCGATGCGACGCCCGATCCCGCCGGAGCGTAAGGCTATCGCGGAAGGTCGCTGTAGCCCATCAGGAACTCGTCGACCGAGCGCGCGGCCTGGCGACCCTCGCGGATCGCCCACACCACGAGCGACTGGCCGCGCCGGATGTCGCCGGCGGCGAAGACCTTGGGCACGCTGGTGGCGTAGCCACCGGTGAAGTCGACCGTCGCCTTGGCATTGCCGCGGCCGTCCTTCTCGATGCCGAAGGCATCCAGCACGCTGGCCACCGGGCTCACGAAGCCCATCGCCAGCAGGACCAGGTCGGCCTTCAGGATCTGCTCGCTGCCCGGCACCTCGACCATCTTGCCGTCCTTCCACTCGACGCGGACGGTCTTCAGGCCGGTGATCTTCTTGCCGTCGCCGATGAATTCCTTGGTCGAGATGGCGAATTCGCGCTCGCAGCCCTCCTCGTGGCTGGAGCTGGTGCGCAGCTTGTACGGCCAGTAGGGCCACGTCATGGGACGGTTCTCCTCCTCCGGGGGCTGCGGCATCAGCTCGAACTGCGTGACGCTGGCGGCGCCGTGGCGGTTGCTGGTGCCCACGCAGTCGCTGCCGGTGTCGCCGCCACCGATGACGATGACGTGCTTGCCCTCGGCGCGCAGCTGGTTCTTCAGCTTGTCGCCGGCATTGACCTTGTTCTGCTGCGGCAGGAACTCCATCGCGAAGTGGATGCCGTCGAGTTCGCGGCCCGGCGCGGGCAGGTCGCGCGACTGCTCGGCGCCGCCGGTCAGCAGCACGGCATCGAACTCCTGGTCGAGCTGCTCGGGCGTGATGGTCTCCTTGGCCCAGTTGGTGACCTTGGAGCCCTTGCCCATGGGGTCCTTGGCCGCGCCCACGACCACGCCCAGGCGGAAGGTCACGCCCTCGGCCTTCATCTGCTCGACGCGGCGGTCGATGTGCGTCTTCTCCATCTTGAAGTCGGGGATGCCATAGCGCAGCAGGCCGCCCACGCGATCGTTCTTCTCGAACAATGTCACGTCGTGGCCGACGCGGGCGAGCTGCTGGGCCGCCGCCATGCCGGCCGGTCCGGCGCCCACCACGGCGACCTTCTTGCCGGTCCTGTGCTTGGCCACGCGCGGCTTGACCCAGCCCTCGTCCCAGGCGCGGTCGATGATCGCGTGCTCGATCGACTTGATGCCCACCGCGTCGTCGTTCACGTTGAGCACGCAGGCCGCCTCGCAGGGCGCGGGGCAGATGCGGCCGGTGAATTCCGGGAAGTTGTTGGTCGA
>Ga0308164_10001009_pt1 | contig 36412 bp, 21 predicted proteins | sample PhyTR2_FD_201031 | JGI IMG/M metagenome (GOLD analysis project Ga0308164, IMG submission 201031) | Phyllosphere microbial communities from UC Gill Tract Community Farm, Albany, California, United States - DLSLT.R2 | ecosystem: Host-associated > Plants > Phyllosphere > Unclassified | place: USA... | reverse complement strand
GCCAGCAGGGTCAGCGACAGCAGGCGCGGGTACAGCTCGTCCATCACGCGCTCGTACTGGGCGCGGCTGTAGCGCGGGTGCAGGGCCGACAGCTTGATCGAGATGCCCGGGCCTTCATAGATGCCGCGGCCGTGGGAGGCCTTGCCGATGGCATGGATGGCCTGCTCGTAGGAGGCGAGGTACTTCTGCGCGTCGTGCTCGGTGAGCGCGGCTTCACCGAGCATGTCGTAGGAGTAGCGGAAGCCCTTGGCTTCGAAGCGGGTGGCGTTGGCCAGGGCTTCGGCGATGGTTTCGCCGGTGACGAACTGCTCGCCCATCAGGCGCATGGCCATGTCCACCCCCTTGCGAATCATCGGCTCGCCGCTCTTGCCGATGATGCGGCTCAGGGAGGAGGTCAGGCCGGATTCGTTGTGGGTGCTGACCAGCTTGCCGGTCAGCAGCAGGCCCCAGGTGGCGGCGTTGACGAACAGCGACGGGCTGTTGCCCAGGTGCGGTTGCCAGTTGCCGTTGCTGATCTTGTCGCGGATCAGGGCGTCGCGGGTGCCCTTGTCGGGGATGCGCAGCAGGGCTTCGGCCAGGCACATCAGGGCCACGCCTTCCTGGGAGCTCAAGGAAAACTCTTGCAGCAAGCCTTGAACGATGCCTGCGCGGCCGCTGGCGCTCTTCTGGTTACGCAGCTTTTCGGCGATGCCGGCGGCGACCTTGTGGGTGGCTTCGGCCATGGCGGCGGGCAGGCGCGCCTGCTCCAGCAGCATGGGCACCACTTCCTGCTCGGGGCGGCGGTAGGCGCCGGTGATGGCTGCGCGCAATACCGACTGCGGCTGGATGCTTTCGGCGAACTCGAGGAAGTTCTGGTGCTGCGGCTCGGCGTGCACTTCGCCGCTGTCTTCACCGGCGCTGGCGCCGTGGCCGTTGAGCTCGCTGAGGGTGGCGCCGCCTTCGAGCTTCTCGAGGTAGTTGAAGATGGCTTGCTTGATCAACCAGTGGGGGGTTCGATCGATGGACTGGGCAGCTGCTTTCAGTCGCTCGCGGGTCGGGTCGTCGAGTTTGACCCCAAGGGTGGTCGTCGCCATTTCGTTTCCTCAGTCAAGGCTACAGCAATCAGGTTGCGTGCAGATTAGCGGGTCTGAATGCCGGGTGCAACCGGGTGCAACCCTACTTCTGAAAGGATTGGTTACATTCAATCGGCGCTGGATCGTTTGAATAGTGGGTATGCTCCGTGCTGGTGCGCGCGGATCCGTAAAATCAGCGGTATTGCCCTCAATGGGGGCGTATTTTCCAGCCTTCGCGCCTGGTTGCAACCGGGCTTTTGAGGTTGCACCGTTCGACTACTAACAAGAGGCATGAGCGCATGACCCTGGGTAACCCCACCTTGATCACTTTCGTGGTCTACATCGTTGCAATGGTCCTGATAGGACTGGTTGCCTGGCATCGAACGCAGAACCTTTCCGACTATATTCTAGGCGGTCGCAGCCTGGGTAGCCTGGTGACCGCGCTATCCGCCGGCGCCTCGGACATGAGCGGCTGGCTGCTGATGGGCCTGCCGGGGGCGATCTACATGTCGGGGCTGTCGGAGGCCTGGATCGCCATCGGCCTGATCATCGGCGCCTACCTCAACTGGTTGTTCGTGGCGGGGCGCCTGCGAGTGCAGACCGAGCACAACGGCGATGCCCTGACCCTGCCGGACTATTTCAGCAGCCGCTTCGAGGACCGCAGCGGATTGTTGCGGGTGATCTCGGCGGTAGTGATTTTGCTGTTCTTCACCATCTACTGCGCTTCGGGCATCGTCGCGGGCGCACGGCTGTTCGAAAGTACCTTCGGCCTGCCTTACGAGCAGGCGCTGTGGGCGGGGGCGGCGGCAACCATTGCCTACACCTTTATCGGTGGCTTCCTGGCGGTGAGCTGGACCGATACCGTGCAGGCCACGCTGATGATCTTCGCCTTGATCCTCACACCGATCTTCGTGTTGCTGGCGACTGGCGGCGTCGACACCAGCTTTCTCGCCATCGAGGCGCAGAACCCGGCCAACTTCGACATGCTCCGTGGCGCCAGCTTCGTCGGCGTAGTCTCGTTGCTGGGTTGGGGCCTGGGCTATTTCGGCCAGCCCCATATCCTCGCGCGCTTCATGGCGGCCGATTCGGTGAAATCGATCGCCAAGGCGCGGCGCATTTCCATGACCTGGATGATCCTGTGCCTGGGTGGTGCGGTGGCGGTGGGCTTCTTCGGTATCTCCTATTTCGCGACTCATCCGGAGGTGGCCGGTGCAGTCACGGAGAACCACGAGCGCATCTTCATCGAGCTGACGCGCCTGCTGTTCAACCCTTGGATTGCCGGGGTGCTGCTGTCGGCCATTCTCGCGGCGGTGATGAGTACGCTCAGCTGCCAATTGCTGGTGTGTTCCAGCGCGTTGACCGAGGATTTCTACAAGGCCTTCCTGCGTAGCCAGGCTTCGCAGCGCGAGTTGGTGTGGGTGGGGCGGGCCATGGTGCTGGTGGTGGCGTTGGTTGCCATCTGGCTGGCGGCAAACCCGGAAAACCGCGTGCTGGGCCTGGTGAGCTATGCCTGGGCCGGTTTTGGCGCGGCGTTCGGGCCGGTGGTGCTGATTTCCGTGCTGTGGAAGGGGATGACGCGCAATGGCGCGCTCGCGGGCATCGTGGTGGGAGCGGTGACCGTTATCGTCTGGAAGCAGCTCGGCTGGCTGGGGCTGTATGAAATCATTCCCGGCTTCCTGTTCGCCAGCCTGGCGATCTGGCTGGTCAGCCGCCTCGGCGCGCCGACCCCGGGTATGTTGAGCCGGTTCGATGCAGCTGAGGCTGACTATCGCGCCCAACGCTAGCAGCAATTAAACCCTGCTGACGCGAAGCTCGCAGGCTTCGCCAGCTCCTACATTGGCCGTATTCCAGCCCGATTATGGGTGAGCACAGTCGGGGCCCGATCGAATTTCGCTCCGATACTCGGATTGTGCATACGGCGGTGTAGGAGCCGGCCGTATTCCAGCCCGATTATGGGTGTGAGCACAGTCGGGGCCCGATCGAATTTCGCTCCGATACTCGGATTGTAAATACGGCGGTGTAGGAGCCGGCCGTATTCCAGCCCGATTATGAGTTGTGAGCACAGTTGGGGCCCGATCGAATTTCGCTCCGATACTCGGATTGTGCATACGGCGGTGTAGGAGCCGGCCGTATTCCACCCCGATTATGAGTTGTGAGCACAGTTGGGGCCCGATCGAATTTCACTCCAATACTCGGATTGTAAATACGGTCGGTGTAGGAGCTGGCGAAGCCTGCGAGCTTGGCGTCGGCATGGGCACCACTGATTCCCCGGGGGCAAGGCTACGACTGGTCACCCAAGCGCGCCTACCCGCCAAAGTCGGTGTAAACTGCGCTGCACTTTTCTGATAGCAGTCGCCATGAATTATCGTCACGCCTTTCACGCCGGCAACCATGCCGATGTCTTCAAGCACCTGGTCCTGACCCGGCTGATCGCCTTGCTGTCCCGCAAGGAGCAACCCTTCGCGAGTATCGACACCCATGCCGGCCTGGGCCTGTATGACCTGCGTGGCGATCAGGCGACCCGCACCGGCGAGTGGCTGCAAGGCATCGCGCGCCTGTGGCAGGCGCCGCAATTGCCGGAGCTGACCGCCGATTACCTGCGCGTGTTGCGCGATATGAACCCGGATGGCGAGCTGCGCTACTACCCCGGCTCGCCCGAGCTGGCGCGCCGCCTCACCCGCCCCCAGGACCGTGTATTGCTCAACGAGAAGCACCCCCAGGACGGCCAGTTGCTCAAGGACAACATGAAAGGCGACCGCCGCGTGGCCGTGCACCTGGGCGAGGGTTGGCACGTGCCGCGGGCCTTGCTGCCTGTGCCGGAGAAGCGCGCGCTGATGCTCATCGACCCGCCCTTCGAGCAGCTCGACGAAATGCAGCGTTGCGCCAAGGCCTTGAGCGAAGCGATCGCGCGCATGCGCCAGACCGTGGTCGCGATCTGGTACCCGATCAAGGACCAACGCGCCCTGAAGCGCTTCTACCAGGACCTGGCCGGCAGCGGCGCGCCGAAGTTGCTGCGCGTGGAACTGCTGGTGCACCCGCTAGAGACCGAAAACAGCCTGAACGGCTCCGGCTTGGCGATCGCCAATCCGCCGTGGGGGCTGGAGGAAGAGTTGAAAGCGTTGCTGCCGTGGTTGGCGCAGTTGTTGGGGCAAACCCAGGGCGACTGGCGGATGGATTGGTTGATTGCCGAATAAGGCCAGCCTGACTGGGCCTTATCGCGGGCTTTATGCGCGGCCCCTGTTGGAGCGGGCAAAGCCCGCGATGAGGCCCGAAAGGCTAGTAGAAAAGCCGGCTAAGCCGCCGGCGGCATGCACACCCCAGTGCCGCCCAGCCCACAATACCCCGCCGGATTCTTCGCCAGGTACTGCTGGTGATACGTCTCGGCATAATAGAACGCCGGCGCCATGATGATCTCGGTGGTGATCGGCCCCATTCCCGCCTCGCTCAACTGCCCCTGAAACACTTCTTCACTGGCCTTGGCTTCCTGCAACTGGATGTCGCTGGTGCAGTAGATCGCCGAGCGATATTGGGTGCCGACATCATTGCCCTGGCGCATGCCCTGGGTCGGGTTGTGGGATTCCCAGAAGATCGCCAACAGCGTCTTGTAGCTCACCAGCGCCGGGTCATAGACCACCAGCACCACCTCACTGTGGCCGGTCAGCCCGGAGCAGGTCTCTTCATAGGTAGGGTTGGGCGTAAAGCCCCCGGCATAGCCCGCCGCGGTGGTCCACACACCCGGCTCCTGCCATAAACGCCGCTCGGCCCCCCAGAAGCATCCCAGCCCGAAGATCGCGGTTTCCATACCCTCTGGAAACTCTGTCAGCGAATGGCCGTTGACGAAGTGCTCGGCCGGCACGCTCATGGACGTTTCGCGGCCTGGCAGCGCCTGAGCGGCGGAAGGGAGTTCGTTTTTGTTCACAAGAATTTCCGAGCGCAAGACCATCAGCCTTCTCCTCTGCCTGAATAAAAAAATGGCGTTAAAGATAGACCCACAGTTTGCCCGAGTGTTGCCTGGCTGTCAGGCCGCTGGTCCGCGCGGGTAACGCTTGAGCGCTTCGACCAGCTCGCTGCCGGGGATGGGGCGGTCGAACAGGTAGCCCTGGCCGACGTCGCAGCGGTGGCGGCGCAGGAACGCCAGCTGTTCGGCGGTCTCGATGCCTTCGGCCACCACCTTGAGTTTCAGGTTGTGGGCCATGGCGATCACAGCCGAGGTGATTTCCATGTCGTCCTGGTTGTCCGGGATTTCATGGATGAAGCTGCGGTCGATCTTGATGATGTCGATCGGGAATTTCTTCAGGTAGCTCAGCGACGAATAGCCGGTACCGAAGTCGTCCATGGCCAGGGTCAAGCCCAGGCCCTTGAGTTCGCCCAATTGCAGGCGGGTTTCCTCGGTGGCCTCCAGCAGCAGGCCCTCGGTGAGTTCCAGCTCCAGCAGGTGCGGGGGCAGGGCTTCTTCTTCGAGAATGTAGCGGATCGACGACACCAGGTCGGGGTCGGAGAACTGCTTGGGCGACAGGTTGATCGCCACCTGCAGGGCGCCGACGCCGTTGGCCTTGAGCTCGTTGCTCATGCGGCAGGCCTGGCGCGCTACCCATTTGCCGATGGGGATGATCAACCCGGTTTCTTCGGCCACGCTGATGAACTGGTCGGGGCGGATCATGCCCTTTTCCGGGTGGTTCCAGCGCAGCAGCGCCTCAAGCCCCAGCAAGCGGCCGCTGCGCAGGCACAGCTTGGGCTGGTAGAACACTTCCAGCTCGTTCTGGGTGAGGGCGCGGCGCAGGTTGTTTTCCACGAACAGCTTGTAGCTGGCCTCGGCGTTCAGGGCTTCGGTGAACACCTGCACCTGGTGCTTGCCGTTGGCCTTGGCCTTGTGCAGGGCCAGGCCGGCGTTCTTCATCAGGGTTTGCGGGTCGCGACCATGCAGCGGCGCGCAGGCGAAGCCCACCGAGGCAGTGACGTTGATCAGCTGGTTGTCGACGAACATCGGCTTGTCGAGGGTGCGCAGCACCTGCTGGGCAATGATCTGGCCGGCCTCGGGGTCGACGTCGTCGAGCAGCACGGCGAACTCGTTACTGGCGAAGCGCGCCAGGCTGCCACTGCTGCTCAAACTGTTGCGCAGGCGCCGGGCCAGGCTGATCAACAGCTTGTCGCCGGTCTGGTGGCCGAGGCTGTCGTTGATCCGCTTGAAGTTGTCGATGTCCACCAGCATCAGGCTGATCGGGCTGTCGCTGTTGCGTGCGAAGCGCTCGTCGAGGCTGCGGATGAACGCCGGACGGTTGCCCAGGTTGGTCAGGTTGTCGGTGTACGCCAGGCGCTCGATGCGTTGCTGGGCGAGCTTGGTCTGGGTGATGTCTTCGTAGATGCCGATGTAGTGCGTGAGCTCGCGCTGATCGTTGTACACCTTGGAAATCGACAGCTGGCCCCAGTAGGGTTCCAGGTTCTTGCGACGGCTCTTGAACTCGCCCTGCCAGCTGTTGCTGCTGGCCAGGCTGGACGGCGCGTCGAACAGCAGTTCGCTGAGGTTCTCCAGCGCCGGCAGTTCCGACAGCCGGTGGCCGTGGACTTCATCGGTGCTGTACTGGGTAATGGCGGTGAAGCTCGGGTTGACGTACTCCACCACCCCTTCGCAGTTGACCAGCAGAAAGGCATTGGCGCTTTGCTCGACCGCGCGCTGGAACAGGTGCAGGGCGCTGGTGGCGGCGCGGCGGTTCTGGTTGTTGATGACCTGCGCGACCTGGTCGGCCAGCTCGCCGGCGAAGGTGATCTCGTCGGCCTGCCAGGCACGCTGCCGGCCCTTCTGCTCCAGGCACAGCACGCCGACCACCTGGCCATCAACGCGGATACTGGCGTCCAGGATGGCCGTGATATCGCGGGCGTGCAGCCAATTGGCCAGTTCCGCGGTGCGCGGGTCGGCTGTGGCGTGATGGGCGTCGATGGCACGGCTGGTATGCAGGGCATTCAGGTAGGTGGGGTACTGGCTGGCGTCGATAGCGGCCTGCAGGTGGTGGACCTGGGTCGTGCTCTCATAGCAGGTGATCGGCTCCAGTCGCTTGCCTTCCAGCAGCCACAGGCTGGCGCACTCGACCTCGTAGATCTCGCAGGCGCTGCGGGTAATCAGCTCGGCCGCTTCCAGCAACGGGTTGTTGGTGGTGTAGCGCTGCCGGGCAAGGCTCAGGATCAGCTCTTGCTGGGCGCGCACGCGGTCCAGGTGCTGCAGCTGTTCCAGCTGGGCCTGTTGGTTGAGTTCCAGGGCCACTTGCAGGCGGGTGTTCTGGTTCTCGAGCTCGGCGGCGGAGACATGGCTCAACGCCTCGCCGAGGTCTTCAACGGCCAGCAGGTAGCCGCGCAGCAATTGCCGGTTGTGCTGCTTATAGGGTTCGCCCAGCTCCAGCAATTGCAGGGGGCCGTCGGCGGTGTGCAGGGTATAGCGCACCAGGTAGTGCGACTTGGTTGCCAGTTGCTGCTGGATGCCATCGTGCAACTGGTAGCGAACTTCCGGTTCCATGAGGCTGGCGTAGGGCGAGCCGATCAGGGCGCACAGCTCGGACGCGGGGATGCCAAAGTGCCGCTCGCAGTTGGGGTCGAGAAACAATAACGCCCAGCTGGCCTCATTCAAGCGCTCGAAGCGCAGCATGCCGAGGCGCGAGGGCACCGGCAATTGCGTCACGACCTCGGCCACCATTCGGCTGGCGGCATCGGGTTGGCTTTTCATGGAGAGCTCACTTCAAGAGTTCATTCGCACAGGGGCGGCAGGCCCCGTGTTCTGGTGCGTACAACAAGATTGCATGATGCGGCTCAGGCTGACAAGCAAAGCAATGGCTCTGTGCCTTCATCCTATCGGCAGTAAACCATTTTTCTGCAACCGCAACTGCGGAAAAAGCGATGGGAGGCAGGTTTTTTTAGATTGGGATCGGTTTCATTGCCGCTCTCGAGCCCCACGGGGGAGAACCGGCTCGCATTGTGAAGTTAATCGATTCAGTTTTGCACGGAGGATGGCGCAAAAAAATCCCCGCCAGAGGGCGGGGTCGAGGTTCCGAGCGTGGCGCTCGAAAAGCGCTCTCCCTTGAGTGGAAGCCCAAGGGAGAGGTTAAGCGGTTTACAGCAGCATGGTGCGGATGTCGGTCAGCAGGTCGCCCAGGCGCTTGGTGAAGCGCGCGGCTGCGGCGCCGTTGATCACACGGTGATCGTACGACAGCGACAGCGGCAGCATCAGCTTCGGCTGGAAGGCTTTGCCGTCCCACACGGGCTGGATGGTTGCCTTGGAGACGCCCAGGATCGCCACTTCCGGCGCGTTGACGATCGGCGTGAAGCCGGTGCCGCCAATGTGGCCGAGGCTGGAGATAGTGAAGCAGGCGCCTTGCATGTCGTCGGCCGAAAGCTTTTTGGTCCGGGCTTTCTCGGCCAGGGCCGCAGCTTCGGCAGCCAGTTGCAGCAGGCTCTTCTGGTCGACGTTCTTGATCACCGGTACTAGCAGGCCATCCGGGGTATCAACGGCGAAACCGACGTTGACGTACTTCTTGCGGATGATCGCCTTGCCGCTCGGGGCCAGCGAACTGTTGAAGTCCGGCAGTTCCTTGAGCAGGTGGGCGCAGGCCTTGAGCAGCAGCGGCAGGACAGTCAGCTTCACGCCAGCTTTCTCTGCAACGGCTTTCTGGGCAACGCGGAAGGCTTCCAACTCGGTGATGTCGGCCTGGTCGAACTGGGTCACGTGGGGCACGTTCAGCCAGCTGCGGTGCAGGTTGGCGGCGCCGACCTGCATCAGGCGGGTCATCGGCACTTCTTCGGTTTCGCCGAAGCGGCTGAAGTCCACCACCGGGATCGGCGGGATGCCAGCGCCGCCAGTCGCGCCAGCCGCAGCGGCTGGAGCTTCCTTGGCCTTCTGCATCATCGCCTTGACGTACACCTGAACGTCTTCCTTGAGGATGCGGCCGTGCGGGCCGGTAGCGCCAACGGCGCTCAGCTCGACGCCGAACTCGCGGGCCAGTTGGCGAACCGCCGGGCCAGCGTGAACCTTGGCGCCGGAAGCGGCGGCCGGGGCGGCAGCAGGAGCAGCTGGAGCAGCGGCAGGCTTGGCGGCCTCAGTGGCAGGCGCGGCGGTCTGAGGCGCAGCGGCTTGGGCAGGTGCGGCGGCTGGCGCGGCGCCGGCCACTTTCAGCTTGAGGATCAGGTCGCCGGTGCCGACTTCGTCGTCCAGCTTGATGCTCACGCTTTCGACCACGCCCGCGGCAGGAGAGGGAATCTCCATGCTGGCCTTGTCCGATTCCAGGGTGATCAGCGACTGGTCGGCTTCGACCTTATCACCGGCCTTGACCAGCACTTCGATGATCTTGGCCTTGCCGGCCGAACCGATGTCCGGCACGTGGATGTCTTGCACGGTGTCGGCGGCTGGCGCAGCCGGGGCCGCGGGTGCAGCGGCCGCAGCCGGTGCAGCAGCGGGGGCTGGAGCGGCAGCTTGAGCGGCAGGCGCGGCGCCGGCCACTTTCAGCTTGAGGATCAGGTCGCCGGTACCGACTTCGTCGTTGAGCTTGACGCTGATGCTCTCGACCACGCCGGCCGCAGGCGATGGAATCTCCATGCTGGCCTTGTCCGATTCCAGGGTGATCAGCGACTGGTCAGCCTCGACGGTATCGCCGACCTTGACCGAAATCTCGATGATCTGTGCCTTGCCCGCCGAGCCGATGTCCGGCACGTGGATGTCCTGGCTGGCCGCAGCGGCAGCCGGCGCCGGAGCGCTGGCGGCAGGGGCGGGGGCAGCGGCAGGCGCTTCAGCCTTGGCGGCAGGCGCCGGGGCGGCCGCCGCAGGTGCCTCGGCGGCACCCTCGACTTCCAGCTCCAGCACTTCGTCGCCTTCTTTCAGGCGGTCGCCCAGCTTGACCTTGATGCTTTTGACGACGCCGGCCTTGGGGGCCGGAATCTCCATGCTGGCCTTGTCCGACTCGAGGGTCAGCAGGCTCTGGTCGGCTTCGATGCGATCACCGACCTTGACCAGCAGTTCGATGACTTCCCCTTCACCGCTGCCGATGTCGGGTACGCGAATGACTTCACTCACGGTTGTTCTCCTCAGCAGTCCAGTGGGTTGCGTTTTTCAGGGTCGATGCCGAACTTGACGATGGCCTCGGCCACCACCTTCGGTTCGATCTCACCCCGATCAGCCAGGGCTTCCAGCGCGGCCAGCACGACGAAGTGGCGGTCGACTTCGAAGAAGTGACGCAGCTTCTTGCGGCTGTCGCTACGGCCGAAGCCGTCGGTGCCCAGAACCTTGAATTCCTTGGAAGGAACCCACTGACGGATTTGCTCGGCGAACATTTTCATGTAATCGGTAGAGGCGATGACCGGACCTTTACGGCCGGTCAGGCACTCTTCGACGTAGGTCTGCGCTGGCTTCTGGCCAGGGTGCAGGCGGTTGCTGCGCTCCACGGCCAGGCCGTCGCGGCGCAGTTCGTTGAAGCTGGTAACGCTCCACACGTCGGCGCCGACGTTGAACTCTTCACGCAGGATCTTCGCCGCCTCGCGCACTTCGCGCAGGATGGTGCCCGAACCCAGCAGCTGCACATGGTGTGCGGCGTCGCGGGTGTCTTCCTCGAGCAGGTACATGCCCTTGACGATACCTTCCTGCACGCCTTCCGGCATGGCTGGCTGCTGGTAGGCTTCGTTCATCACGGTGATGTAGTAGAAGATGTCCTGTTGCTCTTCGGTCATCTTCTTCATGCCGTCCTGGATGATCACCGCCAGCTCGTAGCCGTAGGTAGGGTCATAGGTGCGGCAGTTCGGGATGGTACCCGCGAGGATGTGGCTGTGACCGTCTTCGTGCTGCAGGCCTTCACCGTTGAGGGTGGTACGGCCGGCGGTACCGCCGATCAGGAAGCCACGGGTGCGGCTGTCGCCAGCGGCCCAGGCCAGGTCGCCGATACGCTGGAAGCCGAACATCGAGTAGAAGATGTAGAACGGCAGCATCGGCTGGTTGTGGTTGCTGTACGCGGTACCGGCAGCGATGAACGACGACATGGCGCCGGCTTCGTTGATGCCTTCCTCGAGGATCTGGCCCTTCTTGTCCTCGCGGTAGAACATCACCTGGTCTTTATCGACAGGCTCGTAGAGCTGGCCGACCGACGAGTAGATACCCAGTTGGCGGAACATGCCTTCCATACCGAAGGTACGGGCTTCGTCCGGGATGATCGGGACGATGCGGTGGCCGATTTCCTTGTCCTTGACCAGCTGCGACAGGATGCGCACGAAGGCCATGGTGGTGGAGATTTCACGGTCGCCCGAGCCGTCGAGGATGGCCTTGAGGGTCTCCAGTGGCGGGGTCGGAATGCTGAAGCTCTTGGCCCGGCGCTGCGGCACGAAACCACCCAGGGCGGCACGGCGCTCGCTCAGGTAGCGGGCTTCGGCGCTGCCTTCTTCAGGCTTGAAGAACGGCAGGCTTTCCAGCTCGGAATCCTTGACCGGGATGTCGAAGCGGTCGCGGAATTTGCGCAGGCTGTCGACGTCGACCTTCTTGGTGTTGTGCGCGGTGTTCTTCGCTTCACCGGCACCGGTACCGTAACCCTTGATGGTCTTGGCCAGGATGACGGTAGGCTGGTCTTTGTGGTTGACCGCCTGGTGGTACGCCGCGTAGACCTTGTACGGGTCGTGGCCGCCACGGTTGAGCTTCCAGATTTCGTCGTCGGTCAGGTCGGCGACCATGGCCTTGAGTTCTGGCGAATTGAAGAAGTGCTCACGGACGAACGCGCCGTCCTTGGCCTTGTAGTTCTGGTACTCGCCGTCGATGACTTCGTCCATGCGGCGCTGCAGGATGCCGTCGACGTCCTTGGCCAGCAGTGGGTCCCAGAAGCGGCCCCATACGACCTTGTTGACGTTCCAGCCACCGCCACGGAACACGCCTTCGAGTTCCTGGATGATCTTGGCGTTACCGCGAACCGGGCCGTCGAGGCGCTGCAGGTTGCAGTTGATGACGAAGATCAGGTTGTCCAGCTTCTCGCGGCCAGCCAGGGAGATCGCGCCCAGGGATTCCGGCTCGTCGCACTCGCCGTCGCCCATGAAGCACCAGATCTTCTGCTTGCCTGCAGGAATGTAGCCGCGGCTTTCCAGGTACTTCATGAAACGTGCCTGGTAGATCGCCTGGATCGGGCCCAGACCCATGGAAACGGTCGGGAACTGCCAGAAATCAGGCATCAGCCAAGGGTGGGGGTAGGACGACAGGCCCTTGCCATCCACTTCCTGGCGGAAGTTGTTCATCTGGTCTTCGCTGATGCGGCCTTCCATGAAGGCGCGGGCGTAGACGCCTGGCGAGGCGTGGCCCTGGAAGTAGATGAGATCGCCGCCATGCTCGTCGGTCGGGGCCTGGAAGAAGTAGTTGAAGCCGATGTCATATAGCGTCGCACTGGAAGCAAAGCTGGAGATGTGGCCGCCCAGATCCGAATCTTTCAGGTTGGTGCGCATCACCATGGCCAGCGCGTTCCAACGCACCATCGAGCGAATGCGGCGTTCCATGAACAGGTCGCCAGGCATGCGTGCTTCGTGGGTAACGGGGATGGTGTTGCGGTATGGCGTGGTGATGGCGTAGGGGAGTTGGGAACCACTGCGGGTGGCCAATTCGCCCATGCGGGTCATCAGGTAGTGAGCGCGGTCTTCGCCTTCTTTGTCGAGAACCGACTCCAGGGCGTCCAGCCATTCCTGGGTTTCGACGGGATCGAGGTCTTGCATGGCTTGCTCCAGGGCGGAAAGGCTTCCAGAATCGAAGCCTGAGTTTGCGACGGCCTTGTGGGCAGACGATATTGAATTCTTGGATGACCGGAGGTTGGCCCGGCGGCGTGTAGTTTTACTACAAATCGCGCTTCATTTCATGCCTTCGAGATGAAGCTGGGGTAGTGGAACTACAGCGAAAAGGCTTGTGGCCCCCTGTCGGCTTGTGAGAATAAGCGATACTGCTATGAAAATATAATCAATCGAGCGGCTGCACGTGATGAATTCTGCCAAGAACTGCTTGTTTTCAGCTATTTACAACTTTTGTACTACAGTCTGGCCAGCGGCGTCCGTGCAAGTGAAAACTCCTTCTGCCTTTTGCTCGCCGATCTAGGATAGACCATGACCCTGCCCGTGCTGGTTGATTTTCCCGCTCTGCTGACCCCTCTGCTTGCCCGCAACCGCCAGTCGCTCACCGCCGCCGCGGCGCCCGAAGCCCTTGCTGGCTGGGGCGTGGAGCGCTGGGCGCAGTTCGACCGCGTGTGTGCCGCCAGCGACTTCGTACTGGAGCAAATAGTGCGCGACCCCGGCATGCTGCTGGAGCTGGAAAGCAGCGGCGACCTGGACCGTGGCTTCGCCCCCGGCGAGCTGTGCGCGCAGATCGGCGCTGCCGTTCGTCAGGCCGACACTGAAGACGCCCTCGGCAAGACCCTGCGCCGCCAGCGCGCCCGCCACCAGGTGCGCATCGTGTGGCGCGACCTCAGCCGCCAGGCCGACCTGGTGCAGACCTGCCGCGACCTCTCGGACATGGCCGACGCCTGCATCGACCAGGCCTACCAGTGGCTGTACCCGCGCCACTGCCTGCAGTTCGGCACCCCGGTGGGCCGCCGCAGCGGCGATGTGCAGCATATGGTCATTCTCGGCATGGGCAAGTTGGGGGCGGTGGAGCTGAACCTGTCTTCGGACATCGACCTGATTTTCGCCTACCCAGAGGGTGGCGAGACCGAAGGGGTGAAGCGCCCCCTCGATAACCAGGAATTCTTCATCCGCCTGGGCCAGCGCCTGATCAAGGCCCTGGACCCGGTCACCGTCGACGGCTTCGTGTTCCGCGTCGACATGCGCCTGCGTCCCTATGGCTCGTCGGGCGCGCTGGTGCTCAGTTTCAACGCGCTGGAGCAGTACTACCAGGACCAGGGCCGCGACTGGGAGCGCTACGCCATGATCAAGGCCCGGGTAGTGGCTGGCGATCAGCAGGCCGGCGCGCAACTGCTGGAGATGCTGCGGCCGTTCGTATACCGCCGCTACCTGGATTTTTCCGCCATCGAAGCGCTGCGCACCATGAAACAGCTGATCCAGCAGGAAGTGCGGCGCAAGGGCATGGCCGAGAACATCAAGCTGGGTTCGGGCGGCATTCGCGAGGTCGAGTTCATCGCCCAGGCGTTCCAGCTGATTCACGGTGGCCGCGACCTGAGCCTGCAACAGCGGCCCTTGCTGCAAGTACTGGCGACGCTGGAAGGGCAGGGCTACCTGCCGGCTGCGGTGGTCAGTGAGCTGCGCGAGGGCTATCTGTTCCTGCGTTATACCGAACACGCCATCCAGGCCATCGCCGACCGCCAGACGCAGATGCTGCCCGACGGTGACCTCGACCGCGCGCGCATCGCCTTCATGCTCGGCTTTGCCGATTGGGCCGCCTTCCACGAGCGCCTGATGCACTGGCGCGAGCGGGTGGCCTGGCATTTCCGTGGGGTGATCGCCGACCCCGATGAAGACCAGGACGACGACACCCTAGTGGTCGGCGGTGAATGGCTGCCCCTGTGGGAAGACAGCCAGGACGAAGAGGCCGCCTGCCGCCAGCTGACCGATGCCGGTTTCGCCGATGCCCCCCAGGCCCTGAAAAAACTCGCCGAATTGCGCAACAGCCCGCAACTGCGTGCCATGCAGCGGCTCGGCCGCGAGCGCCTGGATGCCTTCATTCCGCGCCTGCTGGCCCAGGCCGTTGAACATGACGCGCCCGACCTGGTGCTGGAGCGTGTGCTGCCGCTGGTAGAAAAAGTGGCACGGCGCTCGGCCTACCTGGTGCTGCTCACCGAAAACCCCGATGCCCTGAGCCGGCTGCTGACCCTGTGCGCCGCCAGCCCGTGGATCGCCGAGCAGATCGCCCGCTTCCCGCTGCTGCTCGATGAGCTGCTGAATGAAAGCCGCCTGTTCAACCCGCCCCTGGCGCCGGAACTGGCCGCCGAGCTGCGCGAGCGGCTCACGCGCATTCCCGAGGACGACCTCGAACAGCAGATGGAAGCCCTGCGCCATTTCAAGCTCGCCCACCGCCTGCGCGTGGCCGCCTCGGAAATCACCGGCAGCCTGCCGCTGATGAAGGTCAGCGACTACCTCACCTGGCTGGCCGAGGCCATTCTCGAGCAGGTGCTGGCCCTGGCCTGGCGCCAGACCGTGGCCCGCCACGGCGTGCCGATGCGTAGCGATGGCAGCCTGTGCGAGCCCGGCTTCGTCATCATCGGCTATGGCAAGGTCGGCGGCATCGAACTGGGCCACGGTTCCGACCTGGACCTGGTGTTCATCCACGACGGCGACCCGCAGGCAGAGACCGACGGGCCGAAACCCATCGACGGCGCGCAGTTCTTCACCCGCCTGGGCCAGCGCATCATTCACCTGCTGACCGCGCAGACCACTTCGGGCCAGCTCTATGAGGTAGACATGCGCCTGCGACCCTCCGGCGCGGCGGGGCTGCTGGTCAGTTCCCTTGGGGCCTTCGCCCGCTACCAGGAAAGCGAGGCCTGGACCTGGGAGCACCAGGCGCTGGTGCGGGCCCGGGTATTGGTAGGCGCCCGCGACGTGGGCGACGCTTTCGAGCAGTTGCGCGCCCACGTGCTGGGCCGCAAGCGTGACCTCGACGCGCTGCGCCAGGAGGTCAGCGAGATGCGCGCGAAGATGCGCGACAACCTCGGAACCCGTTCCACCCTGGCCGGAACCGGGCCCAACGCCTTCGCCGCCAGCGCCAGCTTCGACCTCAAGCAAGACGCCGGTGGTATCGTCGATATCGAATTTATGGTGCAATACGCCGCTTTGGCGTGGTCCAGGGCGCATCCCGGGCTACTGCGCTACACCGATAACATCCGCATTCTGGAAGGGCTGGAAGAGGCCGGGCTAGTGCCCCAGGCCGACGCCGCGCTGCTGCGCGAGGCTTACAAGGCCTATCGTTCAGTGGCGCATCGCCAGGCCCTGCAGAACCAGGCTGGCGTGATCGCCGCGGATCATTTCAGCACCGAGCGCCGCGAGGTGATGCGCATCTGGGCGCAGCTCGGGCTCAGTTGAGGCCCGGCCCCGCGCTCGTCCGACCGTTTCTGGAAAGAACATGAACATTCTGATCATTGGGCCCAGCTGGGTTGGCGACATGGTGATGGCGCAGACACTGTTCCAGTGCCTGAAGCAGCGCCACCCTGAATGCGCTATTGATGTGCTGGCCCCGGAGTGGAGCCGGCCCATCCTCGAACGCATGCCCGAAGTGCGCCAGGCCTTGAGCTTCCCGCTCGGCCACGGCGCGCTTGAACTGGCGACGCGCCGGCGTATCGGCAAGTCGCTCAGGGGCCAGTACGACCAGGCCATCTTGCTGCCCAACTCGTTGAAGTCGGCGCTGGTGCCGTTTTTCGCCGGAATCCCCAAGCGCACCGGCTGGCGTGGCGAGTTCCGCTACGGCCTGCTCAACGACGTGCGTACCCTGGACAAGGCCCGCTATCCGCTGATGATCGAGCGCTTCATGGCCCTGGCCTACGAGCCCGGCGTGGCGTTGCCGCAGCCTTATCCCAAGCCTTTGCTGCAGATCGACCCCGCCAGCCGCGCGGCGGCCCTGGCCAAGTTCGGCCTGGTACTGGACCGCCCGGTGCTGGCCCTGTGCCCGGGCGCCGAGTTCGGCGAGTCCAAGCGCTGGCCGTCCGAGCACTACGCTTACGTCGCCGAGCAACGCATTCGCGAAGGCTGGCAGGTGTGGCTGTTCGGTTCGAAGAAGGACCACCCGGTGGGCGAAGCCATTCTTGAGCGTTTGATTCCGGGCTTGCGCGAGGAGGCGGTGAACCTCAGCGGCGAGACTTCCATGGCCGAAGCCATCGACCTGATGAGCTGCGCCCACGCGGTGGTCTCCAACGACTCCGGGCTGATGCACGTGGCCGCCGCCCTTGCCCGCCCGCTGGTGGCGGTGTATGGCTCCACCTCACCAGGTTTTACCCCGCCGCTGGCCGAACAGGTCGAGGTGGTGCGCCTGGGCCTGGACTGCAGCCCCTGTTTCGAACGCACTTGCCGATTCGGCCACTACAATTGCCTGCGACTGCTGGACCCGCAACGCGTGGTCGCAGCCCTGGAAACCCTGCACGGCCCGGAAGCGGTCGATGCCATGGTCGAGGTCGACTGAATTGCGGGTACTGCTGATCAAGACATCGTCGCTGGGCGACGTCATCCATACGATGCCGGCGCTGACCGACGCCATGCGTGCGATTCCCGGCATCCGCTTCGACTGGGTCGTGGAAGAAGGCTTCGCCGAGCTGCCCAGCTGGCACCCGGCGGTCGACAAGGTGATCCCGGTGGCCATTCGCCGCTGGCGCAAGAACCTCTGGCAAACCCACAAGTCCGGCGAGTGGAAGCTGTTCAAGCAGCGCGTGCGCGAGCGCCGCTACGACCTGGTGATCGACGCCCAGGGCCTGCTCAAGAGCGCCTGGTTGACCCGCTATATCAAGGCGCCGGTGGCCGGCCTGGACCGCGAATCGGTGCGCGAGCCGATCGCCAGCCGCTTCTATGACCGCCGCCTGTCCGTCGCCCGTGGCCAGCACGCGGTAGAGCGGCTGCGCCAGCTGTTTGCCCTGGCGCTGGGCTATGACCTGCCCAAGGGCATGGGCGATTACGGCCTCGACCGTTCGCAGATGCTCACCGGCCCGGCGCCGCGCACCTTCGTGATGTTCCTGCACGGCACCACCTGGGACACCAAGTTCTGGCCGGAAGCCTACTGGCGCGAACTGGCCGAGCGCCTGGGGCTGGCGGGTATCGACGTGCGCCTGCCCTGGGGCAACCAGGCCGAGCAGGCACGGGCCTACCGGATCGCCACGGGCTTGAAAAACGTCCATGTACTGCCCAAATTGAACCTGGCGGGCGTGGCCCAGGTGATGGCCGCAGCCACCGCCTGCGTGGCGGTGGACACCGGCCTCGGGCACCTGGCAGCGGCGCTGGACGTGCCGACCATCTCGGTCTTCGGCCCCACCAACCCGGGGCTGACTGGCGCCTACGGCAAGGCCCAGGTGCACCTGGCCAGCAACTTCCCCTGTGCGCCGTGCCTGCAGAAGAAGTGCACCTACCAACCCACGTCGGAAGACCTGACGCGGTTCGATATCAAGCGCGAGTGGCCCCTGTGCTTCACTCGCGTAAACCCCGAGCGTGTGGCAGGACGGCTGAGCGCATTGTTACTGGCTGAGGGCCTTCGTTGATGCAACTGGCATTCGTGCTCTACAAATACTTTCCATTCGGCGGCCTGCAGCGTGATTTCATGCGCATCGCCCTGGAATGCCAGCAGCGTGGGCATCAGATTCGCGTGTACACCCTGATCTGGGAAGGCGACGTGCCGCCCGGCTTCGAAGTGCTGGTGGCGCCGGTCAAGGCGCTCTTCAACCACCGCCGCAATGAAAAGCTGCTGGCGTGGATGCAGGCCGACCTGGCCCGCCGCCCGGTGGACCGCGTGATCGGCTTCAACAAGATGCCCGGCCTGGACGTGTACTACGCCGCCGACGGCTGCTTCGAAGACAAGGCCCAGACCCTGCGCAACGGCCTGTACCGGCGCTGGGGCCGCTACCGCCATTTCGCTGAATACGAGCGCGCGGTGTTCGCCCCCGAGGCCAAGACCGAAGTGCTGATGATTTCCGAAGTGCAGCAGCCGCTGTTCGTGAAGCATTACCACACCCCGGCGCCGCGCTTTCACCTGCTGCCGCCGGGCATCGCCCTGGACCGCCGCGCGCCGGCCAACGCCGCCGAGATTCGCGCCGAGTTCCGTGGCGAGTTCATGCTCGAAGATGATGAGTTGCTGGTCGTGCAGATCGGCTCCGGGTTCAAGACCAAGGGCGTCGACCGCAGCCTCAAGGCTCTGGCCGGCCTGCCCGCCGAGTTGCGCAAGCGCGTGCGCATGTTCGTGATTGGCCAGGACGACCCCAAGGTATTCCAACTGCAGGCCGTGGGCCTGGGGCTCAGCGACCGTGTGCAGTTCATGAAGGGGCGTAGCGATATTCCACGCTTCCTGCTGGGCGCCGACCTGCTGATTCACCCGGCCTACAACGAGAACACCGGTACGGTGCTGCTCGAGGCCCAGGTGGCCGGGCTGCCGGTACTGGTGTCAGCGGTGTGTGGCTATGCCCACTACATCGCCGAGGCCGACAGCGGCCTGGTACTCGACGAGCCGTTCGAGCAGGCCCAGTTGAACCGCTACCTGCAGGCCATGCTCAGCGATGCCGACGCCCGTGCCAACTGGTCGCACAACGGCCTGGCGTTCGCCGACACGGCCGACCTGTACAGCATGCCGCAGCACGCGGCCGATGTGATTCTGGCGGAGCGCCCATGAAGCTGGTACTGGCTGAGCCGTTCAAGGCCCTGTGGGCTGGCCGCGATCCGTTCGAAGCGGTCGAGGGCCTGCAAGGCGTGGTGTACCGCGAACTGGAAGCGCGGCGTACCTTGCGTACCGAAGTGGCCGGTAACGGTTACTTCGTCAAGATTCACCGCGGCATCGGCTGGGGCGAGATCTTCAAGAACCTGCTGACCGCCAAGCTGCCGGTGCTCGGCGCCGGCCAGGAGTGGGCGGCGATCAAGCGCCTGCAGGAAGCCGGTGTGCCGACCATGACCGCCGTGGCCTACGGCGAGCGCGGCAGCAACCCGGCCGACCAGCATTCGTTCATCGTCACCGAAGAACTGGCGCCGACCGTCAGCCTGGAAGACTACAGCATCGACTGGCTGAAGAGCCCGCCGCCGCCACGCCTCAAGCGCGCGCTGATCGCCGAAGTGGCGCGCATGACCGGCATGATGCACCGGGCCGGGGTCAACCACCGCGACTGCTACATCTGCCATTTCCTGCTGCACACCGATCATGAAATCACCCCCGAGCACTTCAAGCTCTCGGTGATCGACCTGCATCGGGCGCAAACTCGCTCGCGCATTACTCGGCGCTGGCGTGACAAGGATCTGGCTGCGCTATATTTCTCGGCGCTGGGCATCGGTCTGACCAAGCGTGACAAGTTGCGCTTCCTGCAAGGCTATTTCCAGCAACCGCTGCGCCAGATCCTGCGCGACGAGGCACGGCTGCTGGGTTGGCTGGATGGCAAGGCGAACAAGCTGCTCGATCGAAAGCAGCGTTATGGGGATGCATTGTGACTGTGCCTGTTTTTCTTCTGCCAGGGCGTACCGCGCCCGTTGTATTGACCGAGAGGCACGCTGATGCGTTTGTCTGAACTCAAGTCACAGGGCCGCGTACCGGCGTTGCCGCTGGATATCCAGCTGGCGGACGCGGCCGGGCCGGGCACCTTGCAGTTGCTCAGCCTGCTGCGGGTGCTGCCGGGCCAGCGCTATGTGGGCGCGGCGGTGTGGCGCGGGCGGCCGGTGCTGGCCAAGTTGCTGGTCGGCAGCCGCGCCGCGCGGCACTTCCAGCGCGAGCTGGCCGGGGTCAAGGCGCTGGCGGCCCAAGGCCTGCCGACGCCGGTCCTGCTGGCTGATGGCCTGGACGAGGGTGAGGGCGGCTGGTTGCTGTTCGAATTCCTGGCCGATGCCCACAGCCTGGCCGATGCCTGGGCGCAGGTCGAAAGCCTGCCGCTGCTGGCCGACGAGCAACAGGCGGTGCTGGCCGAGGCACTGACCGCCGTGGCGCAGATGCACGCCAAGGGCCTGTGGCAGGAAGACCTGCACCTGGACAACCTGCTGCGCGCCAACGGCCAGTTGTACCTGATCGACGGTGCCGGCATTCAGGTCGAGCAGGCGGGCAAGCCGCTGTCGCGGCCCAAGGTGCTGGAAAACCTTGGCGTGTTGTTCGCCCAGTTGCCCAAGCAGCTGGAGCCCTTTATCGAAGAACTGCTGGTGCATTACCTGCTGGCCAACGGCGAGCACGGCCTGCCGCTGGAAGCCCTGCTCAAGCAGGTGGACAAGGTCCGCCAGTGGCGCATGCGCGACTACATCGTCAAGGTTGGCCGTGAGTGCAGCCTGTTCAGCGTGCGCGCCGGGGCCTTCCTGCTACGGGCCATACGCCGTAGCGAAGAGGCCGCCATGCTGCCGGTGCTGGCGCGGGCTGACGCCTTGCTCGACGAGGGACACCTGTACAAGACCGGTGGCGCGGCGTCGGTCGGCAAGGTCGAGGCCGGCGGCCGGCAGTTGGTAATCAAGCGTTACAACATCAAGGGCGTGGCCCATTGGTTGAAGCGCTTCTGGCGCCCCAGCCGCGCTTGGCATTCCTGGGTCGAGGGCAACCGCCTGCAGTTTCTTGGCATTGCCACGCCCAAGCCGCTGGCGGTGCAGGAGCATCGCTTCCTGTGGCTGCGCGGCCGCGCCTACCTGGTGACCGAGCACTGCCCGGGGCAGGACGCGATCCAGCATCTGGAGCCTTACCGCGAAAGTGGGCGGGTGCCGGAGCCTGAGATGGCGGCATTGCTGCAACTGTTCGACGACCTGATTCGCCAGCGCATCAGCCACGGCGACCTCAAGGGCTACAACCTCTTCTGGCACGAAGGGCGTTGGTCGCTGATTGACCTGGATGCGGTGTGCCAACATGGCAATGACCGCAGCTTCGCGCCGGCCTTCGAACGCGACAGGGCGAGGTTCCTGCGCAACTGGCCCGCGAGCAGCGGGCTGTATCGCGTGCTGGATGAACGGTTGCCGCGGTTTCAGCCCTGAATTATTGATCGTGGGCGTGCCGCCAAGAGCTCGCAGGCTCCGCCAGCTCCTACCACGACCGTGTCTATGCCCTGACTTGGGGTGGAATGCGTCCTTTGTAGGAGCTGGCGAAGCCTGCGAGCTCTTGGCGGCCAACCCGATCAATCAGAACTGATACTGCACCCCAGCGCCCGCATACCACGAACGCCCCGGCGCCGCCTCGTAATACCGGTTGTTGCTGTCGCCCACAATCACCGAGCCCACGTACTGGCGGTCCAGCAGGTTATCCAGGCGCAAGGTCTGATGAAAGGTCCAGTGCTCGACCTTCTGCTCGAACCGCGCGCGCCAGTTGAACACCGCATAGGCCGGTGCCGGCTTCTGGTCGTTGGTATCCTCGACGTAGACTTTGCTGCGGTACATCCCTTCCAGCGCCGTGCTGACCCAGTCCCGTGGCTTCCAGTCCAGTTCGCCGAACAGGGTGTCCTTGGGCACGCCGGGCAGGTAGTTGCCTTTGTCGATGGTGTTGGTGCCGCTGGTGAAGTCGCTGTCGTACTGGGCCACCAGGTGGGTGTAGGCGACCTGGGTGCTCCACTGTTCGCTGAGCTGGCTGTCGATGCCCAGCTCCAGGCCTCGGCGCAGGGTGCGGCCGGCGTTCTGGTAGCTGGTGCGGCCGTCGGTGGAGCCGGCCACCACCAGTTCGTCGTCGGTGGTGATCTGGAACAGCGCCAGGTTCACGCGGGTGTCGTCGAGCACCTTGGCCTTCAGGCCGATTTCGTACTGCTTGCTGGTCGACGGCTTGAGGTTGAAGTTGAAGCCTTCTGCGGCGCCGGGGGCGTAGGCCATCTCCGCCTGGGTGGGGGTTTCGAAGCCCTTGCCCGCGCTGACGTAGCCGTGCAGGTTCTCGGTGAAAGCGTACATGGCGCTGACCGACGGGCTGTTTTGCTGGTAGTCCTTGCTGCCGCTGGAATCGCCGTTGCTCAAATAATGATCGCTGACGTCCATCTTCATGGTGCTGTGGCGCACGCCGGCCTGGAAGGTCCAGTCGCCGAGGGCCCAGTTGGCCTGTACGAAGGGGTCGAGGCTGGTGGCGGTGTCGACTTCGTCGCGGGCCAGGGCGCCTTTGACGCCGAGCAGGGTGCCGCTGTAATTCTGGTAGCCGGTGCGGTCGTCTTGGCTGCGGTCGTAGTCCAGGCCGGCGATCACGGTGAGGTCGCCGGGGGCCTGGCTGATAGGTTGTAGCCAGTGGATGCTGCCGCCGTAGAACTTGCGGTCGAAATCGACCACGCCGCCGCCGCGGGTATTGGCCGGGGTGCCGCGGGGAATCGACAGGTACTGAATCACGCTGCGCTCGCCGGCATAGGCATTGACCTGCAACGTCGCATCGCCGAAATAGCGCTCGTAGTTCATGCCCAGTTGCTGATGGTCGATGCTCTTGCGCGTGTTGTAGGTCAAGGCGTTGGCCGTCACCGAGCGCGGGTCCGCCTGGTACCCGGCCCAGGTCTGCCCCAGTGGGTCCTGGGTGCCATTTTGCTCCAGGCTGCTATAGATGAACGCCAGCTTGCTGTCGTCATCGGGCTTGAAGTTGACCTTGGCGAAGGTCTGGTCGCGGCGCGCGGCGCTGTGGTCGCGGTAGCCGTCGGTGTCCATGCGCGAGGCATCCAGCACAAAGCCCACGCCATCCGCGGCGCCTTCGGCAGTGAGGTGGTTCTTGCTCAGCCCATCGCTGCCCACCAGCGTTTCGGCACCCACGCGGGGCGCGCCTTCGCCTTCGCGGGAAAACATCTGGATTACCCCGCCGGCGTTGCTGCCGTACTGGGTGGCCGCCGGGCCGCGCAGCACTTCAATGCGCTCGGCGGTATCGAGGTTGAAAGTCGCCGCCTGGCCCTGGCCATCCGGCGTGCTGGCCGGAATGCCATCAGCGATCAGCTTCAGCCCGCGCACGCCAAAGGCCGAGCGCGCGCCGAAGCCGCGGGAGGAAATCTGCAGGTCCTGAGCATAGTTCTGGCGATTCTGCACCACCAGGCCGGGGATACGGTTCAGTACTTCCGAGGCGTTGATACGCAACTGCCCATCGTTGATCTGCTCGCCGCTGATGCTATCGACCGAATAAGGCAGGTCGAAACTGCTGCTTTCGCTTCGCGAACCGGTGACCACGCTGGAATCCAGTTGGATTACCGGTGTGTCGGCCAACGCCAGCGCAGGGCAGGCGACGCCCGCGAGAATCAGGCTGCGCAGCCGGTGGGAGCGGCGCATGGGAGGCAGGGGGGTGTTCATGAGGGGGCAAGGTACCGGGGTAGACACAGTTGGGCGGGTATTTTAGCGGGTGCCGGAGCGGAGATCAGATTTTTCCTACGTCTCTGTAGGAACCTGCTGGCTTCATGGCCCTTGCAATCTCTATAGCCTTTGAGACCTCTGCTGCGCTGGGCAATAGGGTTCCTGGGGTGGAGTGATCTTTCATTGTTTGGGGTATAGCCATGAGAAAACTACTGGTCTTGGCAGGTGTATGGGCGCTGGCGGGTTGCAGTGCCTATTCAACCGAGGACTCTATAGGCGGGTCCGGTGACAGGCGCTACAGGTGCGACATGAACCCGCTGATGTATGGATGCCCGTACGAGCGTGATTAATTTACCAAAAGGGGCTGATCACGAGGGGCTGTTATCGCCGATCTGACAGTTGTATTACGAGGTTTTAATGAAAAATATAATGACTCTAGTGTTGAGCGCTTTTGCTTTGTTGGGCTGCGCTGCGGACGATGGTGAAAGGCGATGGCATGGGCCGTGGGAGGGGAGGACTGCCGAGCAAATCCATAAGTGCGATATGAACCCGTTGCTTTACGGTTGTCCTTATCAGCGCGAATGAATGATTTTTAGCTCGTTCTCGCACGGATGAATAAGGTCGTGATCTTAGTTGTATGAACTTGGCAGTTGTTTTTTAAGGATTTTTTTGTGAGAAAAATAATTTTGGTGTTTGCTGTGTGTTTGCTTTGCGGTTGCGGTAATTTGCCAACGAATGCGAGTTGGTCTAACGGCACTTGGGTGCCGGCATCGTTCGAGAAGCGCTATCAATGTGAGCTCAATCCTCTGATGTATGGATGCCCCTATCTGACTGAGTGAGCCTGGGGGTGCGGCCAGTGCATTTACCTCCTGCAATGGCCGCGTCTCGTATCAGTGATCACGGCCAATCAAACACATTGTTCCACGTGTGCCCTTTGTTGCCCTTGGCCTCTTCGTCGCCAAAATTTCGCTCCAAATAAATTTTCTTCCTATACGTCCGACCTGGCTGGAACCCGACCCGCGCCCAGACAGGGATTTCGCGCATCATCATCAACTGTCCGTCCGGCTGGACATATGGCGAAGCACTAGCATCGCCTCCTGTGCCTGTTTGCCATAAGACTTTATCGCTATGGTCATACACCACGAAGTTGCCATCGTTCTGCATGATCGCCTTCGCTCCCCCTGCCGTATTGGTAGCGCTTTGCCAAGTAGAAACCATATCGTGTGTGTAGATCACCAGATTCCCGTCTTCTTGCAGGATCATGCGGTGGTTCCTGCCCGCATAGACATGACCGACTTCGAGGAACTCGCCTCTTGGCACAGGTATTGGATTCAGTACGTTAGGCTGGAATGGATAATCCATTCTCGGCCATACCCTGCGCATGTCCGCGATAACGATATTTCCATCATCTTGTAATAGTAAATGAGTATTTGACCATACGCTTTTATCTTTGGAATGCGACGATTCGGCGATCCGCTGACGGTACCTGCTTGTGTCTACCAAAAAGCCTGAGTTCGATATGTAGAAGTACGGTCGAAGCTCATTTTTCTTTTTTTGGAGTTTCAGCATCAAGCTATGGGGCTGCTTTTCATCGGCAGTCCAGATGTGATTGCCATCTTCGAACAGGAAGAGCTGATGGTCGTCGGTCATTGTGAGCCGGAATCGACCGTTGCGCGAAACTAGGTAGTCACCTGCTTCGAGCCTCTGGTCATTCGGGAGAAGCCAGTCGCCGTTATTGGTAAAGCGTACCGTTGGGTCTGCCATGGAAGTTCCTTGTTGTTGTGGTCGGCACATGGTCCTCCTTGGGGTAACTTGGCTCAATCGAGAAGCTTTTCCCTTGGTGGCGTTTTGCGACCCAAGCTTTGTTCCATCTTCCAGCCGCGCCGGCCTAGGCGGCAAGCACGCCAAGCCTCGGCGCTGACACCTCCCGAAGCACATTCCCAGACAGTTCCGATTGCCCCACCCCCGCGCTTTTGCGTCAATACGCGCCACCGGGAGTACTCAGCGAAATTTTTTCCTTTTGGTACTGAACGGTTACGTCGATAGCGAATCGGATATCTCGCTGTGCTAGGGTGGTTCACGCGAAGGGAAGCAGGGTTTCAACCAGGCGGCTATTGCCGGGGCGTTTACGTTATAATCGCGCCCTTTAGCTGCCAGCAGCCCAATGAGGCTGCGGTGCGTCATTCAGATTACATAGAGGCTAGACCCTTGGCATTGACGATTCTTGGCCTGTCCGGCGCCCTTAGCCACGATCCCTCCGCTGCGTTGTACATTGATGGCAAGCTGATCGCAGCGGCCGAAGAAGAGCGTTTCGTGCGCGACAAGCATGCCAAGAACCGCATGCCCTACGAGTCGGCGAAGTTCTGCCTGGAGCAGGCTGGCATCAAGCCTTCGGACGTCGACGTCGTGGCCATCCCGTTTGCCCCCATCAGCCTGTTCGGCGAGGCCCGCTGGCACTATGCCAAGCGCTACTGGTACGCCCCGGACCGCGCCCTCGACGCCATCCTGATGGGCAACCGCCGCTACAAGCGCTACCGCAACAAGATCGTCTGGTGCCTGGAGCAACTGGGCTTCGATCCGAAGAAAATCAAGATCGAGCCGGTCGAGCACCACTTGGCCCACGCGTCCAGCGCCTACCACTGCTCGGGTTTCCAGGAGAAGACCGCGATCCTCGGGATCGACGGCAAGGGCGAATACGCCACCACCTTCTTCGGCTACGGCGAAAACGGCAAGATCCACAAGATCAAGGAATTCTACGACCCGGACTCCCTTGGCGGCCTGTATGGCGCGATCACCGAGTTCCTCGGTTTCGAGATGCTCGACGGCGAATTCAAGGTCATGGGCATGGCGCCGTACGGCGACGCCAGCAAGTACGATTTCTCCCGCCTGGCCAGTTTCGAGAACGGCGAGTTGGTGATCAACACCGACTATGCCAACGTCATCGGCCTGCGCCGCTATAAAGAGAAGGGCAAGGGTTTCTACTTCTCGCCAAAACTGATCGAGTGGCTGGGGCCCAAGCGCGAAGGCGACATCGCCGACGAGCCCTACATCCACTACGCGGCCAGCATGCAGGCGCTGTTCGAAAAGCTGGCGCTGCAGATGATCGACTATTACCTGGGCGACATCCTCAAGCAAAGCGGCAAGCTGGCGTTCGCCGGCGGCTGCGCGCTGAACGTCAAGCTGAACCAGAAGATCATCGCTCGCCCGGACGTGAAAGAGCTGTTCGTGCAGCCCGCCTCCGGTGATGCCGGCACCGCCGTGGGCGCCGCCGCTTACGTCTCCCACGCACGCGGTGTGCCGGTGGAGAAGATGGAACACGTGTACCTCGGCCCTTCGTACAGCAACGAAGACGTGATCGCCGCCTGTGCGCGCCACCCGAGCAAGCCGAACTGGCAGCAGATCGACGACACGCCCGAGCGCATCGCCAAGATCATGGTCGAAGGCAACCCCGTGGCCTGGTTCCAGGGCCGCATGGAATTCGGCCCGCGGGCCTTGGGTGGCCGCTCCATCATCGGTTGCCCGAGCGTGCCGGGCGTGGCTGACCGCATCAACCACCAGATCAAGTTCCGCGAGCGCTGGAGACCCTTCTGCCCGTCGATGCTCGACACTGTGGCGCCGCAGATGATCAAGATCGACCATCCAGCCCCCTTCATGACCTTCACCTTCGAAGTGTCGGAAGAGTGGAAAACCCGCGTACCGGAAGTGGTCCACGAAGACGGCACCTCGCGGGCACAAGTGCTCAAGCGCGAATACAACCCGCGCTACTACGACATGATGAAAGCGCTGGAGGCCTTGACCGGTAACGGCGTGTCGTTGAACACTTCGCTGAACCGCCGTGGTGAGCCAATGATTTGTTCGCCAACGGATGCACTGAACATGTTCTTTGGCTCAGACCTGCAATACTTGATCATGGAAGACATCCTGGTGATAAAGGACACAGCGCTCGAATGACACCACCTTCGATATTGATCAGCGTGGTTGTGCCGACATACAACTATGCCCATTATTTGCCCCGCGCCCTGGACTCCGTCCTGGCGCAGTGGGCCGATGACATGGAACTGATCATTATCGATGACGGCTCGACCGACGATACCGAGCGGCTGGTCGAGGCCTATGTCGCCCGCTGCCCGGCGCTGCGCTACGTGCGCCAGGCCAACGCCGGCGCGGCGTCGGCGCGCAACGAGGGCATCCGCCAGGCGAGCGGCAAGTACGTGTTGCCGCTGGACGCCGACGATGAGCTCACCGCCACCGCGCTCGCCACCGTGCGGGCCATGGTGGATGCCGAGCCGGACATCGACGTGATTCTAGGTGCCCACGTATCGGTGCATATCGACGGCCGCGAGCGGGTCCACCTGCCCACACCCGTGCCCAAGCTGTCGGCGCGCAGCATGGCCTTCAAGTATCTGTTGGACAAACGCATTTCCGTGTCCCACAGCTGCATCCTGATTCGCCGCGAGTTGCTGCTGCAGCGCCCCTATCCTCTGACCCTGCGTACTGGCGAAGACGTTCCCGTGTTCGCCTACCTGCTGGTCACCGGCAAGACGGTGGTCACCGACCAGCCCCTGGCCCGCATCTACAAACATCCTGACAGCCTGCGCAACGACCGTTGCGATGAAGAACAGTCGGCGATGACCATGGTCCGCGAGGTGTTTTCCTCGCTGCCGCCCGAATGCCAGTCGCTGCGCCCGCGCTACGAAGCGCAGCGTTACCTGTCATTGTTTCGCGCCGCGATGCTGGAGTGCGATCGTCCGACCGCGCGGCGCTTCTATTGGCATGCGCTGCACCTGAGCCCGCCTCAGGCCCTGCGCTGGCCGTACTTTCGCAAAGCGATTCGCTTGTTCTTCAAGGATTGATCGGCATGGGTTCTGCGGCCTCCCTGGGTGGTGCAACCGGCGTGCGCGGCATGCTTGCGCGCGTCTCGCCCAACTGGCTGGCGCTGGTCGGCAGCCTGATACTGTCGTGGGTGGCGATCGCCAGCGGCGATATCGTCGGCCGCGATGGCGCCTTCTATCTGGATATCGCCCAGCACGCTTCCGATCAAGGCGTGCATGCGGCGCTGGGGATGTTCGACTGGCCCTGGTACGCCATCCTGCTGGGCGCCACGCACAAGCTGCTGCACCTCTCGGTGGAGCATTGCGCCTATCTATGGAGCGTGGTGTTCCTGGCCGGCACCTCGGTGCTGATGGTCGATGCCGTACGCCAGCGTTATCCACAGGTCGCGGGCTGGGCCTGCCTGGTGATGCTGGCGATGCCGGCGGTCAACCAGTTCCGCTACGACATCATTCGCGAGTCGGGCTTTTGGTGCTTCTGCATGCTGGCCCTGTGGTTGGCGATGCGCTGGCATGCCCGTGGCGGCTGGGCCACCGCGGCGGCTATCCACGTGGCAATCGGGGTGGCGGCGCTGTTCCGGCTCGAAGCCGTAGTGTTGCTGGTGGCGCTGAGCGCATGGCAGCTGCCGAACCTGTTCCGGGCCGGGCACCGGCGCGCTTTCTGGCAATTTTTCTGCCTGCCGCTGCTGGTGTCGCTGCCGGCACTGGCCGTGCTGGTGCCGCGTATCGACTGGCATTCCGGGCGGGTGGCCTACCTGCTGGAGCTGACCGAACCGCAGAAAGTCTTCGCCAGCTTCAACCGGCTGTCCGCGCAGTTCGGCGCTTCGCTGGTGAACAAATACAGCGTCGATGAAGCCGGCCGCATCGTATTCTTCGGCCTGCTCGCGTCGCTGCTGATCAAGTTCGTCAACTTGATGGGGCCGTTCGCACTGCCGTTCCTGTGGCCCCGTGCCTGGCAGGCGTGGCGTACCTATTGGCGAGAATTTCGACCCTTCGCCTGGGGGGCGATCGTCTATTTCGTGGTGATGATGCTGTTTTTCGTCAACGCGCAGTTCATGAACGGCCGCTATTTGAGCTTCCTTGACCTACTGGTGGTGCCGCTGCTGGCCCTGGCCCTGAGCCAGTTCGCCACGCACTTTCCGCGCCTGGGCAAGGCGGTCGTGGCCATCGCCGTGCTGGTGATGCTTGGCAACGTGGTGTCCCTGGGCACGCCGAAAACCCAGTACGTCGCTGCGGGCCATTGGTTGGCCGAGCATGTCGACGCCCAGGCCCCGGTCTATTACGAGGATGGACGCATTTCCTGGTATGCCGGGCGTGGTTATCCACAGCCGACCTTGCCGCGGGAAACCGCCATGGCGCCAGGCACCGCCAGCCAGTATCGCTACTTCGTGGTAGATGCCGCGCCCGACGAGCCTTGGCTGCAGAGCTGGTTGCGCGACCACGGCCAACGCGTCATCGCGCAGTTCGCCAACCGCAAGGGCAAGACCGTTACGATCATTGGCCCATGAAAAGGGTGCCCCGCACCCTTCATTCAGCGGCTGTAGGGTTGTGATACGATTGGTTTTTTTACCAGCGGATCACCATGAGCAGTTCTGACCCTCGCGCCCAGCAGCCAACGCTGAAGATCTACCTGCGGCTCCTGACGTACGTGCGTCCGTACGTTGGCATGTTCGTGCTGAGCATCGTCGGCTTCCTGGTATTTGCCTCGGCGCAGCCAATCCTGGCCTATATCCTCAAGTACTTCGTGGATGGCCTGTCCAACCCCGAAGCCAGCCCGTTCCCGAACAACCCCTACCTGGCCCACCTGCCGCTGCTGCAGGCGGTGCCGCTGATGATCGTGATCATCGCCATCTGGCAGGGGGTGGGCTCCTATCTGGGCAACTATTTCCTGGCCAAGGTTTCGCTGGGGTTGATCCACGACTTGCGCATTGCCCTGTTCAACAAGCTGCTTGACCTGCCCAGCCGTTATTTCGACAACCATAACTCCGGGCATATCATTTCCCGCATCACCTTCAACGTCACCATGGTCACCGGTGCCGCCACCGAGGCGATCAAGGTGGTGTTCCGTGAAGGCCTGACCGTGGTGTTCCTGTTTGCCTCGCTGCTGTGGATGAACTGGAAGTTGACCCTGGTGATGGTCGCCATTCTGCCGTTGATCGCACTCATGGTCGGTAGCAGCAGCAAGAAATTCCGCAAGCAGAGCAAGCGCATCCAGGCGGCCATGGGCGACGTCACTCATGTGGCCTCGGAGACGGTCCAGGGCTTTCGCGTGGTGCGCAGCTTCGGCGGTGAAGAATACGAGCAGGGGCGCTTTCGCGCCGCCAGCCAGAGCAATACCGACCGCCAGCTGAAGATGACCAAGACCGGCGCGGTGTACACGCCGATGCTGCAGTTGGTGACCTACTCCGGCATGGCCTTCGTGATGTTCCTGGTGCTGTACCTGCGCGGTGATTCCTCGGCGGGCGACCTGGTGGCCTACATCACCATGGCCGGCCTGCTGCCCAAGCCGATTCGCCAGCTGTCGGAAGTCAGCTCGACTATCCAGAAGGGCGTAGCGGGAGCCGAAAGCATCTTCGAGCAGCTGGACGAAGATTCCGAAGTGGATGAAGGCAAGCTCGTGGTGCCACGCGTGAGCGGCCGCCTGGAAGTACGCCACCTGAGCTTCACTTACCCCGGTACCCGCGAGCAGGTGCTGAACGACATCAGCTTCGTCGCCGAGGCCGGGCAGATGATCGCCCTGGTCGGGCGCTCGGGCAGCGGCAAATCGACCCTGGCCAGCCTGGTGCCACGCTTCTACCAGCATGCCCAAGGTGAGATATTGCTGGACGGCACGCCGATCCAGGATTTCACCCTGCGTAACCTGCGCCGCCATATCGCCCTGGTGAACCAGCAGGTCACCCTGTTCAACGACACCGTGGCCAATAACATTGCCTATGGCGACCTGGCCGGCGCGCCGCTGGACGACGTCAAGGCCGCCGCCGAACAGGCCTACGCCGATGAGTTCATCATCAAGATGCCCAATGGCTACCAGACCCTGGTCGGCGAGAACGGCGTGCTGCTGTCCGGCGGCCAGCGCCAGCGCCTGGCGATTGCCCGGGCGCTGCTGAAGAATGCCCCGGTGCTGATTCTCGACGAGGCCACCTCGGCCCTCGATACCGAGTCCGAGCGCCATATCCAGGACGCCCTGGACAGCGTGATGACCAACCGCACCACGCTGGTGATCGCCCACCGCCTGAGCACCATCGAAAAGGCCGACCTGATCCTGGTGATGGACCAGGGGCAGATCGTCGAGCGCGGCAGCCACGCCCAGCTACTGGCGATGAATGGCTATTACGCTCGCCTGCACGCCCGCCAATTCCGCGACAGCGATGGCGATGACGCCGCTGCGCGCGCGGTCGACGTATGCTGAGGGCGCTGCGCAGTTGGCGTGAGCGCGGCTGGACCGAGATCGACCCAGGGGCCTATGCGGCCCTCTGGCAGCAACATGGCGGCAGCGTCGCCACCCACCCGCAGGTGGTCGAGCGCCTGGCCGGGCTGGCCGGGATTCCCGTGCGCTACCTGGGCTGGGAGCACAATGGCGAGCTGGTGGCCGGCGTGCCTTGCTGGGGCCAGCACCTGGCACTGTCCAAGGACGTGCTCAAGGCCAAGGGCAAGCGCGGGCTGTTCGACCTTGGCAATGCCGAGGTGATACTGCCAGTCGCCGAAGGCGTGCAGGTGCCGGTACGCCAGCGCATGCGCTACGTCTCGGAGCTCAACCGCGAGCAGGTGCCAACCCTCAAGCCATTGCCCCAGGGGCTGGCGCTGGCGCGAGCGCCGGAAGATTATTCCAAGAAGTTTCGCTACAACCAACGCCGCGAGCAACGCTTGCTGGAAGAGGCGGGTGGGCGCCTGACGCCCATGGCCGAGCTGCCGGCTGCCGAGCAGGCGCGCATCTACGGCGAGCTGTTCGAGCGCCGCTGGGGCTTCGAGGTGCCGGGCAAGGCGATGCTGGCGGAAGTGTTCGGGCTGCTGCGTGAATTCATGACCGGGTCGCTGGTGTGGCTCGAAGATGCACCGGTGGCGGTGCAGGTGCTCTATCGCGTCGAGGCGCCCCGTTGGGTGTCGCTGGAGTACATCAATGGTGGTGTCGACCCGCAAAGCCGCGACTTCAGCCCCGGCAGCGTACTCAGTTTCGTCAATACCCAGCAGGCCTGGGAGCACGCCCGGGCGCTGGGCAAGCCGCTGCGCTACTCCTTTGGCCGCGCCGACCGCGAATACAAGGACCGCTGGTGCCACACGGTGCCAGCCTTTCAGGTGTAAATCATGAGCGACCGCAAGCAGACCCTGCTCAAGGCCCATCGCCGGCAGAAACGCATCGCCCTATGGGTAGCGCTAGCGGTGCTGCTGCTGGTGGGTGTGCTCGTGGCCTGGTGGTGGGTGCCGCTGTTGCTGGTGCTTGGCTGGGTCGCGCATGAGGCCTGGTTCGCCGACCACCTGTTTTACCGCCCCAGCGACGATTACCACTACGAGTTTCCCGCCGACGCCGTGGTGCAGGACGCCAGCATCGGCGCCGATGGTCGCTTGCTGCTGGAAGAACCCCTGGCGGCCGGGGAAACCCTGATCATGGAAGTGCACCTGCGTTCCAGCTGGGCAGGCCGCTGGGTCGACCCCGCGGTACGGGTCGGTGACGATCGCCAGGAATTCGAACGCGGCGTACGGGGGCGGCGCTATCTCAACCTCTCCGGCCAGGCCGAAGCGCTGGCCGCCGGCCATCTCAAAGTGCTGGGGCAGCGCTGCCGCGTCGCCACCGAGGTGCGGCTGTTCGTGCAGGCCAGCCCGGATTTCGCCCAGCAGCGGGTGATGATCGTCGCGCCCCACGCCGACGACGCCGAGCTGGCCGCATTCGGGCTGTACAGCCGTTGCAGCGAAGCCAGCATCGTGACCCTGACCCAGGGCGAGATAGAAGCCGAAGACTACCAGCGCCTGGGCCTGAACCCCAGCGAGGCCGCGCGCCTGAAGGGCCGGTTGCGCAGCTGGGACAGCCTGGCCGTGCCGCTGTGGGGCGGTGTGCCCGCCAGCCACTGCGTGCAGCTAGGCTATTACTGCCTGCAACTGCCCGCCATGGCCAACGCGCCGCAGAGCCCCTTCGGCTCACGGGAATCGCAGGAAACCGATATTCGCAGCGTGCGCGGGCGCAACCCGCTGGCCTTGCCGGGCGATGCCGACGGGCAACCGACCTGGGGCAATCTGGTCGGCGACCTCGCCGAGCTGTTGGAGCATTACCGCCCGGAAGTGGTGGTCACGCCCCATCCGCAGCTCGACCCCCACGCCGACCATGTCGCCAGCACCCAGGCGTTGTTCGCGGCCATCGCCGCCAGCAGCTGGAAGCCACGCACGGCGCTGTTCTACGCCAACCACCTGCACGACAACGACCGCTGGCCCATGGGCCACGCCGGCGCTGGGGTGGCGTTGCCGCCGGCCATCGAACCGCTGCCGGCCGATCGCCTCTGGAGCCCCGGCCTTTCGGCCCAGGCGCAGCTCGACAAGGCCATGGCGCTGGGCATGCAGCACGACCTGCAGGGCCGGCCGCCGTTGAAGAAACGCCTGCGCCGCTGCCTGCAGTACTGGCTGGCCGGGCGGCGCTGGCCGGCGACCGGCGAGAACGAGTTTTTCCGCAAGGCGGTACGCCGCCACGAGCTGTTCTGGGTACGTGAACTCCAGGACTGAATTTCCCTGTAACGGTGCGTCGTCAGCACGGCAATCACTGCCCATCAGAGTGCCGCTTTGGCTGTGCTAATATCGCGCCCCTGTTCATTCATTCTGTATGTTGGGTTGCCCATGAAATTGTCCATGCCGCGATTTGATCAGGCCCCTGTGCTGGTAGTCGGTGACGTCATGCTCGATCGCTATTGGCATGGCGGCACTTCGCGCATTTCGCCGGAAGCACCGGTGCCGGTGGTCAAGGTCGAGCAGATCGAGGACCGCCCCGGTGGCGCCGCCAACGTCGCCCTGAACATCGCCGCGCTGGGTGCGCCGGCCTCGCTGGTCGGCGTTACCGGCCAGGACGAAGCCGCCGACAGCCTGGCCGACAGCCTCAAGGCCGCTGGCGTCAAGGCCGTGTTCCAGCGCATCGCGCAGCAGCCGACCATCGTCAAGCTGCGGGTCATGAGCCGCCACCAGCAATTGCTGCGCATCGATTTCGAAGAACCCTTCGCCACCGACGCGCTGGCCCTGGGTGCCGAAGTGGATGCCCTGCTTGAAGGCGTCAAGGTGCTGGTGCTGTCCGACTACGGCAAGGGCGCATTGAAGAACCACCAAAGCCTGATCCAGGCCGCCCGTGCCCGCAACATTCCGGTGCTGGCCGACCCCAAGGGCAAGGATTTCTCCATCTACCGCGGCGCCAGCCTGATCACCCCGAACCTCAGCGAGTTCGAAGCCATCGTCGGTGGTTGCGCCGATGAAGCCGAGCTGGTGGCCAAGGGCGCACAACTGATGCACGACCTGGAGCTGGGCGCCCTGCTGGTGACCCGCGGCGAGCACGGCATGACCCTGCTGCGCCCGGCCCACCCGGCCCTGCACCTGCCGGCCCGTGCCCGTGAAGTGTTCGACGTTACCGGCGCCGGGGATACCGTGATCTCTACCCTGGCAGCGGCCATGGCGGCCGGCGAAGAGCTGCCCCATGCCGTGGCGTTGGCCAACCTGGCCGCTGGCATCGTGGTCGGCAAGCTCGGTACCGCGGCCATCAGCGCCCCGGAGCTGCGCCGTGCCATCCAGCGCGAAGAAGGCTCGGAGCGCGGCGTGCTGAGCCTCGAGCAACTGCTGCTGGCCATCGACGACGCCCGCGCCCACAACGAGCGCATCGTCTTCACCAATGGCTGCTTCGACATCCTGCACGCCGGGCACGTGACCTACCTCGAGCAGGCACGCGCCCTGGGCGATCGTCTGATCGTGGCGGTCAACGATGACGCCTCGGTCAGCCGTCTCAAGGGCCCTGGCCGGCCGATCAACAGCGTCGACCGACGCATGGCGGTGCTGGCCGGGCTGGGCGCGGTCGACTGGGTGATCAGCTTCTCCGAATCGACCCCTGAAAGCCTGTTGACCGAGGTGCGCCCGGACGTGCTGGTCAAGGGCGGCGACTACGGTGTCGAGCAAGTGGTCGGTGCCGATATCGTGCGCGCCTACGGCGGTACGGTGGAGGTGCTGGGCCTGGTGGAGAACAGCTCGACCACCTCCATCGTGGAAAAGATCCGCAGCCGGTGATTGCACGCACCGGGTGCTCACGGGCGCTTCACGAACAGCGATAGAAGAACGTATGAAAGTCATGTTACTGGTCATGGATGAGCAGCGTGTCATCCTCGATCGCCTCTACGAGATCGTCCAGCAGGCCTGTCAGGACTGCGTCATTCATCGGCTGAGCAAACAGCAGCAGATGAACCTCGGCCCGTTCCTCGCGTCGGTGGACTACCAGCGCTTCGACCGCATCGTGATCTTCTCCCGGGTCAAGCGCCTGGCGCCCCAGTGGGCGGTGCTGCGCTGCATTCCGGGGTTGGTGTTCCTGGAACATGACGCCTACCAGAACTACATGCCCTCCAGTAAGTACCGGCACGTCTACTCGCGGCTGTACAAGCGCCTGCCCTGGTCGCGCGCGCTGGTCTCGGGTGCGGTGGTCGCCCGGCGCATGCAGGCCGAGGGCCTGGACGCCGT
>Ga0308164_10001008_pt1 | contig 36427 bp, 38 predicted proteins | sample PhyTR2_FD_201031 | JGI IMG/M metagenome (GOLD analysis project Ga0308164, IMG submission 201031) | Phyllosphere microbial communities from UC Gill Tract Community Farm, Albany, California, United States - DLSLT.R2 | ecosystem: Host-associated > Plants > Phyllosphere > Unclassified | place: USA... | reverse complement strand
TTTTTAAATCTCGGTTTTGCTGATATATACGTGACAATTCTTAACACGGTTTTTTGCTTTTGCATTTTTTTTTACAAGTCGTTTTTAATACATTCACAAACCTGTTATTATGAATCCACTAAAAGCTATAATTGTTGATGATGAAGAGTTTGCACGTTCATCTCTTTTTTTCTTACTGCAACAAAATTGTCCGCAAGTAGAAATTACGGGAATAGCCCGCTCCGTTACAGAAGCAAAAGACATCTTGGCGCACCATTCTATAAACTTAATTTTTTTAGATATTGCGATGCCTGGCGGAAACGGTTTTGAGCTTATCCCCGATGCCCAACAACATAATGCTGCAGTTATATTCACAACCGCCTATGATCAGTATGCACTTAAAGCAATCAAGGCAAATGCCCTCGATTATCTTTTAAAACCCATCGACATTGATGAGCTTAAAACAGCTGTTGATAAGGTTTTGGAGCACACACGCTTGCATACATCACTCGATAAAAAAGATGAGCGAATTACAAATCTTGCAACCAGCCTAACCAATCGGACAGAAATACGAAAGCTAACACTACCTTACGGGCAAGGCTTTAAAATGATAGATGTTGACGACATTATTTATATTGAAGCCGATAGTAATTATTCGGTAGTTCATTTAAGTAACCATGATAAAATAACTGTATCAAAAGTACTTCGGGAATTTGAAGAACTTTTACCTTCCGATCAGTTTGTCCGTATTCACAAATCCAGCATTATAAACCTTAATCATTTAAAAGAATATAATTCGAAAAACGGTTTGCAGGCATTTCTAAAAAATGGCGATAGTATTAACGTATCAAGGAGAAGAGCAAGCGATTTCTTCGAAAAAATAAAACTATTCATAAAATCTAACGGTGAGCATCAGTAAAAATATTTACGCTCTTTTGCAGACCAATGTCTGTTGGATAAACGCAAAAAATGTATTTCGCGTGGTCTTGTTTTTTATGTTCATCATTGGCATTTCACAAACAATAAGTGCTCAAACTACCTACCTGCCCCACTACACTTCTAAAAACGGCCTGGCAAGTAATAATTGCTATTATATTTTACAAGATAGAAAAGGTTTTATCTGGATTGCTACTGATGCAGGCTTAAGCCGTTTCGATGGAACAAATTTCCAAAATTTCAATATCGAAGATGGATTGCCGGATACTCAAATTCTTCAAATCAGAGAAGACAGAGAAGGAAGGTTATGGTTTCTTGCATTAAATGGCCAATTGAGTTACCTTAAAGACGGAAAATTTTATAACCAGAACAACAACAAGCTTCTTAAAGAGCTGAATTCAAATACGGTAATTGTATCGTTTTTAGAAGATAAACAAGGGAGAATATGGCTGGGAACCAATTCGAATCTGGTTATTCTGTGGGATGGAAAAAACGTAAAAAAGTTTATTTCGCCAAAAGCAACAACTCAATTTACAAATGCATTTCTTCACGAAGATGAACTTGGAAACATCTACGCTTACAGCGATTTAAGCAAGCAAAAATATGATGGCAAGACCTTTAAAATAGCCAACAATAAGGTTAATCCGCTTTCTTACATGACGGCCTATAATGCGCCTGACCGTTCACTGTACTATCTTGATGAGTTGGGATTGCAGCAATTTCAGAATAATACTATAAAAAGCCTGATCAACATTCCCAATAATTTATTAAAAAATATGGCAGGCTATTTTTATCACGATAATAAGAATAAAGAGGTTTGGCTGGCCAGCAACAATGGTGCGGTAGTAATGAATGCGAGTGGTAAAACCGTAATGTACCTTCAAGGCATTTCGGTAAACCAATCCGTTAAAGATAACAGCAACAACATGTGGTTTGCCACAAATCAAGGTATTTACATGCTTCCTAACATCAATTCGAGGCTTTCGATAATCGATGCTGAATCGGGATTGAGCAGTAACGTAATTAAAAGTATCACTAAAGATGGGAAAAACAGGCTTTGGCTCGGCACAGATGACGCCGTAATTGATATTCTGAACATAAAGAATTTCGAAATTGATGAAGTGGGCCTGGACGATTACAAAAAATATAAAACAATTAAGCAAATTGCTTACGATCCGAAAAGTCAAGCTGTTTATTTCTCCTCCGATTTTGGCTTAGGCGTTTTTAAAAACGTGTATAAAACCAAAGATGATGTAAAATATCTTAAAGAAACTAACAACTCGATGTTTGTTATTAAACATTTTAGTTTGAGTCAAACAAATAATCAGCTTGCTTTGGCACTTTCATCCGGGGTAGTTTTTTTATCAGACAGAGAAAACAGGCTTGAATTTAATGCTGCAAAATATCGCGAAAAAGAAGACTTCTTCAAAGACAGATCTTACCACGTTTTTTATGACAGAAGCGGAAGTTTATGGTTTTCAAACGTAAACGGCATTTCACAAGTCGTTAACGGCAAGCTTATTCAGCACTTTAGAAATAATGCCCTGCTTACAAAAAGAATAAATGATATCCAGCAATTGCCCGATGGCACTTTAATTTTTGCAACGGATGGTTATGGCCTCCTTTTCTACAAAGACAATAAAATACTAAAACAAATTACCCAAAAAAACGGCCTAACCAACGATATCTGTACTAAACTCTTCATCAAAAATAACGAGATCTGGGTAATCACCAATAAGGGGGTTAACAAAATTTCAGATTATGCAAATAAAGCCGAAGTCATCAATTTTGACTACGGAAAAGACTTGCTCACCGAGGATGTAAATAACCTGTACATCGACGACAGCACAGCATATTTTGCTACTAACAAAGGACTAATTCTTTTCAAATACAACAACAAGAACACAACCAGAACCTTACCTAAAGTATACATTACATCCATTATAAAAGATGGTGAACGTTTACCAGTAAATCAGAGTAATTTTACTTTTGATAGTGGCGACAACACAATTCTTTTCACGTTCGGAGCCGTTGATTTTACAACGAGTGATATTACCTACCGATACCGGTTGAACGAAAACTCGCCTTGGCTTGAAACACGAACCCGTCGTTTAGATTTTTCTGCCTTGCAAGCAGGCGATTACTTCTTCGAAGTTAGCGCAAAAAGCCAAAACAATGGTTGGGGGCCACCAGCCAGGATATCATTCACCATTAAAAAGCACTTTTGGCAAAGCCTGTGGTTCCTCTCTATTTTGATATTATTAGTGGGTTACGTTTTTTACCGACTAGCTGTTTATATTACCCGCAGGCAAAAAGATAAAGAACAACAACAATTGTTACTTAAGAACCGAATTCTAATGCTCGAACAGCAAGCCTTACAGGCGATGATGAATCCACATTTTGTGTTTAACGTGATGAACTCCATTCAACACTACATCAACACCCAAAATACGGCTTCGGCAAATAAGGTTTTAACAGGCTTTGCTAGGTTAATAAGGAAAAATTTGGAAATATGTACAAAAAGCTACATCTCTCTAGAAGAAGAACTCGAATATTTGAATTTATATCTGAAGCTCGAAAAAAACCGATTTGGAGATAAACTTAAATATTTAATAACTGTTGATGATGAGATTGATAGGGATGAAACTTTGATACCTTCTATGCTGTTACAACCTTACGTAGAAAATGCAATTTGGCATGGTATAATGCCAAAAGAAACGCAAGGTTTAATCCAAATCAATATACAGTTAAAGGATGAGCACTTCTTAAATATTGAGATAATTGATGATGGCATTGGTATAGAAAATTCTCTTAAAGGTAAAAAGGATAAGCACATTAGTAAAGGGATGCAGTTAACCAGAGAAAGATTAAACCTTTTAGGACAGATTGAAGCAAAACCTATACAATTGGTTGTACGTCAAAATGAAGAAAATGGTACAACAGTGTTCATTTCCATACCGTTAAAATAGAGATTTTACCGTTTACTCAATTATTGATACCACTTACTAAATAGGAATAACGTTGCATTATGTTTAGCCTTAAACTTGTGTTAGAAATAAACGATAGTGTTTATCAAGACGTTCTTATAGAATTGATATAGATATTTAATAACCTAACCTAAAACTATATCTTAATTCAGGTTTCATTTGTGTGTTGAAAGCGGTCTTGTTTTTTAAAAAGCGAGACCGCTTTCTTTTGCCTGAAAATCCTACTTTTGTTCATGCCCCCACATAACATTACCAATCATATCGAAGCGCTTATTTTTTCCTCTGTTCAAAGCATTAGCGTGCAGGAAATTATCTTGGCACTTAACGCTGTTTTTGAAGAAGAAATTACCGAAACACATGTTTTTGAAAGTCTTGAGGTAATCAAACAGAAATATGCCGACCTCAATATTGCTATCGAATTGGTGAATCTAAACAATGGCTATCAGTTTTTAACAAAGAAAGAATATCATGAAACTGTGAACCGACTTCAATTGCATCGCTCGAAAAAAAAATTAAGTCAGGCAGCGATGGAAACACTTGCAATTATCGCTTATCGCCAACCCATAACAAAGTTAGAAATAGAACAGATTCGTGGTGTAAATTCTGATTACTCGGTACAACGGTTGTTGGAAAAAGAATTGATAAGTATAGAAGGAAAAGCAGAAACACCGGGCAGGCCAATTCTTTACACAACGAGTAATTTATTTATGGACTATTTCGCTTTAAATAACTTAGCTCAACTACCTCAATTAAAGGATATAGCCAGAGAAGAAAATTCAATAGGAGAAATCGCAGAGTAAATTTTAATTTGTTTACAACCAGATTGTTATTAAAAAAAGTTTTTTCGTATTTTTAAACTATAAAAGCAATTTTTATTTTTGTTGTATGAAAACTCCAAAGAAATCCCCGACAAAACCGACTACAAAGAAAGAGGTAGAAGATAATGACGATTTTGAAGATGATGCGGATTTAAAACCTGCCAAAAAATCCCAAGATGATGATGACGATGATTTTGATGTCCCTTTAGATGACCTGGATAACTTCGACAACTTTGATGACGACGACGACGATTACTAATCTTTAAAAAATTATATATTTGAAAAAGCATCCTCCGGCTTGGTAGGATGCTTTTTAATTTTAAAAATGCCCATGCAAATTATCCATGTTACCAATTCAACACTAAAAAACGATTTCTTAGAAGTTCCAAAAATCCTTTACAAGAACGATAAAAACTGGATTTGCCCTTTAGATTCGGAAGTTGAAAATGTATTCGACCCAAAAAAGAATAACTTCTTTAATCATGGTAAATGTACCCGCTGGATTTTGAAAGATGCAAGCGGCAAACTAGTTGGGCGGGTTGCTGCTTTCATAAACGAAAAAAAAGCATTTAACTACGAACAGCCAACCGGCGGAATGGGATTTTTCGAATGCATTGATGACGAGAAGGCGGCCTTTCTACTATTTGATACTGCCAAAGCATGGTTGATTGAAAATGGCATGGAAGCTATGGATGGACCAATCAATTTTGGAGAAAATGACAGCTTTTGGGGATTATTGGTTGATGGTTTCACCCCTCCTTCTTTCGGAATGAATTATAATTTTCCGTATTATAAAAAATTCTTTGATGCTTATGGTTTTACAACCGAATACGAACAATTAACAAACCACATCAATTTAACGATTCCTTTTCCTGAAAGGTTCACAAAAATTGCGAATTGGGTTAGAAATAAACCAGGCTATACTTTCGAATATTTCAGCAAAGGCAATTCCGCAAAATATATTGCCGACTTAATGGAGATTTACAACGATGGATGGCAGGATTTTGAAAACTTTGTGCCGATAAAGAAAGAAACCCTGGAAGAAAGTTTTAAAAGTATGGAGCCTATAATGGATGAGCACTTAATTCAGTTTGCTTATTTTAATGGTGAACCGGCATCTTTCGTAGTGCTTATTCCTGATGCGAACCAAATGATTAAAGGCTTCAACGGCAAGTTGGGTTTGATTGAAAAGCTAAAATTTGCATATCGTCGCTGGATTGGTGTTACAAGAATGCGTGCAATTGTTATGGGCACTAAACCCAAGTTTCAAAAACATGGTTTGGAATCCGTTTTGTTTATCCGCTTAGGCGAATATGTACTTCCGAAAAATCAATATAAAGAGCTGGAATTGAGTTGGGTTGGCGATTTCAACGAACAGATGATTGCCATTCACAAAGCAACAGGCGCAACATTCGGCAAAAAGCACCTCACGATGCGAAAAGTTTTTTAGAAAGACTAAACTGTGAGTCGCAAGTAATAAAGCAACCTTATTGCTGAAGACTTAATAATTTAGCAATCGTTCCGGAAGCGCTGTGCCGTAACATAGCGATTAAATACCCAACTTATCATAAAGATCAATAACCTTCTTCCGAAGTTTATTGATCTCCTCATCTTTTTGTAAAAGTTCCTTTTTTAAAGCGGTAGTCTCTTCAGAAGAATCTTCAACAGGTTTTTCACTGAGAAGCTGAGCAACAGAGACCTTAAATGTTTTGGCAATTTGAAGCAAACGCGATATATTTAAATCTGTTTGATCTGTTTCTATTTTACAAAAAGCAGGCGTAGAAATATTTAGCAGTTTCGCGGCTTCGGCCTGGCTTAAACCAAGTGCTGTCCTACTCTGTTTAATATTTTGCCCGATACTTTTCATTTACTTTAAGCTGTGATCCAGGTCTGTTTACCGAGGTAATTCGGAAGCCAATTCAGGCAGATTGAAGCCTGCATAATTCCCTGAACTCATCATCAATAAATTTGCGTTCTTGTAGTTTAAACTTAGCAGGTAAGTCTTAAGTTTTGCTGCATCATTGAAAAATTTAAGGTTTGGATTCGAAAAGGCATCCTGAACATCCCGTTCAGAAAATGGTTCCATCCTTTTTTGCTCAAAGGATTTCATATCGATGAAAACAATGGCTTCATCTGCCTTGTTCATTGAGCCTGTATATTCTTTCAAAAAATCTTTATTTAAGCTACTGAACGTATGAAGTTCTATGCAGGCAATTAATATCCTATCGTTAAACTGCGCCTTTACGGCGTCTATCGTAGCTTTTAATTTCGATGGTGAGTGCGCAAAATCCTTATAAACATTTGTGAATTTATCCGACGAAATTACCTCTAACCGTTTGGCTGCACCCGTAAAGGAGGAAATAGCTTCATCGAATTCAGTTTCGCTGATATCTAATTGCTTACAAACCAACTTGGCGGCATTCATATTCATTAAATTATGATCGCCAAAAACTTTTAAGGGAGTTTTTTCGGGAAGTAAATATGTTATTCCTTCTTTGATTTCGTGTGCAGGAATAGCATAACCGATTTTAGCAACCTTTGCCGCAGATTTCGCTACGATTTCATTTAAATCTGCATCAGCTTTGCAATAAATCAAAATACCACCTTCTTCAATGGTATTTATAAATTTGTCGAACTGTAAGGTGTAATCTGCATAAGTCGGAAATACATTTATGTGATCCCATGCTATTCCGCTAATTACAGCCACATTTGCTTTATACAAATGAAATTTTGGTCGTCTATCAATCGGCGATGATAAATATTCATCTCCCTCGATAATCATTAAAGGCGCTTCCTTGGTAACCTTTACCATCGTTTCAAACCCTGCTAATTGCGCACCCACTAAGTAATCGAAATCGCGGTTATAATAATTTAAAACGTGAAGAATCATGCTTGTTATGGTTGTTTTACCATGACTGCCACCAATTACAACACGTAATTTATCTTTACTTTGCTCATAAATGTATTCAGGGTACGAATAGATTTTGACACCCAGCTCTTGCGCCTTTAATAATTCAGGATTATCTATTCTGGCGTGCATACCTAAAATTACTGCATCCAAATCTGTCGATATACGGGCTTCATCCCAACCCATTTCGGTTGGTAATAAACCATACTTATCTAATCGGGATTTAGCCGGCTCAAAAATCACATCGTCAGAACCTGAAATTTGATATCCTCTTTTATGAAGCGCAATAGCAAGATTGTGCATTGCACTTCCGCCTATCGCAATAAAATGTATACGCATATTTTAATTATAGAATTTTAAACGAATGAATTATTGAGTTGTGCTTTTTGCCATCCATTTTTAATCTTACCTATTACCTTTTCTCGAACTGAGCGGCAATCCAATCGCCATTTTGTTTATGATCAACATAATTTATTCCGTGCCTGGCACATTCTTCTGTAATCATTCCTAAATCAGGATCCAGATAAAAGCCGCTAAAAAATATTTTTCCTTCGGGCTTCAGCACTTCAGCATAACGACCAATCTGATCGAGCAAGATGTTTCGGTTAATATTTGCCAGAATAATATCGTATTGTTGTTCGGGAATAACTTCTTTACTTCCGCATAAAGCACTCAAATTTGTAACATTATTCAACGCGGCATTTTCTAATGTACTTTCGAAACAAATATCGTCGTAATCAATAGCCATCAATGTTTTAGCACCAAGTTTTGCAGCGAGAATGGCCAAAATTCCAGTGCCGCAGCCCATATCTAAAATCTCCTTGTTCTTAACATCGGCAGCTAAAATGTACTGCATCACCATTGTTGTAGTTTGGTGATGCCCTGTTCCGAAAGCCATTTTCGGATCGATTACAATTTCGTATCGATATGACGGCTGAGGTTCGTGAAAAGTTGCCCTCACGTAGCAAACATCATCAATAACTAAGGGACTGAAATTCTTCTCCCATTCAGCATTCCAATTTTCGTCGGCTACATCTTCTAAGGTGTAATTCGATTGAAAATCGTCTGCATGATTTAAGAGGAGGTCTTTCAATTCCTGTTCATTAAAATTATCTTTTATTACAAAAGCTGTAAAACCGTTTTCATTATCTTCGAAAGTATCAAAACCCAAATCTGCAAGGTCGCTGATGAGCAGATCTTGTTGGTAATCTTCAATACTTTCGAATTTAAATATTGCTTTTATGTATTGCATTAGCTGTTTAAAGCTTTAATAATGTCTGTAAAATCGCGTGATTTCAGTGATGCGCCTCCAATTAAACCACCATCAATATCTTTTTGGGCGAATAAACTGGCTGCATTACCAGGATTGCAACTACCGCCATATAAAATTGTGGTATCATCTGCAACATTAAAACCATAATTGGCTTCAATTTCACTGCGGATGAACGCATGAATGTCTTGTGCTTGCTCAGGAGATGCAGTTAAACCTGTGCCTATTGCCCAAACTGGTTCGTAAGCAATAACAATTTTTTTAAAGTCATCTTCAGTTAAACTAAAAAGTCCATTAACAAGTTGTTTCTTTAAAACTTCATAATAACTTCCGTTATTGCGCTCATCTAACGTTTCGCCTATGCAAAAAATAGGCTTCAAATCGTTAGCTAAAGCAATTTTAGTTTTTGCAGCTAATAATTCATCGCTCTCTGCTTGGTATTGTCTGCGTTCTGAGTGACCTAAAATAACATATTCGACGCCGACAGATTTGACCATTTTAGCCGAAATTTCGCCCGTGTAAGCGCCGCTTTCCTTATCGTGAATATTTTGAGCGCCGATTGCAACATCAGTTCCGCCTAATTTTGCCAAACTATTTAAATGAATAAAAGGTGCGCAAATAATAGCAAGCTGATCGCCTTTACGTTCATCTTTAACCATGTTTACAATTTCACTGAATAACGAAACGCCTTCATTGTAATCTAAATTCATTTTCCAGTTTCCTGCAACTATTTTTTTTCTCATTGGATTCTTATTTTATTGGTTTGGATGATTGTTGCCAATCTAAATCGATTTTAAAAATGTCTGTATTGTTGTGTTAAGTCAAAAACTTTGTTCAAAATAGCTTTCTCCGTTTCATCAAAAGGCAAATCCCGCCTTGCATAAACTTTTACGGCTGTTTCGAACATTTTTTGTAAGCTGTAAACTTCAAAACCATGTGCACCGCCCCAGGCAAAATCAGGTATAAAATTACGAGGAAAACCGGCACCAAAAATATTAGCGCTAACCCCTGCAACAGTACCGGTATTAAACATGGTATTAATGCCGCACTTGGAATGATCTGCCATAATTAAGCCGCAAAATTGTAGGCCTGTGTTACGGAAGGTTTCGAATTTATAATCCCAAAGTTTAACTTCAGCATAGTTGTTTTTTAGGTTCGAATTATTGCTGTCTGCTCCAATATTACACCATTGCCCCAAAACGGCATTTCCTAAATAACCTTCATGTCCTTTGGAAGAATAACCCCAGATAACTGCATTGTTGATCTCGCCGCCAACTCTACTATGTGGGCCAATAGTTGTATTAGGATATATTTTGGCACCCATTTTAACGGACGAATCTTCGCAGAGCGCAAATGAACCTCTAATGTTGCTGCTTTCCCAAACTTGCGTGTTTTTGCCAAGATAAATCGGTCCTTGCAAACTATTAAAAACCGAACATTCTGCTACAGCGCCTTCTTCAACAAAAATATTATCTCCTAAGAAAGTATTTGTGGAACTTAAAGTAGATGACGTTCTTCCCTTTGTCAGGAGTTCGAAATCCTTTCTTAATTCGATTCCATTGTTTGTAAAAATATCATTGGGATAGGTAATCTTGATGAAGTTACTATTATAATGAATTGGTTTTAATGCCTTTGCTGATTCTAAATCAAACTGATCTGCAGTGAAAGCGATAACCAATTCCCCGTTCAATAAAACTTCACCAGCATTTAGGTTATTAATTGAGTTTAGCAGACCTTCATCAGGACAAACCGATCCATTGATGAATAAGTTGGCAACCTTTGCAGGATATTTTATCGACAGATAATCTTGTGTATTAAAACCAAAATCGGCGTTCAAATACTTCGCCCATTTTTCCGCTATTGTCAAAATACCTACCCGTAAATCGGCCACCGGGCGTGTGAAAGTGAGCGGACGTAATGATTCCCAAACGGAATCATCAAAAAGATTAATTGTCATAAGCAACAAAAATAAAAAAAGTCCCGATGCTTTTGGCAAAGGGACTTCAAAAAATGCTTTTTTACGACTAAATTATTTCTTAGCGTAACGGTTTTTAAATTTATCGATACGTCCTGCTGTATCAACCAATTTCATTTTACCAGTATAGAAAGGGTGAGACATGTGAGAAATCTCTAATTTATAAAGAGGATACTCATTACCATCTTCCCATTTAATTGTTTCTTTAGTATCTACGCAAGATTTTGTTAAGAAAGCATATTCGTTAGACATGTCTTTAAAAACAACAGGTCTGTAGCTAGTAGGGTGCAAATCTTTTTTCATTTGAATATTATTTTAGTTATTTGTATTGAAAGCATCAAGAACATTTTTGCAATTTGCTGGCAACAACGCTTATGACCTTTCTGTTAGTCTTTTCTATCTCTATTTTAGAGGATGCAAATGTATTAAATAATTTCTTAGAAATCAAGCCGGATAAACAAAATATTCTTTATGTTTTAAATGGTCGTTAATTTTTGAGCCGGCCCTTTACTAACAATCAATTATGTTGAGCTATATATTAATTGTCTATTAACCATTTGCACTATATTTTTTCCATGTTTCTAGTTTAGCAAGCTGCCGGGTTATATATGCATCAGCAATTATTTCAGCAGAACTCCTCCCCTTTGTTTCCTCTAAAAGTTCTTTTAGTTTATATTGGTCTACATCAGCTTTATATAGAATTTGAACAAGTTTAGGGAAGTCGTTATCGATCAGATAGGCGAATGCATCTATCAGAACTTCCCGCAATTGACTTTCGGAAAGATTTTCTTTAACGTCGAAATCTTTGCTGACAATCTTAATTAGTGACATGGGTAAGAATTTGAAGATTAAAGGATCTAAAATTAGACAACTTGTTCGGAAAAGAACCACGAAACAAATTTAAATAAACCTGATAATAGCGGCAGCTCCCGATTTTTCATCGGGACTATAGCGGTTAGCAGGGCTGCTGCCAGCGATAAAATCCGAACCGTTCATTTACAAATGAAAATTATTCTGTGAGTCGTAAATCATTTGCTATTCACAGTTATCAATCAAGCATCCTTCTAAACCCATTTAATTTCCTGACAAAGTTCTATCAAAACACCATTTGTATTTTTGGGATGCACGAAGCACACCATTTTATTATCCGCTCCTTTTTTGGGTACTTCATTTAGCAAGGTAAACCCATTGGCTTTTAGTCGCTCCATTTCTTCGATAATATTATCAACCGCGAACGCAATGTGATGAATGCCCTCACCCTTTTTTGCTAAAAATTTGGCTATTGCGCTATCATCAGAAGTTGCTTCTAGAAGCTCCACTTTATTTTCGCCTGTTTTTAAAAATGCTGTGTTTACATGCTCTGAAGCAACAATTTCGGTTTTGTAGCAAGACGTATTGAGCAATAATTCGTACAGCGGAACAGATTTATTTAGGTTGTTTACGGCAATACCGATATGTTCTATCTTGTTCATCGTTTAAAAAGGTTGGTTAAATGTAAAAATGCATGTTTTATCTATAACCTCATAGCTATTAATTATAATTGTTAAATAAGTTTTTTCGTATCTTTGTAGTACAAATAAGAGAACTGAAATGAAACAGCCGATATATTTAGATAATAATGCGACTACTCCTCTTGATCCGAGGGTATTAGAAGCAATGCTACCATACTTTACCGAGAAATTTGGAAATGCCGCAAGCCGTAATCACGCTTTTGGTTGGGTGGCCGAAGAGGGAGTAGATTATGCTCGTGAGCAGGTAGCCAAATTGATCGGCTGTACTGAAAAAGAAATTATTTTTACATCGGGCGCCACCGAGGCTGATAATCTAGCCATTAAAGGTGTGTTCGAAATGTATAAAGATAAGGGTAACCACATTATCACCGCGGTTACTGAACATAAAGCGGTTTTAGATACCTGTAAACACCTTGAAAAAAATGGTGCTAGAGTAACCTATTTAGGCGTGAAAGAAGATGGTTTAGTTGATTTAGCTGAATTAGAGGCTGCAATGACTCCTGAAACTATTTTAGTGTCTATCATGTATGGCAACAATGAAATTGGTGTTATACAACCGGTTAAGGAAATAGCTGCGATTGCGCACAAACACGGTGCTTTATTTATGACTGATGCTACGCAGGCGGTTGGTAAAATTCCGGTTGATGTTAATGCAGACGGAATCGACTTAATGGCTTTTTCAGCACATAAAATGTACGGTCCGAAGGGCGTTGGTGCACTTTACGTTCGCAGAAAAAACCCTAGAGTTAAAGTTACATCGCAAATGGATGGCGGTGGCCACGAGCGTGGAATGCGTTCTGGTACATTGAACGTGCCCGGTATTGTTGGTTTGGGTAAAGCGTGCGAACTTTGTCGTTTAGAGATGGAAAGCGAAGCCATTCGCCTATCCGGTTTACGCGATAAGTTAGAATCAACTTTAAACAAAATGGAAGAGAGTTATGTTAATGGTAATACACAACACCGTTTGCCACACGTAGCTAATATTTCATTCAAATATGTTGAGGGCGAAGGCTTAATGATGGCAATGAGTGATTTAGCTGTGTCTTCAGGTTCAGCATGTACTTCAGCATCTTTAGAGCCGTCTTACGTTTTGAAAAGTTTGGGCTTATCTGATGACTTAGCACACTCTTCGATCCGTTACGGTTTAGGAAGATTTACAACTGAAGAAGAAATTGATCAGGCTATTGCAGTTACAGAAAAAGCGGTGAATCACTTAAGAGAACTTTCTCCACTTTGGGAAATGTTTAAAGAAGGAATCGATTTGAGTAAAATTGAGTGGGCAGAACATTAATTGCGAAGCAAATTAATGAGTGTGTGTTGCCAGTTACAGGTGTGGTGGTTTGCTCAAAGCATATAAACTGAAAACCGATAACTGACAACAGAAAACTAATAAATAAATCACCTTCGCAGAAGGCTAAAAAAATAAAAACATGGCATATTCAGAAAAAGTAATTGACCATTACAATAACCCACGCAACGTAGGTACATTAAATAAAGACAGTAAATTTGTAGGTACCGGATTAGTTGGCGCACCTGAGTGTGGTGACGTTATGCGTTTACAGATCGAAGTTGGAGAGGATAATGTAATCACTGATGCTAAATTTAAAACATTCGGTTGTGGTTCGGCTATCGCATCTTCGTCTTTAGCTACAGAATGGTTAAAAGGAAAAACAATTGATGAAGCTTTATCTATCGATAACATGGATATTGTTGAAGAATTGGCTTTACCTCCAGTAAAAATTCACTGCTCGGTGTTGGCAGAAGATGCAATTAAATCAGCCATTAACGATTATCGCGTTAAAAACGGCCTTGAAGCAATTGTTTTGGAAAAATCGCATCACTAATAATAGTAGCAGGTATATAGAGTAAAGTATCGAGACAAAATTTCGGCTTGATAAAATCTTAATACCCAGTACTAAAATCTTGATAACATGATAACGATAACTGATAAAGCAAAAGATAAGATTGATCACCTAATGCAGGATTCTGCGATGGGTTCTGACTACTTTTTACGTGTTTCGGTAAAAGGCGGAGGATGTTCTGGTTTATCTTACAACTTGGATTTTGATAACGAAGAACAAAAAGGCGATCAGTTTTTTGAAGACAGAGGAATTAAAATCGCATTGGATATGAAATCGTTCCTTTATTTAGCAGGAACTGAATTAGATTTCACTGATGGCTTGAATGGAAAAGGTTTTAATTTCGTAAACCCTAACGCAAGCCGTACATGCGGTTGTGGCGAGAGTTTCTCGGTTTAAAATCTATTATAAATAACATTTAAAGGTCTCGATTTTTCGAGGCCTTTTTGCGTTTAAAGAATTTATTATTAAGATTAAGCAATCTTGTTGTAAAGAATAAAAAAGATCGCTTCGTTCCTCGCAATCACGATAATACTATACTGTACATCTTCTCTTTTTCGCGGGATATAATTTTTTATCAACATGGTTAAATTCAAAGTATTAGGAACAACGATATCTTTTGCCGTTGATTAAAGCAGATCTCCAAGATTAAAAGTGATCTAGGCTTTACACATGAATAGAGTTGTATTATCTAAACAAATGTGATTACCCAGGGAAAAATATTCGAACGAAAATCGGCCCGAACACATCAATTTACTTTTTTAAACCAAAAAGCCTTATAATTGTTAATTATAACGACACACCAAATAACGAGCAATGCCATTAATTAACGAATTTTCAACTGTCCCTACCCTGTTGAGAAATGTTGTAAAAAACGTTCATAAGCCTGAAGAAACCTTTTTAATACACAAGCAAGGTTCGGAATGGACTGAAATTTCTTTCGAGGATACCTTAAAACGGGCCGATGCGGTATCTGCATATTTTCTTGAAAAAGGAATTAGAAAAGGAGATCGCTTAGGCTTAATGATTGAAAATTCACCTGAATATGTTTATTATGATCAGGGCATCCAGCAAATTGGCGTAATTAATGTATCCATATATCCAACGCTTTCTGAACAGGAAGTTGCTTACATAATTAATGATTCAGGCATAAAAGGAATTCTTGTGGGGAATAACTTTCTATATCGAAAAGTACTAAAGGTAGCTGCCAATTGCAAGGCTTTGAAATATATTATACCGACTTTTAAAGATTTTGAAAAGGTTGTAATTCCTGATGACGTTAATGTTGAAGTGATTGCCTTTTCCGATATTTTAGCTTTAAAACATCAGGTTACTGCTGCTGAAAAGGCCGAAATAGAGCAATGCCGAAACCACGTTTTGCCGCAGGATGTATCGTCGTTAATTTACACTTCAGGCACCACCGGAACCCCAAAAGGTGTAATGCTTACCCACTATAACTTTGTAAAAAATGTTGAGGTTTGCTTGCAACAGATCCCTGTAATCGATAAAACCGAAACCTTCCTCTCATTCTTACCACTGTCGCACGTATTTGAACGTACAGCAACTTATCATGTATGTTGTGCGCAAGGTTGTAAAATTGCTTTTGCTCAAAGTTTAGAACTATTAGCCAAAAACATGGGCGAAGTTCGTCCTACGGTGATGAGTTGCGTACCACGATTATTGGAACGGATACACGATAAAGCCATTAAAAGTGGAACAGCAGGTGGCGGCACAAAGGCAAAAATATTTACCTGGGCATTAGAAACCGGCAATCGATACAGATTAGCAAAAGAAGCGGGAAAAAATCCGGGTTTTATTTTGTCTGCAAAAAAGGGAATAGCGGAGAAACTTGTATTTAGTAAAATTAAAGAAAAAACCGGCGGAAGATTGAAGTTTATGATTTCCGGAGGAGCAGCTTTACCGAAAAATGTTGGTGAATTTTTTGGTGACCTGGGCATCAAAATTCTGGAAGGATTTGGCTTAACCGAAACTTCGCCGGTGATGTCTGTGACAGAATTCCACCGCCAGGTTTATGGCACGGTTGGTCGTGTAATTCCAGGCATAGAAGTGGGTATTCAAGACGTTGAGACCAAAGAAATTATCAATATTCAAACGCATGATACCTTCAATGAGGCGTTTGAGTGTGCCGAAGGTGAGGTAATTGTTCGTGGCCACTGCGTAATGAAAGGTTACTTTAATAAACCTGCCGAAACCGCAGAAGCCATAGATAAAGATATGTGGTTTCACACCGGAGATATTGGCCGTTTTTATAAAGGTAATTTGCAGATCACAGATCGCTTAAAAAATATGATCGTAAATGCCTACGGAAAAAATGTTTATCCCACACCGGTAGAAAACATTTATCTAAAAAGCCCGAAAATAGATCAGTTATTTCTCATTGGCGATAAACGCGAATTTATTACAGCGATCATCATCCCAAACAGAGAAACCCTGGAAGAAACATTTAAGCTTAAATCTGCCTTTTTTGATGACGCCAATCCTTTTATCCAAGAAAGGGAAATTATTGATTGGATGGAACTTGATATTAAGAAAATTTCAAATGAATTAGCAAAATTCGAACGCATCAAAAACTTTAAAATCAAAAGAAATCCATTCAATATTGATGAAGGTGAAATTACTCCAACCATGAAGGTAAAACGCAGAGTTGTAGAAAAAAAGTATGCTAATGCGATTAACGAGATGTATGAAGAGGGCGTAGAAGCCGAATCGTAACTTCCGGACTGGTTTACTTCCCATCGTTCTCCTGTTCACATAAAACGTTTCGGCTGATTTAATTTCGGTAATACTACAAAAATTACCTACCTTCCAACTGTCAGAGTAATGTAATCCACAACACTCGTAAATACACAACTAAAGTGAAATATGGTTATTATAAATAGTTTTGAAGAGTATAAATCTTTTTTAGGGATTCAAATTGGTGCATCTCAATGGCATAAAATAAATCAACAGCAAATAGACAAATTTGCAGAGGCTACTTTAGATTTTCAATGGATACATTGCGATGAGGCTAAGGCCAAAAACGAAGGACCATTTGGCTCAACGATTGCTCACGGCTATTTAACCCTGTCGCTTATCCCTTATTTATGGAAACAAATTGCCGATATCCAAAACGTGAAGATGGAAGTAAATTACGGCATCGAAAAGTTTAAGTTTAATAAACCTGTACTTGTGGATGATGAAGTTCAGTTAAGAGCGAAACTGATTGCCATTTCAGATTTGAGAGGAATAACTAAAGTTGTTATCGAGGCCAATCTCGATATAAAAGGCCAGACTAAAACTGCCTACACCGGCAATGTAATTTTCCTCTATCACTTCAAATAACATTGGCGCCACCAGGAACAATAAAAGGCATAAATCTTTTATGCTCTGCGAGAGGCAAATACTATTATTAAACATCTTGCAAAATTCTTACTTTTGCAAAAAATACCCGAAATGAGTATAGGATTATCAGAACAAGAAATATTACGACGTGAGTCGCTAAAACAATTACGCGAATTGGGCATCGAGCCTTATCCTGCCGAATCATATGAGGTTAATGCATATGCTGCAGATATTAATGCAAATTACGAAAACGATAAAACCGCTTATAAGACAATTAGTATTGCAGGCCGATTGATGACCCGTCGAATTATGGGCAGTGCCTCGTTCGCTGAATTACAAGATTCTACCGGCAGAGTTCAACTATATTTAAAGCGTGATGATCTTTGCACCGGCGAGGATAAAACACTATACAATACCGTTTTCAAAAAGCTTTTAGATTTAGGTGATTATATTGGCGTTAAGGGTTATGTGTTCACTACGCAAACAGGAGAAATCTCGGTACACGTTACAGATTTTACGGTACTGGCAAAATCATTACGCCCCTTACCTGTTGTAAAACGCGATGATGACGGCAATATTTATGATGGTTTTACCGACCCTGAGTTGCGTTATAGGATGCGTTATGTAGATTTAACGGTCAATCCGGATTACAAGCAAATTTTCATCAAACGCAGCAAGGTTATCAATTCTATGCGTAACTATTTCGATGAGCAAGGTTGGATGGAAGTCGAAACGCCTATTCTCCAGCCAATCCATGGAGGCGCTGCCGCTCGTCCTTTTACTACGCATCACAACACCTTAGATATGCCGCTTTATTTGCGTATTGCGAATGAACTATACCTAAAAAGGCTGATTGTTGCCGGTTTTGATGGCGTTTACGAGTTTGGTAAAATGTTCCGAAACGAAGGTATGGATCGCACTCACAATCCCGAATATACCTCGATGGAAATTTATGTAGCCTACAAGGATTATATCTGGATGATGGCTATGGTTGAAGAATGTTTAGAAAAGGTCGCAATTGCAACGAATGGTTCTGCAGTTGTTACGGTAGGAGAAAATCAAATTAATTTCGAAGGTCCGTACGAAAAATTAACAATGTACGAATCGATTCAAAAATATACCGGGATTGATGTTTCAGCAATGGATGAAGCAGCTTTAATTCAAACTTGTGCAGATTTAGGAATTGAAACCGATTCTACTATGGGACGAGGAAAATTGGTGGATGAAATTTTTAGTGATAAAGTTGAGGCCAATTTAATTCAGCCAACCTTCATTACGGATTATCCCATCGAAATGACGCCTTTAGCTAAAAAACACCGCTCTGCTCCTGGTTTAGTTGAACGTTTTGAAATTTTCGTTAATGGTAAAGAGATTGGAAATGCTTATTCAGAACTGAACGACCCAATTGATCAGAAAGAGCGCTTTGTAGATCAGTTAAAACTTGCAGATCGTGGTGATGCTGAAGCTATGGCGATGGATGATGATTTTGTTCGTGCTCTCGAGTATGGCATGCCTCCAACATCAGGTTTAGGTTTCGGTATAGATAGAATTGTAATGTTAATGACCAACCAAAGCACCATTCAAGAAGTATTGTTCTTCCCACAGATGCGCCCTGAGAAAAAGAAAATTGAATTAACACCTGAAGAGACTGAATTATTTGCTTTGGTTAAAGAAGGCGAACAGGTTTTGTTAAACGATGTGAAAGCTAAGCTTACCGAATGGAGCAATAAAAAGTGGGACACAACTTTAAAGGCATTAACTGGAAAAGGAATTTTAAAAGTTACCAAAACTGATGACGGTTTATTCTTGTCGCACAAATAAATCGCCTCACTTAACACAAAAATAACACAAACTTAAAAGGCTTGCTAACAATTGTTTAGCAAGCCTTCTTTATATTTACAGCAATCGAAATAAAATCATTGCTATATGAATACGTCAAGTTTAGAAATTACAGATAGAGAATACTGCATCAAATTAAGTAAAGAAGCCTTTGATCTATCTTTGGTTCATCAGTTAATTAAAAGAATACAAGCCGAAGCATTTTTCTTTAAAAGAGCTGAAGCCGAAGATGATGACATCTTGAGTAAACGAAGCCAAAGAGAAGAATTTGAGGGCTTTGATTACTTAGGCGATAAGTAGGGAAAAATATGGTTTTAAATCTATTTCAGCATCTTTAAAGAAGATACTGAAATAAATCCTAAATGTGTGACTTGCAATTAGTCGATATCTAGATTTCCCTCTACCGAATCGTCCATTGTCTTTCCTGTGATTACTGAAGCAGCCATTTTCAAGAATGCCACTGCCGTTCCATGTTTAGTATCCCAGTAATACCCTTCTGATGGAATTACTTTTATCAAAGTTATATTCGGATCATCTTTACCACCCTGAAACCACGTCTTAATAAATGGACTCCACAGCTCATCAATTTTAGCCTGATCCCTGCTGATCTCTGAAATACCATAAATATTTACAAATCCTGAATGTGCGCCTGACTGGAACAGCAAATGAGTGAATGGGTCCGTAGAAATTTCTTCATTTTTATGGCTATCCTTCATGCTCATAAACCAAATATTTCCATCTTCATCCACCTGTTGAATCGCCATAGGTCGTACGGATAATGGAACACCGGTTTTAATGTTTGTGCAAAAGAAACAGCTTTCGGCCTTTTCGGCTAATTCTTTAAGCTTTGTTACTGCTTCAGAACCGCCCAAATCTTTAATGTTATCTTCTTCTTGAGTATTGTTAGTACTGCCTTCTTGTGATGTTGCCATAGGTATAAGATTTTCTATACACTACAATTTAAAATTAGATTGGTTTTGAAGAAGTTTAAAACCAAATTGAATTGGATAAGCGTTGGTTACGAGAAAAACCAAAAAAGGCCAGTTCTCGATAAAGAAATGGCCTCAATTTAAATTTTATTCTGTATTATCTATATCGAACTTGTTGTTGCTTATCCATCATCCCCATCTGATCTTTCATCTGTTTAATCTGGTCCGCTAAAAGTTTATTCTTATCTGCCTTCTTAGCCTCGGCCAAATACATTGTCGCTTCACGCTTATTACGTTTCGCCATTGCAATACCAGCCAGACTTAATTTAGCTAAGGCAACATTATGTTCCATTTGCATGCCTAAGCTAAGCGCAGTTTTAAAATATTTCTCTGATTTCATTGGCGCAGTTCTACTTTCAATTAAGCCAACAAGTAAGTTGTAATATCCATGCTGAACTTTAATCAACTGCTTCTGATAATCAGTTATTCTGTCGAGATACATTTTAGCTTTTGGCATGTTATCTTTTCGAAGAAACCATTGAGCCAGAAGCATGTTTTCGTTAAAAAAGTAAGTAACTAATACAATTATACCCAGCAGAACGGCTACAATTCCCCATGGCCAGAACCCGAAAATAAATAAAGCAACAGCGCCACCCAATAATGCAAACCCCGCAATTAATCTGATAATATTTGGCATAAATTTTATTCTAAATTATTTTTTTTGCAAATATCGTGTTTAAATAGCAGAATTTAGATTTTAAAACGATAATTTCATTAAAAATTTATAACTCAAATAAAGCGGTCCTTTCACATGAAATATTTTTTATCTATAACCCTAATTATCCTTGCCATGAACGTTTCTGCACAAGAAGTGAATAAGAAAATCCACGACGCAGCACACAATAAAGACATCTTAATTAACTCTTGTACAAGAGAAGGTATTGTTTCTTTTCCGGAATTTAAAGAAATGTACGACCCTTTGTATGCGGCCTATATTCCGGATGCTGCAACCATGATTTCGTTGAAAAAATTAGTAAAGAAAGAACATGTAAAAATTATCTTAGGCACATGGTGCGGCGATAGTAAAGTAAATGTTCCTAACTTTTTCAAGGTTTTAGATGCTTTGCAATTCAAAGAGAAGAATGTTGATATTATTGCAGTTGATGGCCATAAGAAGGCAGAAAATGGCATTATCGATGGGCTGAACATCCAACAGGTTCCAACCTTCATCATTTATGATAAAAAAGGAAAAGAGCTGGGAAGAATTGTTGAGCACCCAAAAACTACTTTGGAAGGTGACTTTTTAGCCATTCTGCAAAAAAAATCATAAACTTTCCTGATAAAATCTCGTTTTAACTGTAGTTGCTTTTTCGGCTACAATTTTTATTCACAATTAAGTAACTATGTCTGCAGCATTAGAACCAGGATGGCTTGCCGTTTTAGAAGAAGAGTTTGAAAAAGATTACATGAAAAATCTGAAAGCTTTTCTATTAGAGGAGAAACAAAAAGGCTTTAGTGTTTATCCGAAAGGTGCTGACATATTTAACGCATTAAATATCACGCCATTCGATAAGGTCAAAGTTGTAATTCTCGGTCAAGATCCCTATCACGGTGTAAACCAGGCACATGGCTTATCTTTTTCAGTGCAAAAGGGAATTACCACACCTCCATCACTAAAAAACATTTACAAAGAACTGGAAACAGATATTGAAGGCTTTAAAACTCCGCAGCACGGAAATTTATTGCAGTGGGCAGAGCAAGGTGTTCTGCTTCTTAACGCAACATTAACTGTAAGGGCTTCAGAAGCCGGGTCGCACCAAAACCGGGGATGGGAAATATTTACAGATGAAATCATTAAAGCACTTTCTCAGAAACGTGATCATATTATTTTTTTACTCTGGGGAAAGTATGCTCAACAGAAGGCTGCACTTATCGACCAGAAAAAACACTATGTTTTAACTGCGGCTCATCCCTCGCCTTTTTCTGCATACAATGGGTTCTTCGGTTCAAAACACTTCTCCAAAGCGAATCAGTTATTAGTGCAGAATAATTTGGCTCCGATCGATTGGAAAATTTCCGATTAAATGAATGTTTACTTTATTAGCGGATTAGGAGCCGATAAACGAATTTTTTCTCGCTTGAAGTGACACCCAAGCATTAAGATGATCCATGTTGAATGGATCAATCCATTAAGGAAAGAACCGCTGCCTGAATATGCCAAAAGGTTGAGCGAAGTAATAGATACGTCGGAAAAATTTGCATTGGTTGGCGTTTCCTTTGGCGGAATGATTGCGGTTGAGATCGCTAAAATTCTGAATCCAGTTTTTACAATTGTAATCTCGAGTACCATTCAAAGTAATACCCTACCTCCTCTTTATAAACTTGCTGGTAAGTTGAAACTGGTTGAAATAACTCCGTCATGGTTGATAAAATCATCAAATAGGCTTACGCAAAATTTCTTTTTTGGTACGCAATCAAATGCTGAAAAAAAATTACTCACAGAGATTATTAGCGATACCGATCAAAGACTTCTGAAGTGGGCAATTGGAAGTATTTTAAGTTGGAGAAACGATTTGACACCTGAACGATTATACCACATTCACGGCACGAAAGATAAAATTTTGTATTCAAAAAGATCTAACCCCGATTTTATCATTGAAAACGGGACCCATTTCATGGTTTATCAAAATGCAGCCGAAATTTCGGAGATAATTAACAAATTAATAATTAACGCATAAGATTGCCGCGTTCAGATGAAAATCGAAAATAGTGATGATGATGGCTAAAAAAACTCCTCTTAAGGTTTGGGTTAATATTCCAAAGGCACAATCGGCTCTTTCTTCGTTGTCGACATAATCATCATAGTCTGGAAAGTTTTTACGACGGATATTTTACTAATCTTATCCATAATTAAACGTTCGTAGGCTTTGATATCTTTTACATACACTTTTAATAAAAAATCTGCCTGACCAGTAACATGATGGCATTCGGTAATTTCCTTAATTTGATTTACCTCATCCAAAAAGATTTGAATTGTATTGTTTTTATGAAAATCAAGCTGAATCTGTATGAAAGTTTTGATCCCTAAACCAAGCTTTTCTTCATCAACTAAAGCATGGTAGCTTTTAATGTAGCCTGCCATTTCCAACTTACGAACACGTTCTAAAGTTGGTGCCGGTGAAAGGCCAATTTCCTGAGATAATAAAAGATTGGTAATTCTACCATTCTCCTGCAAGATTCTTAAAATTTTAAAATCAATTTTGTCTAATTCAGATGCCATATAAATCCAAAGGTATTGAGAACACAAACATAACCAAATTATATTCTAAATTTTAACATAATTTATCATATATATTTTAAAATAAAATTTTTAGATTTACCTAAAAATAAAATTAGATAAATATAAATGCAAAGTTTTACTGAAGAGAATTATCTAAAAGTCATTTATCATTTAGCCGAACAAACAAGCAATGTTCAAACGAATGCCATTGCCGAACAAATTCAAACCAAACCTGCCTCTGTTACCGATATGATAAAGAAGCTGGCTGACAAAGGTCTGGTTGATTATGTCAAGTATCAGGGCGTGACGTTAACAGAGAAGGGAAAACAAACGGCTATCGATATAGTAAGAAAACACAGGCTGTGGGAAGTTTTCCTGGTTGACAAGTTAAATTTTAAATGGGATGAAGTACATGATGTTGCGGAAGAACTCGAACACATAAAATCAATTGCTTTAATTGAAAGGTTAGACGAGTTTTTGGGTTTTCCTAAATCAGATCCTCACGGAGACCCAATACCTGATAAAAACGGCAGATTCGCTAAAACGCAGTTTATAAAATTAATTGAGCTTAAAATCGGGGAAGGCGGCACCATTACGGGTGTAAGCCAGCATAGTTCTGCATTTTTGAAACACTTAGAAAAATTAGGCTTAACCTTGGGCAAACAAATACAAGTAAATGATGTTACCGATTTCGATGGTTCGGTAGAAATTGTTGTAAATGAAAGACAAATCAATATTAGCAGAGAAGTTGCGAAACATATTTTAATCAGTAGTAATGGCAAAAACTGAATCGTTAAGTGAAGTACATCAGAGTGTAGATACAGGCAAGCGAAAAGGCTGGCGCAGAATTTTGTCTTTTATAGGCCCAGCTTACCTTATAAGCGTTGGCTATATGGATCCGGGGAACTGGGCAACGGATTTAGCCGGCGGAAGTAAATTTGGCTACCAGCTGATTTGGGTTTTACTGATGTCTAACCTTATCGCTTTGCTATTACAGTCTTTAAGTGCCCGGTTAGGAATTGTGAGGGGCTTAGATTTGGCGCAAGCATCAAAACATGCCTATCCCCGTTGGGCAAACATTCCTCTTTTTGGTTTAGCACAACTGGCAATAATTGCGTGTGATTTGGCTGAGATTATCGGAATGGCTATCGGTTTGGAATTGCTGTTTGGCTTGCCGTTAATTTGGGGAATCTCGATTACAATTTTCGATACAATATTACTACTTTTTCTTTTGAATAGAGGAATGAGAGCAATGGAAGGCTTTATTGTTTCAATGGTGTTTATTGTCGGCATCTCATTTTTGGTAGAAATGTTTATTGTGGAGCCATCGCTTAAAGAAGTTGCAAAGGGATTTGAACCATCTTTGTTAAGTGGTGATGCACTTTACATCGCAATTGGTATAATAGGTGCAACGGTAATGCCGCATAACCTTTACTTACATTCTTCACTGGTTCAAACCAGAAAAATAGAAAGGACAAATAAAGGAATTAAAGAAGCATTAAAATTCAACCTTATTGATACAACGATTGCCCTTAATCTTGCCTTCTTTGTTAATGCGGCAATTTTAATTTTGGCAGCGGCAGCTTTTTTTAAGAACGGATTGCATGAGGTTGCCGAAATTCAGGATGCTCATAAATTATTATCAAACATTTTTGGAAATGTTGCGCCAACGCTGTTCGCAATTGCTTTAATTGCTGCAGGGCAAAGTTCTACAGTTACAGGAACTTTGGCAGGACAGATAATAATGGAAGGCCATATTAATCTTAGAATTCAGCCTTGGTTACGAAGATTAATTACACGCTTGCTGGCAATAATCCCCGCCTTTTTTACCATACTCCATTACGGAGATGACGCATTAGGAGGTCTGCTTGTTTTAAGTCAGGTAGTTTTAAGCTTACAGCTCGGTTTCGCCGTAATTCCATTGATTCATTTTACATCAGATAAAAAACTGATGAAAGATTTCGCCATAAAAACTTGGGTAAAGATTTTGGCTTGGGGAAGTGCACTATTAATTATCGCACTGAATGTAAAACTTGTGATTGAGGAAATTTCGGGTTGGGCTAAAGACGCTAACACATGGTGGATTTATGTGATTGTGCTCCCGGCCGTGCTCGCAGTCATCCTACTGTTATTGTATGTATTCTTTCACCCTTTGCTGGATAAACGTAGCCTTAACAGGCAAATGGTACCACATGGAACCGCTTTGGATATTGGTCGAATCGATAAAATAAGTTATCAGCGCATCGGAATTGCCGTGGATTTTTCAAAAAATGACAGAAACACAATCAGACATGCATTAATTCAAGGAGGAAAAGATGCACATTACTTCCTGATACATGTGGTAGAAACAGCCGCTGCCCGGTACCATGGCGATATTGTTATGGACCATGAAACACAAAGCGATGCAGAAAACCTTGAGAAGTACAAATTAAACCTTGCAGATTTAGGCTACGATTCTACCGTGTTTATTGGCTTTGGAGGTACCGCGAAAGCAATCGCCGATATCAGCAATAAGAACAAATTCGAATTATTGGTGATGGGCGCTCACGGGCATAAAGGTTTAAAAGACCTTATCTTCGGAACCACCGTAGATTCGGTAAGGCATAAAGTAAGTATACCCGTTTTAATTATCAGATAGATTTAAGAACTTTTTTAATTCCTCCATCGCCGTTGCTGTAAACTAATAACTTTCCTGCAGGTGAATAAAGATACATTGCAGGATACTTAGATGGCAAAAAAGTTGGAATAAAAGTTCTGTTTTTGTCTTGAAGCACATTAACATTAGGTTTTAGATTTAAACCGGGGGCATAAGAGCCGAAAAACTTTTGGATCGAAATAGATTCATCCAATGTTACCATGAGTATATTAACGTTTTTAAACTTGCTGTAAGCTGTATTTAATTCTTTCGCTTCTCGCTGGCAATGCTCGCATGTACAATCAAAAAGAATGAAAAGTGTTTTCTTAGATTGGCTGATGTTTACGTTAGAATAAGGTTTACCATCTAACTTGAAAAACTTAAATTGAGGCAAGTATGTTGGTTGCTGAGCGTTTGCGTTGAAAGCGAAAAGTACGATTAAAACTAAAAACAGGTTTCTTAACTTCATATTGATTAAAATAAATTCAAACTTAATTTTTTAAAGGCACACAACGTTAATAATAATTTAGGTTTTACATAAGATGAACAAAATCATACAGCATTTTACGGCGATGTTTTAATTAAAGAGTGATATTAAAGCATTTTTTAAGATATTTGCAACCCGACTATGATTAGTTAAGGCGCAGCAGCAGCTTGCTTACATAAAATAATTTAGAATACAAGTTTTGAAAAACGACATCAATATAAAAAATAAAAGGGCTTATTTCGATTACAATTTAATTGATAAATATGTAGCAGGCATTGCGCTTTTAGGCACAGAAATTAAAGCAATAAGACAAGGCAAAGCAAATATGACGGATGCTTTCTGCATGTTTATTGGCGGAAACCTATATGTGCGTAATCTTCACATTTCAGAGTACAGCCACAGTTCCTTTTATCACCACGATATTAAAAGAGATCGTGCGCTTTTACTTCAAAAAAGAGAAATTAAAAAATTAAAAACCAAAGGAGAAGAGAAAGGTTACACGATTGTGCCGTTAAAAATCTTTGTAAATGAGCGTGGTTTTGCTAAAATTGAAATTGCTTTGGCACAAGGTAAAAAGGAATTCGACAAACGGGATAGCTTGAAGGATAAGGATATGAAACGTGAAATGGATAGAGCAATGAAAAGGTAATCGACTAGATTACCATGCCTGATCGCCAACTAAGGGAACAAACCTGAAGGTATCCAATACAATTTTTTCATAATCTGTATCGCTTACTTTTAGCACGGTAACCATTTTTTGTGTTTGCTCATCACCCACTGGGATAACAAGAATACCGCCCACTTTAAGCTGTTTCAATAGTATTTCGGGCACCAACGGTGCGCCTGCAGTAACAATTATTTTATCGTATGGAGCATGTTCAGCAATGCCTTTTGAGCCATCGCCGCAATAAAATGTAGGCTTATAACCCATTCCTGGCAAAACCCGGATGGTACGATTGTAGATATTTTCTTGCCTTTCGATGGTGAAAACGTTTGCGCCAAGCTCCATTAAAATACAAGTTTGATAACCAGAACCAGTACCAATCTCTAAAACCTTATCGCCTTTTTTTATGTGTAATAACTCACTTTGATAAGCAACGGTATAAGGCTGGGATATCGTCTGCCCGTCGCCGATAGGGAAAGCGATGTCTTTGTAAGATTGATTCCAAAATGTTTCATCGAAAAAGAAATGTCGAGGAACTTTACCTATTGCTTTCAATACATTTTCATCCTCAATACCACGCGATTTTAGTAACTCTACAAGCTTTTTTCTCGCTCCTCTTTCCCGGTAATTATCAACAAATTTATAGGCCATGAAGTTTCAAAAGTAGTTTTTTTTAGTGGTGATTCAAGGTAAAAAATGTATCAGGGGTGTAAGTATCAGAAAATCAAAACTAAAAATAAATCGAATAATTTGCTGCAGTAATATTATTTGTCCGTTATAAATATTTATTTCTACTTTTGAACACCCGGATTTAAATGTAGCCGGTACATCTATGAAAAAAGTATTACTAAGTGCTGTTGCTCTCTTATTTACGTTAACATCATATGCACAATCAAGTGCAGATTATAATTATTCTATAGGTTTAAGAGGTATAAGTGTTATGCAGTTACCTAAAATCTTAAATCAAACCAATACGCAAGATTATACGAAAATGTTTGCCAACGGTGCAATTATAAAGTTTAATGATAATCAAATAAGCTACAGAATAAGCGGCAATTACTATCGCGATAATATTAGTTTCAAGAATACCTGCGAGTCTTGCGAGATTGCCAATGGTAAAGTAACTGATTACTCGTTTAAAATTGGTTTTGAAAAAAGCTTTAATTATTCCAGAATTCAACCATATTTTGCTTTTGATTTGGGCTATCGCTCCAATCGTTTTACCGGCATGCTTTCACAAGTTAATCCAACCGCTACAAGTGTAAATCAAAATGTCGATGCAAATAAAAACGGCTTGGTTATGACACCAAGTATCGGCTTAAAAATTAACATTATCTCTACGCTATGTGTTTTTGCAGAAAGTAATTTAGATTTCAACTACTCGTATGAAAAACAAGATATTTCTGATCCAAACGGTGTAGGAAGAACTGTTAATACATACAGAAAATGGGAATTTTTACTAAATCCGGTTTCTGCAGGCATTCAGTTTAATTTTAACAGCAAAAATTAATAAGGATCAACATCTATCTGGATCATAACGCTTTTGAATTCTTTCATTGCATTAAAATCAACCAGCGTTGCCCGCAGTACATTTTTTACCTTTTGTATTGCGGTATGCTTATCTGCCTTAATAATAATTTGTTTGATGTAAAGATTTCTAACTCTGCTAATTAAGGGCTGTTCGGGTCCGAGTACGCGTTGTCCGAATTTTGCCTTCAGCGTTTGCGCTAAAACAGATGCGGCATTTTCCAAAACATTTGCATCTTTATGTTTTACAGCAATAAAAATCATCCGAGAAAATGGCGGATATAAGAATTTTTCGCGTTCCGCAATTTCATCATTATACATGCCAATGTAATCGTTATCAACCACCTGTTTAATTATCCTGTTATCGGCATCGTAAGTTTGAATGCAAACATTTCCCTGATCGGCTCTTCTACCTGCCCTTCCGGCGACCTGCGCTAACAGCTGAAAACTTCTTTCGTACGCTCTGAAATCAGGATATCCAAGTAAGGTATCGGCGTTTATTACGCCAATTAGGCTTAAATTATCAAAATCTAAACCTTTGGCAACCATTTGTGTTCCAATAAGAATATCGGTCTTCTTATCCTGAAAATCGGTTAAAATTTGTTGTAATCCATTTTTTGTTCTTGTGGTATCCATGTCTAAACGAGCAATCGATACCTCCGGGTAAAGTAACTTTAATTCTTCCTCAATTCTTTCTGTACCGAAGCCTTTTTGCTCTACATGTACAGAACCGCAAGCGGGACAAATATTTACACTGCTTTGTTGGTAGCCACAGTAATGACAATGCAACTTCCCGCTACTTTTATGATAGGTTAAACTCACATCGCAATTAACACATTTAGGCGTGTAGCCGCAGGTAGCACAAATTAGAATTGTTGCATAACCCCTTCTGTTTTGAAAAAGAACAATTTGCTCCTTTTTGCTCAGCGCTAAATCAATATCCTTTATTAAAACACTTGAGAAATACGAAACCATCGTTTTCCTTTTGGTTTCTTCAGAGATGCTTACAACTTGCTGATTTGGCAATTTAACGCCTCCGAAACGCTCTTTCATTTCAACCAATCCATACTTTCCGTGTAAAGCATTGTAGTAGCTTTCGAGCGATGGTGTTGCCGACCCTAAAACAACTTTAGCTTTATGAAGGTGAGCCAAATAGATAGCAGTATCTCTCGCTTGGTACCGCGGAGCAGGATCATATTGTTTATAAGAAGGCTCGTGCTCTTCATCAACAACAATCAGTTTAAGATTTTCAAAAGGTAAGAAAACTGCCGATCGGGCGCCTAAGATAATTTTATACGCCCCGTGTTTAACCTTATTCCAAATTTCTACACGTTCGCTGTTATTAAACTTCGAATGGTAAACACCGATGGCATTTCCAAAGTATTTTTTAATACGCTCTACAATCTGTGTAGTAAGCGCAATTTCAGGAAGCAAGAACAACACTTGTCCGTTGGTATTTCCAATAATTTCTTCAATTAGCTTAATATAAACCTGTGTTTTGCCTGAGGCAGTAACTCCATGCAGCAAAACAACCTCTTTGTCTTCAAAAGATTTATTGATTTGATTTATAGCTTCCTTCTGCTCACCATTTAATGTAAAGTTTATGCTGAAATCATCATCATGGCTGGCCAGCCTGCTTACTGGGCGCTTCATGATGGTAAAAATGTCTTTGTCGGTCAGGGCTTTCAAGGCAGCAGCTCCGCAGTTACTTTCTTCTAAAAGCTCTTCTTTCGAAATAGGCAGGGCTGCCTTACTAAGCTTGAGATAAGCCAATAATGCATCCAATTGTCTAGGCGCCCGGTTTAAAATTTCAAAAAGTTGCTTTAGATTTTGCTCTTCATTATAAAATTCATTTAAGACTATAAATGATTTCATTAATGGTTTATATTTCTGGATAACCTCTTCGGCAATAAAAATCAACTCTTTATCCAGCAAATGATTGATAATCGGGTAAATTGTTTTCTGGCCCAGTAATTTGGAAACATCATTAACCGTTAGCTTTTGTTGCTTTTTCAACGCACTTATTATGATATTTTCTTTATCAGAAAGTTGAATAGTATCGTCGAAAGCATCGCGAAGAATAAGTATTGTTTCACTGGCCAATTTGAGGCTTGCAGGTAATGCAGCCGCCATAACATCGCCTTCATTGCACATGTAATATTCTGTCATCCAACTCCACAATTTAAGCTGTGCAGCAGTAACTGAGGGAGATGAATCTATAACATCGAGTATATATTTAGCTTCATAAACACTCGGAGGAACCGTGGTAATACTGCTTATTAAAGCAGTATAAATTTTATGCTTACCAAACTGGACCACTACCCGCTTGCCAATCTCAACCTGATCATTCAAATCAAAAGGCACCCGATATGTATAGTTTATGGCTAGAGATAAAGGCAAAATGACTTCTACAAAAAGCGTTTCCCTTTCTGCAAAAATATCCGATTCAAATGTGTTCATTACTTATCTTTTACTGCAGCGAAAAATAACATGATCCAGCCTAGAACGAACAGAAGTCCGCCTATCGGAGTAATTGGCCCCAACACATCAACGAAGCTAATGTTCAGAATAGTTTTGGTTGCTAAGAGATATAACGATCCTGAGAAAAGTAAGATACCAAATGTGAAACAGAAATACGCGATATTAATAAGCTTGTTTCTATAGCGGGCAAAAGTAGAAAGGTACAATAACGCAAATGTATGGTAAAACTGATATTCTACTCCTTTCTGCCAGATTTCCAAAGAAGGTGAATCTATTAGCGCTTTTAAACCGTGAGCGCCAAATGCACCCAATAAAACAGCAACGGCACCGAAGAAAGAAGCAGTAAGAATAATACGTTTGTTCATATAGTTTAGCTTAAAGCAATTGCTAAATTAATAAATTGAGCAAGAACTTCGTACAAATGGATGTAATAATTTAAATTTGTTTGATACAAGCAGATGAGAAAAATTTTAATTTTAGTAATTGCATTGATTACAGGTGTAGCTGTTTTAGCCTACGTATATTTTTCGAAATTGAATAATGAAAATTATGCTAAAGACCTGGCTCTTCAATCGGCTACAAATAATGCGGCAGTAATTTTTGCTTTTCAGAATGATAAAGGCTTTTACCAAATTATAGAGGGTCAGGGCTTACTGCAACAAGTTTTAGGACAGAGGCAGTTAGTGCTCTTAAATAGCTTGAAACAAAATATCGTTAATGATAACAATTTAAATAATTTCATCTCAGATCAGGAAATTTATTTGAGTATCTTACCTGATGAAAACAAACAACTCAACTTTCTGATTACAGTTCAAATTGCAGAAGGTAAAAATTTTAAACAGTTCTTCAGTTCGTTAAAAAGCAAGAAATCAGTCTCGGCAGAGCGTGAAAATATTTATAAAGTTAAAATGGATGACAGCACGAGTTTCTACGCAGGTGTACAGAATCAGGTTCTAACTGTGTCTTCATCAAAAAAATTAATAAACGACGCAGCTTTAAGGTTAGACGAAAATCCCTTCACTGAATACATAAAGAAGAATAATTTGCTAAATAAGAATGTCTTAGCTCATCTCTATATTAACTTTAATCAGGCACCATTGTTATTTGCCGATGCTTTAGGGGGAAAAATTAACGGCGAGATTTCCGTGTTAAATAAGCAGAATAGTTATGCATCTCTAAATTATAATTTCAGCAAGGAAAAAATTCTTTTTAACGGTAGTACAGAAATAATGGCAGATGATAACTATTTGAAATTATTTGAGAACATTGCTGCTCAAAATACTACGATAACAAATTTATTGCCTTATAATACCGCTAATTATAATTTATTCGCTTATGATAACTACGAGAACTGGTATAAGAAACTAACATTCTGGCAAGGACAAAAAAAAGAAACTGATCGAATTGGGTCCATAATTAAATCGGTCAAAAATAATTACAGAGTAGATTTAAGTTCGATTTTTGTGCCTTATGTAAAAAATCAATTTATTACTTTCCAACTAAGCACTACAGAAAAGCTAGGTGCAATTTCATTGTCAGACGGAGAGAAAGTTAAACAGTTGCTAATAGATATCAGTGCAGACTATAACGATGAAATTAAGGTATTCAAGTCGTCAGATATTTTATATAGCTTTTTTGGTGAGCCCTTCAAAAAATTTGGCAGACCGTATTACACCATTATCGATAACAATTTAGTTGTTGCAAACAATGCTAGTACGATTCAATCTTTTCTTAACAGTTATAAAAACGACAGGTTACTGATCAAATCTCCTGCTTATCTAGATGTCTTGAATCAACTGTCTACAACATCAAACATCAGCTATTATATTAATTCAAAAAATTCTTCAGCTATTTTAAGGGGAAATCTTACGGGAACTTCTTACAAATACCTGAATACAGATAGCGGATTAAAAAGCTTCGATTCATTTTATTATCAAATGAGCGCAGATAAAAGCAAATTCATTACTAATATGCTTTTAAACAAATATTTAACAAACGTAATACCAGACGCTCTTGCTAATCGTTAATAACCACAACCAGAAAACGCTGAATTAATGAAGAAACTTTTACTTGCCATAGTTTTAACTGTGTATTTTACTACATCTTATGCGCAACAATATGCCCTATTCGGAACGAAGACGATATTCGATGCTTTTGAAAACCCTTCTCAAAAATCATTCACTCTAGATTCATCAAGAAGGTTCTCATCCAATTTTTTCTTGCCATATTTCGGTGTTAACGGCGCAAATAAAGGTGACGCAGAATCTGTAATACGCAGAATTATGGTTGATGGCGTTAATGACACGAGATCACTGCCAATTGGTACCGGAGAAATAAATCACTTCTATGAAAATACCAATGCGTATATACTAACACTCAGGATTTTCCAATCATATAAATATCAAAAAGAAATGGGTTTTGCCTGGCAAATCAGATCCGACTCGCAAATTGACTATACGAATGAATCCCTTGCAATTTTTGATTCGTATACAAGGTTTCCGCAACAAACTGCCCTTAACGATATTTTGAACACAAAGGGTTATCAACAAACATACCACCAATTCAGCTTTACTTACAGGGAGAATTACAATAAACGACTGGCTTTCGGAGTAAAAGCGAGTATTTTAAGCGGAATAGTTTATAATGATTTAGATGTAACGGACTCATATCTAAGGATTAATCCGGAAACAAATTCTTTAGACATTGGTTTGGCAGGAACCTATTCGAGCAATTTTAATAACCAGAACAAAATAACGAGAAATACGGTGATACCAACTTTTAGAAACCCCGGGGTTTCTATAGGTTTCGGAACAAATTACACGACAAAAAAGGGGTTATTTTTAATGGCGAACATTAAAGATTTAGGATTCATTTGGTGGCGCCATAACACATCAAGAACAACTGTAAATACCTACAAAACTGTAACGAATATTGCTTTAAATCAGGATAATGTTAACAATGGAATAACAGATATTTTCGAAGTTACAGAGCAACCAAAAAAGTTTACAGCGCTTACAAATGCCAAGGCCGATGTTTATTTATCTAAAAGTTACGGATTTTACAAACCCGCGTTAGCCATTTCGAAAAACTTGTTCTACAAAGGCGGAGATATTGCATTTGTTAACACCTTTAAATATAACGACTTAACGGGGAGCATTACACCCTTGTATAATTTGAACAATGTTTTTATGGTTGGTTTGCAAGGCAAGTACCAAACCCCTAATTTTGAGGTTTTTATGGGTACTGATAACTTTATTTCGACAGCGCAAACTGCTCGCGGCGTTATAAAAAATGATTATAACATTGGCGGAGGAAATAATGCAGCATCATTTTATATGGGTATCGGCATCAAATTCGGCAATGTTGTAAATCATCCGCAATTTAGCGATGTAATGCCAGGCATAAATGATAATGAAGGGGGAAGCTTTTTCAAGAACCTTTTTTCAATATTTAAGAAAAAATAATTGATTACACTTTCTTTTTTGGTTGAGTTAAAACAAAATCTTTTAGGTAAAAGGGTTCAAAATAAGCTACGTCTTCAAATTTATTGTCATTATAGGCCTTTTCTGCTAACAGATGCATATTCGCTGCAGAGTTAAAACTGAGATCGCTAAATAATGCATTCTGGTTTTTTAAAGAGTCAGCACATTTTGCTGCACCATCGCCTAAAAATGTGATTGTATTTTCCGATTGGAATTCTGCAAAACTATTTTCATCGATAATTTTGGCAGAAGTTGGTTGCAATAAATTCAAATTTGAATCGTACACTGAAGTGTAAACTTCCATCCTTCTGGCGTCAATCATCGGGCAAATTAACCCTTGATAATCAGGATTTTGAATCTTAAAACCTGCAGCCATCATTTCCAAAGTCTCCACTGCAATTAGTGGCTTCTCAAGTGCATAACATAAACCCTTTGCAGTAGAAACTCCTATTCTTAAGCCGGTATAAGAGCCCGGCCCTTTGCTGACGGCCACCGCATCTAAATCGCTGAATTTTAAATCTGACTTACTTACAACATCTTCAATAAAGAGTGTAAGGTTACTTGCATGAAGGTTAAGCCCTATTTCTTCTTTTAAAAATCGGATTTTTCCGTCAACGGATAAAGCAACAGAACAAACAGCAGTTGCAGTCTCTATAAGAAGTATTTTAGCCATGCAACAAAGTTATTAATAAATGTACAAGGGTAAACGGATAAGGGAGTATAAATTTGATTACGGAACAGGATCGTGCCCATGTTTGCCCCAAGGATGACAACGACCGATACGTTTCAAAGCCATCCATCCGCCTTTAAACGGACCATATTTCCTTATGGCCTCAATTCCGTATTGAGAACAGGTTGGTGTAAACCTGCAATTTGCACCCAACATTGGTGAAATAGCATATTGATAAACCTTTATCAACCCTAAAAAAAACCAGCCGAATATTTTATTGATCAGTTTCATCTGGCAAAATTAAGCTATGGAAACGTTTGAATGTTGCGACTAATTTTTTCTCGATGAAAGTGAATTCATATTTATCTTTTCCAACAAACTGAATTGAAAATAAAAGCAAACCTTTATCAGTTGGTAGCTTCGCATATAAATTCTCTTGCTTGTTAAGGCGATAAGCTTCGCGAATGCGGCGTTTAAGCAGGTTGCGATCAACTGCTCGTTTGTACCTCTTTTTTGGAACATTAATTACTACTTGAGCCGGAACTTCAGCAGGAAAATCAATAAAGATATAAGAAACGCGAAATGGGTATAATAAAAAAGAAGAACCGTTTTTGAACAGCAGATCTAAATGTTTTCTGCTGCATAACCGTTCTTCTTTCCTGAATGTGTACATATATTTTTGATTGTTAATTGCAGATTTGATCTGCCGATTCCGATTAATCGGAAAAGCAATCAAAAATTATGCTTTATGCTTGCGTTCGTCAGAAACTGTTAATCTTTTTCTTCCTTTAGCACGACGTGATGCTAATACTCGTCTGCCGTTAGCTGTTGCCATTCTTTCGCGGAAG
>Ga0308164_10001007_pt1 | contig 36434 bp, 39 predicted proteins | sample PhyTR2_FD_201031 | JGI IMG/M metagenome (GOLD analysis project Ga0308164, IMG submission 201031) | Phyllosphere microbial communities from UC Gill Tract Community Farm, Albany, California, United States - DLSLT.R2 | ecosystem: Host-associated > Plants > Phyllosphere > Unclassified | place: USA... | reverse complement strand
GCGGCCAAAGGCCGCCGAAACTGAAACATATGATATTTAAAGCGTAATTTAGACTGTACATCTTTTGAAATTCGAAGAGTTTCCCTCAAAATAAATTTTTATACAGTCACATTCAGCTCTAAAATAATTTAATTGTCATAAAAAACAGGTGTTTACTGGCTTTTACAATATCTGAATAGGTTTCTTGAATTCATCGATTGCCACAAATGTAAAATCCCCTACGATTGCTTTCTCTCTTTCATAAGAATACATTTGCTCTGTATAGATTTCAACATTTACTTTCATACTTGTTTTTCCTACGTGGGACACCTTTCCGATCAGTTCCACAATAGTTCCTGCGGGAATAGGTTTTTTAAAATCTATTTTGTCGCTGCTTACCGTTACCACTCTTTTTCTTGCAAAACGGGTTGCGGTAATAAAGGCTACTTCATCCATCAGCTGCATGGCAGTACCTCCAAAAAGGGTATCGTAATGATTCGTAGTGTTTGGGAAAACCGCTTTAAAAATTCTGGTTTCGGATGCTTCAATTCTTTCTTCTGTAGTCATATTCATTATTAATTAATGCGGAATGAACAGTATCGGGACAAACAGAATATAGACAGGAATAATAAAACTCCTGAACAATCCATCAGACCAATCAACTTCAAACCGCGAAAGTTTCTTGTATAACGAAAAAGGCAGGTCTCCTGACTTGTAACATCCTGATCTCCTTCCCATGGCTTGCACAGTGGATTTTTTGCTCAAGACTTTAGTTACTTACAGTTGCGCGACAGTCCGTGATTTTCACACAGTTCCCTTTTAATCTGCGGTTAAGCAGAACCCATTTCTATGATGAATAAGCATGATGCTTTTCAGTGGCAAAAATAAGAATAATAAGAATAAAACGAAGTATTATTCCGGACTTTTATAAATAATCTGGCTGATCACCCTTCCTTCTCTGATAGTCCAAAGTGAAGTATACCTGTTTTCTCCGGTTCCATTAATCATGTATAGAAAGATATGATCGTTGTCCAGTGCGGTGACTCCGACATTATTGAAATCCATGGTTGGCATAAACATATTTTTGATGGCTTCCCTTACAAAAACAGAACCTCTGCCCGGTTGCTGAACCCTGATTGATTTGATCTCAGTCAAGCCTTCAGGAAGTTCATTGCTGATTCCCCATGGCTTTATTTTATCGATCGTAAGAATATTTCCGCTGGCATCTTTCTCCTGTTTACGGTAGCCGGCATTCGAAGGATACACATCGATGACCACCTTACTTCTTTGTGCAGCAGGTATTTTCGGATTGCTGTTGTCTACAAAAATAAGTGATCTTCCGTTTTTTGATTTCGAAGGAGTATACTGAGGAAGCTGGTCTATAAAAGCAATCCGTTCCTTATTCACCATCCCTTCTTTGTCAAGATCTTCATACCGTACAAACGGTTTGTCGGCATCCTGTTTTTCAGGATATTTAATCCAGATCCATTCCGTTTCTCCCGGAGCAGGTTTTACGTATACAAAAACATCTCCTTTACGCATACGGATTTTGTCTACAATCTTTCTGTAGTTGTCCTTATGAACACGTACGTTGGCATATCCCTCTTCAGCTTTTACCACTCCGAAAGGTACTTTTTGCTGACCTTTGACAGAAGCCAAAGAAAAAACACTGAAAATGGATAGACAGAATGCTTTGTTTACAGAAATCATCATGAAAAATTTTTGACTCTTCAAATATATAAATTAAATGCTTTGCGGTAGGTATAGAAATTATAATTCTATTGCCATATCTGAAAGACTGATCTGAAATCTAGAAGGATAATGAAATTTTTGAAATTGATATTCTTAATTTAGAATATTTTATTATAAATTGTATTAGTGTGCCAACTTTACCCAATTAAAGTGGATCAAAAAATAACAATAAAAAAGCGCTGATTTATCAGCGCTTTTTGTTTATAAAACAGGTTTTACCTTATTAAATTCTTTCCAGTTCATCGGCATTAATCGTGGTTTTGAATGTTCCATAGTTCACGATCACTTTATTCTTTGAAATCTTTTCTATGGTTCCCACACTGGTGCTTCCGGTGATCCTTACCCGTTGGCCGATTTTCATCCAGATTTCACGATCGCTTTTGCGTTTTTCTTCAATCTTTTCGTTGGTTTCGGCAATCTTTTCAATAACGTCTTCCTTCTTCAGCTGCTGGGTAATTTTTCTTTTTACCACCTGCATGCGTTTCGTTTCATCTTTATCGGCACCTACTTTACGGAACTTTTCCTGTTCCAGCAGTTTTACAAAATCCTTCACTACATCTTTTCGGGATTTCCCTTTTACATAGCTGTCAATAAAAGTTTCGATCTTATTTCCGAACTGAAGTTTGCGGTGTTCATCCTCATACAATTTTTGAAAGCTGAACAGTTTTTGCTGAAGCTGTTCGTTAAGCTTTTGTAGATTATCACGCTTGTCTTCCACAGATTCTTTTCGTTCCGCAAGGTCCGTTTTCAGTTTTTCAACCTCATATTTTTCCTGCTGAAGCTTTACAATCGTTTTATCCAGATTTACAATGTCGTGTTCTACCTTTTTCTTTGCAGAATGAATAATAAACCTTGGGATCTTATTCTTCTCAGCCACCTCAAACGTGAATGAGCTTCCGGCTTGTCCTACTTCAAGTTTATACAATGGTTCCAGGGTTTCTTCATTAAACAGCATTGCAGCATTTTCAGCATTTGGCAGCTGTTCAATCACCAGTTTGATATTCGTATAATGCGTGGTGATAATAGAGAAACTTTTCTTGTCGTAGAAAAATTCAAGGAAGCTTTCTGCGAGAGCACCACCCAATTCCGGGTCAGAACCCGTTCCGAACTCATCAATCAGCAACAGGGTGTCAGCATCAGATTCACGGATGATTCCAGCCATTTTCTTCAATCTTGAAGAATAGGTCGAAAGATGGTTTTCGATCGATTGATTGTCCCCGATATCCGTCATGATCTTCTTAAAGAAAAACATTTCAGATTTTGGATGTACAGGAACCAAAAGGCCACTTTGGATCATCAGTTGAAGCAATCCGACCGTTTTTAGCGTAATCGATTTTCCACCGGCATTCGGGCCGGAAATACAGATAATCCTGTTATGATCCGTCAATGTAAGGCTTTGCGGGAAAATCGTTTTATTTTCCACTTTATTTCTCAGCCATAACAAAGGATGGTAGGCGTCTTTTAACCGTAGCGTTTTATGGCGGTTGATCTTTGGCAGAATTCCATTGATCATCTCAGCAAATTTGGCTTTCGCTCTCGTAAGGTCCAGATCAAAAATATATTTCTGATATTTCCATAGCTGAGGCTGGAATTCCGATAATTCTGCCGTAAGATTTCTCAGGATTTTATCAATTTCCTTTTTTTCCTCTTCTTCATTTTCACGAAGTTTGAAATAGTGCTTTACCACGCTGTCCGGCTGGATATATGTGATAGACCCTGTTTTAGAAAGTCCAAGCACTCTTCCCGGAACTCTTTTTTTGTAAGCGGATTTTACGGCTAAAACCCTTTGATCTTCAATAATACTTTCCCGGATATCATCCAAAAAATCACTTTGCCCATAATTAAACAGAACACGGTTGAAATTTTCCTGAATGGCTTTTTTAGCCTGCTGAATTTCCGCTCTCAATGTTTTTAAGATGGGGGAGGCTTCACTTTTTACCTCACCAAAACGGTTAAAGACCTTATCAACTTTATCAATGATTTCTTTTCTGAATTCCAGTACCGCTGCATCTTCCATTAAATTCGGAAAGGTGTCCGGCATGGTTGGAAAAAACTTCTTCAGTTTTCCTATTTGTTCCGTGATGGTTTTGATTCTGATGAAAGCATTATTTTCAAGACGGTAATTCTCGATCAGCATTAGCTTCAGCTCACTCTCAATATCTTCATATTCATCAAACGGAATCGCATTTGAACTTTCAAAACTCGACAGATATTCGGACGTTTTTTTCAATGAAAGCTCTGCCTCGTCAATTTCCATGGGACGAAGTTGAAGAATTTTTTCTCTCGTTTTCGGAGAATAGGCCAAAGGAGAAATTTCCGCGAGCAATTGCGGAAACTCTAATTCGTTTAAATCTTCTTTATTTATATACACACTGCAAATTTAGTGAGAAAATGTGAATGTTAATTTGAAAATGATGGAATTTGGAATTTGAAAATATCTATTAATCAGTTTTTATTAAATTTGAAATATGAAACTAGAAACTGAAAGACTGCAATTAAAAGAAATCAACGAAAGCCATGTTGAAGATATTTTACGGATTCGAAGCAATGAGGTCATTAATCAATTCGTTCAAAGAAATTCTCCGAAAAATAATTACGATGCCTTACAATTTATTTTAACCATTAAAGAAAAAACCAAAAATAGCGAAACTTTTTATTGGGGAATTTCTTTAAAAGACCAACCGAATCTTATCGGAACTATTTGCCTTTGGAAATTTACCGAAGACAGAAAACAGGCAGAAGTAGGATATGAGTTGTTACCCGAGTATCACAGGAAAGGAATGATGTCTGAAGCATTGGCTGCCGTTGTAGATTTTGGTTTTAATACTTTACAATTACAGGAAATAGTCGCAATGACCAATAAGTTCAATGAAAACTCAAAAGGACTTCTTGTAAAACATCAGTTTATACTGGAAGAAGGAAGAGAAGATGAGGGTTTTCCTGATAATTTAGTTTTTAGTCTGAATAAAAACGTATAATTTTGTTGTTCTTAACGTGATTTCATTAATCTATTACTGTAAAAATGGCAAAAATAATTATCAATCGCTCATCAGAATATTCAAATAAATTGAGATCAATAGGAATTTATTTGGATGATAAAAAAATAGGGGATATTGCTGATGGAGAATCCAAAGAATTTGAGATTAACGAAGGAGAACATAGATTAAGAGCTAAAATCGATTGGTGTCGTTCAAATCCAATTGATTTAAAAATAAATTCTGATGAAACTTTAAGGTTTAATTTAAGCGGTAGAAATCCCTTTTTGGCATTATTTTATATCACATTTGGGAAAGATCAATACTTAGAATTGAGACCTATAAAGTAAACAATTTTCAAATTTTCAAATCAAAAAGCATGACCTGGACCGAAATTTTAGCCCCCATAAAAAACACCGAATATTTTACCACCCTGTGGGGAAAAGTAAAGCATGAATATGCGACCACAAAAGTTTTTCCTCCTAAAAATCAGATTTTCAGAGCGCTTGAGATTACACCTTTTGATGATATTGAAGTCGTAATCATCGGTCAGGATCCTTATCATAATGATTTTCAGGCTAATGGGTTGTGTTTTTCTGTTTCTGAACAGGTAACCGCACCTCCTTCCCTTAAAAATATTTTTATTGAACTGAAAGATGACGTTGGAGTCGTAAGAACTTCCAAGGAACTGGATGATTGGGGAAAACAAGGCGTTTTATTATTAAATGCTACCTTAACAGTGCGTGCACATACGCCGAATTCTCATAAAGATCTCGGTTGGGAAACCTTCACCAATTTTATCATTAAAGAGATTTCAGATAAAAAAGAAAATGTAGTTTTCGTACTGTGGGGCGCTTTTGCACAGAAAAAAGCCGAATTCATTGATCCGGCTAAGCATTTTATCATTACATCGGCGCACCCGTCACCATTTTCTGTCTACAGGGGGTTTTTCGGGAGCAAACCATTCTCAAAAATTAATGAGTATTTGGTTTCAAAAGGAAAGAAACCTATTTCGTGGTAGATCCGTTTTTCAGGTCTTCCTTGCTGATGATAATTCCGATCCTATACTTTCCCTTAAGAGCTTGTGAGTCTTTTTCAGAAGTAGGATAAGGAGTTACCTCTGCCAATGAAATGGTATATCCGTTAAAATATTCTGATTGATGATAATTCCGATCAGTTTTTTCTAAGGTAGAAAGTGATAAAGTCGTGGGTCTTGTTGCTGTACCCATTACCTCTACCTGGGCTACCGCAGCACCTATCCAAATACAGTTTACACCCTGAGGACAGCGGCTGTCTTCAGATATCCCTTTAAAGGTGACATTCATGTCGTATTCTTTGAGGAATTTGTTTTCCCCTTCGTTAAAGTAAATCACATTTATTTTGTTTTGAGCAGTTTTTGTCGGACGGGGATTGTTATTGGTAATGGACGTTCCGGAAGCCTTTTTAGTTTCCTTCTGAGCATTACAGTTAGCCAGAGTCAATAGCCCGAGGCTTAATAAGATGGTTTTATGTAGCATAATTTTCTTTTTTTAAATGAGACCAATCATATTAAGTATTACCACCAAAAACATTGCCACTCCTACCACAAGGCTGAATCCTGTCCCATAAATAAAGCCAATAAAGGCTCCCTTAGTGGATTTCAGGGCTTTATTCATGTCTTTGCTGTCATGAAGAAGTTCCCCGATGAAAACTCCGGCAAACATTCCGATTAAAAATCCTAATGGAATAGGAATAAACATCCCGACAATGGTCCCGATAATAGAACCGATACTTCCCCAACGCGTTCCGCCATATTTTTGATTGGTTTTAGCAGGAATTACATAACTTAAAACAATGGAAGCTGCTGTAAGAATCCCAAATGCCCAGACGTAAATCATCGGTAAATCGGCATCAGTCCCGAATTTATAAATCAGCAATCCACAGATGCTTAATAGTAAGCCCGGTAAAACAGGCAGAAATGTTCCCAGCATTCCCAGAAACAGTAAAATAAGACAGAGAAGATTAATAAGTGCAGTATCCATTCTTAAAAATATATATGCAAGATAAAAAAAAGTGGCTTTAAAAAAGCCATCTTTCATTGTAAGTTAAAAACTTTATTATAAGTTTAAGATCACAAATTATACAATTAAGCCGGCGGTTACAATATTCCTGAAGCATGATGATGAAAAGAAGGTATAATGAATTAAGCAATTTTGCAACCTGATTCAGTTTGGTTGGGTTAGTTGTAATCAAATTCAATAATTAATCAAATATAAAATCATAAAATGTAATAAATTTTTAATTTTATTTAATATTTTAATTGTATTATGGTGGATTTTTTATTTATTAATTAAATTTTAAGAGAATATAATAATTTTTATTAAATAATAAAAAAAGAAATCATTTTGGGACGAAAATTGATGGAAAGTAGCAATTAAAACCAACCTTAATTCCTAAATTTGCTGTACATGAAAGACGAACTACAAGATACAAAAGACTTTTTGCAGGATATCAGTGACAAGATCCATTATTTCGTCAGAGATAATGTACCCAGTGATTTGGCGCTGACCTGTCAGATTATCCTTAAGTTCGTTTTTTTAGCCGGACTTGTCTATCTGTTGGACTTTCTGTTCAAAATTCTGGTGAATACCGTATTTAAATACTTTTTTGACAAAGAAAAATTTCCGGTTTTAAAATCAATCTATCAATCAAGAATAACCAATTCAATTGTTCATCTGAGTGCGTTAAGCTTTGCGGAAATTGCGTTAAGATCTGTTTTCTGGAGACATCCCAAAAGTTTTGAATTTTTAGGCGTAATCGTAAGTGTAGCTATTATTTTTGTTGTAGCAGGCATGTTATTCAGAGCATTAACCGCATTGAGGAACTATTTTGTCATTAAGCAGGATTATTATAAAATAATGGCGTTGAATGCCATTTCAGAATCCGTTAAGATTTTTGGAATTTTTATTCTTACTGTAGTGGGAATTTGTGTGATTTTCGGCATCAAAGGAGGAACCATTTTAGGAAGTTTAGGGGCAATAACAGCCGTACTGGTTCTTGTTTTCAGGGATACTATTCTGGGTTTTGTTACCGGTCTCCATGTTGCGACTTCCAAAAGCATGAAAGTAGGAGATTGGATCGGGATTCCTAAATATAATATAGAAGGAAATATTTCTGACATAAGCCTTTTAACTACAAAAATCACCAATTTCGATAAAACGGTTTCCACAATTCCAACCTATGATTTGCTGACTACCGAAATAAAAAACCTTCAGATCATGTCTGAATCCAATACCAGGAGGATTAAAAAATCCATTTATTTTAACATCAATTCATTTAAATTTTTAACTGATGAAGATATTGAACGGTTGAAAGATATTAATCTGATCTCCGAATATCTGGAAGGAAAGAGTAATGAGATTAAAAAAGAGAAAGAAAAACTGGCCCACGGAGATAAAATTGTAAACGGAAGACAGCTTACCAATATTGGGGTTTTCAGATATTACGCCCAGAAATATATAGAAAATGATCCGGATGTAGAAAAGAAAGGAGTGATCATTGTGCGTCAGCTGGATATTACTCCGCAGGGCCTGCCGTTGGAAATTTATTGTTTTGCCAATGATTCCAAATGGGAACGTTTTGAGCAGATCCAGGCGGATATTTTCGACCATCTATTGGTCGCTTCTAAAGAATTTGATCTGCAGGTAATGCAGATCAGTGTAAAAGTATAAAGTATAGGAAACTTGATATCAGAAGCAGGAAAATTTCTGCCTGCTGATGAGCGTTTTTCAATAATAAAATAATGAGAATAAAGGGTAGATTAACATTTGAAGTCTGTAATTAAACTTCCTACTTCAATCTTCCATCTTAATTAATATCATCTTAAATAACAATGACAAAACTAAGCGTAAACATCAATAAAATTGCGACAATACGTAATGCTAGAGGAGGCGAAACGCCAAGTGTAACAGAAGCGGCCGTAAAAATTCAGGAATTTGGAGGGCAGGGGATTACCATTCATCCAAGACCCGATGAAAGACATATTACAAGAAAAGATGTTTATGATCTGAAGCCGTTGGTGACAACAGAATTTAATATTGAAGGAAATCCGCACCGTCAGTTTATCGATATGGTATTGGAAGTAAAACCTGAGCAGGTAACCCTGGTTCCGGATGCAGACGATGCCATTACCTCCAATGCAGGCTGGGATACGAAGCAGCAGTATGATTTTCTTGTAGACGTGATTGCTGAATTTAAGAATGCAGGCATCCGTACTTCAATTTTCCTTGATCCAAACCCGGAATTGGTGGAATATGCTGCCAAGACTGGTGCCGACAGAATAGAGTTGTACACAGAAGCCTATGCAAAAAACTATCTGATCAATAAAGAAAAGGCCATAGAACCTTATTACGATACAGCGGTAGTGGCGTCAGAATTTGGACTTGGAATTAATGCAGGACATGATTTAAGCCTTGAAAACTTACAGTATTTTGCACAGCATATCCCGAATCTTTTGGAAGTTTCTATTGGCCACGCTTTGGTTTCTGAAGCATTATACATGGGACTGGAAAATACTGTTCAGGCGTATTTGAAGAGATTGGCAAAATGGTAGAATAGACTTCATTGTTAGATTTCAGACATCAGACATCAGACATCAGACATCAGATTGAAATGCTGATATTTGACTACTAACCATTAGATCGGTTATCCGAAATCCAGCATCTGAAATCTTAGGTCCCATCAACTAAAAAAGAAAATTATGGAAATTTTAAATTCAAAAATATTTGGCGAAAATGTATCGTCAACTCCGCTCTTGGTATTTCATGGATTATTTGGAATGCTGGATAACTGGGGAAGCTTTGGAAAAGACATGGGAGAATATCTTCCCGTTCACCTTATTGACCTTAGAAACCATGGAAGAAGCTTTCATTCCGAAAGTATGTCACATGACGATCTTGCCAATGACATTGCTAATTATATGAATCACTATGGGATAGAGAAAGCCTATGTTTTAGGGCATTCTTTAGGCGGAAAGGCAGTAATGCAATTCGCCATACAATATCCTGAAAAAGTAGAAAAACTAATTGTAGTAGACATCTCTCCGAAAGCGTATCCTCCACATCACCAGGGAATTATTAAAGCACTGGAAAGTGTAGATTTTAATACGGTAAGTTCAAGAAATGAAGTAGAGGCTATTTTGAGCCAATATATTCCTGAAAAATCGACGATCCAGTTTTTAACTAAAAATTTATACTGGGATGATCAGAAAAAACTGAACTGGAGATTTAATCTTCCGACATTATCTGAAAAGTATAATGAATTCGTTTCTAATGCTATAAAATTTGGTGTTTTTGAAGGTGAAACATTGTTCATTTCAGGAGAAAAATCAAACTATATCCTGCCACAGGATGCGTATGCTATTAAGCAGCAGTTCCCAAAGGCAACGATCGTAACGGTGAAAAATGCTGCCCATTGGGTTCAGGCAGATAATCCGGTAGATTTTGCGGCTGTTGTTAAGGGTTTTTTAGGATTGGGTTAAAATAATCCTTTGGTTTTGATGTTTTTGTTAAAATTTTATTAAAACGATTATTTATTTCTCCACATGTTGAAAATTTTGTATTTTAGTTTTGCCAAAAAATTAAAAATAGTAACATATGGAAAAGAAAAATTCAAAAAAACCTTTCTTTGCTTCGTTTTTAGAGAAACAAATTCAGGATCCGGAGAAAATTCAGGGTGGAGGCATTACAACTCCTGCCACAGATATTGTTACTTCACTAGCAAAAGATACCGTAACGACCTCTCCTACATTTGATAATGCCACTTTGCCTACAAAAGATCATTTGGTGACCTTAAAATACCCTTCAGATAACGATGAGGCGGTAGATTTAGATTAATAAATAAATCATATATACAATTAATTCAAACTAATAAAATCATCATGAACAACAAAAAATCTCAAAAAAAACCATTTTTCGCATCGTTTCTAGAAAAGCAACTTAAAGATGGACAGAGTGTAAAAGGAGGAGTAATGACTGCAGTTACGTTAGATGCTCCTACAACATCTGTGCTTAAAGACGATATTACCGGCCCGGGTGGAGATCAGGTAACAATGAAATATCCTTCTGACAGCGATGAAGCTGGAACCGAAGTATAAGTAATCATTACGCAACACCCAACAAACTACCAACGTTATGAACAATAAAAAATCTCAAAAGAAACCATTCTTCGCATCATTTCTTGAAAAACAAGTTAAAGATGGACAGGCAGTAACAGGAGGAGCTGTAACTTCAGTTCTTGTTGATGCGGCTACTACATCCATCCTTAAAGATGGTGCTACCAGTCCAAGCCATGATCAGGTAACGATGAAGTATCCTTCTGATAGTGATGAGGCTGGAGAACTAAGCTAAAACGCAACACCATACTAATTCAAACAAAATAAAATTATTATGAAAAAGAAGAATTCACCAAAGAAACCGTTTTTTGCATCATTTCTGGAAAAACAACTTAAAGATCCTGAAAAGGTGAAAGGAGGAACAGATATTACGATTCCTGAAAGAGATGTGATCACAAAACCACAGATCGATTCAGTAACATCTCCAAAAGATGACATGGCTCATACCATGAAATATCCATCTGACGGAGACGATGATTCTCCAACAGTGTAGAAATGAGTTGTTTTTATCCATTAGAAACATATTAACAAAATCATATCGAAAGGAAACTTAATCTCTAAGTTTCCTTTTTTAATAAAAACAGGCAAATGATTCTTTGCATTACCCATTCCAGGGATTTTTACAACATCGATATCTTTTTTGAATATCTTACCGCCAAAAATATTCCTTATTTCAGACTGAATTCGGATCGTCTCAACCATCTTCAGAAAATCAGTGTGAATGAAGATTCTTTTGAACTTAACGATGAACTGGGCAATACCCTTCATTCAAAAAATATACAAGGTGTATGGCACAGGAAAGCCTGGAAAATAGAAATTCCCGAAGAACTGGACGAAGATTATGAAAAGATTTTTCTGAAAGAATATGGAAGCCTGCGGAATAACCTTTTTACTGTGTTGGAAAACGTTCCATGGATCAATCCATTCGAGAACGAAATGAAAACCGACGGAAATAAATTATACCAGTTAAAAGTAGCAAGCAAGCATAACCTGACCATTCCCAAAACAATTTTTTCCAATGATCAGGAAGCCATTACTTCATTTTTCCATGAATTCTGTAACGGAAAAGCGGTGGCCAAACTTCACGGAGTGATCGCTAAATCAATGGATGGAGAAAACATGCTTTCCACTACGCTTATTGAAGAAAGCAGCCTGGAACATCTTTCGGATATCGCTTACTGCCCTATGATTTTTCAGCCATATATTGATAAAGAATATGAACTGAGAATTGTCTACATAGATGGAGAATTTTTTACAGGTAAAATCAATAACAGCGAAAATACGGATTGGAGAGTCGCCCAGGGCGGATATTTCTGGTCGGCGTATGAACTGCCGGAAGAGATCAAAACAGGTTTAACTTCGATGATGAAAGAAATGGGGCTTTATATCGGAGCTATAGACATGATAAAAGGGCGAGACGGAAACTATTATTTTCTTGAAGTAAATCCACAGGGAGAATGGGGAATGCTGCAGAAAGAACTGAACTTTCCGATTGCACAAAGAATTGCCGACAACCTTATAAAAAGAATACCTATCCATGAACAATAAAATTTTAATAATTACCCATACTGAAGATAATTTTTCCATTGAAAAAGTAACAGAATATGTTGAAAAAAACGGCTTTGAAGTTATCCGTTTTGACGTAGATCTCTATCCGCTGCAAAACAAGCTGTCCACTGTTTTTGAAAACGGAAGCTGGGTAAGCATCCTGGAAACCCCTGAAACCAAATACCGCCTTGATGATATCGCTGCAGTATGGTACAGAAGAGCATACAATATCGGCCGAGGACTGAAAGAAGAATTGGATGCTAAATTCTACGGAGCTGCCATGGGAGAAATCCGTAATACGCTTTTCGGATTTTTAGAATCTATTGATGCTTATTCCCTCGGAAAGCCGGGCGTTTACAGAAGACTGGACAGTAAAGAAGAACAGCTTAAAATTGCAGATAAAATAGGACTTAAAATTCCTGAAACCTGCCTTACCAACAATCCGGAAGATGCCAGACAGTTCATCATTAAGCACAAAAATGTTGTGGCCAAAATGCAGACTGGTTTTGCCATTTATGAAGACGGCGTAGAAAGTGTGGTGTTCACGAATGTAATTGGGGAAGATAAACTTGAAGAATTAGATTCTTTACTCTATTGTCCGATGCAGTTTCAGAAAAAAATTGAAAAGAAGAAAGAGCTTCGTATTACAGTGGTTGGCCAGGATGTATACGCATTTGAAATCGACTCCCAACAGTTTGAAGATGCAAAAGTAGACTGGAGAAAAGATGGAGTTAACCTTATCGATAAATGGGTGAGAACGCAGCTCCCTGCAGACGTTGAAACCAAAATATTAGAGCTGTTGAATGTCTATAATGTAGATTACGGAGCCATAGATATGATTGTTTCTCCGGAAGATGATTATTATTTTATTGAAATTAATGCCGCCGGAGAGTTTTTCTGGCTGGATAATCTTACCGAAGACAATCTGATCTCTAAAAGTATTGCCGATGTTTTATGTGATAAAGCACCGAGAAGGAATAATATGGTTTTAGCTTAAGAAAAATAACTGTACATCATTTGTACATCATTCAATCACGAACGGGCTTTTAGCCCGTTTTTTGTTTGCTCACTGTAAATGGCTTTCACTGGAAAATATTCGTGTAAAGGAGAAATAGTAAAACGAGGGTTTGAAACTTTTGTGGAAAATTGAAGCAGATTCTCCTTTAAAAATCGCAAATTTGCATAGGTTTTTTGCCGGTATATTGTACTGAAATGTAGAATTGCCGAATAAAAAATATTGTCATAATTTAGTCAACAATCAGGTAGAAATATATATTGATGGTTTTTGTAACGGGTGCAACCGGAATTTTGGGCAGGGTAATCGTTTTAGAGCTTCTTAAAAAAGGCAAAAACGTCCGTGCTTCCAAGAGACCGGCAAGCAATTTAAACGAGGTAAAAGATTCATTCCGGTTTTATACGGAACATCCGGACGATTTTTTTAATAAAATTGAATGGGTAGACATCGATTTTGAGGATATCGATTCTTTACAACACGCTTTGAACGGAGTAGAAGAAGTATACCACTGTGCGGCAAAAGTAAGCTTTCATCCCAAAGATGAAAAAGAAATGTACCATACGAACATCAAAGGGACCGAAAATCTCTTATTTGCTTGTGAAGGATCCGGAGTCAAAAAATTTCTGCATGTAAGTTCTGTAGCAGTTTTAGACGGTTTTAATGAAAAAGGAGAATTAGATGAAGAGTCTTATTTTAATCCTAAAATAGAACATCCTGCCTACGCAATTTCCAAACATTTATCAGAAATGGAAGTCTGGAGAGCTTCTGCTGAAGGATTAAACACCGTAATTATCAATCCGGGAATCATTATTGGAAGCGGAAACTGGAACCAGAGCAGCGGAGAGCTTTTCAGTACGTTTGAAGACAATAATTTTACCTTTTCCGGCGGTTCCAGTTATGTAGATGTAAGAGATGTCGCAGCGATTGCCATAGAGTTGATGGAAAAAAATATTTTCGGAGAACGTTTTATTCTGGTTTCCGATAATAAAAGATACGCAGCCGTAGGAGAACAGATCAGAAAGAGATTAGGCTTAAAAAATGCCAGAATTTTGTCTAGCACAGAGCTTAACGCCGGCAGAATAGCCAATCTGTTTTTAGGATGGCTTATTCCGAAGCTGAGGATCGTTACCAAAAACAATATAGAATCCATTACCTCATTCAACACCATTTCCCATCAAAAAGTAAAAGAAAGACTTAACTATCAATTTATTCCCGTAGAGGATAGTATTGATTTTCATCTCGAAAATTATATTAACGACAAAAAGCTGAAGAAATGAATCTTGCAGAGGCAATCATCCATAAAAATATAGAAAAACACCCTTTAAAATCAGCAATCGGATTTAAAAAGAAAGAAGGCTGGAAAGAGCTGAGCTGGAAAAAATTCGGTGATATGGTTTTCAAAACAGCCAATGCGCTGAGAGATGCAGGGATTCAGGAGCATGATAATGTTGCCATCTATTCCGATAACTCTTCAGAATGGATGATTTTTGATTTGGCGGCGATGGCAATTGGGGCGGTTTCCGTTCCTATTTATTCCACCAATAACGCAGAACAGGCAGAATACATTATCAATGATTCTAAAGCGAAAGCGGTGCTGGTAGGAAATCAGGCTCAGTATGACGCCTGCTTTGAGCTTTTAAACAAAGAAGAGAACAGTCTTCAGACGATCATCATTTCAAAAAAAGCAGTTTGGATCAAGAAAGAATTCAGCAGCTTCTACCTTGAAGATTTTATTGCAAAAGCCTCCCCGGAATTAGAGATCTGTAAAAAGGAATATGATGATACCGCAACGTTGATCTATACTTCCGGGACTACAGGAACACCGAAAGGAGTGATGCTTACCCACGGAAATTTCATCAAAGCATTCGATGCCCATTTTGAATTTTTTACATTTAAAAACTTTGAAGAAGAGCTGTCACTGGCATTTTTACCATTAAGCCACGTTTTCGAAAGAAGCTGGAGCCTGCTCTGCCTGTATGGAGGTGCGAGAGTTTATTTCCTGGAAGATCCTAAAAATATCGCAAAAGCACTGGAAGAAGTAAAACCTACCACGATGTGTGCCGTACCACGGTTTTTTCAGAAAGTCTATGCTGGAGTATTGGATAAAGCCCAGGAGGGTTCATCATTAAAGAAAAAAATCTTTGACTGGGCCTTACAAACAGGATGGCAAACCGCAGAATTGAGAAGAAACGAAAAGCCGGTTCCTTTTGGCTTGAAATTCAAAGAATCCATTGCAGACCGGTTGGTTTTTAGTAAAATAAAAGAAAAAATGGGTGGCAGGCTATGGTTCCTTCCTTGTGGCGGAGCTTCTTTATCTCCTGAAGTAACCCGTTTTTTTGAATCTGTAGGAATCCATGTAACTGTAGGATACGGACTTACAGAAACGACAGCCACTTTAACGCTTTTCCCTTTAACCCATTTCGAGCACGGAACCAGTGGAAAACCGCTGCCGGGAGTAGAATTGCGGATTGGAGAAAATGATGAAATCCAGGCCAGAGGAAATGGCATCATGAAGGGCTATTACAACAAACCGGAAGAAACTCAGAAAGTATTTACAGAGGACGGCTGGTTCAAAACAGGAGATGCAGGGAAAATTGATGAAAAAGGAAATTTGATCATAACAGACAGGATCAAAGACCTGATGAAAACGTCCAACGGAAAATACATTGCTCCGCAACAGATAGAAAATCTCTTAACCAATAATAATTATATCCAGCAAATTGTATTAATTGCTGAAGGCAGGCAGTTTGTTTCTGCGTTGATCGTTCCTAACTTTGAGTTTCTGGAAGATTACCGTAAGAAAAACAATATACCTTTTACCAATTGGGAAGAATTTGTGAAAAAAGAAGAGATTATCCACTTATATAAAGATAAAATTAACGAGCTGGGGCATGATCTTTCAGACTATGAAAAGGTGAAAAAGTTTACCCTTATGCCTGCTGAATTTGAAATCAATACCGGTGAAATTACTCCAACGCTGAAAGTAAAGCGCAATGTAGTGCTCAAAAAATATGCAGATCTTATTGATAAAATGTATTAAACATACCATAAAAAAAATACATTTCGAAAAGATTGTATGGAACTTTTGCAGTGTAAAAAAGGAAGCTTTATCAGTTTAAATTAAATTATGACAACACAGGAATTTTTAGGAAATCAAAATTTTACGATACACTCACAGACCGTTTCAGAAAGCTGTCCATCCAATATCGCCTTAATTAAATATTGGGGGAAATATGATCAGCAGATGCCGGCCAACCCAAGTATCAGCTATACTTTAAATCACTGTAAGACCAATACCACGATGGAATTTCTTGCAGAAGAACCATTTTCCGTACAGACATACTTATCAGGAAATGAAGAAGTAAAATTTGCTGAAAAGATTGAAAAATATTTTAAAAATATAGAACAATATCTTCCCTGGATATTGAAAGGGAAATATATCATCCAAACAGAAAATACCTTTCCTCATAGCTCAGGAATTGCAAGTTCCGCTTCAGGATTTGGAGCCATTGCCAAGTGTCTGATGAAATTGGATGAAGCCTTTTCAAAAAATAACTCAGCAGAAGAATCCTTAAGAAAAGCTTCTTTTCTGGCTCGATTGGGAAGTGGAAGCGCATGCCGCAGTCTGTACAACGGATTGGTGGTTTGGGGTGAAACTGATGAGGTTTCCGGAAGCTCAGACTTATTTGCTGTACAGTATTCAAATAGCGAAATTCATGAGATCTTTAAAGATTTTAACGATTGGGTGCTATTGATTCATGAAGGACAGAAAAGCGTTTCTTCAACAGTAGGACATGGACTGATGAAAACGAATGTATATGCAGAAAGAAGATTTCAGGAAGCCCGTGAGAATTTTGTTCCGATGAAACAGATTCTCAAAAACGGTGATATGGAACGTTTTATCACGCTGGTTGAACATGAAGCTCTTACGCTGCACGCCATGATGATGATGAGCGACCCAGCCTTCATTCTTATGAAAACCGGAACCCTGGAGGTGATAAACAAAATCTGGGATTTCAGAAGAGAAACAGGCCTTCCGTTATTCTTTACTTTAGATGCTGGGGCCAATGTTCATCTTTTATTCCCGAATAACGGTTCTGAACAAGATATAAAAACATTCATTGAAACAGAATTACTGCAGCACACCCAGAAAAATGGCGTTGTAAAAGACATCATGAAATTTTAATAACAATTGATTGTAATATTCAATAGGAATGGGTTTCAACCCATTCGAAATCAATAAAAAAGGAACAGGTTTTTTGCCCGTTCCTTTTTTTAATGAAATCAATGTTGGATTAATCCTCAGTAACGACTGTATCACGCTCGCCATCTTCTTCTTTTCCTTCACGGATCATTTCTTCCGCTTCCTGTATCTCTTCCTGGCTGGCTTCTTCCACAAGCTCTTCCTGCTCCTCATTGTGATGATCTATAAAAAATTCACAATACACGGGAAGATGATCTGAACCGAAGTTTTCCAGTGTTTTAAGTTCTTTAATAAAAATATCTTCACTATGGAACATAAGATCGATAGGAAACCTCAATAAACGGTATTTGGCGTGAAAGGTAGAAACAAAAGAACGTCCGATCCGCGGATCGATGAGATGACTGGTTTTTCTGAATAATATCGACGATTTTGACCATGCTACATTATTGAAATCGCCCACTACAATAATAGGTTCTTTGATATCCTTCACCCGTTTTGCTGTACTTAAAAGATCACCGTCCCTTTCTTTAGAAGTTTCCTCTTCGGTTGGACTTGGCGGCGGCGGATGGACACCAAAGAATACAAAGTTAAAACCGTCCTCGGTTTGTAAATGAATTTCAACACTTGGAATATCATCCGCCACAAAATAATGGGTTTGTGCTTCCTTAATTTTAATGTTGGAATAAAAATGCATTCCATACGTATTCTCTAAAGTAACCTTATGCTGATAGATATAATTTTTTTCAAGAGGCCGCATGGCTTTTTCCCAATCTCCGTTGCTTTCCATAGTCAGGAAAACATCTGGTTTGTATTTTTCAATCAGGCTGATAAAACGGTTATATTCTTTATTAAACTGATATACATTCGCTGAAATAAAGTGCAGTTTTTTTGAAGACCGGTTTCGGCGGTGGTATTTCTTGATTGGATAAAGTGGTGTGTATTTTACCAGCGTAACTCCGTGGTGTAAAAACAGTACGCCCAAAAGAGCTTGTGAATACCAGATATTTTCTGAGCTGCCCACTAAAAATCCCAGAATAATAGTTCCCAGAATACAATACGTAATCTGAATTTTACCAAATTCCGGAACCCGAAATATCCAGTGAGGATTTTGAATTTTAGGAAGCACCGTCAACAGTACCAGCAACATAGTTAAAAACAAATAAGTACTCCACATAGTTTTTAGAATAAGCGAATAAAAGTAATTTATTTTTTTATTAAATTCAAATGAATTTCAATTTAAAAGCTGCTAATTAATTTGAAGGTTTAAAATGTATTTTTCCCTATTTTTATTCCATCAGATGAATTATAATTAAATATGAATAAAATTGTTATCATAACCCTGCTGTTCAGTGTCTTTTCTTTTGGACAGTCGGCACACGAAGAAATTGAAAAACCAATCAGGGATCTTTTTCTTGCCATGAAAAATGCAGATTCTGGACTGCTGAGGTCCTCATTAACTGAAACCGCTGTGCTCCAGACGATCACCAAAGAGGGAACCGTTAAAAATGAAGATATAAAAGATTTTATTTCTTCCATTTCCAAGGCTGGGAAAGGGGATCTGGATGAGAGGATAACCATAGGATCTATCCAAACAGATGGTAACATGGCAAGTGTTTTCACCCCTTATCAGTTCTATTACAAAGGAAAATTTTCCCATTGTGGTGCTAACAGTTTTCAATTGGTGCAACAGAATAAAGTTTGGAAGATTCAATATATAATTGATACAAGAAGAAAGGAAAACTGCCATGAACAATAGAATACTTGTTATCCTTGTCAAGGTTTTAAACCTTGACAAGGATATTTTCAAGGGACAAAAAAATCAGAAAAATTTAAAAAATATTAAAAATGAAAATCCATCATATTGCCATTATCTGTTCAGATTATGCCGTTTCTAAAAAGTTCTATACCGAAGTGATGGGGTTGAACATCATTCGTGAAGTATATCGTGAAGAAAGACAGTCGTATAAATTGGATTTAGCGATAGGAGATCATTACGTTATCGAGTTATTCTCATTCCCGGATCCACCGCAAAGACCTTCAAGACCTGAATCCTGTGGATTGAGACATCTGGCTTTTTCCGTGGAAAATGTCAGTGAAAAAAGACAGGAATTGATTGAGAAAGGTTTATCATGCGAAGACATACGGATAGACGAGTTCACCGGAAAAGAATTTTTCTTTACCCAGGATCCGGATCAGCTGCCGTTAGAATTCTATGAAATGTAATATTAATGGGCGTAGCCAGTGAAAAAGCTGATCGCCATAATCATTAAAACAATTGAAGAAATGACTACGTATACGTAGTCTTTTTCTTTTAAATACCCTATCAGAGCAAAGACAATCCTCATTAAGGGCGTAAAGATCAATAATAAAATTCCCAGCTGAATGATAGCCATTCCTTCTCCCTTGCATAGCGAGGTCCAGAAATGTCCCCATATTTTTTCAGAAGAGGTCCCGATATCCAGGCTTGTGTATTTTTTAGGCATTTTAAAACCCTCTAAAAAAAGCTTTACAAAACCTATTAGTGAAGTAATAACAGATAAAATAACTCCCAGTCTCAGAAGATTTCCTACAGAGCGGTTCAGGTCCAAATCGGTGAAATTCTTTCTCATCGGAAACTTTTATTTATACCGTTATACATCATGTAGATAGACAGAATGGTGATCACAACCGCAAAAAATACTTTCAGTTTTTTTGTTTTAGAGACCATCAAAGTTTTTGATCCTATGAAGCTTCCTACAACCACTCCAATCAATACCGGAGCCACAATCACAGGAATAATCTCACCTCTCTGAAAGTAGATCAGGGCACTTGCCACTGCGGTTACACCGATCATAAAGTTACTGGTGGTAGTGGAAACTTTGAATGGCAGTTTCATCATATTATCCATGGCCAGTACTTTCAGGGCACCGGAACCGATTCCTAACAGTCCGGACATGGCCCCGGCAAACATCATCATCATAAATCCTGGAACTGTATTTCTTGCAGAATAACTCTTCAACACTCCTTTATCAGGAAAAGTTCCGTACAGTTTCAGTTTTTCTTCCAGACTGCCTTTTATCAAAGGTTCCTGATGATCCGGTTTTCCTTTAAGATTCAACACTACCGTAAGAAGTAAGATACTGGCAAAGATAATCCCGATGGTATTAGGATTAAGCATTCCTGAAACTAAAGCGCCTATAATAGCTCCGGCAGTGGTTCCGATTTCCAGAAACATACCGATCCTCATATTGGTAAAACCCTCCTTTACGAAAGCTACCGCGGCCCCGGAAGAAGTACCGATTACAGAAATTAGAGACGCTCCGATCGCGTAATGCATGGGAACGCCAAAACCAAGTGTTAATAAAGGAATGATGATAACCCCTCCTCCTAAACCCGTAAGCGAACCCAACAGTCCGGCTGAAATAGCTCCGAGGAAGAGAATAATGATTTCTGACATGCTACAAATATAAAACTATTGGCGTTCTCTGCCAAACGTTTAAAAAAGATAAATTTGACGTATTTTTGCATAAATGTAAAACAATGAAATTATTCTATATCATCCTGGGGGCAACCCCTAAAGGAAGGAATATCGAGCAGCATGATGTGTTTTTTGGAATTGCAGAAAGCCTGAAAGATCTCGTTCCGGATATGAAAGAGTTCTGGAAAGAAGCGGATGGGAAAATCCATATCGACTGCTGGCAGGAAGTACAGTTTGCAGACGGATATGCCGTGGAAATTGTTGAAAAAGCAGAGCAGAAATCAGAAGATCAGCTGTACTTTCTTAATTTAGGAGGATATAAAAGAGGTTTTTTTGAAGAATTTCACGAACAGCACCTGATGGTAGGAACATCGATGGGAGAAATCATTAAAAGAGCAAAAACGACTGAGTTTTATAAAACAATGGGCTTTGAAGGAGCGGTAAGTCATATTGACGATAAGCATGGGGTGGATATTGATGATATTTTCCCTGTTAACGACATCCTTTCTGAAAAAATGAAAGAAAAATATTCCATTATTTTGAAAAAATCCGAAGCAGAGAATCAGGAAAATCCAATGGGATTAGGATATCTGAAAATTGATAAAGTCTAAGTAATTGAAAATAAAAATCTAATAAAATGAAAATAGGAATTTTAGGAGGCGGGCAGCTGGGAAGAATGCTGATACAGGAAGCACTGAAGTATGATGATGAATTTTATACCCTTGATCCGGCTTCTGATGCACCCTGCCATACGATTTCAAACTTTACCCAGGGAAATTTTAATGAGTATGAAACTGTTTTAAACTTTGGGAAAGACAAAGACGTGGTAACCATAGAAATAGAGCACGTAAATGCCGATGCCCTTGCTGAGCTTGAAAGACAGGGAGTAAGAGTAGTACCCAATGCTGCGATTATAAAAACAATTCAGCAGAAAATCCTTCAAAAAGAATTTTATAAAAACTTTGATATTCCAAGTCCTGAATTTCAGGTAGTCTGGAACAGTGATGAAAAAATTATGATGCCTCTGCCTTTCGTTCAGAAAATGAATACAGGCGGTTACGACGGAAAAGGCGTTCAGGTAATTAAAACAGAAGATGATTATCAGCACTTATGGAAAGAAGCTTCCGTTATTGAAAGTTTAGTAGATATTGATAAAGAACTTTCTGTCATTGTGGCAAGAAATGAAAGCGGAGAAACCAAAACTTTCCCGGTGACGGAAATGGTTGCTGATCCAAAACTTAATTTGCTCGACTTTAACATTTGCCCGGTCTTTTTAAGTGAAGATATCCAAAAGCAAATTGATTCTATTACAGAGAAGTTTTTAAATGCAGTGAACTCTGCAGGGCTTTTTGCCATCGAATTATTACTAGATACACAAGGGAAAGTATGGGTGAATGAAACCGCACCAAGACTTCATAACTCAGGACATCAAAGCCAGGAAGGCAATGCCAATTCTCAGTTTGAACAAATGTACCGTGTTGTAAAAAATCTTCCTTTAGCAGATACAGATGCGATGGGTTACAGCGGAATGCTTAATTTGGTCGGAGCAGAAGGATATGCCGGAAAAGTAATCTATGACGGTATGGAAGAAGTCTTAAAACTTCCAAAAACCTATGTTCATTTATACGGGAAAACAGAAACCAGATCCGGAAGAAAGATGGGGCATATCAATGTGCTTGCAGATTCCCGGGAAGAATTAATGGACAAACTGATCAAAGTAAAATCAATGGTGAGAGTGATTGCTTAATCACTTGCCAATACTATAAAAAGGGCTGTAATGATGTGTTACAGCTCTTTTTCTTTATAATGATATAAGGCTGGAAGCTGGAAGAAAGCGGTTAGAAGTTATTGATTTTTGTCATTCCGACTAAGGAGGAATCTCGTTTATAGATTAGAGTCTTCATTTCACTTTGTTGTATTCAGAATGACAGAAGAATAAGCAGACAATAAAGTCTGATATAAAATTGCCCTAAAATTAAGCTCTCGGTCTAATAACTTCTTTCTTCCAGCTTTAAACTTCCTGACATTGAAAATAAAGCTTTATTCTATTTATATATTTTAGGAAAATCGATACTCCAGTTTTTTTCTTTCGAATTCCATATCAGGTAAGGTCCGTCGAAAGAATCAAGATAGACTAATTCATAGTTGCCGTTATTGTCAGTTTTGTAATCCGGTTGAGTTCCCAGGTCCACTTTTTTAAAACCCAATTGATCTAATGTTTTCCAGTCGTTATTCTCAGGAAGTTTTTGATTGATCTTACGGTAGGTTTCAATGTGGTGAATCAACTCATTTCCGGTTCGAATATCTGAACTTCTGGTTACCTTAATGGGAAGATTCCAATAAATAGTGAAGCTGATGACAATCAGTAACAGGATTGATGATATAATGATTATGGTCTTTTTCATAAGTTAATGTTCTGATTTATTTTTTTTAAGATGGTCTAAAACAGCTCCCAGTTTCTCATAATCATCACCCATTCCAAAATTTTTGGTATCTGCATTCGTTCCAATGATCCTGTATTGGTGGCAGGTGAAACATATTTTTGCAATTCCAGTAATCGCATTCTTTTTTTTAAAAACTAGGATGTCCCGGAAAAACGGAACACATCCCATGATATATCCGTCAGTTATATTTTTTTCAACAAATATTGTATTGATCCTATCAAATTCAGTACTGGGAATTTCTTTTTTTGCAAACCCTATTCTGGTTAGATAGTTTAAAAAACCTAGATCCTGCAGGGTAGTAGGAGTTTCATCTATAAGAACGTCGTATTTATATTGATCAGCTTTTGAATGATTCCTGTTATCATCTAGTTCCTGTAGTTTTTCTTCTTCAATATTGATGCTGTAATAGTCTATCTGATCATAATCAAAGAAAATTTTCCCATATTTAGGTTCAATTTTCTTTTTTTCTGAAATTTCTTTACCCTTTTCATCTTGAACCTCATTTTTATGACATCCATAAAAAAGAAATAATGCTACTACAGGAAGTAAATATTTTGTATTCATAATCATCTGCACGACTCATTATTGAACTTACTTTTTACATATAAATTATAATATAAAATTAGCATTCAACATCTGGCGTCTGAAATCTAATATCTATTTAAAAACCTTTTGAATGATCTTTCCTATTTCCATAAAATCACCATGATTGCCTACAGCTCGTATTTCAGGACTGTTCTTATCATATTCTGAGAACGGAAAAATGAGAAGATAGTTGTTGCTGTTTAGATTTCTGTTCAACAATTCCGGGATCAGCCTCATCCTTGGGATGTACGACTGCATACCGCGTTTGGCCATGAAAAGAATTAATGCTTCATCTTCTTTCAGCTGGGCTGCCGTTTTCTCACCGTCGCTCCATGTATTCATAATGATGAATTCAGCTTCTATATTGGCCTTTTTTATGATCTTCTGAAGAATATCCAAAATATTTTCCGGAGCATAAAAAACCAACGTGGCGCCTGAATTTCTTGCAATATTCCATACTCTAAGCAACGCATGGAAAAATCCGGCTTCCTTATGTGCATTTTGAGGAAGCATTACCGCATATTTTTTGATTGTAGAAACGGGCTGGGCGGCATGATATACCAATATGTTCACATCATCATTCTGGAGATAGCCATTATACAGGTTATACACAAACGACTGTGAAAATCCTTTTTTATTTTCAATTCCGATAATGACATCAGTTATTTTCTGCTCTTTAATTACATTATTAACCCCGTTGATCACATCGTTGTCATATCTTTTAAGAGGCTGTAACTTAACGTCTGCGGCTGCGGCTGCATCTGCCGCCTGGTGAAGCACTTTTTCTGCATTCTTTACGGAAGATTCATTTTTATCTTCATTAATCACATTCAGGGCAAAGAAATTTTCTGTATTGGAGTGGGCTTTTATCAGAATTCCCAGATTGATCATTCTGTCCACTGTTTCTTCGTGGTTAATGGCCAGCAGGATATTTTCTTCTTCATGACTGTTTCCGGAAACCGTGTCTTCATTATCGCTTTCTGCAATCTTTTGGGCACTGGCCATGGAAATAAAAGAAGAAATGGTACACGAAATAAGAATAAGCAGAATACTGCCGTTCAGAACATGCTCATTTAATAATCTCACCGGTTCTCCCGTTTCAGTTTCAGAAAGAATAATATTATAACCTACCATAACAGAGGCCAGGGTAGCGGCTGCCGAAGCAGAGCTTAAACCAAAAATAAGTTTGCCTTCCTCTTTAGAAAGTTTGAATGTTTTTTGGGTGGCCACTGCGGATAAATATTTTCCTCCGATGGAAGCTACGAGCATGATGGCTGCTACTTCCAGTGTTTCCCAGCTTTTAAAAAATACCTTAAAATCAATCAGCATTCCCACACTGATCAGGAAAAACGGAATAAAAATAGCATTTCCCACAAATTCTACCCTGTTCATCAGCGATGAAGTATGTGGAATCAGCCTGTTGAGCGCCAATCCTGCGAAAAATGCTCCGATAATCGCTTCAACACCTGCGAGTTCCGCCAGCATCGCTGCCAGATAGATCATCACCAATACAAAAATATACTGTGAGATTTTATCATCCACTTTTTTGAAAAACCAGCGTCCTATAATGGGAAAGACAATCAGAACAATTAAGGCAAAAACAACAAACGAAACTGAAAGTTTAACCCAGAATTCTGTACCCACATCACCTTGTGACATTCCTACGATAACTGCCAGTACCAATAATGCCAGGATGTCTGTAATCATAGTGCCTCCAACAGTAATATTTACGGCCTTATTTTTTGCAATTCCCAATTTACTCACCAATGGATAGGCAATTAAGGTATGAGAAGAAAAAAGACTGGCAAAAAGGATAGAGGTTAACATCGAAAAATGCAGCAGGTAATATCCACCCAGGTATCCCAGAACAAAAGGCACGGTGAAGGTGTAAATTCCGAAAGTAAGACTTTTCCATTTGTTCTTTTTAAAGTCACCCATGTCAATCTCCAGCCCTGCCAGGAACATAATGTAAAGCAACCCGGTGGTTCCCGTTACAACAATACTGCTGTCTCTGGAGAGGACATTAAAACCATTGGGACCTATGACGGCACCGGCAATAATAAGGCCCAATAAATGCGGAACTTTAATTTTATTCAGTAAAAGTGGCGCTGCAAGAATGATGATCAGTACCAATAAAAATTTCAGTACCGGATCTTCTATAGGAAAAGTCAGGTTATGTATGCTCAGTAAAATCATAAGTGTTTATTTGGTGGGACGTACTAATTCAACAGAGAATTTTGCGGTACAGCCGTTATCGGTCATGATGGTTCTCGTACCTTTGATTTTGTTGGCAGAGATTTCATTAAGGAGAACGTTCATTTCAACATTTTTTTTAGCCGTAGAATCAGTCTTAAAATTAAGTCTGATCTCATTGTTCTCAAACTTGCCGGAGTAAAGTCTTACCAGATTATTATTGTTGATGATTTTCGTGGTCAGATGGGTAGAATCACTGTCGAATTCCCAAAGATCCGTACGCTGATCTCCGATAACATAATCACTGCAGTTAGATTCCGTACAGATCACTTTACCAGTCCATGGACCGGAAACTTCAGCCGGCCAGAGGGTAATGGTCACAGAATCTTTTTTTGAAAAAATACTGTCTTTCATTTTTAGTAAAGACCGGTATTCAGATTCTTTATTGGCAAACAGTTTTTCTTTTTCCAGTAATTGTTTTTCTCTTTCTATCAGGCTTCTTTCCTTTTCTTTATAATCACAGCTTATTAAAAAGAATGACACCGTAAAAAGGATAAAAAATGTGTTTTTCAGCATATTGTAGAGGTTGGTGTAAACAATATAAGAAAAAAAATGGACATAGGAAAATGGCTGTACACAGCCAAGGTATTTCAAAAAGAAAGAAGTCAGTACCTGCAAAATAGAGATTGATATTACTCGTTGTCTATTATATATCACTTAATTTTCTGTCTTTTAAACATTTCAGGTTTATAATTGATGATGAAAACTCCACAGATAATTAATATGGCAGCCAAAATAAATTTCACAGAAATCTTTTCATCCATAATCAGCCAGCCTAAGAATATAGCGATGATCGTATTAATATAGGCGAGAATAGAAACCTGCACCGGAGAGATCTTGGTTAATGCATAATGAAAAGCAAAAAAAGCCGCTACAGAACCAAAAACGGCCAGATACAGCATAGCAGCAATACTCTTCAGAGTCCAGCTTTCAAAATCATAGCTTTCAGAAAAGATGAAAGCAAAAATAATCTGAATGATTCCTGCGAATAAAAACTGGTAAAATAAATTCAGGGAGATATTTCCGCTCTGGATGTTTAATTTTTTCGTGAAAATAGTTCCCGAAGCCCATCCGGTAATGGCACAGAACAAAAAGATAATTCCCATTCTGTAATCGGGATTGGCCAGATCCTGAAGTCCGTCCCAAAAGATAAAAAGAATACCGCCGAAACACATCAAAACTCCCGTTAAAGCTTTGAGGCTGAATTTCTGCAATCCAATCGCTACGCTCCCCAGGAATACCAAAATAGGAGAGGAGGCACTGATGAGTGAAGCGACACTGCTTGATACACTTTCCTCAGCTACCGTAGTCATTCCATTGGCAACGATGAGCATTAATGTGGAAAAAATAATCTGGTATCCAAGGTTTTTCCATCCAATCCATCTGAATTCTTTTCGTGACAGCAGTACGATAAGCATAATAACTGAGGCTATAAACTGCCGTATTCCTGCTACAAACCATGCAGGAATCGTTTCTACCGCCACACGGATTGCCAGAAAAGTTGTCCCCCAAACGAGAGCAACAGTGATTACCGCAAAAATAAGTTTGTAATCTTTCAAAATATAGGATGAAGTAACTGACAAATATATTGATTAAGAAACGATCGGGATGGATACAGTTTGATTAATTTAGATGGAAACAGAAGAAACTTTGTGAATGGTTAATAGTGATTTTTTCTTCCCAAGTGAATTGGCTGGGATGAAAAATTGACAACGAAAATGAATTCACTATTGACAATTCATCCTTTTACAATTTTAAAATTCTTTATCTTTGAACATCTAATAAAAATTGAAGATGGTAGGAATTATTATGGGCAGCCAGAGCGATCTGCCGATCATGGAACAGGCAGCTAATTTTCTGAAAAGTATGGATATTCCATATGAATTAACAGTAGTTTCGGCCCACAGAACACCGGAAAGAATGTTCGACTATGCCAAAACAGCACAGCAAAGAGGTCTTAAAGTAATTGTTGCAGGAGCAGGAGGTGCCGCCCACCTTCCCGGAATGGTAGCCAGCTGTACAACGCTGCCTGTGATAGGAGTTCCGATTTTGTCAAGCAATTCTATCGATGGCTGGGATTCTGTATTATCTATCCTTCAAATGCCCGGAGGTATTCCGGTAGCTACAGTAGCTTTAAACGGAGCCCTAAATGCAGGAATCCTGGCAGCAAAAATTTTAGGAAGCGGAAATCAGGAAGTAGCAGAAAAGCTTCAGAAATACCAGGATACCTTAAAAGATAAAGTATTGGGAACTGTGGATGATATCAAAACGCAGCATCCTAATCAATATGATAAATAATTAAAAAACAAAGCCCTGCTATTTCAGCGGGGCTTTATTTTATTTACTTTTTGATGAATTTCAATGTATGGATTTTATCTTTAGTAATAATCTGTAAGAAATAATTTCCTGGAGATAAGTTCTCTATATTGATCATATCTTTTGTCAAAGAATCTTTGGTTACCATTCTGCCCGATGTATCCAGAATTACATAACTTTTGGCATCTGCGATGTTTTTGATATATATAAAATGCTCTGCCGGGTTGGGAAATATAGCAGGAGCATTGGCAGAAGATACATCTGCAACTCCAAGTATCCTGCATTCTCCGATATTATCACCAATTAAGGTCCATCCTTTGCTGATCAGGATATCTCTCCACATAGAAATATCAGGGGAATATACATAGGGGGAAAGCGGTCCCAACATAAGGTTGTTGGGTGTTTCCTGATTCTGTGCCCATCCCTTCAGTGTTTGGCTGTAGTTGGTACAATCCAGTCCGCTCTGGGAAATCATCCATAGTGGTGACGTTAAAGATTTCAGGTTCCACGTTTCCAAAGATTGGTTAAAACTTGATGCATTCGAAAATAAAGACATCATATTGGTTACTTTTCGTGTATCCCAGGTATTCAAGGGCTGATTGAAACTGGCAGCACTGTCGAAAGACGTATCCATATTGGTGACATTGCTTACATCCCAGGCTTCCAGAGGCTGGTTGAAGGCTGCGTCCCCGTGAAATATATGCTCCATATTAACAACATTCGAAGTGTTCCATGTACTAAGCGGTTGGTTGAAAATGGGGATATAATGAAACATATAGGATATGTCTATTGCATTGGAAACATCCCATTGGTCTACAGGCTGGTTGAAGGAATCGCACGAAGCAAACATGAAGGAAAAGTTTTTCACATTCGATACATTCCAGCTATTCAGGTTTTGGTTGAATGATTTTCTGCTGTTAAACATAAAACTTAGATTTTCTGCAGACGAAGTATTCCATGAGCCAATAGGAGGATTGAAGAAATCCGGTGGGACAGTAGAATTGTTTGCTCCATATGCGAACATGGATCTGAAGTTTTTAACCGCAGAGGTATCCCAGAAAGCCATTGAAGAATTTCCATAGAATTTCATAGCATTGTGGAACATATAAGAAGTATCCAGAACACCGGAGAGATCAGGAATATCCGTTGCAGTCATCTGCAAATTTTTACACTCAACAAATGCGGCATTCATGGAATCCCAATGAATATCTCCCCATTGTTCAATATCAAGTATTTTTTCTGCACTTCCATATAAAGTCCACGACAATACAACCCCGGAAAGAACTACATTATTTGGAATTCCGAATTTCAGGTGTCTGAAAATTCCATTACCATTGCTTACTTTCAATCTGTAGGTTGCTGCTGTAGGATTAGGATGCCACGGTGTTCCGAAATCGATCAGGACCTGTAGAGTTGAGGTGACATTTTGCATGATGCCGGAATGTTGCGGGTAGCCCACTTCTTCCCAGGCAATCGTATAATTTTCACCGATTCCGGGAAACCATATTTGGGTATTGGTTGTAGCTGAAGGAGCACTCACAGGTGGTGATGTATTGCTGGGCTTCCAGACGGTAATAAACTCCCCCTGTGCGCTCACGAACTGAAATAAAAATCCCAAAAGAATAAGGATTGAAAGTTTTCGAAGCATATTAGTTTTGTTTAGGATTCTTATTTTTTAATGAATTTAAAAGATTGAATATTTTCTTTTGAAATGACTTGCAGGATATAATTTCCCGGAGTTAAATATTCTATATTAACAGCATCTTTTATAAAGATATCTTTGGCTATCATTCTGCCTGAAGCATCAAAGATCACATACCTGTTCTTAGAAGGCATATTGTTGATGTAAATATAATCCTGGGCAGGATTGGGAGAGATGGAAGCTTGATTTTTCATACTGCTTTCAGAGACTCCCAGCATACGGCATTCTCCTATCACATCATTACTGAAAATCCAGCCTTTATTAATCAGAATATTTCTTTTATCACTCACATCTACAGAATACATCAGAGGAACCAGAGGTCCTAAATTGATATTTGATGCTGTATTAGGATTTTGTGCCCAACCTGAGATAGTTTTGCTGTAATTCTCACAATTTAATCCGGAATTGGCTAAAGAAACCATGGCATTAGTTAAGGCAGGAAGATTCCAGGAACCTAAATTTTGGTTGAAACTCGTAGCTCCTGTAAACATGGTATTAATATCAGTTACTTTTGTAGTATCCCAGGAAGAAAGCGGCTGGTTGAAGGCCACACACCCATGAAACATATGCGAGATATTGGTTGCACTTGAAATTTTCCAGCTGTTGATTGGCTGATTAAAATTCGGGTTAGTATGAAACAGAAAAGTCATGTTTTGTACCTTTGTCGTATTCCAGTTATCCAGAGGCTGGTTAAACATATTGGTCTCTGCAAACATATAGCTGATATCGGTTACATTTGAAATATTCCAGCTGTTCAGATTTTGATTAAACTGTCTTCTTCCGTGAAACATATAACTCATATCTTCAGCAGATGAGGTATTCCAGGATCCGATGGGTGGATTAAAAGTATCGAGTTGTGTCTGCCCTCCGAAATGTCCAAAGATATACTTGAAATTTTTGATGGTTGAAGTATTCCAGTTGGCTATTGATGGACTTCCATTGAATTTAGAAATGTTATAAAACATATATGATGCATCATTTACATTGGAAAGATCTGGTGCATCTGTTGCAGCAAGCTGTAAAGACAGGCAACTTGAAAATGCGGCATGCATAGAATTCCATTGAATATTTCCCCACTGTCGGATTTCAAGAATTTTATCAGGACTTCCATTATATTCCCAGAAATTGATTGTACTTCCGCCAGGTGCAGTGTTTCCTGTTGCAAAACGGATTTGTCTGAACACTCCGTTTCCGTTACTTGCTTTCACGATGTAGGTGGCATTGGTAGGATCGGGATTGATTGCATTTCCGAAATTGATCAATACCTGTCTTGTGGAGGTTACATTCGTCAATATACCGTTATGCTGAGGATAGTTGACCTCTTCCCAGCTTATCGTATAGTTTTCACCGATTCCGGGAAACCAGATCTCATTAGAACCAGCTTGTACTGGAGCATTTACTGTAATCGGGGCAGTTTGATAGGGCTTCCAGAGTGTGATAAATTCATTTTGGGCTTTAATTTGGAGTAGAAAAATTAATAAAGAAAAGGTTAGTAGTTTTTTAATCATAAATCAATATTTTGGGAAATAAATATAGATAAATAAATAAAACTATGCAAATAATAAAGAATTACATGATGAAACCTTGTTTTTATTAATATTTTATTGAATTTAAGAAAGTCAACTGAAAGGAATAATGCTGAGGTTTTAAGGGGAGAAAATATGCATAAAAAAACTCTCCAAAAAAATTGGAGAGTTTCTATATTTCGAGATCCTTCGACAAGCTCAGGATGCCATTGTTAGTATCTGTAGTACTCAGGCTTGAATGGCCCTTTTACGTCAACACCGATGTATTCAGCTTGTTCAGGAGAAAGAGTTTCAAGTTCTACGCTTAATTTCTTAAGGTGTAAAGCCGCTACTTTTTCATCTAAATGTTTTGGTAACATATATACTTCATTTCCGTATGCAGCAGAATTAGTCCATAATTCGATCTGTGCTAACGTCTGGTTAGAGAAAGAGTTAGACATTACAAAACTTGGGTGTCCTGTTGCACAACCTAAGTTTACCAATCTTCCTTCTGCAAGGATGATAACTTCTTTACCTTCAATAGTATAGATATCTACCTGAGGTTTCACTTCAGATTTTGTAGAACCGTAGTTTTTGTTTAACCATGCCATATCGATTTCGTTGTCGAAGTGACCGATGTTACAAACTACCGCTTTATCTTTCATTTTAAGGAAATGTTCTCCTCTTACGATGTTAAAGTTACCGGTTGTTGTGATGATGATGTCTGCGTTGTCCACTACAGTATCCAGTCTTTTTACTTCGTAACCGTCCATAGCAGCCTGAAGCGCACAGATTGGATCAATTTCAGTAACAGTAACGATAGAACCAGCTCCTCTGAAAGAAGCAGCAGTACCTTTACCTACGTCTCCGTATCCGCAAACTACCACTCTTTTTCCAGCCAGCATTAAGTCTGTAGCTCTTCTTACAGCATCTACTGCAGATTCTTTACATCCGTATTTGTTGTCGAATTTAGATTTAGTTACTGAATCGTTCACGTTGATTGCAGGCATTACCAAAGTTCCGTTTTTCATTCTTTCGTACAACCTGTGTACTCCGGTAGTGGTTTCTTCAGAAAGACCTTTGATATCCTTAGTGAACTCAGGGTATTTATCAAAAACCATGTTGGTTAAATCTCCACCGTCATCAAGGATCATATTCAGTGGCTTTCTGTCTTCACCAAAGAATAAAGTCTGCTCAATGCACCAATCGAATTCTTCTTCGTTTAAACCTTTCCAGGCATAAACAGGAATTCCTGCAGCAGCAATAGCAGCCGCAGCGTGATCTTGTGTAGAGAAAATATTACAAGAAGACCAGGTAACTTCAGCACCCAGCGCTACCAATGTTTCGATAAGCACAGCCGTTTGGATTGTCATGTGAAGACATCCGGCAATTCTTGCTCCTTTTAAAGGCTGAGATGGACCATATTCTTCACGAATAGACATCAAACCAGGCATTTCTGCCTCAGCAAGAGTAATTTCTTTTCTTCCCCATTCTGCCAGGGAAATATCCTTAACTTTATAAGGAACATATTGCGTTGTAGTACTCATATGTGATGAATAAATTTAAATTCGGTTGATAATAAGCTACAAAATTACAATTAATAATTAAGATATAAAAACGGTGCCTCAAGTTCTGTTGATGAGATTATACAGGGTTTTGATTTATTTTTATTCAATCTAAATAACGTATTTTTGTTTTCATAAATAAAATACGATGAATCACACCAATATCAAGGACGAAGCTGCGAAAAAAGCTAAGCCTATCGCTCCTAAAGCAAAAGAATTGATTGCCAATACCAAAAGTATCATTCTGGCCACGGTGGATGCAGAAGGAAATCCTAATTCCAGCTATGCTCCTTTTGTACAGGTAGAAAATACATTCTATGTTCTCGTATCTTTTATGGCAAAACACACGAAGAATCTGGCTGCAGAAAGAAAAACTTCCATAATGTTTATTAAAGATGAATCGGCTACCAAACAGATATATGCCCGTGAACGGTTAACAATCGAAGCAATGTCTTCCCAGATTGAAAGAGATTCCGAAACATGGAATACAGTAGTTACTCACTTGAAAGAAGCCCATGGAAAAGTGGTAGATGTCATTGCGGAAATGCAGGATTTTATCCTGATTGCTTTACAGCCTGTTAAAGGTTCTTATGTCAACGGATTCGGAAGCGCCTATTTTGTAGATGAAAATTTAGAGATTATGGAGCATAGAAGTGATGTAAATCATCAGTCGAAATAAATAAGAAGGCTTAATTGAAAATATTGAACCTTTCTGATAGCAATAAACCGCTTATTATTGTTTAGTAAAAACTAAATCCTTTGTTTCTGGAAGATAAATATTAATATCTGTACCCGGAGAACACTTGCTGTCGTCAAGAATAATATCGTTAGGTCTATATTCCCATGAAATTTGGGTATTATTTAGTTTTTTTAAAATTATTTTACCATTTCCAACCCGACAATTTGTACCTCCGTAGCTTAACGTTATCTCCCCCAAAGCTCCTGTCCTCATACTATAAATTGCAAATTTACTTTGATTGAGTTGAAAATTCATATCCTGAGTATTTTGAAGTACAACGTTCGTAGAGTTTTTTACGATGTACCTAATAGACAATATATCTCTATAAAATTTTTTGTCTATTCTATTAATTAGTTTTTTTTCTTCTTTTGTAATAAACAATGTTATTTTATTGCCTCCATAATTGGTGCTATATGTCCCTATATAAGGCAAAATTTCATTGTTTTGAGCTTTTAGATAAGAATAATCTGGAACCTTTTCAAAGTCTGTATTAAGAGAATAAGTTTGGGCATTACAACCAATAACGGTTATTATAAAGATGAATAGTGTTACTATTTTCATATTTTATGGACATGTTGATAAGATTGGCTACTATTTAAATTAATTGTTTTTACAATACAATCATATTCTTCAAAGTTTTAAAAAACATTTTTTTACTCCATCAAAACTTATTTTCCCATCTTTTTATAACAGAGAAACCGCGTTTTAGCGGTTTAATTCATTATTGTTTTGTAAATAGTAGATCTTTTGCTTCTGGAAGATAAATATTGATGTCTGTACCGGGAGGGCACTTACTGTCGTCAAGAATAATATCATCAGGACGATATTCCCAAGAAATTTGTATAGAATTTATTTTTTTTAAGAAAATATCACCCCAGCCAACACCACAATTTGTGCCACTATAGTAAAAAATCACAGAATTCTTAGATGGTCTAGTTGCTATACTGTATAGCTCTATTTTAAGCGTACTGTTATTTTGGGTGTCTTGAAGAATATTACCTGAAGAATCCTTCACTATATATCTTATTACTAAAGCATCTTGGAAATAATTTTTGTGTGAACTCTTTTCAAGCTTATCATTTTCTTTTGTAATAAATAATGTGATTTCCTTTCCTTGAAAGCTTGCTTTATAGGTACCTACGTAGGGAGCCAATTCATTATTTAAATCTTTTACATGAGCATTTGCTGGGATATTATCTAATTCTGTATTAAGTGGTAAAGTTTGGGCTTTACAAGATGTTATAAATAGAGAAGTTAATAATATTGCAATTTTTAAATTAATTATTTTCATTTGTATTTTTTTTATTACTAACAAGAAGTTGAAAATGGCTGATTATTATCATCTAAATTGATGCTTTTCATTTCCCCATTACTTTCTATTCTTTGAAGATTTACTTTTCCTTCTAACCCCATATTTTTTAAAGTCTCAAAAAAAAGTTTTTCCACACCTAGATTATTAATTGAACCATCGCTATTCATATATGTCATTCCATTCTTCACTTCATCTGTTAGATTTTTCTCCAATTTCCTATAATCTTTTTTATAAATATCTAATTCTTCTTGAGAAAAATTTGCCAATGCATCCTGGTAAGTTCCACTGAACCATATAACATAATGCATGCCATTGGGAGCTACCATTCCCATAAAAGCATTTCCCGTATTGTTTGATGAGGTGGGTTGCGCCCTTGCAAAACCTAATAATTCATCTACATCTGGTGGGGACAGCATCGGGATTCCTGTTGGCGTATGATTGTGGTAAGCTCCTGCATACCCTGTCTTATCTCCAAAATTTACACTGTGATCGCCACCAGTTATAAGACTTGAAGGGGTTCCGTCAGCCTTAAATTTATATCCATTTTCACCTCCCAGCGTAGATTTTGTTTTTAGATCGTCTATTGCAGGTTGCGATTTAAGATTTTTTACAATATTTTTCGTTTTTGTACAAGGATCCTCTTCTTCCGGTATTTCAGGATATTCATATCCATTATTTCCGCCACCGCCACCATCCATTCCAATAGGATCAAAGGTCTTTGGCGGGATCCCTCCTCCCTGAAATTCACAATTGGTAACAGCTTTTGTATAAGGTACACAATCCGGTTCATTATCAAAACATCCTATTGTCAGCCATCTGGTAGTACATACGAAAGCTGAAATTTTAGATACTGCGTTTGCTTTTGCATTAATTTCTTCATCATACTTAATGACATTGGAATATAGCGCGAGATTAAAGAATTCAATAAGATC